>Ga0099364_10004635_pt1 | contig 20774 bp, 18 predicted proteins | sample TergutTh196P3_FD_73070 | JGI IMG/M metagenome (GOLD analysis project Ga0099364, IMG submission 73070) | Microcerotermes parvus P3 segment gut microbial communities from Pointe-Noire, Republic of the Congo - Th196 P3 | ecosystem: Host-associated > Arthropoda: Insects > Digestive system > Gut ... | reverse complement strand
GCTGTCCTGTTGTATGCCATAAATTTCACCGTAACCTTTCATGTTAATATGTAGGGGCGGGTATTCAACCCCCTGACGTAAGAAAACTTTGCTTTAGCAAAGTTTTAATAGCCGCCAACCGTGCCTTTAATTTAATAAAACAGAATGGGCGGCTATTGCCCGCCCGTTTCGGCGGTTGTGCGTATTTACGGGCGCGCACTGCGCGCCCCTACATTACCAGATATTACATTATATGAATTCCGAATATCTGTTGACATTCAAGTCTAAAAAGGTTATGATTAAATAGGCGAATTAATTTTATGAAAATTAAAATAATTTGGATATACTTGGAAAGGATTGTATAAATGAAAAAAGCTTTAATATATCTTGCAATAACACTATTCATCAACATAGCAATCAGAATAATCAGCCGCCTCTCAATCGGATTCTCGGAATGGTACGCCATGAACGTATACCCGCTGATTGTCGGGGTTCTCGGGCGGTTTTACGGCTCGTCAAGGTTGCCGGTTGTCGAAATCCTGCTCTACATACTCATTCACGCAATCATCGCAGGAATAATCGTGCTTGTGATTCGCTTAGTCAAGCGCAAAAATCCGGGCGGGCGCAGAAAAACCCTGCTGAACGCCGCCGTTGCAGTGGCGTGCGTAATCTCAACAGGGTTCATGCTGTTCCTTTTCGGGTGCGAAATAAATTACCAACGCCGCCCTTTTTCGTACTACAGCGGCTTGGAACTCGGTTTATACAACGCGGAGAATCTGCGCGGAGTTATACTCGAAGTAATCGACGAGCTCCACGAAATTACACCCCGCATAGAGACGGGTGAACAGGGCCAATTCGTAATCCCGCGCGAAAAATTGGACGAACCGCTACGCGCCGCCATGAATCGGCTCGGCGAAATTCACCCGCCGCTCGATACATATTATCCCCGCCCGAAGCCGGTGATTATGTCCGAGCAAATCATGTCCCAGTCTCTAATCGCGGGGATTTTCTCGCCTTTCACAATCGAGGCGTTATACAATGCAAAAATGCCCGACTCGCAAATCCCCTTCACGGCACTGCACGAATTATCGCACCTGAGCGGCTTCATGCGGGAGGACGAGGCGAACTTCATAGGCTTTTTGGCATGCCGTGAAAGCGGCGACAATGACCTGCGCTACAGCGGCTACACAAGCGCGCTCGGCTACCTGCTGAACGCCTATTTCGACGAGGTCTCACTCGAAGAATACCACGAAATCTACCGCGAGATTCCGCCGCAAGTCGTCGCCGAGTTTCAATACAGAGCGGCTTACTGGGACTCCTTCCGCTACAACGACAAGGGCGAGGAGACCGCCATTTCGGCGGCGGCAACCGCCGTCAACAACGCCTACTTAGTCGCACAAGGCCAAGAGGACGGCGTGAAAAGTTACGGGCGGTTTGTGGATTTATTGTTGGCGGATTATTTGGATAGAAATTAAAAATAACGGACACGCTTTGCGTGTCCGTTATTTTTAATTTCGCTTGTAGGATTTTCAATGTAGGGGCGCGCATTGCGCCCGTAAATTTTACTGTCGCTTGTAGGCTATTTCAATGTAGGGGCGAACTGCGTTCGCCCGTGGGATTTTCGGCGATTTTGCAATTTTGCGATTTTGCGCGCCCGTATATTTTAATTTCAAACCACCTCAAAATCAATCATCCCCAACGAAACATTCACCGCCGCACACTTGACCCGCACCTTATCCCCAATCGCGTAAACCCGCCCCGAGAGCTGTTCTATAAGGCTGATACTGTTGTTCGAGGCGCAGACGCCGAGGCTCTCGCCGCTCACCCTGCCCTCGACCGTATTGCCGAGCATGACGAAAAATCCGTTCCCGTTTTGAAGCACCCCGGAAATCACCCCGTCAAACTCCGAACCCACATGTTTCTGCATAAATTCAGCCATGTAAAACTTCTCGCAGTCCCGCTCCGCGCTTATGGCACGGAGTTCCGCAAAGGAGGACTTCGCGGCCGATTCCCGCACGAATTTACCGTACTTTTTCTTGACAAACGACTTATTATTTTTCAAGATATAATCGCTGATAATCCTGTGAACCGTCAAGTCGGGATACCGCCGAATCGGCGAGGTGAAATGGGCGTACTCCCGCATTACAAGCCCGAAATGCCCAAGCGGCTCGTCGGAATATTTCGCCTTCATCATTGCCCGCAGAATCAATATGTTGATAATTCCCGACTCGTCCGTACCCCGCGCCCGCTCGACAATCCCCGCCATGTCCGCCGCCCCGCGCCCGCTCAAAACATATTCTGCTCCAATTAGTGCAAGCGTTTCTTTCAAGGTGTCGATTTTCTCAAGCGTCGGTTCCTCATGCACACGGTAGACGAACGGCATCTCAAGCCCCATGGCAAGCCGCGCCGCGCAATTATTTGCGACCAACATAAACTCCTCAATCATGTTCTCGGACACAGCAGTCGCGCCCGACTCCCGCTTTTGTATATCGACACAAACCCCGTTCTCATCGCAGATAATCTTGCTCTCGCTCGTCTCAATGAACGGCGTGCCGCGGTTCTTGCGGTTCTGCCTAAGTTTGGCCGCTAATTCTTGCATAAGCAGCAGTGAATCCTGCACTTCGGCGTATTTGTCGCCTGTATTATTTTCACCGTTGAGCAAAGAATTAATCTCCGAATAAACCCCTTGAACACGGGATTTTATTATAGTCTTCACAAACTTAAAATCTGCAATCTCGGCGGCATTACTCAGCTCAATTATGCAGGAAAGTGCCAGCCTGTCCTCCTTAGGATTGAGCGAACAAATGCCGTTCGATAATTCTTTGGGCAACATCGGGATTACCATATCGGCGATATAAACGCTGGTTCCGCGCCCGAACGCGTCCCTGTCCAAATCGGAATTATGCTTAACATAATGCGAGACGTCGGCGATATGCACGCCGAGCCTGTAGCCGTTTGCGGTTTTGGCGATACTGATTGCGTCGTCAATGTCCTTGGTGTCCTCGCCGTCGATTGTGAAAATTATTTCGTCCCGCAAGTCAAGCCGAGTTTCAAACTCGGTTGATTTTATGCCTTTTTGAATAATTTTCCGCGCCTCTGTCTTTGCTTCTTCTGAAAATTCAAGCGGGATAAGCTTTTCGTCAAGGTAGGCACTCACGCAAACCCGCGCATTGCTCCCGCTCCCGTAGACCGCCGTTATGTCGGCGATATGCTCGGAATGGCGCGCCCCGCGTGAATTTATCACAAAGCCGACCTTATCGCCCTCGTGTAACTTAAAACCGCCGTAACTCTTGATAAACAGCGGCTCGGCGCAAAACGCGGACGGTATCACATAAAACTCGCCGCCCTCACGGACGATACTACCGGTGAGGGCATTGCTCGTCTGCTCGGTAATCAGGATTACCTCGGCGGACGGGCTCAAATTCTCGCCCCGCGCCCTGCTGACGACCCTTGCAATCGCGAAATCCCCCGGTACGCCGCCCAAAAGTTTCTTCCCCGGCACGAAAAATTCCTCGTCGGTTTTGGCGTCTTTCACGAATCCGTGTGCGCGGAAAACCCGCATTATCTCTGCCTTGAAGAAGCCCTCGCCCGTCGGCTTCCACCCGCCTTTCGCGGCGGTAATCAGCCCCCTGCGCGACAAGTCCGCCAATGCAGGCTTTAACTCAGTGGCCTTTTTCACACCGACAAATTTCGCCAACTCGCCGTTACTCACAGGTTTACCCGCTTCAAACAAGGCGACTACAATCTTTTCTGCTCGATTTCTTTTCATATTTCTCATACCACATCACTTTCTTAAACTAAGTATATCATACAAATTTCAGCTTGTCAATATGTTCAATCTCATAGCCAACTTTACGAAGATTTTACAAACAATTCACATAACTATGCTTTTACAACCCCAAACCATGTGTTAAAATAATATTGTCGAACAATCGACTAAACTTTGAAAACAAATTAGGAGAAAACTAAAATGAGAAAGTTACTTACATCAATCTTGCTTATCCTCGCACTGACACTCACTTTCGCGGCTTGCGACCCCGCACCGGCAAACGACCCGCCCGCCGCAAATAATCCAACAACCAACGACACACCCGCCCCAAGTAACAACACAACAAACGAAACACCCGCAACACCCGCCGAAACACCCGTGACACCTGCCGAAACTACCCCGATTACAGGCGCAATCAACGTAATCTCCCGCGAAGACGGTTCGGGAACACGCGGCGCGTTCGTTGAGCTTTTCGACGTGAGAATCGAAAATGCAGAGGGTAGAAAAGTAGACGACATCCGCCAAGATTCGGACATTCAAAACTCAACAGGCCAGGTATTAACAGCAGTACAGGGCAACAAGCAAGCGATAGGCTACATCTCGCTCGGTTCACTCGACAACACCGTTAAAGCCTTGAAAATCGAGGGCGTTGACGCTACCCCCGAGAATGTCTTAAACGGCACCTACTCAATCGCCCGCCCGTTCAACATCGTCACAAATTCAAACAGCGTGTTAAGCGAAGCCGCACAGGATTTCATGAACTTTATCATGAGCGACGAGGGCCAAGCGATTATCAAAGCCGAAAAATACATCAGCCAAGGCAGCACAGGCGCCTACACAATGAGCAGCGCATCAGGCACGGTTAAGGTCGAGGGTTCAAGCTCGATAAGCCCGCTCATGGAAAAGATTAAAGAAGCCTACGAAGCAATTAACAGCAACATAAAAATCGAAATCCAAACTAACGACTCCGGTAGAGGTGTAACCGCAACAGTCGAAGGCAGTTGCGACATCGGCATGGTATCGCGCGAAGTCCGGGCTGAAGAAGTTGAACAAGGCCTCGACGTAACAGCAATCTGCATCGACGGAATCGCAGTCATAGTCAACGTTGACAATCCTTTAAGCGACGTCACAAAAGCAGACATCAAAGAAATTTATCAAGACGGCGGTTCAATTACAAGATGGGAAGAAATCGGATAAGTCTATGTATAATACTAACGAAACTACTTTGAAAATCCGCGCATTGAGAGAAGCCGCTATGAAAATACTTTTTACCATAGCGGCTTGCGTCTCAATCTTGGCGGTGTTACTAATCTGCGTCTTCATTTTCGCGAACGGTATCCCCGCAATCGCCGAAATCGGTGTCACGAAGTTTCTTTTCGGCAGAACATGGAAGCCAAACGCAGATATTTACGGCATTTTTCCCATGATAATCGGCAGTCTCTACGCGACTGCGGGCGCGATTGTCGTGGGCGTGCCGATTGGTATACTAATGGCGATTTTCATGGCGCGGTTTTGCCCGAAAAGTATCTATAAAATAATCAAGCCGTTCGTGGAATTGCTCGCGGGGATTCCGTCAGTTGTATACGGTTTTTTGGGCATACGAATTTTGGTGCCGCTGATACATAGTTTTTTCCCGGAAGAAAAGAGCGGGAGCGGCTTGTTGGCGGCGTCAATCATGCTCGGAATTATGATATTGCCGACGATAATTAATGTGTCGGAGTCGGCAATTCGCGCCGTCCCCGAGAATTATTACGAAGGCTCACTTGCACTCGGCGCAACTCACGAGAGAAGCGTTTTTTTCACGGTTGTACCCGCGGCAAGGTCGGGGATTTTGGCATCGGTAATCCTCGGCGTAGGCCGCGCAATCGGCGAAACAATGGCGGTAATCTGGGTTGCGGGTAACGCGCCGATTGTACCGAAAGGTCTAATGAGCAGTGTGCGAACCATGACATCTAACGTAGTCCTCGAAATGGGCTACGCAACAGGCCTGCACAGGGACGCGCTAATCGGTACTGCGGTTGTGTTATTCGTGTTTATTTTGATTATTAATTTGTGTTTTTCGGCAATAAAAAGAGGTACTAAATGACAATTAGTAAAAAAGAATCTATCAACTTTATACCACTGAAAACGCGAGTAAGAGGCTACATAAAACACCCGCTGTCATTAGTTTTACTGCTGCTCGTAATAGGCGCGGCGGTGATAGTAGTCGGGCTTGTCGCGATTCTAATAGGCCACCTGCTGATAAAAGGCGTACCGCATATCAAACCCGAACTTTTCGAGTGGAAATACACAACCACAAACTTGTCAATGATGCCCGCGATTATCAACACTTTAATTATAACTTTACTGTCACTCGTAATCGCAGTCCCCATCGGGATTTTCTCGGCTATTTACTTAGTCGAATACGCAAAAAAAGGCAGTAAATTAGTAGCAATAATTCGCATCACAACCGAGACACTTTCGGGGATTCCGTCAATCGTTTTCGGGCTGTTCGGATTAATAGTTTTCACGACAATGATTTTCAAAGGTTACTCGATAATCGGCGGAGCATTGACGCTTTCAATCATGGTTTTGCCAATCATAATTCGCACAACCGAAGAAGCCCTGATGTCCGTCCCCGACTTGTTTCGCGAGGGCAGCTTCGGGCTCGGCGCAGGGAAATTACGCACGATTGTGAGAATAGTTTTGCCCTATGCAGTGCCGGGAATTTTAGCAGGTGTAATCTTGTCAATCGGGCGCATGGTGGGTGAAACTGCGGCGTTAATTTTCACAGCAGGAACAATCGCGGGTGTCCCAACGTCAGTCAACCGATTCGGCCATACAGTTCTTGACGTAACAGGCTCCGGGCGGACACTTGCTTTACACCTTTTTGAGTTAGTGCAAAACCCGCAAACCCCGACGGACCGCTACTTTAACGCCGCCTACGCAACGGCAGTAGTGCTGTTAGTTTTAGTCGTCGGAATTAACGCTTTGTCAAGTTTTATTGCAAGGAGATTAATAAGTAAAGTTTGAAATTAGCTCTACAAAATAGGGGAAAACGAAACACTTCCGGCGCATTTGTTGCGGAAGGACGAGGGGGAAAAATGATGATTACTAATAAAATTGATATAAGAAACGTGAACCTTTTTTACGGCGATTTTCAAGCGTTGAAAGACGTAAGTATTCCAATCGCCGAGAAGGAAGTGACCGCATTTATCGGCCCGAGCGGTTGCGGAAAAACCACACTTTTGAAGTCATTAAACCGCATGAATGACCTAATCGCCGACTGCCGAATTAAAGGCGAAATGTTACTTGACGGCGAAAATATCTACGGAAACATGAATGTTGACATACTGCGAAAGCGCGTAGGCATGGTGTTTCAGAAGCCTAACCCGTTCCCAATGAGCATCTACGACAACATCGCCTACGGCCCGCGAACTCACGGAATCCGTTCAAAATCCGCACTCGACGAAATAGTAGAAATGTCACTAAAAAACGCCGCAATCTGGAACGAATCCAAAGACCGTCTAAAAAAATCCGCACTCGGAATGTCCGGCGGCCAGCAACAGCGATTGTGCATTGCGCGGGCGTTGTCAGTTTCGCCTGAAGTTATATTAATGGACGAACCGACATCGGCGTTAGACCCGATTTCTACAGGGAAAATCGAGGAATTAATTTTTGAATTAAAGGAAAATTACACCGTCGTAATTGTCACACACAACATGCAACAAGCAACACGAATTTCCGACAAAACCGCATTCTTTTTATTAGGCGAGATGATTGAATTTGACACAACCGTGAACATTTTCAACAAGCCGAAATTCAAAAAAACCGAGGAATATATCACCGGCAGATTCGGGTAATTAATTAGCTTGACAAACTATTTATAAAGGAGTATAATATGTCTATACGAGCAAGATACGAGCGGGACTTAAATGATGTTTTTGACAACTTAATGGTGATGTGCCGCCACATAGAAACAGCGATTGAGATGTGCATGAAGGCACTTGTAGAGCGGGATTACGAGCTTGCAGAGCAGGTCTTCGACGAGGAAAAAACTATTGACAAGTTGGAGCGGAAAATAGAAGGCGACTGCCTGCGTCTGCTCATGATGGAGACGCCGGTGGCGAGCGATTTTCGTGAAGTTTCGGCGGCACTGAAAATGATAACCGACCTCGAAAGAATTGGCGACCAAGCGCGCGATATTGCCGAAATTACATTGCAATTTCGCAACTCGGAAGAAGTATACATTAAAGAGTTAGTGCACATTCCGCAAATGGGCGCGATTGTAATTCAAATGATTAAAGACAGCGTTCAGGCCTACATTAACAAGGATTTAGAACTTGCGCGATATTTAGACAGAGCCGACGACAAAGTTGACGAACTTTTTGTAATTGTCATGAACGACTTGACAGAACTTATCAAAAAAAATCCCGACATTGCGGAACAGGCAATAAAATTAATGATGATTAACAAGTATTTGGAGCGTATCGGCGACCACGCCGTCAACATCGGCGAGTGGGTTGAATACGCCATTACGGGCGAGCACGGTAAATCAAAAAGAGGGTAAAAATATGTACACTAAACCGATTATTTTCGCAGTTGAGGACGACGCGGCGATTGCAGAAGCCTATAGTTATTCGCTTGAAAATGAGTTTATTTTTACTTGTTTTAGTGACGGAAAAGCTTTATTTGACACCCTGAATAACAAGTCAACAACCCTTCCCGATATAATTCTACTTGACATAATGTTGCCGGGCGATGACGGTTATGCAATACTTATGCGTCTAAAATCGAACAGCAGAACTTTACACATTCCGGTGATTATGATTTCTGCAAAAGGTGAGGAAATATCTAAGGTAAAAGGGCTCAACATGGGCGCGGACGACTATCTCGCAAAACCTTTAGGCGTCATGGAACTTGTCGCTCGTCTCAAGGCACACCTGCGTAAATCCCAAAGAAAAATCACCATTTCCGAAACTGAAAATATAGTTTACAAAGACATTTTTATCGACGTTTCAAAATACGAAATAACAGCAAATGGTGTCAAGTTGCAAACCGCGCTCAAAGAATTTCAACTGTTTTGTATGCTGTGCAAAAACCCCGAAAAAGCCTTGTCACGAGAGGCTATTTTCGAGGAAGTTTGGACGGGAAATTATGTTGTAGAATCACGAACACTTGATTGTCACATAAAAGAAATCCGAAAAAAACTCGCCGAAGCCGACAGCGAAACCGTCATAAAAACGATTAGAGGCGTGGGGTATATGTTAGAATGAAAAAGCGATTATTTTTATTTACTACATTAATTGTGCTTGCAGGTCTCGTGGTTTTCTTTGGCGCGACCGTGTTTATTACCTCCGCAAACAACATGAAAATTGCCAAAGATAAAGTCATTGAAACTACGAAAATCTGCGCGAATTTGTATAGTGAAACATTAGATTTTAAGGCTTTTGTAGAGGTCGGCGACGAAACTCGAATAACGCTTATATCCGCTGATGGTGCGGTTTTAGCGGACAGCCGACCGATTGATGTTAACGCAGCTGACAATCACTTAGACCGCCCGGAAATTAGGGCAGCGTTAAGTGACACTCCGGAGGCTTTTGTGCGCTACTCCGACAGCGTGGGCAACGATTTTATTTACTACGCGCTGAAAGTCCAAAGTGGAGAAAGTTATATTTTCGTCAGAGCGGCAGTCCCCGTCGGGAAAATTAACACCTATTTATTGCAATCAATACCGCTGTTAATTTTAGCGTTAATCGTCGTGCTTACGTTAAGTTTTTATCTGATTCGCACCATGACAAACGGCATTCTAAAGCCGTTTAATTCGGTTCAAGGCAAGCTTTTGAAACTCACCGAAGGCGACTACGAACAGTGTTCGGCGGCAGAATATAACACTAATTTTGATGAGGTTAATTCGATACTTTCAAAGATTGATAGTGTCGCACTTTTGTTGCAGAAAAACATTAATAATTTGAGCGACGAAAAAGCTAAATTAGACTACATTATCAGTAATATCGGAGACGGGCTTTTCGCAATTGACGAGGCACAAAAAATCGCACTTATTAACAATTCCGCGCTCAATCTTTTCAGCGTAAACCCCGATATAATCGGCAAAAGTCTGAGTTATTTATCAGCGGATAAAGCAATTTCCAATGCAGTTACTGACTCAATAAAACTTGAAAAAAGTTCACTGTTTGAGGTAGTTTTGTTTAGTAAAATTTACCTTGTCACCGTGAAAAATTTACGTGACTTACCCTTGGCGCCACTGACAATAGTTATACTTTCCGATGTCACCGAGAACCGCGAAAGCGCGAAACGGCGCGAGGAATTTTTCGCAAACGCCTCACACGAGTTGAAAACGCCGCTCACCGCCATAAAAATGTTCAACGACTTGACAATTGCAAACTCAAAAGACGAAAATATTGCGAAATTTATCACCGGAATCGGCAGAGAAACCGACCGCATGTTGTCGCTGATCACCGACATGTTGAAACTTTCTAAACTTGAAAGCACCGAAAATATTAACCCCACGACCGTATCTTTGGCGGGCGTTGTGAATGAAGTAAGTGAAGTGTTATCGGCCATAATCGCCGATAAATCCTTGACTTTTGAGGTACTTGGCGAGGCGGAAATTCAAGCAGAATACAATCACATTTATGATGTTGTAAAAAATCTCGCGGAAAATGCGGTGCGATATTGCAATCAAAATGATAATGTCACGGTGAAAATTGAGAAGACGAAATTTACCGTTGTTGACGACGGAATCGGCATTCCCGCCGACGAGCAAACCCGCATTTTCGAGCGGTTTTACAGGGTGGAAAAAAGCCGCTCACAAGCGAACGGCGGCACGGGGCTGGGGCTGTCAATTGTCAAGCATATTTGCGCGTTGTATGATTGGAGATTGTCGCTTAAAAGCAAGGTCGGCGCGGGGACTGAGGTTGGGGTGGAGTTTGGTGGGGGTTAATAAACTAAATTTCAATGCCCTCCCCAAAAAATAATTAATCTTTGTAGAATACGCACAATGTTTGTTTTTTATTTGAGAGCATAGGAAAACAATCTTCCATTTCCTTCAACAGCCACCTTAAATTTATTAATCGAAGCCATTAGCGCAGGGTCATCTAAGTCGAGGTAATTTTGACTAATATTAAGGACTTGACCTCGGGAATCGACTGTTATATTGTAAAGGGTATTTGAAATATAATACTACTACAATAAGGCGCAATCCCGCTGTTTGCGACACTTTCAGCGATTATTGCGTAGCTGGTTCACCCGCAGAAAGAGGTCGATATGAATCTAAAAGAATGTCAACAGGAAAATCTGTTGGACGAGCCTGTAGGCAGTTACGGGCAAAAATGGATACGCTTCATGGAAGAACAGCATCCTAAATTAGTTCGCGAAATGCTGCGGAAAGGCACATTTGAAGCGGTAGCGCGTTCGGTGGACGATTATGCGTGGAATTATCGCGAGTTACTTGACAATCAGTATATGGAAGTTCACCCGCGCCCAAAAACATTTGAGGAAATTGTAGCATGGGAGCAGACGAGAGCGTTCTACACAGACGACTTAGTGATGCGCGAGCGGGTTTTAATTCCGCACAGAACCGCATAAACACAGCATTGAAACAGTTTAATTAAGCAAGAAAACGTCGATTTTATATCGGCGTTTTTCTCTGCCCTATATATAAATGTATCATAATTTTCGGCAAATGTCAAGTTTTTATTTCCCCCACTTCATCATACCGTCAACAAGGTTCTGTTGTTCTAAAAGCCACGCTCTAAACTCCATCAACTTCATCTTTCTACTTTTGACATCAGCCTTTTTCTTAACCGCCTCGGTGCGGAATTTCTTAGTAGCCGCCGTAAGTGCGGCTATTTCTTTTTCAAACTTGCCATCGCTATTATTGCGTTTCAGCTTCCGTAGGCGGTTGTACCAATACTGATAAGTCCCCTCGTAAAATTGCTCCGATTTGTCATCTTTGTTGCGCTCTTTGAATTGCTGTTTTGCCTGTGATGCCGTGACCTTACGGCACTCATCACTGCACAACTCGAAATGCTTACTCGTGGTGAGAAAATAAGCTCCGCAGACTTTACACTGTTGGAACAGCAGACCCCATTAGAGTTTACGTTTTTAGTTGGGCGAAGCCCTGCGAAATTATCAGCAAGATATGTCGCGTTTACGTTCCAGTTTTTGCCGGGGTCGGATTCAAAGTTGATTAGAAATTCGCCGATTCGACAAGTTTCATCATACAAAACCTCACCCATGCCACGCTCCAAACGCAAGCGAACCTCAGGAGTTTTTCCGATAATTATTCGCTCTGTCATTTTTTTGTCGATTCAGCGTTAAGAGAAATACAACTTCCTCTAAATCCGTTTTGTTACTGTTGAAATCATAGTTGGTGATTCTAAATTTACCTCTCTAAAAGAACTTACATTACAGGAATAATATTATAGCTATATCGCCGTTCTATATAATATAGCACAAACCTCTTTACAAGTCAATAGTTTGTGCGATATTATGGGTATACAGCGATAATATATCGCGAAACAATAACCGTTGCATTTCGAGCCGATTATTATGAGAAAAAAATCGGCTCTACGACCTACGAAGTAAACGCATGTTTTAACCCCGAAGCCAAAGAAACAGTCGAGAAAAAAATTCTAAGAATCCTCAAAAATTAGTTGACAAACTCGACAAAATGCGCTATACCTAATGTGTTGCAACGCAAAAGACAACAGCGGTGTCCCGTTGGCGAACTACCCTGTGTACGGTTATAAACGCCACCCCGATGACAAGAAAATTTGGATTATTGATGATGAATAGGCGGCAGTTGTTCGGCGGATATTCCAAATGACAGTTGACGGCACCAGTCACAATTATGCGGATATTAGACAGACCCGAATATCTCGGTCACGTTGTCAACTTTCGCACTCGCAGGGATTCATACAAGGACAATTTCCCCACGCCGAACGCCAAAGAGGATTGGAAAATATTTGAAAATCGACATGAAACGATTATCGAACAATCTGTTTTTGACACGATGCAGAAACTACGCGGAACGCCCCGTCGTCAAGATAAAAGCGCCCCTCCAAATCCGCTCACAGGACTACTTTTCTGCCATGATTGCAAGGCAAAAATGTACAACTCGCGGCGTTGGAAAAACACAATCGGCGCAACAAAAGACAGCTATGATTGTTCAACGTATACTTTGGGTAAAAATAAATTTGTCGAGCAATGTTCGGGACACTTTATTCGCACCGATGTTGTTCGAGAGTTGGTACTTGATTCAATTCGTAATATCTGTGGATATGTTCGGGAAAGTCAAGCGGAATTTATAGAAAAAATCCGTGAGGAATCCGTTTTACACAGGGGCGAAACGGCGAAGTCTCACAAGAAAATAATCGCCAAAAATGAACGGCAATGTTAAACGAATTTATTCATCAGATTTTCGTCCACAAAGCCGAGAAAAATGAATGGGGCGAACGTGTTCAGGTTATTGATATTCATTTTAACTTTATCGGGAATTTCAAGTTACCGATAGCTGAGAAAGAACTTACAGCAGAGGAAATTGAAGCGGTCGAAAGAGAAAGACTCAGACTGCAAAAACAGCGCGAATACAGCCGCCGCTATCATGCAAAGCAGAGAGCGGAAAAGGCACAGTCACAAGCGGAGGGATCCGCATAAATATTACATTATGCAGGGGCGATTATTCAATAGAATAATCGCCCTTTTCGTATGCAAAAAATTAAATTTTTAGAAAGGTAGGAAAACACTATGTCTAAAACAACATGCTAAAAAAGAATCACAATCGAGGAGCAAATTAAGGCTCTCGAAAAACAGCGCAAACAGCTAATCCGTGAGGAAAAATCGGAGGCAGAAAAGGTGAGAATGAAGCGAGTTAGCAACCGTGGAATCTTCATTGAAAAGTTAATGCCGAGTCTTGTAAACATGACAGACTATGAGTTTGAAACCTACATAAAAAAAGGCACTCTCACCGCCTGTTCTGCAAGCAAATAATTTAACGAAAGTTGAGGTAATAGATGATGAAGAATAAACCCGACGCCGAGTTATTTTTACCCCGCGAACTGTTCAATTCGATGCTCACTGCTCTTGACTATTTCAAGCAAGAATGAAATCGGGGAAACAATCACGAGCTAACAGGCTACTCGTCTGAAAGCAAAAATCCTCGCTCACGGGCGGGCTTTTGACTACGAGGGTGATGAGAATGTGTCGATATATTTTTACGGTGTTGAGCCTGCTGTTATGATGAAATTGTTGACGATTTATATTAATCACGGCGAGGAAAATGAGCCGAAAGATTATTTCCCAGAATTGAAAAAACGTAGAGATAAAAATGCAGGTTCAGTGTAGTAAAAAGGGTGTGGGAATTCCACTTCTGCGGAGCGGAAAAGCGGGTTCAAAGGGCGGCAGCCCTTGCCCGATAAGCTAATGGAATTAGCGCGCATGATTGATAATACCCGTAGGGGCATTGTCAATCATGCTATTGGGTAAACACCTTCATGATTGTCATAAATGCAGTAATAATCAGAGAAAAGAGGTATATACATGAGCAAATTAAGTGTAAGTTTCACGCTCGGAAAAGCGAGTGCAGTTGATAACATAGCTTATATTAAACAGGACATTCACGAAGCTTATGATGAATTATTTGGCGCGGTACTTGCGGAATACAACGCAAAACAAACTCGCAAAGACAGGCAAATCCACGACTATTTTACGCATATTAGTGAGGGCGGTCGAGAGGAGGCTTATTACGAAGCAATTATACAATTCGGCGATTCTGAAACGGCGACAATCGGGAGCGAAAATGGCGAACTTGCAAAGAAAATGTTAGACGAATATATGCGTTCTTTTGAGGCGCGGAATCCACGTTTGAAGGCATTAAACAGCGTATTACATTGCGATGAAACATCGTATCATCTTCATGTCAATTTCATTCCGTTGTACACAGCCGAAAAGAAAATCGGAATGTCAAAAGGTGTGTCTATGAAATCGGCTTTAATAGAGCAGGGTTTTGAGCCTAAAGGCAGATACCAAAATCAACTTGTCATGTGGGAGGATTCGGAGCATAAAGCAATGGAAAAAATTTTGAATAGTTATCTTATCGAACGTGATGTCAAAGGTGCAACTCACGCGCATAAATCCGTCCCCGAATACAAGGCTTCACAGGATTGGAAGGAGTTTCCTAAACGAAAAAAGAACTTGTCAACATTAGAAGTCTACCACGAAGATTTGAAAGCTACACGAGTGGAAAATTCCTTGCTAAAAGTTGAGAATGAAAAGTTAATTTCAGAGCGAAATTCACCGTGGAAGTCGTTCTATTATTCAGACCCCGACAAGCAGATTTTTGTGCAGTTGAGATTAGACGAGACGAACATTCCTTTTAGAGAATCGGAAAACGGTTTTGAAGCGCAACAATGCTATGTTGATGATGTTCGGAAAATTGAAAGGCAGTATAAGTCGCCGCCGACTTCTTATCGTGACAAATTACGGAATCGAATTGACAAAATCGCAATGAAAAGCAGGGATTTTGATGAAGTTTTACGCAAGTTAGACGAGTTAAATTATGTGATTAAGCGCGGAAAATATATCGCTGTTAAGCCACCTGAGAGCAGTCAATTTATTCGCTTAAAATCCCTTTGTGAGCATTACACAGAGTTGGCAATTCCCAACGGACTTGTGAACAAATTTCGGTTTGTAAGCGACATTAATGTTAAAATTAATTCGGAGAAAAATACCGATTCTCTCGAAGCTATGATAGATAAAAATATTCTGCACTTCACGAATGTTTTCGTCTACGGAGTTTTGCCGATGAATAAGGTTAATAAAAAGAAGACTTTTACATGGACAAATTGTGCGGAACTTGATAAATTGGCACATCTGAATAAGAAGATAAATGAGGGTGTGACTTTGTCAAGTTTGCGGCAGGATTTTATGTTGCTCGAAAACTCAATCGCCCAAAAAGAAGAGCGCATTTCTTCGTTAAAAGAGGACTTAGTATTTAATGAAGCCTTGTATGAAAAAGCCGTAAACTGGTATAGTGAAAGGGCAAGAAATCAAGCGGATTTGGCGATTTTACAAAAGCATAATCTCACAATGGACTACTACGGACGGCTGAAAAATGTCATAGAGGTTAGATGGTCTTTGATTGGCGATTTTGAGACAACTTTGTCGGCAGGCGGCGAAAATCGGGAACGGTTTGAAGTCGGCAGATGTGAGTATGAGTGAGAACATTCGGGTTGGCGCGATTGCGGAGAGGGTCGTCGAGCTGGTTTAAAAGAGGGTGGAGAAGTCTGCGGAGGTTGGGCGGGAGTATACACCCAAGTTGAGGAAGTAAAGGCGGGCATTTTTAGGGGGAGGTGGGACTTGACGCCTTCCACTTTTTCGTTGTTTTGGGAGAGGCAGAGGTTAGGTGTTTTTTTGTTTTTTCAGCTCAGGGCCGTCTGCTCCCTTTGCCTTAAAAAAGAGAAATCAACCCCCGCTCCCACCGATGTTTTCAAGTGAGCAAGGGTTGATATTTACCACTCCAAATAGGCCATCCGGTCTTCCGAAAAGTCAATAAAATGCAATTTAATGTTTGAATATTTTTCAAACAGAAGTTCGATGGTTTCAACAAATTCGCGCAAGTGTCTATCAGTAGGCAGAAGATGTTTCAGCGTTATTAGTGTTGCAAAAAGGCGATAGTTTTTATTGTCGCTCTCTTTGTATTGTTTATATAGTCGAGGGTTTTTATAAAACTTAGAAAGCATCCCAAAACCAAACAACCCAACAAAACACCACGCTCAACCCCTCAACCCCCCAACAACCTCAACTGCCCCCTCAAAATCACTCTCAAAGAACAGCAAGTGATGAATTCTCTCGATACTTTCAGCGGTTTTCGCCGTCCATTGCTTGCTTTGGAGCAAGTTTAATGCAGAAAGTGCCGCTTTGTTATTATAACTTTTGCAGGCGTTTTCCACGAGCTCAAGTTGCTCCTTCAAAAAACTCAAATCCTCCGGCGTTTCCTCTGCTTTATACTCGGGGGCGGCGGCGGAAATTATTTTTTCGGACTTTTCAATTAGGGCTTCGAGTTTTTCTATAAATTTCGGGTGGTTTTCTAAAATGTAATCTTTATCGGCATTGATTCCCGCCTGTTCAAGAGCCGCCGCCATTTCGGATGCGGCTTTTTCGCCGACATTCGCGAGAGCCGATTTCATCGCGTGAACAGTGGTTGTGTAAAGTTTCAAGTCGTTATTTTGTAAAGTTTCTTTGAGTGTTACCGTTGCTTTTTCGGCGTCACGGCGGAAAACTTTTATGAGTTTCGGCTCGATTTTTTGGAAATTCAAAGATGGTGAATAATCGGCAGTTGGAGTTTCTATTTTCAAAGCGACGTATTTTTTTGCTTCATCGGGGCGGGCTTTGCAGATATATTTGTCTAAAAGATTGTTTAATTTTCTCAGGTCAATTGGCTTCGATAAAAAGTCGTCAAAACCGTTCCGCTTAAACATTTCCGCGTTGCCGACAATCGCGTTTGCGGTCAGTGCGATAATTTTTTCGTTGTAACCGAGTGTGCGGATTTTTTGAGTCGCTTCAATCCCGTTCATTCCGGGCATCATGTGGTCCATAAAAATTATATCGTAGGTCTCGCCGTTTTGGATTTTCGCGATTGCTTCAAACCCGCTGATTGCCGTCTGTATCTGAATCTTATAAGGCTCCAACAACCCCCGCGCCACATATAAATTAGTCTCAACATCGTCAACCACCAAGACTTTTCCATAAGGCATCGGCGTCAAAGTTATGCCGGTAAAACCCTTTCTTGCCGTGAAGTTAAAGTTTTTTAGGCTTGTCGAAAGTTCACTGCCGATTTTTTCACAAGGTGTAGTTTTTTGCTTAACCACCACCGTGAAGGTACTGCCCTTGCCGAATTCGCTCTCGGCAGAAATACTTCCGTCCATTAATTCAACGAGCCTTTTCGTGATATTTAGACCCAACCCCGTCCCCTCCACAAACTGATTAGTCTCGGAGTTGAAGCGGGAATAGACCGTGAAAAGTTGCTCTAAGTCTTCCTCTTTCATGCCTTGCCCCGTGTCTTTTACCACAAAGCGCAAGTTTATGCAGTCAGATTCGGGATTACTTTTATCCGAAAAAGTTACCGCAAATTCTATAGTTCCCTCTTTTGTATACTTCATTGCGTTTGAAAGCAGGTTGTTCAAAATCTGCTTTAGGCGCAGTTCGTCGCCGATAAAATGCGACGGTAGATTTTCGTCCACATTAACTATAAGATTAATATTTTTTGAACCCATTCGCAGTATATTCATCTGCACCGTATCATGAATTAAACTCGGCAAATCGTACTCAATCGGGTTAATTTCCATTCGTCCGCTTTCGATTTTAGAAAAGTCTAACATATCGTTAATTATACCGAGCAGCGTAGTGCCGGAGTTGTAAATTTTATTGAAGGCGGTAGAGTACACATCGGGTATATCGCCCTTCTGCAACTCGATTTGCGATATGCCGATAATCGCGTTCATCGGCGTGCGAATTTCGTGCGACATCGTCGCCAAAAAGTCTGATTTAGTACGATTGGCTTGCTCGGCGGCAACCAAAGCTTGCTTCTCAATATTAATTATCGAGAAAGTAATTATATCGGCAACGGAGGACACAAAACCCTTTTCCTCACTTGCCCACGAGCGTTTTTCGGGATAATCATTCGACTTATCCTGCTCGGCAATTACCACACCGCGCAGTTTGCCGTTTATGCGGAACGGGACAATAATAACCGAGCAAATTTCCGCAGAATATTCTTTGAGCAATTCGCTTGCGCCGGGGAATTTGCGGACTTCTCTTATAGCAATAATCCGCTCGGTCTCGAGAAATTCTATAAGCTTGTGTCGGGAAGTTGGATTGAGCGTTTTCGGGGTTACAAAAGTCTGCTCGTTACAGCAGTACAGCGCGTTATTTTCAAAAACATCGTCCCCCTCATTCAGCGTCCATATACCAAAACGACTGCAATCTAAAGCGCGGCAACTTTCCTCGGCAATGAACCGCGCAGTGTCGCTGAAATCGGTCGAAAAAGCTTGCGGCGAATTAGAAATTTTCACGAACGCACCATTGAGCAATTCGGCTTTAGAACGGCACATTCCGTGGATATAAGCAAAGTAAGATATAAAGAAAAAGGTGACAAAATACCCCATAGGAGTCAGGTCAATATCGGTCGGCAACACCTTGAACATGAACAGCATATTCAGCGCAAACGGCACCAAACCCGTCATTGCCAACAACCATATATTCTTGACGGTTCTGTTTCGCACGGCAAAGGAAATAACTAACACCAACGCGTATATAACCATTGCGGCGATTATCAAGATATGAATGTAAAACAGTATTCGCCAATCGTCGGCGGGCGGCGCGGGGTAAGAGATTTCCGCAAAGAACATGTAGTGCAGTGGATTGGTCAAAAGGAGCAATACGTCAACCGCGGGAATAATAATTATCAGATACTTCACTATGCGTGAATACGACAATTTCGAGCCGATAAAGTGAATGTAAAACCAGAACCCGGCAAACGCCATAACGGCGTTCAAAGCCACCTTTGCGTAATAAAAGTAGACAAAAAACTCGTCACTGCCAATGGTAATAGCCACGATGGACATTATCCAAAACGGCAGAGCCAAACACGGCGCGAAAAAGCCTTTCATTCGGCGGTCTGCCAAGCCGCCCGCACGCAGAACCCCGTAAAAATAAATGATGACGAGCGAAACTGTCAACGCCGCCACAGCATGAAGAAGTACAGTAACCATATTTTCCCCCTAAATACAAGAATAAACGCCGATTTTATTATACACCACTCAAGGTAACTTGTCAAGTTAAAATTTACATTCGTCGATATACACAAAAAACCCTATATATATATATATATATATATAGGCAAAATGCCGAATTTACAAGTTCCAACGCGCTTACCTCTTGTTATTCAACATAAAGTGTGGTATAATAACTTGGCTAAAGGAGGTAGCTCACGTGAAAAGAATATTTATAATTGACGACAATGAAGCCAATCTGTTCTCGGCGAGAACAGCACTTGACGATACATACGAGATATTCGCCGCGCAATCGGCCGAGCGAATGTTCAAACTGCTCGAAAAAATCACGCCCGACTTGATACTTTTAGACATTGAAATGCCCGAGATGGACGGGTTTGAAGCTTTGAAAATCTTGAAAGAAGACGAGAGATATCGCTCCATTCCCGTAATTTTTCTCACGGGCAAGCACGACTCCGCCTCGGAACTGCGCGGGTTTGAGCTTGGCGCGGTGGACTTTATTAACAAGCCGTTCGCCACATTGGTTCTGCTTCGGCGAATTAAGTTGCACATCGAGACCGACGAGCTTATCAAAGAAAGCCGACGGGACTTGGAACAGACCCATAATGCAACTATTGAAGTAATGGCGAACATGGTTGAACGGCGCGACGAAATTACAGGCGGGCACATTGCCCGCACTCAAAAGTACCTCGAAATACTCATCAACGAACTGCTCCGCACCGGTACCTACGCCGACGAAATATCCGGCTGGGACATGGGCATGCTATTACCGTCGGCGCAGTTGCACGACATAGGCAAAATCGCAATCAGCGACTTAATTCTGAACAAACCCGCAAAGCTTACCGACGAAGAATTCGGCAAAATCAAACAGCATTGCGGCGAGGGCGAATCGATAATCGACGAGATTATCGCCAAAACCAAGAACAACAGCTTCCTCACACACGCCAAGAGATTCGCGGGGTATCACCATGAGAAGTGGAACGGCAAAGGCTACCCGATAGGGCTTTCCGGTGAGGAAATTCCGCTTGAGGGGAGGATTATGGCAATTGCGGACGTTTATGATGCGTTGGTTTCGGAGCGACCGTATAAGCAAGCGTTCACCCATGACCGCGCCGTTGAAATCATCAAGGGCGACAGCGGAATCCACTTTGACCCGAAAATCGTCGAGGCTTTCTTGAATGTAGCTGAAGACTTTTGGGTTCAATCTCAGGTAGCACACCAAAAATAAATAA
>Ga0099364_10004634_pt1 | contig 20786 bp, 21 predicted proteins | sample TergutTh196P3_FD_73070 | JGI IMG/M metagenome (GOLD analysis project Ga0099364, IMG submission 73070) | Microcerotermes parvus P3 segment gut microbial communities from Pointe-Noire, Republic of the Congo - Th196 P3 | ecosystem: Host-associated > Arthropoda: Insects > Digestive system > Gut ... | reverse complement strand
CCCAGCCCCCTGAGCCGCGTTTTTCTTTGTTACTTTCTTTTTGGCGGCGCAAAAAGAAAGTAAATTATGCGTCGCGGAGCGCGCAGGTTTTAGGAATACGTCGCGAAGCGCGCGGCTGCGGCTGCAGGGGCTAGTTTTACCGGGTTTATGTATTAACATCAAAAAGGCTTGCCGCGCTGTAAAAGTGCGGCAAGCCTTTTTTTATGTTATTTACTCGGGCGGCTGCGTTTCCTGCCTGTTTTCCCGGGCATATCTTCTATACGGTCGCATCTTGTTATCGGTGTTTCCTTGGGCGCGGATACGCCCAGCACAACCTTTCCCCCGGTTATGTCAATCACGGTGGCCTCTATCCCATCGCCGATCAAAAAAGATTCGCCGATCCTCCGGCTAATCACCAGCATACGCGCCCTCCATACTGTAATCCCTATTCCGGCTGTGCAAGCTCCGGTTGAGCCAGCGGGAATTTGATCGGGTAATCGTTTTGCAGTATTACCTGCCTTGCGATCTGTTTTTTCCTGTTCAGCGCAACAGGGCTTTTAAGGTTTACGGTGGTTTTGGAAACATCCTCCGGCACCACGGCAAGCACTAAAAAATCCAGCTCCCCGGCATTGCTTGATTCAAGCGCCGCCAGGTCCGCTTTTTCTATATCAGGCTCAAACCCGATAATAAGCTCATACGGATCAAAGACAACAAAGCAGGGCATACGCGATTTTGTGGATTGGTACCATCTCAGCGTAACGCCGTCGTCCTCTTTTGTGATAAGTGCGAACTGGTCGGTATCTTCAAACCCGTACAGCCCGCCGGGCATACCGAACACAAGCTCGTCCGGGACATCGACCGTCCCGAACACAGCGCAGTCTATCTGCATTTTCTCCTCCACGTGAGGGACTGTTCGATAATCAGTAATATGACCAGCCCCTAATTTGCGTTTTCTTTATCGCCATATCCTTCCGGTGGGGGTGTGTAGTTAGGGTTTGCGCTCGGCGGCACATAAATAGGGTCCCCCAGGTATTCGATTATAACCTCATGGTACTGCGTCACGTTAAATTCTATGCTGTGCGGGACAAATTCCAGGTAGGGGCGGGTTTGTATATCCCATTCAAAATTCAGCTTGTCGGCGGTGTAATTGAACGCGACAGTGCCGCCCTCCCAGGATATCTCAGGCGGTTCAACCCGGGTGAGCTGGGTCATGGCTTCGTAGCCGCGTATGGATTTTGACATTGCGATGTCGGCGATCGGCGTATTTGAACCCCTTGCCTGTGTGCTTTCCACTATATAGGCGCCGTCCTCGGCTTTTGCCGCCACGGCTTCTGTAGCATCACGGCTGCTTTTTTCGGCATACTCCTTGACTACGCGCGGCGCGGATTTTACCCCTATGCTGGCGCGCATTTCCGTGGAGTCGATGCTGACCTTCGGCGGTGTGATCTGTATATCACGCTTACCCCTTTCCCTGGTTATCTTATGGCGGGGCATCTCCGTGTTTTGCTTAAGGGCGGCGCGGGTTGTTTTTATGTCGATTGTAATAGGCACGCTCTTAATGCTCAGTAACGGCTTCAACGGTAATCACCTCTAATGCTTAAAAATATTTTTACTTTTCTACCTCAAAAACTGGAACAGGCTCGGCTGCAGGACCTTGGGACCCATCTGCAGCGCGGCGTTGAGCATAAATTCCATCAGCTTTTCTTGCAAGTTAGCTTCGGGCAGCTCCATCTTTTCAAGCCCCTGCTGCCTTTCGGTTAAGTTTATCCAGTCGTCCTCGAGCCGTTCTTTCGTGACTTTCAGATATTTTGTGTCCGCGCCGATTTCCGTGAGCATCAGCGCCGCGTTTGTGTAGCTTGCGGTCATATCGTCAATCAGCTTGCGGTCTTCGTAATAGTAGTTGCTTGGGTCCGGGTCGCCGGATTCCAGTGCCTTTATAACCCTTGTGATATTGTCGTACATATTCAGCGGTCCTGTATCAACCGCGCGCAGCCCGCTTACCGATCGGTTGTACGCCGTGCCGGGGATAATTTCACCCGCGCTCATGGAAAATCCCAGCCCGACATCTATAAAGCTCGGGTCGTTCATGATCCAATAGTAATCCGGGTGTTCGGGCGTGATATCGTTTACATCCACTGTACGGTAAAGCTGGTCCTGCCCTTTATAAGTATAGGTAAGGAAGCGTTCGGCTTCCTCGCCTTCGCTGTCGCTTACGATGCGCACACCGAACGGCGGCTGCTTCACATTCGTGTTGCCGAAAATATATCTGTCCGAAAACTGCGCGTTCAGGTTTGTCAGCAGCTCATCGCGCAGGTTGGTGACCTCCAGCTTTATCGCGTTGTATTCGTCCGGGGTCTTTGTGCCGTCCGCTGCCAGGAAAACCTCGTACACCCTTTGCCCGACTTCGTTTATGTTGCTTACATAATCCTCGGCGGCGGTGTAGAAGGTCAGCGCGTCCTTTATATTTTCCTGGAAGGTTTCGTTTTTCTGGAGCTGGCGGCGCACGGTAAACGCCCGAAGCCCCCTGCTGACATCCTCGCTCATGCTGTCCATGCGGTTTAGGGTATATACCCGCGTCATGGCCTTGAAGTGCTGCGCCTGCGCGTTCATCAGACCCATTTGGTAGCTGCGGGCCATGCTGTGGTTGGATATGCGCATAATGATAATCCTCCTGAGGTTTATTGTACTGATTTTCAATGCGGGTTTTGCGGTCGGAATAAACTCTGTGCCTGCAATATGCCTGTTTCTCATTGTAGCTTTGCACTGCTCACCCGCTCAAGCCGCGGGGGCTTTTCTTTTGCTTGTGCAAAAGAAACAAAACACACCGGGGAGACCCCGAACCCCCGCTCCGACAAGCCGCATAGCTTTGTGCCTTTCATCGCGCACGTCATATGCATAGTTCTATCATCCGCCCAATCGCTCAGCCGAGCCGAGCTCCAGGTCTCGAACGCGGAAAAAGGTATTAGGAAAAAAAGAATATCTGAAGACTTTTTCCGCTGTTATTACGTGCGCGGGCGCTTCCGGTGTCGTTCCCTGCTTTAGGTTTGCGCCTACTTGCCTTTGTAGATTATTCCCCTCCTTGGAGGGGTGGCGCGTATGCGCCGGGGTGGTTCTTTATTGGCACAAAACTTATCGCTTCTTCCCTTCCTATTTCCTAATTCCTATTTCCTAATTCCTACCTGCCTACCCTGCCCATCCCGTTGATGATTGTATCCAGCGCTTCGTCCAGCACGGTCATGTAGCGGACGGCGGCGTTGTAGTGGTTGGAGTATTTCATCATCTCTATCGCCTCTTCGTTTTCCGAAACGCCGGAAATCGACTGCCGCTGGTCGTCGATAGTGTACAGCACGCGCTCTGTTGTGCCGAACAGGTTGCCTGTGATGCTCATGTCCAAGCCCATGATCGCCTGGAAGCCCACGATCGCGCCGTGGAAGGTCATTGGCTTGTCGCCGGGGATAATGCTGAACTCCATTGTTTCCAGCGCGTTCAGGAGCGAGGCGGCGTAGTTTGTGTCGGCGTTCATGTTGGCGGCGCGCCCCAGCAGGACTTCCATCGGGTTAAAACGCCAATCCGAAGAAATCGCTATATTTGCGGCTGTGATGCCCTCTGTGTCTTCAAGTGTGCTTTGTGAGTGGTGCGTGCGGTCCAATTGGTTGTATACAATCGGCCTGCCCGCGGTATCCCGCATCGGCTCAAGATAGCCCAGCGTACCCGGCAGGGCGCTCGGGTCGCGCAAAAATCGGACAGGGCTGCCCTGTGCGTCAAGCGTCGGGCTGTGGATGTACTGCGCGTCCGGGTTTGCGGGGTCGTAATATTCGCCGGAAATAATACAGCGGTGAAGGGTCGGCAGCGGCGTCCATATCTCCTGTCTTGCCAAGCTGTTTACAACCAGGTTTGCGCCGAAGTCACCGGGGTAATCGGGGTTTTGGATCAGTCGGGATGGGTCGGCGGGGTCGGAGATCATATGGGGCGGCATACTGTAGGGGCTTGCGTTGCTTCTGATATACAGCGACAGCACGGTTTCCGCGTGTTCCTCAAGCAGGTCCGAAACATTTGCGGGGTCGTATTCGCCGACAACGGAACCGAGCGCGGATACAAGCCTATCCCGCACTTCTATCCCTTGGAGGCCGCCGTACATATCGCGCGCGATATCCGCCGCTGTCCTGTCCTCCGATATATCCAATGTCCCGTCCGGCTTCAGGAAATGTATTGCGAGCGGCGCGCCGTTCCCATCGGTCAAGCCGCGGTATACTACCGCGCCGTCGGGATTTTTCGCGTAGAGGACAGGGTTGCGGAACTGATCCGTCAAAAAGCTGCCGTTAGCGGCGGGGTCGGGGATATGCGTTGCCGCGCCCCAAGAGATTATCCTGTCCGCGTCAATGCTCTTTACATGGCTTGTGTTCACGCCGTTTATCGCGTCGGCGAAAACACGCGCCAAATTATCGAGATACGCCACGGCATAGGGTATCCCGCGGAACTCGCCGTTTTGCCCGTCGCCGTGGATAACATCCATAAAGCCCTTAAGGCCGCCCGTAAGCAGGCTGGAAAATTGGGTTATATTGCCGGTTTCATCGTATATATTCCGGCTTTGGAACGCGGGGTTAAGCTGCGGGAAGCCATCGTCCCCGGGCTGCTTCGCTTCCCATCCGCCCAGCTCGCCCCACTGCTCCGGCAGCATCATCGCGGTAAGCTGTATTTCGTTTTTGCCGTCTACATAAAACTGGGTGTATTTATCCTCGCTGATAAGCATGATGGGCTTGCCTTCGGAATCCTTGCTGTTCCTCAGCGCGACGGAAAGCCGCCCGATGCTGACGTCCTGCGTGATCCGCTCCCTCGGCTCCGTAACCTCTATGTCGACATATGTCGAAAGATTGTCGAGGAGCAAATTGCGGCGGTCGCGAAGCTCGTTCGCGGGGTTGCCGTAGATTTCCATTTTCATTATTTGGTCGCTCAAGTAGGCGATTTCCGAAAGCATGGGGTTAAGCTCGTCACCTACCAAAGTGCGCATATCGCCGATATTCTGCGTGAGTATATTCTGCACGTTTTGGGCATAGGTGTTCAGGTGCTTGGCGAATTTGTCCGCCTCGCTCCTTATTACAACGGCGTAGCTTTCGTCCGTTGGGTTGGAGAGGGCAAGGCGCACGGATTCGATCAGGTCGTTCATCGTGATCGTAAGCCCCGCGTCTTTATTGAATTCATCGAAGATTTTGTTAAGGTCGGTCAAGCCGCCTGTCTGCACGGAATACATACCGAAATCGGCGGCCTCCTGGCGGTAGCGCGCGTCGAGGAACGGGTCGCGTATCTGGCTGATGCCCGTAGCCTTCGCGCCCATCCCCGAATAGAACTGGTGGTTTATAACGAATTTGGACATACCTTTGATATGCCAGGAAACCTGGTCCACACGCTGTCTGGTGTAGCCCGGGGTCTCCATATTCGCGATGTTGTGCCCGACAGTGTCAAGCCCGAGCTGCGCGTTCGCAATAGCGCGCTTTGCGGTTTCAAAAGCCCAAAAGGTCGGCCGGCTCACCATATAATAAATCCTCCGGTTGGAATAGTTATACGTTCTTTAAAAAGGGTTTGTCGGGGCGCGGGGTATCGTCCGCGGCCTTGGCTATTTCGTTTTTGGCGCGGTTGATGCCGTGCAGCTTTACCTGTGCTATACGCTGGCATTTCTCGCTTAACTGCTTTGTCGTCTCCAGCGAGCGGGACAGCCGCGCGTGCAGCTCCGTAAACCGTCGGCGCTCCTCCTGCGGAAGCTCTTCGATTATTTCGCCAAGAGTTTCGCCCGTACAGCCGGAATTTTTGCGGTATGCCGCGATGTTCGCGTCAAACCCGCGCGCCTTCAGTACACAGACCTGCTCTTGGTTAAGGATTTCATCCAATGTATAGAGGTCGTCTTCTTCGAGCGCCTGCGCCTTTTTTACCATCAAGGCAGACAGATCCGAATATGTGTCGCTTAGGTCGTTGAGGTAATGGTAGAGCTTATCGTTGTGTATGCTCAATTTTACACCTTTTTTACCTTTGCTTAGTATTGATTTTACACGTTAAATCTCGTCCGACAGGATTGCGGCGGCAAGGTCGGCGGAGGGAATATTATATGTGCCTTTTTGGATGCCGTCGCGTATCGCGTCCAGACGCTCCTTGCTTGCGGGCGCGGAAATGTAGCTCTGCACGCTTGATTTCAGCAGGAGTAGCTGTTTGTCGGACACGGACGTGGTACCGTGGCGGATGGAGTTTTTATCCGTCACAGCGCCGCTTTGTACCCCTTCCCTGCGGCCGGTGCCTGTTTGTTCGGGAAGCTTTTTTTTGAAATCGCCGTATATCGGCTGGTTTAGGATTTTCATCGCTTTCACTCCGTTTCTAATAAATATTTCGTCTTTTCGGCGGTAATCTTTAGCTCATACAGATCTAATCTTTTTCGGAATATTTCCCCTTTTTTGCGAAGTGTACCACCCCTTGTGCCCATATACGCAAATTTTGCAATAAATTGTTGTTTTTTCCTTTTTTATAAAGGCTCAAAGCTATTGACAAGATAACTGCCCTGCAATATAATGAGTATAGTTTTATTAAGTATGCGGAGGTTCATAATGTTTTTGGGTTCTGCTTCTAACACGGCGCTGGAAAAAGCGCTCAGCGGCCTTTGGCAAAGGAGCCGCGCAATCGCCCACAATATCGCCAACCAGGACACCCCGGGGTACAAGGCAAAGCGCGTGGATTTTGAGAGCCATCTCCGCCGGGAGATTGAAGCGGCGCGCCGCGGTTCCACCCCCGCAAGGGAAACTGTTTCCAGGCTGCGCGGCACAGAAGTGCGGGAATATGAGCTGCAGGGCCAAAGCGTGCGCATAGACGGCAACAACGTGGAGATAGACTCCGAGTTTATCGAGCAGGCGCGCCTGCAAATACAATACAACGCCGTGATGCAAAAAGTCAACGGCTATTACAGCAACCTAAAATACGTGATCAGCGGCGGCAGGTAAAATTTCTTTGCCGCAATTAAGCTTCGCACTGCTTAGATATGGAGGATAGACAATGCCTTTTCTCAGCTCATTTGATATCGCCGGCTCGGGGATAACCGCCCAGAAGCGCCGTCTGGACACTATAACCGAAAACATCGTACACCGCGAAACCACCCGGACCGCGGACGGGGGCCCCTATCGCCGCAAGCTAACTGTTTTCAGGGAGGTTGACAGCGGGCGCGGGTTCTCCAATGTACTGCGCCTTGCCCGCTTCCAATACAGGCGGCCGGAAAAACCGCACCGTGACCAGGGCGTAATGGTGTCTGAAATCATCGAGGACCAGTCGGATTTTATCCCGGTGTACGACCCTTCCCACCCCGACGCCGACGAAGAGGGCTATGTTTGGATGCCCAATGTCAACAACACTATCGAGATGATAGACGCGATGGCGGCGTCCCGCTCCTACTCCGCCAGCATCGCCGCGTTCGACGCGCTGAAGAACGTGGCGTCCCGCGCGCTGGAAATCGGCAGGTAGCATACCCTATAACCGGTCAACTTAAAAACAGTTAGCTGTTTTTAAGTCGCGGCATACGCCGCGCGCCGCCAAAGGCGGCGTTGACCTTGTTTCATAGTCAGTCGCACACCTTTGGTGTGCCCGTGGGCAAAGCCCACGGTTTCAAAACGGTAAACCGTTTTGAAATTGACTGACTATACATTATCTATTATCGGACGCCCGCTTATTATCTTTATTTTCCTGTAGAAAAATAATTTGCGTTGTGTTATGATTGGCTCGGCTCAAAAAAGTTACCTTCATCTTACATAGATTGGGAGAGATGCGCGTGAACAGCATCATACCTTTATGGTCAAACCTGCCGCCTGTAGGCGGCACAGGCAGCAGCCCTGCCGGGACTCAGATTAACGGGGCGGACGGCGGGCGGGCCTTCACCGACTACCTGAAAGACGCCGTGGAAAATATCGAACACCTCGAAAACGTAAAGAGGGAAGATTCCTACCTGCTTGCAATCGGCGAGCTTGACGACATCGCCGCCATGCAGATAAACAGCGAAAAAGCCACCATAGCCGTACAGCTTATGGTCCAAATGCGCAACAGGCTGCTCGACAGCTACTCCGAAATCATGCGGCTGAACATCTAACGACCGGGCTGCCCGCCCGGAGAGACGTGAAAAATACCCCGCTCTCCGGTACGGCGGCCCACTGTTTTATATATAAATATATAGAGGTAAAATCGGCCTATGAAACAAAAACTTTCCGATATCTGGCAAAAGCTGAAAACCTGGTGGCTCGGCCTTGAGAACAAGACGCGGATACTGCTAATCGCGGCGGTCGCGTTTATTTTGGCGGTGTCGCTGGTTACCGTGCTTATACTGAACCACCGGGAATATGTCCTGTTTTACAACGGCGCGTCGGCGCACGACAGCGCCTCCGTCATCGCCGTGCTTGAAGAAATGGGCATAGAATATAACTTCAGCAACACCGGTGCAATCTTTATCCCCGAAAGCGATTTCGCAAGGGCGCGGCTGCGGCTTTCGCAGCAGGGCTTTGTCGGGGACTTCGGCTACGACATCTTCGGGCAGGCCGGGCTGACCGCCACACAGTCGGACCGGAATACATACACGCTCTACCAGCTCCAGGACAGGCTCGCCGAATCAATCCGCTTGATCCCGGAGGTAGAAACCGCCGTCGTCACCATAAACGCGCCCCAGCCTTCCATTTACGCGCTCCAAAGCACCGCCCCCGCCCCATCTGCGTCAATAATGGTCATCCCAAGGCAGGGAAGGCATTTCACCGCGGAGCAGGTCCGGGTCATGCTGAATATCGTCACGCCTGCCGTTGCGGGGCTTGAGGAAGAAAACGTCAGCATCGGCAACAATGTCATGGACCTCAAAATGCTTTTGCTCGAGCCCGCCGGGAACGCAAGCACCAATAAACTCAACCTTACGGAAGAAGTAAACGCCGCCGTAAGGGACCGCGTGACCGCAATGCTGCTTCCCGCTTACGGCCCCGATAATTTCCGTGTAGGCGTAAACACCGTGCTGGACACGGACGCCCGCATAACACAGACCGAAACCTTCCATCCCATCGACGAGGAAAACCCGCGCGACAACCCGCTCCAGCGCGGTGTCTGGGAGCGTGAGCGCGTTGGGGGCAACTGGGATGTTATCCAAGGCGTAGTCGGCGCCAACGACAATGTCGATGTGCCGATGTACGCGGCAGAGGATATCCCGGTAGAGGACGCCGACCATTTTGTCGCGCGCGATATTTTGGACTACCTGGTTTCCTCCACGCGGGAGGAAATCATAAAAGACGGCTTGACCATAACTGATATGTCGGTGGCGGTGCTGATAAATTCATCAAACCTGCCCACGGAAACGCGCGACGCCATGATCGACCTTGTGTCCAAGGCCGCCGGCGTCCCAAGAGATAAAGTAAGCGTACAGAGCGTACCATTCTTCGGTGTAGAGCCAATGGACCTCGGCGCGGACGGATTTAATTTCACAATACCGCTTATCATCACCGCAATCGCGTTCCTCATGCTGCTGCTGATATTCCTGCTTGTCATCCTGCATATGCGCAAACGCCAGCGGGAAGCCGCCGCGCTTGCCGCGGATGAGGCCGCCGCGCTGGAGGCCGCAAGGCTTGCCGCGGCACGGGCTTCGGAATACGCGGGCGGTTACGAGGAGGAGGACGACGGCTACGAGCCTATCGTAATCCCCGAAACAGCCGAGATGAAGCTGAAAAACCAGATACGCGACCTTGCCGTGAGCGACCCCGAAATCGTCGCGAACTTGCTCAAGACCTGGCTGTCCCAGGCGTAACTTGATTGTGATTTTTATTTGACCGGAGGGAATAATATGGCAAATCTGACCGACCCCCAAAAAGCGGCGACAATCGTAATTTCCCTCGGCTCCGAAGCCGCCGCCGCGGTCTACAAGCACCTTAGCGAAGAGGACATCGAAAAGCTGACCTACGAGATCGCAAAAATCCAAAAACTCGGCGCGGAAGACGTGGAGGATATACTAAACGACTTCTACTCCCTGTGCCTCACCCAAAAAGTCGTGACAGAGGGCGGCGTGGGCTACGCCCGCAACGTGCTGGAAAAAGCTTTCGGCTCACAGGTCGCAAGCTCGCTGCTCGAGCGCGTGACGCGCACGCTAAAGACAAAGGCGTTTGAGTTTATACGCAAAGCGGACTCCAAAAACCTTATGACCACGATCCAAAGCGAAAACGCGCAGACAATCGCGCTTATACTGTCCTACGCGCGCGCCGACCAGGCCGCCCAGATAATCTCCGAGCTGCCCAAGGAAATACGCATCGAGGTTGTCGAGCGCATCGCGAGGATGGACAGGACCAGCCCGGAAATCGTAAACCAGGTCGAAAAAGTGCTGGAGCGCAAATTCTCCTCCATGGTGTCCATGGAATTTACGGAAGTCGGCGGCATCAACTATATCGCCGATGTAATGAACCAAATCGACCGCGGGAGCGAAAAATATATCTTTGACGAAATGTACCGGCGCGACGCGAAGCTCGCCGACGAGATCCGCAAAAGGATGTTCATCTTCGAGGACATCACGTCCTTGGACGGGATGGCAATCCAGCGCTTCCTGCGCGATGTGGATTCGAAGGACCTTGTTGTCGCCCTCAAAGGCTCCAACGACGAGGTCAAGGAGGTCATCTTCGCCAATATGTCCCAGCGCGTGGGCGAAACAATACGCTCCGATATGGAGTACCTGCGAAACATCCGCATGAGGGACGTTGAAGAGGCCCAGCAGCGCATCGTCGCTGTTATAAGAAAGCTCGAGGACGAGGGCGAAATCGTAATCTCCAAGGGCGGCGCCGACGACATACTTGTGTAAAGCTCTATTTTCAAAAGGTGGTGATCCCATAGCAAGGATCGTAAAATCCGTGGCAGTCGTCGACCGCCGCGAGCATGATATGGAAAGCGCGCGTTCGCAGCTGGAAGCAAAGCTTGTAAGCCGAAAGGTCCTGAAAGGCGGCGTGCTGGACGGCTTTGGGATACCGTTTGCCGACCCGAACTCGCTAGTGAGCCGCGATTCCCTGCTCGACGAAATAAACCGTCTGGTACTGCGCATAGAAGAGGAAAAAGCACAGCTCTCCGAAGTGAAAAAAGAAACCCGGGAGGCGCGCGAAGCGGCGGCGAGGGAAAAAGAGCGCTTCATCCAAGAGCGTGAAGAATTCGAGCGCGAACGAGCCGAGCGCGATGTCAGCCTGGACGCGGATATCCTGAACGACGAAACCTACAAACAGCGCGTCGCGCATATCACCGAGCTGCAGGAACAGGCCCGCACAGACATGGAGCAGATGAGCGCCCAGCTCGAACAGGACGCGAAGGAAGCGTGGGACCGCGCGCAGAGCGACGGCTATAACGAGGGCTACGAGGAAGGCCGAGCCGCCGCCAAACGGGATTTCGAGAAAGCGGCAGCGCCGAAATTGGCGGAGCTGGCACAGCTTATAACCAGCCTTACGCAGTACGGCCCGGAGCTTTTCAAGAAGCGCGAAGACGAATTTGTTGAGCTTGCGCTTGCCGTTGCCGGAAAGATAGTGGCGAAGGAGCTGAAGACAAAGCCGTCCTTGATCGTAGGGATGATAAACGAATTTATAAAGCGCAACCAGCGCGAAGCTTATATCAACATAAGCATATCGCCCGACCTTCTCCCGGCTTCCGCAAAGGCAAGCGACGAGCTTCTCGAACAGCTGAAAGCCCTTAACAGCAGCATTGTTGTCTATGTAGAAAAAGACGCGCCCGCGGGCACGGTAATCCTGGAAACGCCCAAGGGCGTCACCGACATGAGCATCCCGAGCCAGCTTGAAAACATCCGCGAAACCGTTATGGAATAAAACCAGAATAGATTTTGGGAGATATAAAATTTGGCGTTAAATGTTGCCGGCCTGCTCACAAAGGTGAGCAAAAGTGATACCTATAATTATCTCGGCAAAATCGACAAGATCGTCGGCATGATGGTCGAGTCGGTCGGCCCCAACACAACCGTTGGTGAAATATGCAAAATCCACAGCTCCGACGGGACCCGCTTCATTCACGCGGAGGTCGTGGGGTTTAGGGACAGCAAGGTTTTGCTTATGCCTTACCAGGAGCTTGCGGGCATCGCCCCCGGCAGCCTGGTCGAGGGGACAAAGACTAAACTCAGGATCCCGGTTTCCGAAAAGCTTATCGGGCGCACGATTTCCGCACTCGGGGAGCCTTTGGACGGCGGCGAGGGTTTTGACGGCGTTGCGTTGCAGGAAATCGAAAGCCTTTACTCAAACCCGCTTTCCCGCCCGAGGATCGACACGCCGCTGACCTTCGGCGTCAAGGCGATCGACGGCCTGCTTACAATCGGCAAGGGGCAGAGGATGGGCATATTCTCCGGGTCGGGCGTCGGCAAAAGTACGCTCATGGGCATGATCGCACGCAATGTCCACGCCGATATAAACGTCATCGCGCTGGTGGGCGAGCGCGGCAGGGAAGTCCGCGAGTTTATTGAGCGGGATTTAGGCGAAGAAGGCATGAAACGCTCAGTTCTGGTCTGCGCGACCTCTGACCAGCCCGCGATGCTTCGGCTTAAATGCCCGATGGCAGCTACGGCGATCGCCGAATATTTCCGCGACCGGGGCATGGACGTCCTGCTTATGATGGATTCGCTCACGCGGTTTGCCATGGCGCAGCGGGAAATCGGGCTTGCTTCCGGCGAGCCGCCCGTCGCCAGGGGCTACACGCCTTCGATATATACCAGTATGCCGAAGCTTTTGGAGCGGACAGGGAACTTCGAAAAAGGCTCCATCACCGGCATCTACACTGTACTTGTAGAAGGCGACGACACAAACGAGCCTATTTCCGACACCGTGCGCGGGATAATTGACGGGCATATAATACTCTCCAGGCGGATTGCCGCCCGCAACCACTATCCCGCAATCGACGTGCTTGGCAGTATCAGCCGCCTTATGAACGATATAGCGGGGAGCGCCCAAAACGACATCGCAAACGAGCTTAGGTACATAATGTCGATATACGAGGCGAACTACGACCTTATAACAATCGGCGCGTACAGAAAAGGCTCAAACCCCGCGCTGGACAAGGCGATCCAAAAAATCGATAAGATCAACGCCTTCCTACAGCAAAAGGTAGGGGAAAAATTCAGCTACGAACAGACTGTTAATCTGATGAAAGCCGCGATACAATAAATTTCCATGCTGCAAGCAGCGAGGCATTGCAAAGGGCAAGGAACGCCTAAAGGAACGGGGAATTAAACCCGATATCGCGACTCTTTTTGGAGGCACGCGAAGCGGGTGGGTCCAGCGTCACGCTGGTAACATCGGAGGGAATACTTGAAAAAGTTTTCGTTTTCACTGCAAAAGCTCTTGGACTTCAAGGAGCAGATGCTCGAGTCCGAGCGTAATATACTCACAGAGATGAACGCCGTGCTGAGTACACTGCAAAGCGAGCTTAGCGGGCTTTACGCCGAGCATGAGAGCAAGACCCTCGACCTGCGCGAGCGCACCGCCTACGGCATAACCCCGCCGGAGCTTGCCGCGCACAAAAACTACCTGCTGTCCGTGGATCAGGCGATACGCGACAAACTGCGGCAGATCGAGCTTCAGCAGGAGGCGATCGACCGCCAGACAACCAAAGTCATGGAGGCCAAAAGGGAGGTTTCCACAATCGAAAAGCTCCGCGAAAAAAAGCTTGAGGAATACAACTACAAGGATATGAAGGAGCAGGAGCTTTTCATCGAGGAATTTGTGACCACGTCAAAAGCAATGGCGGCGATTTAGGCTCAAAATTATTTTTATTTTCAATTGCATTATCCCCGCAAAAATGGTAGTATATAGTAATGGTGATTTTTTACTTGACCTAATTGTATAGCCGCGGCTTATGTGCCGCTGACTATAAATGGCACGTCATTAAAGGGAGCGTATCCCTTGGAAAGGAGGTACCTATGGAAGTAACGCAATTACTCGACGCTCTCCCGCAAACTACTGCCTACACCGCAGAAAAGAACACGGCACAGCCCCCTGAAAAATCGTTTGGGTCCGTGCTTGCGGAAAAGCTTTCCGAAACCGGCACGGCATCGGAAAAATCCGGCGAGACCGGCACAGGCGTATCCGGCGGCGAAAAAACCGCGGGTGCGCAGGCCCCCGAAAAACCCGCCGCTGCCGATAAAGAACAGGAAAGCGACTTAGCCGCAGGGTCCGCCGCGATAATCTCATCGGTTATGGCAGCAGTTTTAATCGAAGCCCCGATGCAGGTCCCCGCGGAAACGGTTTCCTCACAGGCAAGTGACGCGCCCCCGGTTCAGACAGCCGAGGCTGTGAAAACGTCAAACACCGTGTATTTAACGGCTATGCCGCCCGAAACTGAAACCGAACCGGAAACGCAGACCGCCCAAGTTCAAAACGCTTCACCGCAAACGGGCGTCACCGCGCAGTCAGACCGACAGGAAACAACCACGGCGCAGGAAACGGTTACAGGCACTTACACGGCATCGGCATCCACAGAAGTTTCCCCGCCGCAAAACACCGCCGAAACCGCCCCGCAAACACAGCCGCCCGGCACCGAAAGCACCGCACAGACACAATCGGCGCAAAACTTTACGGCAGGGCAACCCGGCGATAACGGCATCATTGTTTCGCTGTCCGCTGTACAGGCCGAAGAAAGCATAATCTCCGCGTCATCCGGCATTACAACCGAAAACACGGACGAAGCTTTACCACTGCCCGAGCAGGAAAATGAAGACGAAATTATCGGCAGGGGCGGACGGCAAAGGCCGGAAAACACAGGCAGGATACGTAATCAAGGCGACGGGCGTATGCGCAGTTCAATCAGGGAAGCTGTCCGCGAGCTAAGACAGCAGCTTTCCGAAGCAAGGGAAGCGCGAAGGGAAGAAAACCCGGAAATCACCCATCCGCGCGTATTCGGCGGCAGAATGCATCATGCGGGCAGAAGCCACGAAACCCACATCCCGCAGATAGCCCCCGGGGCAGAAAAGCCCAAAGCCCCCGAAGAGCAGGTTGTTTTAACGGCGGCGGCACCGGTTACAAGGACAGAAATCGTGCGGCAAAAACCGGAAAGCGGCGGTATGCCGACAGTGGCACAGCAGATCGAAACAGAAATAATCCGCCACATCGAGCAGGGCAAGATGGAATTCCGTATGCAGCTTCAGCCCGCAGTCCTCGGGAAAATCGACATCAAGATGGTTTTGGAAGGCGGAAAGCTGGTAATCCAAATCATCACAACCGAAAGGACGCACGCTATGCTTGCGCGCCACCTGGACCAGCTTGTATTCTCGCTTCGGGAAAACCACCCAAGCGTCACATCCGTGCAGGTAGTTACGGAAACCGCGCGCGCACAGGACACGGCAGAGTACGCGTTCCGGCAAAACCAAGGCGAAGACGGCAGGCAAAACGGCAGCGGGCAGCAAAGGCACGGCTTAAACCTGACCGGCGAAGACGAGGAAGCCCCCGCTCCCGTAGTTTTACAGGTAGGCGCAAGGATCCTTAATTATTCTGTGTAAAGGAGGTCCGCGAATGTCAACAATCAACGGGCTTTACGGCAACCCAAACCGCAACCAGCAAATCATCACGCAAGAAGACGACCGCCTCCGCGCGCTCGGGCAAACCAAACCGCGCACATCCGGCGGCAGTGAGCTTGGCATGAACGACTTCCTGCAAATTCTGGCGGCACAGCTTGCCAACCAGGATATGATGAACCCGGTAAGCGATACGGAATTCATCGCGCAGATGGCGCAGTTTTCTTCTCTCCAGGCGATGAACACGCTCACCGAATACACGCTTTCCGCCTACGCGGTGTCCTATACCGGCAAGCACGTAATCATCTCCAGCATCGACCCCATGTCACGGCGCATGGAAACCGTATACGGCCAGGTAGAGCGCGTAACCTTCGCGCAGGGCCAGCCCCGTGTAGTGGTAAACGGCAAGGAGTACGAGCTTCACACCGTCATGGAAATCGCGGACAAGGAAATTAGGCCGCCCGCGGACCAGGCAAGGTCAGTCGTCAACAGATATGTCGCGATCCAAGCGGAAACCGGCGAAGAAGGGCTATCCGAGCTTATATTCGGGCTGGTGGCAAGGGCGGCGTTCATAGACGGCAGGAACCAGGTGCTGGTCAACAACAGGTACTTCAACTACAGCGATATCCTGAAAGTAAGCGACAGGCCGCTGACGCTGGAAACTTACCAAACCCAAGGCGAAGACCCACCGGCGATATTCGTAGAGCTATGACGGGCGAAGGAATCGCCTAGTACAAAAAACCCAAGGAAGGATGGTACAGATGAGCGACTTCCGCCTTCCGCCAACCCCGATCATCACCGGGAACCCTAACGCGAAACAGGTCCCGAAACCGCAGGTTACAGGAAACAGCACTGCGAGCTTCCGGGAGGTGCTGGGGCGGGCGGTACAGCAAAAACAGGCAGAAAAACAGCTTACGCTTTCCAAGCACGCGATGAACAGGGTCGGGCAGCGCGGGATAGAGCTTTCCGCACACGACATCCGGCGCATGGAAAAGGCTGTTGACAAAGCAGGGGACAAGGGCGTGACGGATACGCTGGTATTCATGAACAACGCGGCGTTTATCGTAAATGTCCCGAGCAAAACAGTCGTCACGGTAGTGGACGGCAGCGACGCCCAAGAAAATGTATTCACTAATATTAACGGAGCGGTTATACTATAAGGCCGGACCTTTCAAGGAAGCCTTCGGGCACCCCGACAGACTGCGGGGGCCCAAACCGCACCCGTACTTTGAAAGGATGGAATTTTTACTATGATGAGATCCCTTTCCTCCGCCGTTGCGGGGCTGCGCACGCATCAGACCAAGATGGACGTTATCGGTAACAACATCGCCAATGTAAACACCTACGGCTTTAAATCCAGCCGCGCGACCTTCAGCGATGTATACTACCAGACGATTAACTCCGGCAGGATGACGGACAGCGTGCGCGGCGGTATGAACCCCACGCAAATCGGCTACGGCGCGAAACTCGCGACTATCGACATTCTTATGACCAACGGCGGCGGCGCGTACACAGGCCGCCCGCACGATGCATATATCGACGGCGACGGATTCTTTGTGGTACAGGACGCAAGCGGCAGGAACTTATATTCGCGCATGGGCAACTTTTCCGTGATCGGCGGATACCTGGTAGACCACGCCGGTAACTTTGTAATGGGCGTACCGCTGAGCGGCCAGGGCTACTTGACAGGCGAGGCCGCCGCAACCGGCGACGGTTTCTTCCCCGGCGCGTCGCTGCAGAAAATCGAGATGAAGGACACCCAGGTCGGCAGGCTGCTGCCGCAGGAAAACGTAAACCCCGGCGCATACCCCTTCCTGCCCGCGCCGCACGCCAACTACAACGCAGAACACGCCGCGCTTTGGGGCAAAGACCCGGAATGGCCGGCGGACTACAACGGCGGCGTATGGCCGATGACCTTTGAAGAATTTATAACGGCGCGCAAAGACGCCGCGATCGACCCTGCTGTGCTTACGCCTTACCGCGCGGCTGAAAACGTGATCAATTCACTGCGCCCGGAATTCGAGATACTCAGCGGCAACTACAACCGCGACCTCGCCGAATACCAGCGCGCGATGAATGTGCTGGACAACGCCAACGCGGATATCATCCGTGCGGATATTAGAGTGCAGGTATTTGAGAATGTGGTTAACAGCCTTACCGGCAGTGTGCCTCCTCCCGGGGTACCCGCTATAATCGCGACTCTTTTAGCTCAACGCGATGCTTATGTCATCGGCACTTCTAACGTAGATGATATCCGAAACGGCGTAGGCGGACCCTATACACCGGAAGAAATAGGCATTGCGAATACCGTATTCAGCGCATACAATGATGCGATTGAAAGGGTACAGGGCAATATCGACAACGCCACTACACAGCGCAACAACGCCCTGCAGGAACAGGCTGCCGCCAACATCGCGATGGTAACGGCCGATGTAGACGCACGGATTGCCTTCCAGTCACTGTGGAATTCACGCGAAGCGCTTTTCGCCGACACGGCAGATGCGATGCCTGCGATTACTATCATTCCACCCGCGACTACTCTTACCAGCACTTATCTTAACGGTCTTATGGAAGGCGGCGGCCACGCCCCTACAAACGCAGTCCCCGGCGCGGCAAACCCTCCTGACGCGAACAGTGTATTTGAAACCTTCAACGATGCGGCGGAAGCCTATAGCCTTGCCCTCACCGCCTACGAAAACGCGATGAACAGCGCGAATAACCAGCAGATGCAGCTTATCAGATGGCTAGAGGATATTTTGGAGCTGCACAATATCGACCTCCCCGGCCAGTGGGGCAGGAACGACTGGGAAACAGTCAGCGGGCAGGACAACGTGCTTACCAACATCTCCAACCTAATGGAAGCGCGCGGCTATAACTCCGCGACCGGTCTGTACCAGCAGCTCTATGATTTCTTCATGCCCCAGCCGGACGGCAGCGGATGGGTAAGCTCCTACGAAACCGGCAACGGTATGCCCGCCGACGCAAAGGGCCACCCCAGCTACATCGCAGTTGACCACGCGGGCTGGACAATCACAATAGGCCCCGGCGACGAAGGCTATCCCGCGGCAGGTATCTGGGACCCGCTCACCGGCATGACCACCAAAAATATCTACGACGCGGTTACAAGCATTTCTATTGCAAGCGACGGCTCGATCATGGGCATCACGCTCGAGGATTTAGTCTACGAAGGCAATATAATCCCCAAAAACCGCCCGATCTTCCTCGGTAAGCTGGCAATCGCCACCTTCACCAACCAGGACGGTTTAAGCCAAGTCGGCGGCAGCTTCTACTCCACCAGCGCAAGCTCCGGTGACCCGCGCTACACCACAGCCGACACCAACGGCTCCGGCGCGACAATGGCGGGCTACTTGGAAATGTCCAACGTGGAGATCTCCCAGCAGTTCACCGATATGATCACCACACAGCGCGGCTTCCAGGCAAATACAAGGATCGTCACCGTTTCCGACGAAATGCTTCAGGAGCTTGTGAACATGAAGCGGTAATAAATACTAATCTCCGTTAGAAATGAGGACAAAAAATCTTCGCAAAACCCATAACCGAAAGCTTTTGCTCGATTTTTTGTCTATTTCTTAAACGGATATTAGTATTGATTTAACACCGGGACCGTCCCGCCGTAACCGGCGGGGCGGCTCCGGCACAGACATGGGGTGCGGCAATGATTGAACTGACTAAGCTGAACAAGAAAAAATTCGTCCTGAACTGCGAGCTTATCGAAACCGTGGAAGCCACACCGGACACGGTCGTCACGCTGCGCAACGGCAAGCTCATCATCGTAATGGAGCCGCCGGAGGAAGTGATCCGCCTTACGGTCGCCTATCGGCAGTCGCTTTACGAGGGCCTGCTGCGCATGGCCGTAAAGACCACGCCGGTGGACCCTAACCGCCGGCCAACCGAGCCGGAAGGTGACGATTTTTGAGCCTACTGTTTGGTATTGCGGCAGGTGTCCTCGTTTTGCTTTTCGGCATCAGCGCGGGCGACGGCGGCGTTAGTTTTACACAGCTTCGCGCCTTCCTCAATATCCCCGGGCTTTTTATCACGGTTTTGGGCACGTTTTGTGCCCTTGCGGCTTCGCATCCATTATCGCTTATATCAAAAATCCCGTCGCATTTCCGTGTGATTGCAAGAGAAGCGCCCGATCCGGCATACTATATAGAGGTAATGGCGGACCTTTCCCGCCAGGCGCGGAAAAAAGGCCTGCTTGCCTTAGAGGACGCGCTTGCCGAAGGCGGCTTCGAGGATGACGTGTTTCTTAGCTCCTCCGTCATGATGGTTGTGGATGCACTGTCGCCGGAAAAGCTCCGCGCGCAGATAGAAGCAGAGCTTGCGAACATCGACACGCGCCACGAGGCGCAGGCCGCCATTTACGACAAAGGCGCGGCGCTCGCCCCGGGTTTCGGGATTATCGGCACAGTCGCGGGGCTTGTAAATATGCTAAGCTCCGTGAACATCGCGGACGCGGGCGGGGCGGCGGCGCTTTCAGGCGGGATGGTTTCGGCGCTGGCAGCTACCTTTTACGGCATCGTGCTGGCGAACCTTATATTCATCCCAATCGCAAGCCAGCTCCGCGCGGTACACGCGAGAGAGATTTTATGCAAGGAAATTATCGCGGAGGGCGTAATCTCCATCCAGTCCGGCGAAAACCCGCACAATACCTTCGAGCGGCTTGTCGCTTACCTGCCAACAGAACTCCGCCGCCATCTTGAAACTGAGGACAGTGCATGATTAGGCGCAAAAAAAATATCCCCGCCGCTGTAAACGTCGGCGCGTGGATGGAACCCTACGCCAATGTTATAACGCTTTTGCTTTCTTTCTTTGTGCTGATGTACGCGCTTTCGTCTATGGACAAAGCGCAGTCCGGGCTTTTGTCCGGGGCGCTTCGGGGAAACAGTTCCGGCGAGTTTATCGTTTACGCACAGGCAAGGCCGCAAAGCCCCACCGCCGCCGAACAGTCACAGCAGGGCGTTGTACGCGGGCTTTCCGAAGTCTATGAGTTTATGCACAGGTATATCGACAGCAGCGGCGCAGGCGCGATGATGGAGGTTTCCATGGGCGCGGATTACCTGTTCCTGCGCCTTGACCAGGAAATGCTCTTTGAAGCGGAAACCGCGTCGCCGGCGGATCCCGAAAACACGCAGGTCCTGGATTATTTAGGCTACGGCATCCGGTCTGTAGAGCAGTCAATCGGCACGGTCTGCGTGATAGGCTACGCGGCTCATGGAGAAGGCGGCGCATCCGATTTTTATTTATCAGCCGACAGGGTCAGGGA
>Ga0099364_10004633_pt1 | contig 20786 bp, 18 predicted proteins | sample TergutTh196P3_FD_73070 | JGI IMG/M metagenome (GOLD analysis project Ga0099364, IMG submission 73070) | Microcerotermes parvus P3 segment gut microbial communities from Pointe-Noire, Republic of the Congo - Th196 P3 | ecosystem: Host-associated > Arthropoda: Insects > Digestive system > Gut ... | reverse complement strand
GCCGTTACCTTCGTCATTGAGCAAACTGTACCCATCCGGCAGGATTTTGGTAATGTAAAATGTGCCTCCTTGAAGTGTATCCCCTTTGCAAGTTTATTATCTTTTATCCATTTACAATGCTCTCGCCAGACTCGTTTGTCAACATCGTGGAAGGTTTCCGACAAGTTTTCCTTCTTGATGACGGCGGCACCTTTATCAAGACGCTCTTCGGCGTAGACCAGAATCGCCTTTATCAAATCCATGTCCCGTTTCATGCTCCGTTTATCGGCAATTCTGCCCGAAACCCTTTACTCTTTGGGAAAGAGTGCTTGAACGGATTTCAAGCCGAAAAGTTCCTTCAGGAGAGGTAACTGGTCGGGGGTTGGGAAATGTATCCCCTGTTCCCATTTATAGACTGTCCTTACAGTTATTCCCAGTTTAATGGCAACATCTTCGTGGGATACCTCCGCTTTTTCCCGGAGCATGCGCAGCCGAGCGGCGAATCTGCCGCTGTAAATGCGGGTATCGGGTTCTTTCCTTGCGGGACTCATGCTTTGAATTTTCGTCATTTTGTATCAGGGGGGGTAGGGAAAGCTTGCGCTTTCCGGTTGGGTAAAATAGGGTCAGGTGGAGGCAATCGGACAGTCAATCGAAAAATCATGAAACTGAAAATTAGCGGTTGTAATTGGAGCCGCTATGGCTTGAAGACGGTCGCCGATTGACAATGCATCTCGGAGCGAAACGGTACAGTCGAAAGACTGCTGTACGGCTCAAGGAAATTGTGGAAACGCTACTGTACAATCGCCGCAACGGTTTCACGCCGGACAAAGCGACGGAACACTGGCTTCAGCATGCCTTGCCGGACATTCAGGCGAAGTTGGCGAAGGTCGGACTGATTGCTTTTGTTGAACAGAAAACCTGCGGACAACTTTGGGACACGTTCCTAAAACATCGGACGGACATAAAACCAGCGACGGAAAACATTTACCGGAATGCCCGAACACACTTTTTTGAGGTGTTTTCGGCAACAGAACCGGTGGACAAAATTACACCGGATCGGCTGGACGCATGGCGGGTTTCCATGCTTGGCAAGTTTAAGGAGGCAACAGTGGCGACGCACTTGAAAACGGTGAACACGGTGCTGAACTGGGCGGTCAAGCGGGAATGGCTTCAGAAAAATCCGTTGTCGGGAATCCCGAAGGGCAGTTTTCGGAACAAGGAGTCCAGACGGCGGATCACGATGGAGGAGTACGCTAAACTGCTTGCGGCTTGTCCCAATCAGGAGTGGCGGACAATTATTGCTTTGGCGAGAATTGACGGACTTCGTTGTCCATCGGAATTGCAACAATTACGGTGGTCGGACGTGGATTGGGAAGGCAAGCGATTTACGGTGCGTTCTCCAAAGACGGAGCTTCACGAGGGGCAAGACAAGCGGATTGTGCCGTTGTTTTGCCTCTTTTTTGTGCTGCGTAACATTCCGCTCGATTGCTTTGAATGTCTGCGTCCACCGGGGCGGTCGTGACGAGGACTGCGCCGGAGTACCGGCTAAATGATTCTTTTGTTTTTGTGGTATAATGGGGCGTACTCTAATTTTTGATATTTACAAAGCATTACTGTTTGCGTAGTCGTTCTTGGGCGATTTTGCACAATTACTGGCCGTGGTCGCCGGAGGCGGTGGCAGACAACCATGGAGCACGATGTCCGGCGGAGCGGTTGAACGGAAAATTCTACTCCGACTGCTGACTCCAAAATCTGCTCGCTGCCGCTTCGCTCGCAGGAACAAAAAAACGCCCCCCAAAATACGAAACGATTAGAAAATTGCCTATCCCCCTACTATTATCGGGCTGCGAAAAATGTTACAATGCGGAGGGTGTCACTCCGGCAAATTTCCGGGGGTAACACAAACCGTACCCTAACCCCCATTTGTTATGGCATTAAGGAGGGCAGATGCATTGAGAGATAACAGAGATAGAGACAAAGATCGCGATAGGCAACGGATCAACGAAAGAATCCGCGTTCCCCAAGTCCGGGTAGTAACAGAAGAAGGCGAGCAACTCGGCATCATGAGCACTGCCGAGGCACTCGACAAAGCACGACAGATGGGTCTTGACCTCGTCGAAGTGGCAGCCGATAGTAAGCCGCCCGTCTGCCGTATCATGGATTACGGCAAATACCGCTACCAGCAAAAAAAACGGCAGGGAAAGCACGTTCCCCAGTCAAAATTGAAGGAAGTCTGGCTGCATCCCAAAACCGGCGAACATGATCTCCTGGTAAAGGTTAACAAAGCCAGAGAGTTTTTGACGAACAAAGACAAAGTTCAAATCGTTGTCAAATTCCGAGGACGCGAAAACGCCCACATCGAAGAAGGTTCGAAGGTGATGTACCGGATGATAGAAATGCTGGAAGAAGTCGGCAAAATCGAATCGCCGCCAAAACCAGCACACAGACAGGTTGTCTGTACACTTGCACCAAAGTAAAGAGAGTCTGAACAAAAAACTTTGTGTGGGGTAGGTTACAGCCCCGGCGGATAAAAAGTTCACAGAGCCCGGAGCGGCAGCTCCGGTGCTGCCGCACCGGGCTCTGTTGTTTTTTGCTAATTTTTTCCGCCAACCCTGTAACTGCCGTTCCGAGGGGGAAATGCAAAGCAACCTCATATAATTTTTGACACATCCTTATCTATGTTTTTTGTCCAATATGTCTAAACCTCCTCACGAATCGCCTCCGTCCAACATTCTATGGGATGTTACACGCTACGTCATCGTTGCCGTTGCCGTGGCACTTCTCGTTTGGTATTACTTCCTCTATACGCCGGTCAATTATGTCAGTCAAGAATTTACCGGTAAAACGATGGGAACTTCCTATAAGGTTCAAGCCGCCCGATTCCCCGATAATGCCGACTGGGAGAATCTGACCGATGCCATTCAAAACCGGCTCGACGCACTCGAACAAATGATGTCCAGTTATCGGAACGATTCGGAAGTCAGCCGATTTAACGCTTTTAAGTCCACCGACGATTGGTTTCCGGTTTCTCCAGAGACTGCCAGAGTTGTTCAAGCGGCGCAGGAAATTGCAAAATTGTCCGATGGGGCGTTTGACATTACCGTTGCGCCGCTCGTGCCGCATTGGGGATTCGGAACGGCAGGCGGAGGTTCTCGGCAAAACAGGTCTTTCGAGGATTTAAGATCGGCGGCACTTCAAATCAAAGAGTACACCGGCTATGAAAAACTCGACGTTAGCCTTGACCCGCCGGCATTGAAAAAAGCGATTCCCGAATTGTCCATCGATCTTTCCGGCATTGCCAAAGGATTTGCGGTGGACTGCATTGCGGAACTGCTCGAAGAGCATAAGATTACCGATTACATGATCGAACTCGGCGGCGAAGTGCGAAGCAAAGGCAAGAAGGGAAAAGACCGTGAGAAGGTCTGGATCGTCAGTGTTGAAAAGCCGACGCAGGAATATACCGGAAATCAGCAAACGTTTCCTTTAGGGGATCGAAGTTTGGCGACGAGCGGCAATTATTTACAAACGAGACAGATTGGAGACATCGATGTCTCTCATTTGATTGATCCTCGCACCGGTTTGCCTGCCCAGATAGGCGAGGGTCAGCATGAACTTGCGTCGGTAGCGGTGCTTGCTCCGAATTGTACGCAGGCGGATGCTTGGGCGACCGCCATGTTTGTTCTCGGCGAACAAGAGGGAATAGAGTTAGCCGATAAACTCGAAATGGCAGTCCTGTTTTTATTGCGAAACGGAATCGGCATCGTTGAGGTACCTTCTAAACATTGGGGGAAGTGAGCGATACTGCCCCGAAAAATCTGTAAAAAAATCATCAGAGACGTAACCGGACTCCGTGAACGAGTGACGTACTTCTTACTGTTTCCTTTGGGCAAAGCAGACTTCCTCTTCGCTCCGTTCTATCCGCACGGAAACGAGCGTTCCGGGTTCCGACGGTTGATCCAAGTGAACGTCCAGATAGCGTCCGCAAGTTCCACTGGTCGCCGTCTCAAGAAGAACAGTCTCCTCACAACCGACAAGCGATGCCGCAAAGTCCGAACGGAAATTGTCGGCAAGAGCAGAAAGAACCGCCGCTCGACGTTTTTGCTCCGACGACGGAACACGATCCGGTAACACCGCCGCTTCCGTACCTTCGCGCGGACTGTATCGAAAAACATGAATCTTAGAAAACCGAAGCCGCTCCGCCATCCGGCACGTCTCGTCAAACTGCTCATCTGTTTCTCCCGGAAAACCAACGATTATGTCCGTCGTCAGAGCAAGCCGATCAAACTGCGATAAGATGTCCTCACACCGCTGAGCAAAAGGTTCGCTCAACCAACGCCGCTTCATTCGGAGAAGCACCGCATCACTTCCGCTCTGCATAGGCAAATGTAAATGCGGACAGATTCGGTCAGGATAACGCCGCATTAAATCGATCAATTCGTCGGAAACCTCGACTGCTTCGAGACTTGAAAGCCGTAATCGAAACACTTCGGGTAAGTCCGCCGCACGGCGGACGAGTTCCGCAAGCCGAACATTTTGATCATCAATGTCTATACCATAATGTCCCAGATGGATGCCGGTCAAGACGATTTCCCGATACCCCTTTCGGACAAGCGTTTGGATTTCCGGCAACACCTCTTCGATGGGGCGGCTATGGAGCGTTGGTCGGACTTTCGGAATGATGCAATACGCACATCCGGCTTGACAACCGTCTTGGATTTTGATGAATGCCCGATGCCGATTTCCGAAGGAATCGATTCCCGTCGGCAAGTCTGCGATACCGAGTTGCCGAAGGAGGTCAAGCGTCTGTTTCTTGTCCGTAATGACTTGCGAAACGCCGTCGATGCGGAGCATTGCGTCGGGATGATGGACGGCGGCACAGCCCATTGCAACGACTCGTGCTCCCGGATTTTCACTGCCGAGTTTTCGGAGTGCTTTTCGGCATTTGGCTTCGCTTTCGGCGGTAACGGTGCAAGTATTGACGATGACCACATCGGCAACGTTTCCCTCGTCGGCTTCGCAGTAGCCGTGCCGTAACAGAGCGGTGCGGACGATTTCCGTTTCGTATTGATTAACCTTGCACCCGAATGTGAGAAGGCGAAAAAACATAGGCTGGCGGATAAAAGCACGGATAAAAGCACACTGAGCCCGGACTGCAACTCCGACGAATCTGCGCACGTTCGCCGCTTCTCCCGATGCGGGCTCTGTTTGGATGACTCTGTTTGTTTTATATCTGTTCTGACTTCACGAAGGTCGTGCCATGCCGCGGAATTCTGTCATTCCGGGTACGGAAATTGCTTTTCCATTGTCTTGCGGAGTGAGCGAAAGCAAAAAAGGCACCGCAACCATCGCCCACTCCTCCGGCGTTGGATAGCGATCCGCATACCTTCCGAATCCCTTTGCCATCGATTCCGTATGAATATTTCCCGGATGAAGGGAGACACAAGCCATCTTGGTCGGCAATTCGGCGGCAAGGCATCGACTCAAAGACTCAATGCACCACTTCGACATAGAATACGGAGCAACTTTCGCCATAGCATATTGTGCGATATTGGGAGCGAACTCGCGCCCGTAGCCGCTGCTAAAATTGACGATAATCCCTTTCATCCGCCGAAACATTATGGGGACAAAAGCGTGAATCATGTTGACCGCCGACATGACGTTTGCCCTAAATACTTCCTGAAAACATTCCTCGGTAATTTTCCAAATATGATACGGCTCGTCTCCGATAATTGCGGCGTTGTTCATGATAAAGTCGGGGATCACGTTCCGGTTTTTCAAGGATTCTGCCCAGGCGACCACCTGGCGGCGATTGGTGAGGTCAACGACTTCAAAACAGTGAGGTGCTCCATAGGTTTGCCGCAATTCGTCGATTGTTTTTGCCGACCGGGCACAGCCGAGAACGGTATGTCCTTCGGCAATGAGACGTTCGGTGAGTGCTTTGCCCAGTCCTCGACTTACGCCCGTTACGAGAACTGTTTGAGGATCGGTAGGAGGGGTTCGGGACAGTATTTCTTCGGAAATCGCTTCGCTATCCTCGATAGGTGAGGTTTGGCGTTTGCTTCCGTCGAAAACCAAGACTCCCGCTTTCAGAAATTGGTCATAAGTGGCATTGCCGAGAGAATTTTTTCCGGTAAAAATATCAGGTCCTGCCCCGACTCCGGCATCGATGTTTAGTTCGCAACTGCTCATAAACACCGCATCGTCGCTGCATAGAAACAATACGGCTTCGGCAACATCGTTGCCGGAAACTGCCCGAGGAAGAATGGGAGAATGTATAGTAATTCTTCCGCTCGGTGTCTTTGCACCGATGTCCGGCAGGGCTTCCAATCCGCCGTAAAAGAGTGTTTGGCAACGTATCCGGTGCGCTGCCCACTGGATGACACCACACTTTATGAAATGACGAATCGACGCATGAAGAATCGAGGCACAGACATCCTGATCGCTGCCGGATTGTGCGGCACTTGCGGAGCAGACCGCCAGTATTACGCCGCTTTCCTGCCGTTGCGACATAAGCGAGGCGGTCTTTCCCGCAAAAAGGAAAAATGCCTCCGCGTACTCAAAACAGCGTGTTTTCCAGTCCGTAGCGGAGACATCCTTAAGCGCAATGTCGGGGTTCGTCTTCGGAGGAATTGCAACGAACACATCGATTCTGCCGTATTGTGCGAAAATTGCCTCTACGGAGTCCTGCCGATTTAGGGCAACGACGGTTCCTTCTTCCCGTCGAAAAGCCTCGGCAAGGGAGTGTTCGAGGACACTGTTCTCGCCGAAAAGAACGATAATGCGGTTTTTGAAACGTTGATAATGAGTCATATAATGCTGCCTCCGGGACGAGGGAGTATAGCATAAACTTGAGCGAATGTCGCCTTTTTTTGGAAAAAAGGAGGTTTTTTGAGTGTGTAGCATCAAAAATGCAAATTCGCCGCATCTGCCGATACGGACTCTGTTTGTTTCACGCTAACTTTTTTACCGCCAACCCCGTAACATGTTTTCCAAGCGTTCCCGTATTCGTGTTTGCTAGTTTGGTCAATTTGAGTGTCATTTGGACTAAAAGGTAGTCAACCGCTCGGCGGTCGGTTGCCTACCTCGTAGAGAAAACTTGTCAACGAATTGAATCATGGACGCATCCTTCTCCAGTAGCCCAGCAGCCGTGCCAGATTAAATTTTTTAGATTTTTTTTCTACAGATCGCTGTAAGAAACGTATAAGATTATATACGCACTCATCGCGGAGGTTTTATGCAGAACAATCTTAGCCGTCTTGCCAAAGTTTTCAGGCAAGTTACCGATCCACGCTCCAAACACGGAACCTATCCGCCCTGCGCCGGTATGCTCGCATTGGTTTTTCTCGGATTGCTCGCCGGGCAAAACTATCTCACACACACATTCGACAATGGGCAAAGCACCACACTTAGGCTTCCGCCAGAAACTCATGTACCCCTATTTCGTCGAGAGATCCTTTGCGCCCTTCGCGTACTTTGCGGTTGGCAAGGGGGCATGCCCCCTTGTTACTAAAACTATCCCGAATGAATTGTTTCAATGCTTTCTCATCTTTATCAAAATCGAAAATGTATGTTTCATTATTCGTGTCTAACAGAATACCACATACCTGCCCTGAATTGTTTCAAAACGTTAGCAGAGCCGCAATTTTTAGATTGCGGCTCTGCTAACGAAAAAAGTCATGACAATTTCTGGCGGGAACCTTATGGAACAGGTTCGACGAAAAACATTCAATCGAACAACGGAGAAATCCTAATCACGCACTTTTGGCTACCCGTTCCGACTGACTGATCGGCAACACTCCCGCACGACCTTCGACTGCGTCTTCGGTAACTTGGTACGTCTTGCCCGACGGCAAATCGGGAAGGTCATACAGAATGTCCAGCATGATGTTCTCCACGATTGACCGTAATCCCCGCGCACCGGTCTTTTTGTCCAGTGCCATCTGAGCAATTCTTGCCAGTGCCGAGTCGGTAAATTCAACATCCGCTCCCTCCATCTGAAACAAGCGGCGGTATTGTTTGACCAATGCGTTCTTCGGCTCCCGTAAAACTCGAATCAGTGCAGACTCGTCCAGCGGTTCCAACGTGGACACCACCGGCAGTCGTCCGATCAATTCGGGAATCAATCCAAAAAGGTGTATGTCTTCTGACGCAACCTGTGAGAGATACTGCGTACACGTTTCTTCACGACTCATAGATACCTGGTTGAAACCAATAGATTTTTTTCCAAGCCGCTGTCCGACAATGTCTTCCAAGCCGACGAAAGTTCCGCCGCAAATGAAGAGAATATTCGTCGTATCCACCTGAATATACTGCTGTTCAGGATGTTTGCGTCCCCCTTGCGGAGGAACATTGGCAACGGTGCCTTCCAGCATTTTCAACAGGGATTGCTGCACTCCTTCGCCGGAAACATCTCGGGTAATCGAGACATTCTGCGAAGTTTTGCCGATCTTGTCGATTTCGTCGATGTAAATGATTCCCCGCTGCGCTTGTTCGACATCGAAATCGACGGCGTGCAACAGTTTCAAAATCAGATTTTCCACGTCTTCGCCGACGTAACCGGCTTCGGTGAGTGTCGTTGCATCTCCGATAGCAAAGGGAACATCGAGGATTTTCGCAAGCGTTTGGGCAAGGAGCGTCTTGCCGGAGCCGGTCGGACCGATCAGCATGACATTCGACTTGTCGATGGTAACATCATTTCCTTCGTCCCGATTGAGGAGCCGCTTGTAATGGTTGTGTACCGCTACGGAAAGGACTTTCTTTGCCCTGTCTTGCCCGACGATGTGTTCGTTCAGTTTGGAAACGATTTCTCTGGGGGAGGGGATTTTCGAGAAGGGTTTGGAACCGTTGTGATTGCGTTTTCGGCGTTCTTGTACGAGGATGAGTTGACAGAGGTCAACGCATTCTCCGCAGATGTACACGTCGCCGGTTCCTTCGACTAGGGGTCCTACTTCTCTGTAATTTTTGTTACAAAAGGAGCAGAGCATTCCCTTCCTGTTGGTCTTGTTGTTATCATTGCCGCTGTGACTCATATCTGTATCTGATGTGTTTGAGTGATCTTTTGACATGAAAAACCTTCTTATAAGTTCGTGGGTAGGCGGTTCCTATCCGTGAACCATTTGGTCGTCCGTGCCTTGCGTCAATGTTACTACGTTTCCGAGGAGCCTTTGTTTGTCAAAAAATTTGTAAAAGTTTAATTTTTTGGGAAATTTCCTGAGGGGCGATCCACCGGTTGCGGGGGGGCGTTCTTGTTCAGGAGGGAATAGTCCGGTTGGGGTTCTTCGGGATTCCGGCTGATTTGCAAGGAAACCATCTTTCTTATTATTCGGAATTCTTCGTCTGTTAGATTGCCTTCTTCGCGTAGTTTTTGGAAAGATTTCAGATAATCGGCGGGTCGAAGTTCCGTTTTTGACAGATCTTCTCGAAGTAAGCGTAGTAGGAACCATGCTGCAACCGTTAATATTAGCAACGCTGCGCATTGGGGAACAAGTTGCAAAAGTCTCATAATCAGTTCGTCCATTGTAATCGGCAAAACGACAGCCCCCTTCTTCTCTCCTATTCTAGTTTTTCCGAGTCGGAACGTCAACATGACGGTAGGCGTGCAAGATTTGCATTTTTGCCATGAAAGCCGGGAGCGTAACGAAGTGTAGCGACCGGATATTTAGCCGGTACTCTGGGGTTAATCCGGTCGCTGCGCGTTGCTACGCTCCCGGCTTTCATCAAACTTGCACACCTACTGGTTTGTTCTCCGGCAATACTTGTTTTTTCCCAAAGGATACGATATACTGTTCTCCGATAGGTTACTTTCACTCTCACACCTCATAAGGAGAAACCAACCATGAAACGACGTGAATTCTTTACCGCCGCTGCCGCCGTAGGTGCTGTTGCCGCCGCTTCCACATTGCCCGCTCAAGCACAAAGTGCCGTCGCAGCCATGCCCGGCGATAGACGAGCCGAAGCAAAACTCCGCTTTTGCTGCCAACCCGGTCTCCCGCCGGGTAACAGCGACGAAGAAAAATTCAAATGGATGAAAGACAACGGCTTTGATGCCGTCGAAATCGGCGACCCCGGTGATATGCAATCCGCCCGAAATTGGAAAAAGAAAGCAGACGATGCCGGACTCGTCGTCGCCTCTATCTACTTCGGTGGGGCGGAAGGTCCCCTCATGAGCGAAGACCCCGCGGTTCGTCAGCGAGGACTCGATCAAAGCAAAGCGAAGATGGAAATTGCGGCGGCAATGGATTGTCCCGTACTCGTTTACGTTCCCGTCCGCGGAAGTCAGCCGGACAGCGTCAAAAATCTGCCGGAACGTGTCCTTTGGGAACGAACCGTCGGCGTGTTGAAAGACCTCGGTCCCATGGCGGCGGCACTCAATACGAATGTCATTTTGGAGCCGTTGCGCCGCAACGAAGCGTGGTTTATGCGTCAAGTGAGTCAAGCCGCCAAACTTGCCCAGGAGGCGGGCGTACCGGGTATTGCCGTATTGGGAGACACCTACCATATGTACACCGAAGAGGCAAACAGTATGGCGGCGTTTATTGCAGGCGGCGACCTCGTTAAACACGTCCATCTCGGCAGCGGACAGGGTAGAGTGTTGCCCACTGCGGAAAACCATTCGGCGAAAGGACATACGCACACCGAAGCGTTCCGGGGATTGAAGTACATCGGTTATACCGGCGTGGTCAGTTTCGAGTGCGGTGTCGGCGGAAGCGGTGACCGAGCGGTCGAAATACCGAGATGCCTCGACTACCTGCGTAAGTGCTGGGAAGAAGCGTAGGGCTTCTCTATACCGTAAACGGGTAGAAAGTGGACGTTTTTTCCTGTGTCCCTTTGTGTTTTTCGTGGTTAAAAATAGACCTGTTCCACAACCCTTGTTTTCGCAGATATCAAGGGGCAGAAGCCCCTTGTTTATTCCTTTTACCGCCCTGACAAGGGGATTTGTCCCCTTCTTTGCGAAGTTGCGGAACAAATCTATTGCTCTTTTTTTGTGAATTTCCCAGTCCGTCTGCAAGTTTTTCGATTGTGTAACATTATGGCGGCTTATCGCAATGAAAACCTCATTTTTAACCTCATTTTTCTGACAAAATAACCTCAGTAGCGAGCATCCCCCTCTCCACATTAACCTCATTTACCTCATTTTGACGTGCACAAAATGTGGTGAATGAGGTTAGTTTTTCAGGGGGGCATCGGCTACTGAGGTTGTTTTGTTATTGTGAATGAGGTGAAAATGAGGTCTTTGACTCTCGATACTCCACGATGTTACGGTTTTGGCAAACGTGTCGACGGACTGGCAGTCGGACCAGTCCGTCGACACGTTTCCCTAAGCCCTTGACATTTTCCGGTGCCCATGTGAAAATGGAGTGTATGAGCAACCAAGCCGCTTTCGAACCCAAAGTTATTGCCTTTGTTTGCAACTGGTGTACCTATCTCGGTGCTGATCTTGCCGGTACGAGCCGGTTAGAGTATCCGCCGAATCTGCGGATTGTCCGTCTGCCATGTACCGGACGAATTGACTTTAACCTCGTCATTAAAGCCCTCGAAAGCGGTGCCGATGCAGTGTTGGTCAGCGGATGTCATCCGGGCGATTGCCATTACACTAGCGGCAATTTTCACGCTCGAAGACGCTGGATACTTTTTCGGGAACTTTTGCAAACTCTCGGATTCGATGTCGAACGCATCCATTTTTCATGGATTTCCGCTGCCGAAGGGGCAAAATTTCAGAAATTCGTCACCGAAATTATCAAAAAAGCCCAAAAAATGGGACCCTATACCGCAATGAAAGAGATCACGAAGTCGTAGGCTTTCGCCGGAAAAGTAGTATGCCATTCGCTTCGTAGTATTCCCGTTCTGGTTTTTGATACGTCAGTCCGGCATCAATAAGTCGTCACCAAATGGTATCTCTTTTGTGCAGACGAAATTATCGGGGGTGTGGAAGGTTCGACCGTGTTTGGCGTTGTCGATGACGAGGTTGCGTTCGTCTAGCATGGCATCGAGTTTCTCGTGGAGTAGGCTCAAATTTCAGGGGAATCGGATCTGAGCGGCATAAAAGTACGTCCTTGTAAAAAAACAACTAGACCAACATTGTACAAAATACCCACTCAATTTTTACACACCCCCAAAAACCAAAAACTGTCCGCCTGCCAGACCGCTTGACAAACCGCTGTTGCCGTTGTAGTATGAGCAACGTTGTTTTTCCGGCTTCGGATGCCTTTGTCGTTATGACAACACTCACTCTTTTCCATTACCCCCTTTGATAGGGTACGACAATCATGAAACTTTTTCCTAGAATCATCGGGATTGGCATCGTCGGGCTTTTGGTCGCCGCAGTAATCACCGGAATCAGCATGTACACCGGAGCGTGGGTCAGTAGAGTCCAAGGCGAAGAGTACAGATACCGCGCGTTTCAAGGCGAATTGATAAAAGCACGACTCGCACACCTAAACTGGCTGCGGACGATCAGCGAAGCGATTGTCGCCGAAAAAGAGGAATTCAGCGTCGGCATTGACGGACACCAGTGCGTCTTCGGACTATGGTATTACTCCGAGGAAACAAAAGAGATGGTCAAAACGAAGCCGGAAGAACTGCAAAAGGCGTTCTGGGAAATTGCCGAAGAACATTTGGAAATCCACCATCTGGGCGGAGAGTTAATGAAAATCTGGAACAAAGATGATTTGGAACCCGCCGCTCAATTCTACAACGAAAAAATCGCTCCGCTGGCAACGTCTCTCCTCAAACAATTAGAGGATATGGAAATTGTCTCTCAAAAAGAGATCGACAGAATCCACGCCGACGGAGAATGGATTCTGAAAAATCAAAGTTTGCCGACCATCGCGATGTTGCTGCTCGGTCTCATCATTCTTGCCCCTTATGCTTGGCTTACCGCACGGGGAATTGTACAACCGCTCCAAACGGGCGGGAACATTCTACAACGCATCGCCGCAGAAGGGAACACGCGAACGGACGTTCCCCAAACACTGATCCGCCGCGGGGATGAAATCGGCGATATTAGCCGTAATATCGAACAGGTATTAGAAGATTATCGTGCGCTGGACATAATCACCGACAGATTGGCAGAAGGAGATTGGCAAGTTACGGTCGAAGCGAAGAGTGATCACGACACGTTGAATCTGGGACTCGTCAAGATGCTCGATCAGGTCAATGATACTCTGTCCAAGATCAATGACAGCGTGGGGCAGGTCGCAACGGGATCGGGCGAAGTAACCAACGCGGCTCAGAGTCTTTCCGATGGATCCCAGCGAGCAGCGGCGAGTCTGGAGGAGATTACCGCCTCGATGAACGAAATCAGCAGTCAAACCAAAAAGAACGCAGAAAGTGCCAGTCAAGCCCGCGATTTGGCACTGCAAACGGATAGGGTAGCCACTGATGGCGAGGAAGCGATGAAGAACATGGTTGCCGCTATGGATCAAATCACGAAAAATTCCGGCGAAATTCAACGCGTGATCAAAGTGATCGACGACATTGCGTTTCAGACAAATCTGCTTGCGCTCAATGCCGCTGTCGAAGCCGCTCGGGCAGGAACGCACGGTAAAGGTTTTGCTGTAGTTGCCGAAGAGGTGCGTAATCTTGCTGCCCGCAGTGCTAAGGCGGCGCAAGAAACGTCGGCATTGATCGCCGACAGCGGTGCGGAAATCGAAAGGGGAGGAGAAATCGCCAATCGGACTGCCGAAGTGTTGAACACGATTGTCGAACAGATCAAGAAGACGACTGACCTTGTGGCAGGAATTGCCGTTGCGAGTAATGAGCAGGCTCAGGGGGTCGGACAGGTAACGGTCGGTTTGCAGCAGATTGATTCCGTAACGCAACAAAACACAGCAGCGGCGGAGGAATCTGCCAGTGCCGCCAACGAAATGAGTTCGATGTCGTCAACCTTGCAAAACCTGGTTGCCCAGTTCAAGTTACGATAATCCGTTCCTTCTCACATCATAATCTACAAACGTACTCGCCAGAAGATATGTCGAAGTTTATAGGGACTTCCGCCCAAAAGTGATCTACTCATTACATTGGCAAGCGTGAGGGTGTATCTGGCGGCGTGCAGTTACGCCGGGCGTGGTAGGTGGTTTTTAGCCGCCGCACTTGTGTGGCGTGTGCGACGATTGGATGACGCTGACTTGGAAAAAAGTCGAAGATGCTGATTGCGGGGAGTTCCTTGTGTTTTTTGACGCAAACCACACATACCTTCGCAAAAAAACGCAAAACTTGTGTTTTCGCATTGTTGCGTGAAGTGCTAGGAACTGCGGTTCTGATTGGAAGCCAGCAGTACGTCACGCAGTTGGTCAGCACTGATAAATCCGAGGCAACGGCGGCGTTTATCCACGACACAGCCGAAAGAATCCTGCATCGTTTGCAACAAAACCAGCCCCGTCAGCAAAGAATGTTTCGCCGAAAGTTCGACCAAACTGCGGAGCGGTAACTCCGTTTGCAATAACTGCGAAAGTTGCCGGGCTTGCTCATCTAACTGGTGCCGAACCGCTATCTCCAAGTCGATAGTCCGAACGTAACCGATGGGTAAATCATGGTTTACAGGATCGGCACCCGGCTCATAGACCGGCAAAGTCAAGAGATGTCTTTTTCGGGCAATACTCAACACGTACTCCGGTTTCATTGCCGTTGTGATTGTCGGTAACTGCGATTTCGGTAATATGTAATCCTTGATGAGGCGGTCAGAGCATGCAAAAATTCCTTCGGCAAGTTGACGTTGAGTGTCCGAGAGAAGTCCTGTGTTTTTTCCTTCGGTAAGCATACCTGATAGTTCTCTGCGTCCCAATGTCAGTGAGATTGCATCGTCCGGTTTTTTCAAAATGAGGGAAATGATTTTATTGATTCCCCACAACAGCACGGTCAAAGGAAGAAAGAGCCAACAGGCAACTAGTATAATTGGCGAAAAAAACCGGAGCAATTTATTGGGGATGGTCAATCCCAGCCATTTTGGAAACATTTCTCCCCAGACAAAGAGAATGGGCGTGAGGATCAGTGTTGCGGCGAGTTCGGCATAGACTCCATCGGTATTCGGCAGAACACATCCGACGAACAAGACCATTGCCACTGAAGCACCGTAGGTAGTGATGTTGTTTCCGACGAGGAGCGTTGTAATGAAAAAGCCGGGATTGTTTGCAAACCAGAGAAACCGCTTGGCGATCGTATCTCCTCCGAGGGCATCGAGTTTGAGCCGCAACTTCGATACCCGGTAGAACGCCGTCTCCGTCCCGGAAAAGGCGGCTCCCAATACAAGACTTGCCCCGCCGAGCAATAATGCAAAAATAATCCAAACGTCCACGTGATGCCTCATTATACCGTATTCCGCCCTGACTTGTCTTCGTTGTTACAGATTTACAGATGATTATAGAAAAATGTATTTGCCCCAATCGTTGCAGTGATTCTTCTCTCATCTTCACTGCAACGCAGTTATTTCACTGCACACGTTCTTGACTTTGACAGAAGTTGAAGTAAGAAGTTAGAGGTGTTGGAGTTAGGTTTTGTCCCTGTTTTTAGGGATTTCCCCATATTTCTAGCACTAGGAGACGCATGAACGGAAATTAGGGCGGTTGCGTCGGCGGCACACGCCTACGGGTTAGCCGCCTTTCCGTCAAACGGTGTAAAGTCAAACCCTACAAAGGTTTACAAACTTTCACGGTTTATAATTTTCGGTCATGTGTTTCCAGTTCGCAGTTAAGATTAACTGCACAATCCACCCTATAATCCTCGAAAGGAACACAACATGTGGTACGTTGAAACTGTGGGGCTGTCCGTCAGCGGGTTCGATATTTTTTCGCAGGGACGAGATATTGCCGAGATTTATTAGTTGTTCGACGGTTTCTCGTTGGGTGTAGTGGTCGTGCAGTAGTTTGCCGACGTGTTTGGGCTGTCCGTCCCAGTGGCATGTGATGGATGCGATTTTTCCGTCGGTGTGTTCGATGGCTATTAGGCTTCGAGTCCCCATGTTTTGTCTCCTGTGAGTTAGTGGTTTTGGGCGTTTCTGTTGCCCTGTTACTGGTGCTGGGCGGGGTAAAAATGCAACGAAGGCGGGGGTGTCGGGTGACACGCTAGTCATTAATTTTACAATCTTTTAGGTTATCTGTATCGGTCATGGTGTCCAAAATTCGCCAATAAAAATGCAATGCTTTACTGCCTTCGTCACGTCGAGAAGGGCTGACGGCGTAGCAGATGATGTTTTGTATTCCTTGTCGGTTTGTGGTTTTAAATATTTTCGATGACATACATCAAAATGATGTCAACCCTGTACCATTACACACAGCGCACCTTTTGCAAGAGAGGTTAGGGTGTCGGGTGACACCCTAACAAAAAAGCACTTCATGCTTCACCATCGAGAAGTTGTCGGGCGGTTTTTAACGCCGCCACAACTCGTACGCGGTGTTTAACTGCTAGACGAGACTGAAGCATCTCTAGCAAATACACCACCTCTTCAAACACCTGACGCACGTTCGTATGCATCTTACGTTCTTCATGAAATATCCGCCCGGATGCGGCAGGGCGAGTTAGCCAGTCGTAGTCAGTTATTGCGGCATCTGGCTTCCTACGTAACCGTCCCCGCAACGTACTGACCGGCACGTTAACATGTCTCGCCAGTTCAGTTAACGTCCGCAAATTACCGTCAGGACAAATAAACGTAGTGTTCGTTGTCTTGTTATTGGCTACTGCTTGTTTGGTCATCCAACGACAGTTAGACGGTTTGTATTTGCCTGTTTATTAACACGTTCCAGAATCAATTCGGGCGCATAGCCGTTTGAAGTCGCCCACTTCTCAAAGTTTTTGAACGTGTGCCATGTTTTGCAGACGGTGATTCCTTTTGCCCCGTACTGCGAGTAGTTGTAACTTTTGGCATTATAACAATCTCGCATCATGTACCGCCAATTGTCGTAAAGGCTTATGTGTGCCATAAATTTGTCTCCTGTGAGTTGCCTGTTACCACTCACAGATAGACAAAAAGTGCAATGAAGGTTTATTTTTGAGAGGTCGGTGCAAGGTTAAAACTCGATTTGGGTTTGGGATTCGGACTACAATATAAACACTCAACCCACCGTCCTTTCTTACAGCGTCGTCCGTTGGGGGCTTTTAATGAGACCGGCTGTCGGTTAACATAGACGTAGGCATAGCCTTTTCGGTCGTAGTAGGGCAGTTTTTTCTTGGGCAGCAAGACGTAACCATCGCCTACCACCGAGACAAAGGCACAGAATGGCTGCACGCCGCCCCGCTAGTCTTTGAATCAAAAGACTCCTTCACGAACAGCAGATACGGCGGACAAGACGCTCTCTACATATACCTCTTTACAAAAGAGAACACATGGACTGTCTGCCGAAACGGGTTACAGTCACAAGACCTCACAGGAATTCTGCTGTACGTCTAACCAATCTAGGGGGTCACCCGACACCCCCTCTCTTGCAAAAATAACCAAACCTCGTAAAATAAAGAACCCAAAACCCACATAAAATGACACACATCAAACTATACACCGGCGACGGAAACTACAAATCCGACGAACAGAAAGAAGTAGAAAAATTCCTAAAAAGAATAAAAGGGCAAAAACAATGGATAAAATCCGCCATCGATAGCCTACATCGACACACAGACTTACTCCTAGACTATGTCAACGACCACCCAAAGATGGACTCTATGATATAGGCGGTATCATGTTGCCCCTGAAGTTATTTAGTGCAAATCTTGAACTTGCGAATAAACGACTTGCCCTTGCGTTTGAAATGACACGACTAGAAAGAGGGCATCAGTCAGCGCAACGTGTTACAACGCAAACAAACCTAACTGCCCTTGCCCAGCAGCGGGCGCAGACGGCGTTAACGTTAGTCACGTCCGACCGGCAGGGGTCGGAGCGGTTAGCGGACATCCGTGTGGACGAGGAGGCGGGTGCAGCGCAAGCCCAGATGCGGTTAATTGCGTTGGAGGAGGAGCGTCTTCGTCTAGCCGAGCGGAATGCGGTAATAGGCAAGGAGATGGAACAGTCTCGTCAGAAAGCGGAGTAGGAGTTGTTAAATATGCAGGAGAAACGTCAAAAACAAACGCAACGGCACTATACGAGTGGGGTATTAGGGCGACAGACGTTGGACGGGGCGGGTAATGTTATAGGCGACAGGGGTGTGTTTGGGTTAGGCAGTCAAGGCAGTGCTGTGTTATCGGGGGCAAGTGCCGGGGCGTTAGCAGGTGCAAGTATAGGGTGGCTAGGAGGTCCAGTCGGTATAGCCATAGGTACAGCCGTAGGTGCTGCGATAGGCGGTGCGACAGGTTATTTTATGGCACCTGATTCCACAACAGGTTTGAGTAGGAATCAACGGGATATTCATAGTTATGCGAATGATGGCTGGGCGACTAGTGCGACACGGCAAGCCCGTCAAGACCATTTGCAGGATACAATCAATAGGCATAATGAGGAACGGTCTAAAGTAGAAAATGCAAAGTTTCAGGCTTTAATGGCGGACGTTGACGGGATGTCGACGGCGATGAAGACATTCGGCGATGTATTGCCCCATGCGGCGTTGCGGGAGTTTCAAGACGTTGTTGAAGGGGCGAGTGGTGCGGCGGCTAAACTGGCACAGGCAGAAGCCGACATGGACAATTTTAATCGGCTGTCTCGGATGTCCGACACTATGGCGGCAAAAGAGGCACAAGGTCAAACAAAGCGTGGTTGGTTTTGGGATATGGAAACGTATTCGGCAGTTATCGGTACAGGGCGGGACGGGCAGGATATAATTGCGACGGGTAAGACGGAAAAGGAATTTAATGAAAATCGCAGGCGTTTATTAGCCGAGAATGAGTCATGGTTTAAAGAACAGCAAGCCGCTGCACACGCCGAGATGCAGGCGCAGAAGAATGCGATTGACGAGGCGAATCATCAGTTAACGCTGAAGGGGCATACGGCGACGATGGAGCGGAAGTTGGTGGAGCAGCAGATTAAGGACGAGGGGGCGTTAATGGACTTGAAGCGGAAGCATGCGAATGAATTGCATGCGAAGGGGCTTCAAAATCTAACAGAGAGTCACAAGGTAGAGTTGGACGCTATTAGGGCGTTGGGTGCGGTGAGGCGGGGCAACGCCGAGAAGATACATACGGCGGAGTTAAATGCGATTGAGGCGATTGCTAGGGCGGGTGTGCGGCGGTATGCGTCGGGGCGGGGGGCGACGTTGGAGAGTCGGCGGGACGAGACGCTTACGAAGTTTGACATGGACTTGGAGATAGCGAAAGAGCAGCGGGCAGGGGCACGAGAGAGCGCGAACATAAAAGAGCAGACGGAGTTGCAGAAGAAGCAGCGGGAAGAGACTAATAGGTTCGAGATGGCGATGATGCAGAAGAAGCAGGGGCGGGAACTTGCGTTAATGAAGATAAAGCAGAATATGGAGATTGAACTTGTGCGATTACAGCATGAGATGCGTCTCGCCGGAATTGAAGAAGAGCATCGAAAAAAGCAAGAGCTTGAACGCATTGCAGAAGACCGTCAGCGGGGACGTGAAAAAGTACAAGAAGGTCAGGCGTTAATAAATGAAGGTACGCAGTTACAAAAAACACATGACGATGAACTTGCAGCAGCACGCAGGAAGTTAAATAGGTATCAGCAGGAGTATTCTGAAAAGCAGGGTACATTATTAGGAGGTGTTCGTGCAGAATACTTATATCAAAAAAGAATACCTGAAATGGAAAAGGAAATTAAACGTTTAGAGGCTTTGCAGACAACTTCGAGGCAGGAAGGTGCTGTGAAAATTCGGCAAGGGCAGCAATTACAGGCACAGGGCAATCAGGCTATTGAAACAAGCCGTGAGCGTGAAGACATGGCTATTGAACGAGGAGGTCGAAAACTTTCGGATGAACAAGTCCACGCCGACACTGTACTTAAAAAAGAGGTTGAACGTTTACAGGCAGAACGTGAGCAGGTTGTTTTACAACTTGCCCATACATTAGGGGATCAGCAATTAACGGACGTACAGCGTGCTGAACAACGCACGGCACATGAAGCCCGTATGAAAGAATTAGACGTGCAGATTGAAGAGTTACGTGAAAAACGTTTAGAATATGTTACAGCAGGTTCGAGTGGCAGTGCTGTAAATCGGCAAATTGCAATGATTCAGCAGAAAGGTGATGAGATACAGGAAGTTAGTCAAGGCTTTGCTTCAGAGGATCAAAAGGATGCAATAGCCCAGATGAATTTTCAACATGAGCAGGCAAGTGCGGTCGAATCGTTAGCGCACGAGCAGCGGATGCGGGATCGGGCGGACGAGCATAAATACACGCTTGCGGCTATTTCTGAACGGGCGAGGATAGAAAGAGAACTGAACCGTGAAATAATCGCTGATAAATTACGTGGGGAGTTAAATCGCTTGGACAGTCAGGCTCGTGTAACGTCGATGAGCAATCAGGCGGAGTTGGCGAAGTCTATGTTGTCTAGCAAGTCTGGGATGGAGCGTATGCCAGGCGGTGGGGGACTATCGGGCGGAGGAGCAGTATAATCAGCAGTTAACGGCGATGCAGAAGCAGCATAAGTTGGAGATGGAGGCGTTGCTGGATCGTGGCGGGACGGAATCGGAACGCATGGCTCTTGAAGACCGGCAGAGCGAGGAGAAGGCGGTATTAGACAATCAGAAGTCTATTGCGGATGCGATACGGAGTTCGCTGGGGGACGTAGGGTCTGTTAGGGGGCTGATGGATTCTGGGGTTGGCAGTACTAGTCCTTAACCCGGCGAGTTTTTTTTATTTTTTTGACAAGAGTCTTCCCTGCCCCTTGCATTTCAACTTGGATCGCCGAAAATGATTTCTCCAAAAACCGACAAGAA
>Ga0099364_10004632_pt1 | contig 20788 bp, 22 predicted proteins | sample TergutTh196P3_FD_73070 | JGI IMG/M metagenome (GOLD analysis project Ga0099364, IMG submission 73070) | Microcerotermes parvus P3 segment gut microbial communities from Pointe-Noire, Republic of the Congo - Th196 P3 | ecosystem: Host-associated > Arthropoda: Insects > Digestive system > Gut ... | reverse complement strand
CATCAACGCTTATGCCAAATGATTTATCGCCCTCGACAAAAATTCACATTATGAAAGTGTTGAGCAAAGAAGAAAAAGAGGAACTTGCCGTACAGGAAGAAAAAGAGGAACTTGCCGTACAGGAAGAAAAAGAGGAAAAGAAAGAATCTGCAAATGGTAAGGAATATTCAGTTGAAACAGTAAGAGAAAAACACAAAGACGCTTATAAGCCTTGGACACAAGAACTCGATGAAGAACTAACAATAATGTATTGTGAAGGTATAAATGTGAGAGATATGGCAAAGCATTTTGGACGGACAAATGGAGCAATCAGGTCAAGAATTAAAAAACTTGAATTAGAAGAATTGTATTGTTGAATACCGGGCTGTTTGGGTATGCTATGAAGAGAGTAAAAATATTTGGTAGATACATCGGTTTTAATAGTATTATTCCGAAAACGTACAATAGTACACTTTCAGTCGCAAATTTTTACAATATTTGCGACATAAAATATCAAAAATAGATATGCAAAATACAGAAATACAAATACTTACAAAAATTAAAAAAGCAAGGGGGGGTACGCTATTTTTTGCTGATAGTTTTGTTAAAATAAATCTGATAGTATGGTAAAATAGCCTGATAATAAAAAAAGGGTTGCCTTACGAAAGGCAACCCTTTTTTTTTCGGTTTGGGGGGTATTACATCATTCCTCCCATGCCGCCGCCCATGCCGGGGCCTCCCATTGGGGGGGCGGGATGGTCTTCTTTCTTTTCGGCTATGACGGCTTCGGTTGTCAGGAACATGCCTGCTATGGAGGCTGCGTTTTCTAAGGCTACGCGCGCTACTTTGGCGGGGTCGATGACGCCGGTTGCGCAGAGGTTTTCGTATACATCGGTTTGGGCGTTGTATCCGAAGTCGCCTTTGCCTTCTTTCACTTTCTGAGCTACGACAGCGCCTTCTTTGCCTGCGTTGATGACGATTTGGCGAAGCGGTTCTTCAATAGCGCGTTTGACGATTTCGATACCGGTTGATTCGTCTTCGTTTATGCCGGTCAGTTCGTTCAAGGCTTCAATTGCGCGGATGTAGGCTACACCGCCGCCGGGGACTGTTCCTTCTTCGATGGCGGCTCTTGTGGCGCTCAGGGCATCGTTCACGCGGTCTTTCTTCTCTTTCATCTCGATTTCGGAAGGAGCGCCTACATAAAGTACGGCGACGCCGCCTGCCAATTTTGCGAGACGTTCCTGCAATTTTTCGCGATCATAGTCGGAGGTTGTTGTCTCTATCTGCGATTTGATCTGGTGGATGCGGGAATCGATTTCTTTCTTGTCGCCGTGGCCTTTGACAATCGTAGTGTTGTCTTTGTCGACGGTAATCTTGTCGGCGCAGCCCAGCATATCTAAACTTGTATCTTCCAATTTCATGCCTTTTTCTTCGGTGACAACTGAGCCTCCTGCCAGGATAGCAATGTCTTCGAGCATGGCTTTACGACGGTCGCCGAAGCCCGGCGCTTTCACGGCGCACACTTTCAAACCGGCGCGCAGACGGTTTACTACCAAGGTAGCCAATGCTTCGCTGTCGATGTCTTCGGCAATGATAAGCAAAGGACGGCTTGTTTGTACCACTTGTTCGAGTATCGGAAGCATTTCTTTCAGTGCGGAAATCTTCTTGTCGTAGATCAGGATATACGGGTTCTCAAACTGGGTCTCCATTTTTTCGGTATCGGTAACGAAATAGGCGGAGATATAACCGCGGTCGAACTGCATTCCTTCGACTACTTCAACCGTTGTATCGGTGCCTTTTGCTTCTTCAATGGTGATGACGCCTTCCGTCTTTACCTTTTGCATTGCTTCGGCAATCAGTTTACCGATGCTCTCGTCGCCGTTGGAAGATATTTTAGCTACGTTTTCGATTTTCTCCAAATCGTCGCCTACTGCTTCAGCCTGCTCTGCAAGGCTTTCTACTACTTTGGCAACTGCCTTGTCGATGCCCCGTTTCAGGTCCATCGGGTTAGCGCCGGCGGTCACGTTTTTAAGTCCTACGCCGATAATTGACTGCGCGAGGATAGTGGCTGTCGTCGTACCGTCGCCTGCCTTGTCGTTTGTTTTGGAGGCTACTTCCTTCACTAACTGGGCGCCCATGTTTTCATAAGGACATGCCAGTTCGATATCTTTTGCTACCGTCACTCCGTCTTTCGTGATCTGCGGAGCGCCGAATTTCTTCTCGAGGATAACATTCCGGCCTTTCGGACCTAATGTCACTTTCACTGTATTCGTTAGTTCATCCACGCCTTTTTTCAAAAGATCGCGGGCTTCCATATTAAATTTAATTTCTTTTGCCATGATTTTTTATCGTTTAAAGATTGTTTAAGAATTTTGAAAATTAGATAATTGCGAGAACATCAGACTGACGCATGATCAAAAATTTGGTATCGTCCAATTCGATTTCGGTACCGGCATACTTGCCATACAGCACCTTGTCTCCTTCTTTCAATACCATTTCCTCGTCTTTTGTACCTTTACCTACTGCGATTACATCGCCTTTTAACGGTTTCTCTTTTGCAGAATCGGGAATGATGATGCCTCCGGCTGTTTTTTCTTCCGCATCTGCAGGCTTAATAAGCACTCTGTCTGCTAATGGTTTAATACTCATGATTTTTTAAAATTTATTAAGTTTATAATAGTAAATGTATATTTGAGTTTGCACACACTTTTATTCGAAAATCGTGCCAAATCAGTTTTTGAGAATAATAACTGACAATTTTGCAGTATGCCGGGCATGAAAGGCGGGGGAGGGTGACAATGTGGCGGAAACAGATAAATGAACAATGAACAACAATTCAATGAACAATTAACAACAATTCAATGAACAATTAACAATGAACAATGAACAATAAATCAATGAACAATGAATAATGAACAATGAACAATGAACAATGAACAATAAATCAAATCAATGAACAATTTTCAATGGACTATTTTGATGAGCTCTTGGGGGGTGACTGAGTGTTGGGTGCCGGTAAGCATGTTTTTAAGGGTGATTTTGTTTTCGGTTATCTCGTTTTCGCCGACAAGGGCTACGTAGGGGATTTTTTTGGCGTCGGCATAGCTTAATTGTTTTTTTAACTTGCTTGTTTCAGGGTATAGTTCTGTACGGATGCCGGCTGTGCGTAGCGTTGTAAGGATGGGTAAGAGGTGCGATGTCTCTTTTTCGCCGAAGTTGACAAACAGGACTTGGGTTGTTTTCAACGAATCGGCGGGGAAGAGGTCAAGGCGGTTGAGTACATCGAAGATACGGTCGGCGCCGAATGAGATACCGACACCTGAAACGCCTTCCATGCCAAATACGCCGGTCAGGTTGTCATATCGTCCTCCGCCGGCAATGCTCCCGATTTCCTCATCGAGCGCTTTTACTTCAAAAATGGCGCCTGTATAGTAGTTTAAGCCCCGCGCAAGCGTTAAATCAAATTCTATCAGTGAAGTAAGTTTTAATTTTTCAATTTTTTCGAAGATATATTCAATTTCTTCGACGCCTCGAATGCCTATTTCCGAATTGCGCATCATTTCCTTTATTGTATGCAACTTTTCACGATTATCGCCTCGTAGCGTGATGACAGGTTGTAACAACGCCAATGCCTGTTCCGGTATTCCTTTGTTCCTTAAATCTTCATTGACGGCGTCAAGGCCTATTTTATCGAGTTTGTCGATAGCGATTGTGATGTCCGTAATCTTATCGGCTTCTCCTATCATTTCGGCAATACCTGAAAGGATTTTGCGGTTATTCAATTTTATGCACACCCTCATTCCGAGACGACGAAATACTTCATTGATGATTTCAATAATCTCCACTTCGTAAAGCAACGAATCGGAGCCTATGACATCGCCATCGCATTGATAAAACTCGCGGTAACGTCCTTTTTGAGGACGGTCGGCACGCCAGACAGGCTGTATTTGATACCGCTTAAAGGGGAAGGTCAACTCATTCCGATGCTGTACAACAAAACGGGCAAAAGGAACTGTCAGGTCGTATCGAAGACCTTTTTCACAGGCTTTAAATGCAAATTTGGCAGCATTTCTCTCAAGCAACTCCGCCTCAGAAAATGGCGACAGGCAATCGCCGGAGTTGAGTATTTTAAAAAGTAACCTGTCACCTTCTTCGCCGTATTTACCCATCAGCGTGGATAAATTTTCCATAGCAGGTGTTTTAATTTGCTGAAAACCAAATAGATGATATACTTCGCGTATCGTGTCGAAGATATAATTGCGTTTCGCCATCTCGACCGGCGTAAAATCACGTGTTCCTTTCGGAATAGAGGGCTTCATATTAATTAGGAATTAAGAATTAGGAATTAAGAATTAGGAACGTTCCTTAGTGTTAAAATAATGTGTCGCTTTACGAAGTGAAGCAATCATTAATCATTAATCATTAATCATTAATCATTAATCACTATCGTCGTCGGCCGAGGAAAATGAAGATATAGTAAAGAAGGGTGGCAAGTGAGCCAAGGGCGGCGACTACGTATGTATAGGCGGCGGAGCGGAGGGCGCTTTGCGCCATTTCGTGTGTTCCGCGATGTGTGACGCCGGCGTTGCTCAACCATGCGATAGCCCTTTTGCTGGCGTTGATTTCGACCGGTAAGGTGATAAAACTAATGAGCGTCGTTAGTGAGAAAAGTAGGATGCCTATTAGTAGTAATTGCGGGAAAATATTTATTAGTATCATCCCGCCTAATAATATCCAATGCATGATTTTCGACGAAAAATTAACGACAGGCACCAGCGCGGAACGCATTTTTAAAGGAGCATAGGCCTTTGCATGCTGAATAGCATGACCACATTCATGGGCTGCAACGGCAGCAGCAGCTATGTTGAACTGACCGTATACCGATTCGCTGAGGTTGACAGTCTTTGTAGCAGGATTATAATGGTCTGTCAGATGTCCGTGTGTCGAAATGACCTGAACATCAAATATTCCGTTGTCATATAACATTTTTTCAGCAATCGCCTTCCCGTTCATTCCGAGATAGGTTTGTGCATATTTTTTAAATTTGCGCTGCAGGTTTGATGAAACGAGCCAGCTTGCTATGGCGATTGCGCCGAATAATATCCAATATGTATACATTTTTTTAATGATTAATGATTAATGATTAGTGATTAATGATTAATGATTAATGATTAGTGATTAATGATTCCTGATTATTGTTTGTTCGCGGTCGGGGCCTAGGGAGACGATGACAATTGGGACGCATAGTTCTTCTTCTAAGAACGACAGGTAGGCGTTGAATTCTTCAGGGAATTCGTTCTCGCTTTTCATTACCGACAGGTCTGTGTTCCAGCCGTCTAAATGGACATATACCGGTTGGATGTCGACATCGGCTACCTCAAACGGAAATTTTGTCACCTCTTGCCCGTTTATGTTATATGCGACACAGACTTTTATGGCGTCGAAGGTATCTAACACATCGCTTTTGGTCATGATGAGTTTGGTGACGCCGTTTAACATAATGGTATAACGCAAAGCGACAAGGTCTATCCAGCCACAACGGCGCGGACGTCCAGTGACTGAGCCGTATTCGTTACCGTGCGTACGTATCAGTTCGCCGGAATAGTTTTTCTGTTCGGTGGGAAACGGCCCGCTGCCTACGCGCGTACAATAAGCTTTAAATATACCAAATACCTCGCCGATGTTACGCGGAGCGATGCCCAGACCGGAACAACATCCGGCGCATATCGTGTTGGAAGAGGTCACGAATGGATACGAACCGAAATCAACATCGAGCATCGAGCCTTGTGCACCTTCCGCTAAAATGGCCTTGTCGTCCTGAATAAACTCATTGACAAGATGTTCGGTTTCGACGATTTTAAATTTCTTCAGATATTCCAGCGCATCGAACCATTTACTTTCCGTTTCGGCAATATCATACTTGTCGTCCGTCAAAGCGCGCAACAAACATTCGTGGCGCTTTTTGGAGGCGGCGTATTTTCTGTCGAAATCATGAAACAGGTCGCCTACGCGCAGGCCGTTGCGACTTATCTTGTCGGCATAAGCCGGCCCTATGCCTCTTCCTGTGGTGCCTAATTTGCCTTCGCCTTTAGCCGATTCGTTTGCCGCATCCAAGATACGGTGTGTAGGCATGATCAGGTGTGCTTTTTTAGAGATATAAAGCCGACTGGTAATGTCATGACCGTCCCTGACAAGATTTTCGACTTCTTCTTTGAAAAGGAGGGGGTCAAGCACGACGCCGCTACCGACCACATTTATCTTACCTCCTTGAAAAATACCGGAAGGTATCGAGCGGAGAATATACTTCTTCCCTTCAAATTCGAGTGTATGGCCGGCATTAGGGCCTCCCTGAAAACGAGTGATTACATCATACCCGGGCGTCAGGAAGTCTACTATCTTGCCTTTTCCTTCATCGCCCCATTGTAATCCCAATATCACATCAACTTTCTTCATCTTTTAAACTATTTTGTTTTATAAACTGCTTCTCTTCCTGCGCTAACCGGAATTTACACTTTGAACAGACGCCGTAAAATTGCAGTGAATAATGTTCAAGCGTAAACTTAGGTATCTTATAGTCAGAAAATAACCTTTTCATTTTCTCGTTTTTTATCTTCCGCACCGTATTGCATCGCGTACATATAGTATAATGATACTGTTCGGCGATATGCTTCAGTTCATATTTCACGTTAGCGCCGGCAAACTGATGGCGTACCACAATATTGGCGTCAAAGAGCAACTCCATCGTATTGTAGACCGAAGCGCGGCTTACGCGAAAATTACTTTCTTCCAATTGCTGCCAGATCATTTCGAGCGTAAAGATATCGTTTGTCTGACATACGGTTGTGAAGATGGCATTACGTTCCGCGGTGTTCCGTAATCCTTTGTTTTTCAGATAATTTGAAAACAAACTTTGCAATGTATCTGTGTTATTACCAGATGAATCCATTCATCAAAATTGAATAAAAAAACGAACAAAGATAGGTTATTTTTTTAAAATATCAATTATAAACCGGCAAAAAAGAATAATTTTTACTATATCGTAGCATTTGTTCCGCATATCCTTCCGTGTAAACAAGGATAATATCTATTATATCACCTTTTTCATCACAAACCGTTTTCATCTGAGGGTTCACAAATCCTTTGTAGGGCGCCAGATTCAGCCGGGCATACCGCGCCAATATCTCTTCATGCAATGTCGGGTCGACCTTGACGCCGTAATTTTCTACTAACTGCCGGCCGGCCTGGAAGTCACCTTCGCTTTTGATACGCTGCACTTCTGCAAGCAGTTCGCCGAACAGACGACGTAGTTTTTCGTAGTCGTTGACAACGACGGCTGTCTTCCCGTCGCGTTTTTCAAACGTGACGACCTGCTCTGGTTTCCCTTTTTCGTACACCCATTTTGCGATAAGCTGCCGGTTACGCATGTGCGCCTGCTCAATGTCCTTGCCGGGCTGGATACGTACCAACTGGGTCATCAGTCCGTTCATCATATACTTATAATATTCTGATTTATAGGCTTCCTTATCGTTCAGCAATCCAAGTTCAATCATTTTCTTATCTGCCAAAAAATACAATGCGAACAGGTCGGCGCGTGTTTCTTCGAGGGTGGAGCCATAAGCGCCAAGTGCATCGGGGTCGACGCCCGGCAGTAAAATACCGGAGCCATGACCTAAACATTCGTGCAAGTCGGTGTGGAGGTTATCCGTCATAAATCCGAACTTTTTAATCCTTTCGCGTTCAGTTTCGCTCCATACAAATTCTTCATTGAACCCGTTCCCCTGCGACGCCCTGTCGTAAGCCTCCGTAATATTTTCAATCGTCACGGATTTAGACCCATATAACGCCCTAATCCAGTCTGCGTTAGGAAGATTGATGCCAATCGGGGTGGCGGGATAGCAGTCGCCGCCCAGCATCGTGACGGTGATGACCTTAGCGCTTACCCCCTTTACTTCTTTCTTTTTAAAGCGCTGGTCGGTCGGGGAATCGTCTTCAAACCATTGCGCATTGTCGCTGATGATAACGGTTCGTTTCGTCGCTTCCTTGTTGATAAAGTTGACCACTGATTCCCAGCTGGCTTTCATGCCGAGCGGGTCGCCGTATGTCTCGGTAAAACCGTTGATGAAATCAATCTCCGACTCTGTGTCCTGAAGCCATAAGATAGCATACGCATCGAACGTTTTCAGATCGCCGGTGCGGTAGTATGTTATGAGTTTTTCAATAACGGCTTTCTGCGCTTCGTTTTCGGCGAAAGGAACCGCTTTTTCGAGTTCGTCCGCAATGATTTCAAGCGCTTCCGTATACAGCCCTCCCACTTTCCAGACTTTTTCTTTCAACTGTCCGTTTTCTTTCGAGAGACGGCTGTTTAACCCGTACGAAACAGGGGTCGTGTCGTTAGGGTCTTTCATATTTGCGTAAAAATCAGTCGCTTCCTTTTGAGTGATTCCCCCTTCGTAATAGTTATTGGCCGAGGCTAACAGGATATCTCGGTCGCCGCTTTGTACAATACGTTTCGGCATCACTGCCGGGTCGAAAATAACGGGTATGATTTCTTCCAACCACTGGTCGGTCGACTGCCCTTTCCTCAAGGGAAGTTTCGAAGGCGCCAATTCGCGGATACAGGCCGTAAAAAAATCTTTTGAGAAACCCGGTTCAAACTTGTCAGCGCTATAGTGATGATGTATACCGCTTGCAAACCATACCCGTTTGAGGTATGCCTCCAACGCTTGGAAGGATGAGTTGTTACGATCGCCTTTATAGGCCTGATAAATAGCCTCTAATGCGTGCCTGACAGCAAGATTGTAACGGTTGTTCTGGTCGAACAGGATGTCCCTGCCCATTAAAGCCGCCTCCGAAAGGTGGTATAACAGTCGTTTTTGCTGAAGTGTCAACGATTCAAATCCCGGCGCTTCGTATCGCAGTACTTCTATGTCCGCAAAACGGTCAACCGAATAGTCGGCTTTTCCCGCGTTGTTTGCATCCTGATGCGCGCAGGAAGGTATCATGAACATTGTCATAAGGAATAAAATTATCTTTTTCATTTGTACTATAATTATTTTCAAAACGTACAAAAGTAGATGTATTTTTTGAAATGGCCAAGTCTGGGGGTAATTTTGTTGTTATTTTGCCGTTTTGTTCCTCATCATTGTAACAACGGCATCCTGCCGTTGCAATAGTCAAGTATGGGGAGGCGGACGGGACGTTCACGTACCCAGTATGGCAATATTAGCTTGTAAAACGAGAAGGAATCCGGAAGAGACAGATAGTTAGCGTTTTGTATTAATAATAATTCGTAAAGAAATGTTAATAGAAAATCCTTAAATGTTAAATATTCATAATTAACAAAAAAATAACATATTTTTATTGTTTGTTTCAAAAAAAAATGCAAATTTTGTCCAAAAATTAGACGATCATTCTTTTACGCTTGAAAAATGGATTTCTTAAATTTAAACGAATCGGTACAGACGGCTATCAGGATTGCCAAATCGTTGGCAAGGGAATACGGCAATGAATGTTTCACCCCGGCGCACCTGCTGAAAGGGCTGTTACACAGAGAAGTAGGTCTTCAGGGTTTTATTACCTATCTCGGGAAGGAGGTTTCCTATCTTGAAGAGTGGGCGGATGTTCATATCGACGATTGCCCCCGTAAAGGCTCGCCTGCTGATATTCAGGGAGATGAACGCATCCCGCGCGTTTTTGAAGAGGCGGATAGCGTCCGGCTTAAATTAGGACTGTTAGAAATCAATCCTATATGCGTGCTTACCTCGCTCGCACGACCGGGTTCGGGGTTCACACCCGACCAGCTTAAGTCGTTCCCAATCAGGGAGAATGAGGTTTTCGACCTCTATTTTAAGGGCGAAGAGGTGATGAGTAGCATCGCGCCCGATATGCACGAATCTTCCGAAGTAAAAGGGATGACGGCTATACATAAATTTTGTATAGACAAGACATCCATGGCTATCGACCTGAAACTGACGGACATCGTGAACCGCGAGAAGGAGGTGCGGATGATGATTGAGATTCTGGGACGCCGCAGCAAGCCGAATGTAATGATTATCGGCGATGCGGGCGTCGGAAAGACAGCCCTCTGCGATGGGCTTGCCAAAAGAATCGTTGAGAAAAATGTTCCATCCTATCTCGAAGAAACGACTGTCTATGAGCTTGATACGGGAAACCTGATAGCCGGAGCCACCTACAAGGGCGAGATTGAAGACCGACTGAAAAATATCATCAAGGAACTGAGGACGCTCGAACGCGCTATCCTGTTTATTGACGAGATACATGTGCTGATAGACCCGAAGTTAGGCAACAGCGGGGCGGCAAGTATCCTCAAACCGGAGATGTCGCGCGGCGACCTGACGGTGATAGGGGCAACAACGATAGACGAGTACCGCAAGCTGATAGAACCCGACCAGGCGTTCAACCGGCGCTTTGAAGTATTGCAGTTGGAAGAACCGGACGCCACCTCCGCCATGCAGATGGTAAAGTCGGTGATGGAGAAATATATCGGGTTCCATAAGATAAAAGTCTCGGAAGAAGCGGTGGCGGCTTGTGTGCGCTATGCCAAACGCTATACGAAAGACCGTAGGCTGCCCGATTCGGCCATCGACCTGCTTGACCGTACACTCTCGGCAGCGAAGATGATAAACGAAACGGCCGATAAGGATATCCTGTGGTTCACAAAACAGTTGGCCGTAATAGAAGACGACAAGGAAAAGAAAAAGGAAGAACTGTTTGTCGATCTGCGCTATGTGTACTATACGATGCAAAACAAACTAAGCCCCATCCTGCTCGGCTTATTGACGGAAGAGACGGATGTGCTTGAAATAGATGATTTTGATGAACTGTTGGACTATATCCACCGCGCCTTGGACACCCTGCGAGAAGCGACCAAAGTGAAGATTGATACGATAGGCGAACTCGAAACGGCTGCCGTCATCTCCAACAAGACAGGTATCCCGATAGGCAAGATACAGTCGCAGGAGAAAGAACGGCTGCTGAACATGGAAGAGATACTGCGGCGCAGAGTCATCGGACAGGACGGCGCGCTCAAGGCGCTCTCCGACGCCATCCTCGAATCGCGTAGCGGACTGAACAAAGCGGGACAACCTATCGGGTCGTTTTTCTTCCTCGGCCCTACCGGTACAGGGAAAACCGAACTCGCCAAAGCCCTTGCCGAAGCGCTCTTCAACGACGAGAAAGCCATCATCCGGTTCGACATGTCAGAGTTTAAGGAAGAACACTCCGCCGCCCTGCTCTACGGTGCGCCTCCGGGTTATGTGGGCTATGAGGAAGGCGGACTGTTAGTCAACAAGATACGTCAGCAACCCTACGCAGTAGTGCTGTTCGACGAGATTGAAAAAGCGCATCAGTCGGTTTACGATATATTCCTGCAGATCATGGACGAAGGGAAGCTGCATGACCGGTTAGGCAAGGAAGGCGATTTCTCCAATTCGTTAGTGATATTTACATCCAACGTAGGTACGGAGTGGTTAGTCGAAAGGATGACGAAAGGCGATACGCCGACCTCTACACAACTGATGGAGATGATGGGGCGTTATTTCCGTCCCGAATTTCTGGCGCGTCTCTCCGAGATAGTACCCTTCGCTCCTATCAATGAAGATATGTTGCTGCAGATTTTCAACATCCAGCTGAAGAGCCTCCATACGCCTTTGGAGAAACAGGGCGTCACGTTAGAAATGGACGAAGCGACCAAAAACGCCTTGGCCAAAAAAGGTTTTACGCCCAAATACGGCGCAAGACAGGTAGCAGGCATCATACGCAACGACCTGCGACGACCTATCTCGCGTTTTATCATCAGCGGCAAAGTAACGAAAGGCGCCAAACTGATCGTGACAATGAACGAAAACGGAGAGTTGACATGGAATGTCTGAACTTTCCCTTGTAAACGACGATTCCGAAAGGAATGATATAAAATACATAAAATGGCCAGTAAAAAACTTGACTGTAAGGCTTTTTTAAAGTTAAAAATCCCGCAAAACGACAATGTTATGGGACTTGCGTGGGAGCGGTATGAATTGACAGACTGCGATTACCGGTTCTTCAAAGGGATGAATCGCAACGGCGAAGTGTCGACCGGCTTGAAAGGCGGTCAGTTTACCGCATCCATCATCGGCACCCCCTCGCAGGAAATCCTGGCGTGGATGTTCGACCACTTCAAACAATTTAACGGCGAAATAACCGTTTTAGACCCAACGGAAGAGACCATAGAACAGGTCTACTTCGAGAAAGCGCGCCTGACGGGGCTGACGCTCCATTACAAAGCTGAAAACGATCCAACTACAGTCACAAAACTATCAATAGTCGTAGACAGCCTGCAAATAGATAATGCTTACTTTGAGAATCTGAATCAGTGAATCTTTGAAAATCCGAACCAATGAATTTCTTCGAACGATTTATGAAAGGACGCCTGTTTTTCAGTAGCGAAAAACTGCCCGAACAGGTCATCAAATTCATCTTTATGGACAACAGCTATATCCTTGAGGAGTTCAGTATCAGCTTTCAGCAGGACGTCAACGCCAAAGGCCGACCCGACGGAGCGCCGACAGGCGGCATCATGAACCTCACCTTTGCCGGTGCGCCCGATTTTTATATCAACGAATGGATGGTACGTGAAAGCCTGCTGCGTAACGGAGAGATACGGTTCCTGACGGGAGAGAAAAAAATCGTCGGCGGAGCCGGACTGATTATCTATTTTGAAGACGCTTATTGCGTTGAATACGAGAAACATATCCATACCCTGAAAGGCGGTCTGTTCACATCGATAAAGATATCGCCCCGAAGGGTCAAAATCGGATACGAAGAATTTACAAACAAGTGGAAGCGCGAAGAAGAACTCCCCTACTACATCCGTAGCGGAAAATGAGAGCAACTAAATCGTCTTACGGTCTTACGGTCTTACGGTCTTACGGTCTTTAAAATGAAAGTGATTATCTTACTATTTACTATATTTTATTACTAATTTTTTAAAAATTTTTTATTATGGCAATGTTTGAATATGGCATTGGGGGAAATGTAGAGAAGATAGACGCATCGGAAGCGATAGCGGATATCCCCCATAACCGAACGTTATTAGTAGAGAAACTAACGGCGGACGATCCGATTCATCCCGAAAAAGTGGAGAAATTGGAAACGATTGAAGATGTGTTCGGTCATTTTAAACCGAACATCGATGTGACATTTGAAGATGAGGAAGGACAGGAGGTAGACGAAAACTTCCGTTTCAAGACGGTAGCCGATTTCCTGATCAAGAACATGACGAAGAACAGTCCGTTCCTGAACGGATTAGACAACCAGAAAGCATTCTACAACAAGATGCTCAAACAACTGCGTTCGAACAAAATCATGCAGAGGGCTTTACAGAACGCCGACGCACGCGAAGCGTTTGTAGAAGTATTGCAGCTCTTACTTGCCGAGATGGAGGCGAACGACAAGAAACCTGTGGAAGAGTAAAAAATGATAACCCTAAAAAAATCTTTGTAACATGGCAGAAGAATTATTGCAACAGGCAGCTGTGACAGAAGAAGCGCAACCGCGCCAACGGCAAAAAGTAAAAGAGACGAAAGAAGTAACTTATGAGGGCGCGATAAGCCGGTTGGCCAAATTCGGCGGCTTCAGTTTCCTCGAATCATGCGTCGATGGTATCCAGAACCTGAACCCCGAACGCAAGGCGCGCAAGAAAATTTTCATGACAGACACCACTAAAAAAGGTGAACGTGACGACCTGAAAAAGACGCTTTCGCTCTGGATAGACTTGCTGTCCGGCTCGAAAGACATCAGCGACATGCTTGACCGGAGCAAAGAGAAAGAGGCGTTCGTCTCCGAACTGCTCAACAAGAACCAGCGCATAGCCGCTGATACAGTGAGGGAACTGGAACGCTCCTACCGCACGGTGATGCTGTTCTACAAAAACACCGAATCAGACAAGCTGCGTAACATCTCTATCGTTAATGCAGCCCCCGAGCAGGTGCGTGACCTTGACAACTCGCGTTTCATCGATTACATCAACGCCGAGTTGAAACAGAACTACGACCGCTTAGACCTGCGCGAGAACTACTCCATCATGGTCATACCGGGCTATCTCGGCACAAACGCCATCTTGGAGAAATGGGCGAAGATAGCCTACGAGAACAAGGTGCAGCTCTACACCGACTTCGCCGACTTAGAGAAACCGGATGATGTGGTCGACATGTTTTTCACCGCCAACCACACCGGAGGCGACCCCTACCGCTCCAATACCTGCATGGCCTGCAACTGGCTGATAGGACGCCCGCGCTACGTCAACCTCGAAGAGGTCGACGACCTGCACGTTTCCCCCGGCGCAGCCCTTGCCGGCAAGGTATACTACACACTCATGTCACAGGTGACAGCCGGCAAAAAACACGGCGGCATCAATGAGGTCGACGGCGTAGTATTCCCGCTGAAGAAAAGCGAGATTTCACAGTTGGAGAAAATGGGTCTCATCCCCATGGTCAACGAATACGGCAAAGTAATGGCCTTCTCCGCCAAGACCCTTTTCAACGGCGACAACCTCGGCCTGCAGACCTACTCCGTAGTCCGCGTCTTCGACTACATCGCCAAGGTACTCATCGACTTCCTCAACCGCCGCGCCTTTGAGAACTGGAACACCAAGACCGAAAAAGACCTGCGTATCCAGATCATCAAATTCTTGGATGGCATCCAGGGACCCGACCGACTGATAGAGAAATTCAGGATCACCCGCTTCGAGCGCGATCCCAAACAGAAAGACCGTATATACTTGGATTTGCACATCACGCCGTACTTCCCCGCCAAGAGCTTCGTCATCAAATTAGACGGAACAAAAGGCGACGACGACGTCGACTGGGAATCCTTATACGAACAACAGGCTTAAACCATTTTTACGGAGAGAGGGTTGCGGCGAAAGCCGCAACACCTCTTCTCCTTTTTATAATTAATAAAAAAGAAATAGTATGTTTGGACATAGAGCATTTTTCATGATCGGCGGCGACAGCCCCGCCGACATCAAGAGCCTCATCAAGGGAGGCTATGAAGTCCTGGATGCCAGCTTTAATTTCCGGCAGGACATTGACCGCACAGGCAAAGCGACAACTCGTGTTTACAGCGGGACATTAGATGTGAAACTTTCCGAATTGCCCAAGAATGACTTGATTGAATGGGCATTAGAATCCCGCAAGTATATGGATGGTATGATTGTGGTACTTGACCCCGACAACATCCCGTTAGAAAAGGTGTTTTTCAAAAACGCCACTTGTATTAACTTCGGCGTCGACTACACGTTGAAAGGCGACAGCTATACATGTACCAAGCTGATTATCCAATCCGAAAAAATGATTGTCGGCGACGGTATAGAATTTGAGAACGAATGGGTTTATGATTAATAATTTAATAACGAATAGCTTATGTTACCACTATCACACATAAACGTCAAATTTTACTTTGACGGTGAAACATACGAAGTCGAACATTTCGACATCAATTTTGCACAACCGACCGACTTTCGCGGTCAGCCCCAGCACGAGATAGCAGGCGGACGAATTAACATTCAAATATCGCAAATCCCTTCGAGCAACTTATACCTTTGGGCGAAAACTTCCACGCTCCGCAAAGACGGAATATTACTTTTCCAGACCGATGTTGGCATGACAGTGATGAAAGTAGAGTTCTTTAATGCCTACTGCACTTTCTTGACGCGACAGATAAACGCCTATACCGGCACAAACACCATGTTGGTCATCGCTCCCGAAAAGTTAAAATTAAATGGCATTGATCACGATAATAATTGGGCGAAATGAGAATAATTAAAGAAGGAGAATTTTTAGCTCGAACCATAGAGGGTATTAGTGTTGGTGATTGTTTGGTTATCACTGAAAATAGTGGAGTATATTTATTCCTCCATAAATATGTCACACAAGAAAAAAAAATCAATGATTATGAATTTTCTAATGAACTGCTAAGCGTTTATTATAGTTCCGGTGAAAGATTAAGTGATCCAAAAAGAGGGGGGATTTATCGTTTTGATATTGAAACGGGTATGATTACTTTTTTCCAAGAAACCAATAACGATTTTGATCAAATAGGCAAGTTCAAAAAGATCAAGAATAAAGTTACAGGAGAAGTATCATATGAATTAAAAACTAAAAGAAGAAAAGGAACAGCAAAAACCCATATAGATAAAATAGAAATGGGTATTTTAAGCGATGGAAGCAATTTTAGAGAAAATAGCTATTTTTTAGAAGTTGGTGGTGAAGGCCAACCTACAGATAAAGGTATAGAAGAATTTATCTTACAATTATCCGACATGGTTGGAAAAGAAATAGGTGGAGCATATTTCTCAAAAGATGGAACAGGGAAAACAACCCACATGTCTATTGGTTTGTATAAGAACAATACATATACTGAAACAAAATCAAGTGGTCAAGTTTTGTGGAATAGAATGTATCCTGACTCAAAAAATGAAATTTATATTACTGGTTTTTTTCATACACATCCCAGTGGAGGAAATATTAGTGTAATAGATAGAACCTCAGCCTCCAAACTTGATAAAAAATCGAAGGAGAAAAGATTAGAACATGTACCTACTCTTCATTTTTTTATATTAACTCAACCAGTTAACTATGGTGGAACTTATAAATTCCCATATTAATCATGAAAACAAGGTACTTGAAATTTGTAGCTATTCTTCACATAGTGCTTTTTGTCGGATGTAAATCTTCAAAAATCTATTTGACAAGTATAGGAGAAAATGGTGGTGATGTAGCAATAAACAACGCAATTTTAGACTTTTCAAATTCTTGCAAACTCTACAAGAATTATTCAATGTTTTATGTTTGGTTAGAAGATTCGGTATTTCATTTAGTTTTTAACTATGAGGATCAACAATGGCAGCGAAATGAATTTTATGATGATAGGATAATAGTACATATTTCTCCTCACCAAGTAAGTAAGCCATGCGAGGAACATTGTGACAAATTTCTTTATACAGTAGAAACAAAAGTTGGAAGTAAGGGGAAACTGCCATCTCGTTACATGGAAAAAGATGGCAAATTGTTTTTTTGGTGGGATAATGAATATTCTTTAAGTGAAGAAATGCTCACTATTCTGTGGAAATACGATCTTCTTTATGATGATACTGAAGGATTGATTGGATTCCCAGAGTTTACTACAAATGAAAAAACAAAAGGAGCAGCTTACTATTTTTGTAAAAGTGATTTCAATAAGTACAAAAGAGTGGTTACAAATATTGGAAGTGGATATTACAAACCACCAAAATTAAAATGTAATAAAATAAAATGCAAATAAAGAGGCCTTCGTCTCCGAACTGCTAAACAAGAACCAGCGCATAGCCGCCGACACAGTGAGGGAACTGGAACGCTCCTACCGCACGGTGATGCTGTTCTACAAAAACATCGAATCCGACAAGTTGCGTTACATCTCTATCGTCAATGCAGCCCCAGAGCAGGTTTCATCGATTATATCAACGCCGAATTGAAACAGAACTACGACCGCTTGGACCTGCGCGAGAACTACTCCATCATGGTCATACCGGGCTATCTCGGCACAAACGCCATCTTGGAGAAATGAAGATAGCCTACGAGAACAAGGTGCAGCTCTACACCGACTTCGCCGACTTAAGATGAATACTTTACCCGGATAGACCAAGGCGTTTCAATAGGTAATTGCTGGGTTGATATGGGTAATGGAGAATATGTTTATGCGCTGCATGAAGTAGTAGTGGGCGTTCCTGTCAACAAGTATAATGACTCTTCTTTTTTATCATTTGATACGTATATTTGTGTCGCTGATAAAACTCGTGTAGCTCCCCGAAATATTTTTTTGTTACCCGTAACCACTAACGAAAAAGAAAATAAACCTGAAATGTTTTTACCCGTTGCTGTTAAGAGAAATATAACGTTTGGAAGTAATAAGAAAGGAATAGGTTATGATATTTCGATAGGATCGCCACAAGTTTTACCGATTAGCTATAGGAAACATTTGGGAAAAACCTACTATTCTAAATATACGGATTTGAAGGGTAATGATATGAGTGGTATAGAAACCCGAAAAGGAGGAGAAATATCAATATATGCTCCATTAGTACGCAAGGTATCTTTCAGTGGAACAACATTTAACAGTCAATGGAGCGGAAAACAAACTACCAATATGATTACAGTAGGCGGTCCATTTGCTAACATAAAATATGAGAATGACATGCATATATCAAAGAGGTATTGGGAATTTGGGTCCGGCAGTGGTGATACTTCATATTAAGAAAAATATTAGAATGAAAATTATTATTACATTTATGGGCAGTATGATACTACTTACTGCTTGCTTTGATGAAAAATTGACAATAAAGAGAGTCGATTATACAGGAAATGAACTGAGAACAAATGGGTACTATCACGCTTATTTTAGTGAAACGGATATTTCTGTGGTTATGTTTCTATACAGAAATGGTGTTTCGTTGACTCGTGGAGGTTATTCGATGCACATTTTGGATGAAATAGAAAAAAGAATCATAAAACAAAATTTCGAGACTAAAACCCGCTGGGGAGTTTTTATTGTTAACGGAGATACAATTCAACATGAAAGGTGGGCAGAGTCAACGGGTTTTACCGCATGTCTCTACAGAAAAAAGGGATATATTGTCAATGATTCTACAATTCACTTCATAGAGGACTTTCTTTCAGAAACTAATAAAACATATGCAATTGATGAAGTTTGGCATTTTAAGCAATTTGACAACAAGCCTGACAGTATAAACAAATATATAAAGTAAAACTCTGAACAAATACGTCATTTATTACAGGAGGCGAGGCAAAATGGTTTGATATATTGGAATACTCTCCAAAGAGGTATTTTTAAATTTGGATACGGCAGTGGTGACACTTTGTATTAAGAAAACTATGAGAATGAAAATCATTATCACATTTTTGGGCAGTTTTATATTACTTACTGCTTGCTTTGATGAAAAATTGACAATAAAGAGAGTTGATTATACAGGAAACGAACTGAGAACAGATGGGTACTATTACATTTATCTTAGTGAAACTAATATTACTGCGGTTATTTTTTTATACAGGAACGGCGTTTCGTTGGAATGTAGTGGATATAGGTCGATCAACTTGGATGAAATAGAGAAAAAAATTAAAGAGAAAAAATTCCTACCTAAAACCCATTGGGGAGTTTTTATTGTTAGCGAAGATACAATTCAATATGAAAGGTGGATAGAATCAACGGGTTTTACCGCATGTCTCTACAGAGAAAAAGGATATATTGTCAATGATTCTACAATTCATTTTACAGAGGACTTTCTTTCAGAAAAAAATAAAACAAGTTCAATTGACGAGGTTTGGCATTTTAAGCAATTCGACAACAAGCCTGACAGTACAAACAAATATATAAAGTAAATAAATAATTATTTGAGAAATGCTTATTCTATATCTCCTTATAGGAACCAATATACCCTTAATGGTAAAATAATTGAAGATAATTATCATAAATTTGGAGGAGGTGAAAAAATCACCGGATTTAAAAAATTAGATACATATCATATACAATTTTCCATCCCAAGCCTTCAAACTGTTTTCAAAATGAGATAGGTATAGTAAATACTAAACTTCATGAAACGATTCACAATATTAATATTCTCCTTGAAAAACCTAATCCGGAGGATCATACAGGTTTTGACAGATTAAAGATTGGATAGAAGATAAAAGAAAGAAATACTGCAATATTATGAAACAACGTCGATAATAACCACTAATTATACAAAATGAACTATTGTATTAAGACTTTTATTGTATTAGGAATAATTATATTGTTTTCTTTTCAAAGTATTCTTTCGCAAGACACATTGAATTATAGATTTTTTCCTCCTATAAAAATGCAAATATCTGACGATTCAAGTGAAAAATTAGATACGGTTGATTTGGATCCAGTTGTAGGCTATTATTATATAAATGATTTAATATTTATTATCAAGGGAACATTTGACCTATTTCCAACAGAAAAGTCATCTTATCAATTTCAGTTTAAAAAAGATAATAATCTGTGGTTTATGAAATACGAAGCGGATTGGAAAGTCTTTTTTAATGGAATAGAGGAGGTATGTGGAAGTTGGGAAATGCTTGAGAATGTAGAAATGAATATTTATTGGGAAAAAACTACTGTTTTAGACTTTATGGAGGAAGTGTATACATTAACATTGAGACCCCTCCATGATGATAATAACCCGTTAATTGAAGAGGAAAAAATAGACGAATATACAACACATACTATCAGAACTATAATAATGTTTTCTGATGTAATTAATGCATATTACTTTACAAGCACATCAGGAATAATAGCTTTCATTACGAATTATGGTGTTCATATCAGAGAGGATAAATTGTATTTAAGAGATATTTTGGAGAACTATTGGCAAACAGAACAGTGCAAAATAACATCATTTTGTCAACTACTGCAATCAGTTAATTAACTCTAATTGAATCTGAACAGACAAATTTGTATAACAGGATTGTTGATTGTTTCATTGTTTGGTTATTTTTTCAATCTTTTCAGACAACATCACCATGCGGTCGACAATTATGGCAATGTTTGAATATGGCATTGGGGGAAATGTAGAGAAGAGAGACGCATCGGAAGCGATAGCGGATATCCGCGGATATCCCCCATAACCGAACGTTATTAGTAGAGAAACTAACGGCGGACGATCCGATTCATCCCGAAAAAGTGGAGAAATTGGAAACGATTGAAGATGTGTTCGGTCATTTTAAACCGAACATCG
>Ga0099364_10004631_pt1 | contig 20789 bp, 13 predicted proteins | sample TergutTh196P3_FD_73070 | JGI IMG/M metagenome (GOLD analysis project Ga0099364, IMG submission 73070) | Microcerotermes parvus P3 segment gut microbial communities from Pointe-Noire, Republic of the Congo - Th196 P3 | ecosystem: Host-associated > Arthropoda: Insects > Digestive system > Gut ... | reverse complement strand
GCCTCGCCTGCCTGTACGCGTACATGACGCATAAATACATGAACCGGCCGCTGATGGTGCTGATGGAGCATTTCAAGCGGCTGGAGAGCGGCGATATGGAATCGCGCATAACCGGGGCGCACCGCGACGAGTTTGGCGTGTTGTTCGCCCGCTTCAACCAGATGGTGGACAAGCTGAACTCCGTTATCCTCCAGTCCTACAGGCAGACCATATACCTGCAGCAAGCGGAGTTGAAGCAGCTCCAGGCGCAGATCAACCCGCATTTTTTGTACAACACGTACTTTATGCTGCACCGCCTGATACGAAAAAACGACCCCCACGCGGGGGAGTTTTCGAGGATGCTGGGCGGTTATTTTAACTATATTGCAAAGAGCCAGGACGAAATGCCGCTGTTCGCCGAGGAGATCAACCATGCGCGAAACTATGCTGATATACAGGCGTTGCGTTTCGAAGGCCGCGTGTCGATTGAGTTTGACTATGTCCTGCCGGAAATGAAGAACATGCGCGTGCCGCAGCTCATTTTACAGCCCATCCTGGAGAACGCGTTTCTGCATGGGCTGGACAACATAGTCGAAGACGGGCTTTTGAAGGTCTCGTTCCTCATAATGAACGGGGCGTACCATATTTTTGTGATGAACAACGGCAGCAATATCAGCGGAGAGGCGTTGTCGGGGCTGGAATCCGCCCTTGCGACGGCCCGTGACATACAGGAGCAGGAGTGCAGCGGCCTGATCAATATCCACCGCAGGCTGCAGCTCACGTTTGGCGGGGGGAGCGGGCTGAAGATCACCAATAAAAACGACCTGTTCACAGTGGAGATGATCATACAAAAAAACATGGATGTGAATAAATAGCAAATATGAATATGAAAATGAACATGAAAAATAAGCGAAAATGAACATGAATATGAAAAAGAAGCGAAAATGAGCATGAATATGAACATGAACGCAAACATGAATATGAGAAAACTTTTGATAGTCGACGACGAGCGCCACGTGGTCGACTGGCTCTACGAGCTATTTTCGCTGGAGTCTGGCCTTGACATTGAGCTGTATAAGTCCTACACGGCGGACGGCGCCCTTGCGATACTGGCCGAAACAAAGATCGACATAGTGATGACCGACATTAAAATGCCCGGCATGACCGGCCTTGAACTCATGGAGCATATCTATAAGCGGTGGCCATTTTGCCGCGCGATCATCCTGACGGGCTACCAGAACTTTGACTATCTGTACCAGACACGGCATAAGTTCCCCGAAACCATGTATTTAATCAAGACCGAAGACGACGACGTCATTGTAAATGCGGTCAAGCAGCAGTTGGACAGGATTGAAGCCGATATTAAGACGCTCGATCTGCAACATGAGCACGAAGACAGGGGTATGATGGGCGCGCAAAACTTGCTTTTGAAAAACCTTTCCGACGGCAAGGTACTATGGCGTACGACGCCGGGGCGCCCTACGCCCAGGGCGCTCCAGGAGCGTATGGACGAGCTAAAGCTGGGCATAGACATATCGCGCCCTATTTTGCTGGTCGCGGGCAAGCTGACGCCGACCGGCAAAAGATCGTGCTACGCGTGCCTGTTTGAGATACAGACCACTGTGCGAAAATATGTATCGCATCTATTCCGGTGCGTGCAATGGACGGAGGACGGCGAGATATTTTACTGGCTTCTGCAGCCGCACGGCGCCCCGGCCTCGCAGAGCAACATAAGGGACATGTTTGAGGACGTACAGTCCGCACTGTATGAGCTACTGGAGATCGAATCGTCGTTTGTCGTAAGCGAAATGTTCGAGTTGGCGGAGCTCCCGGCAAAGGCCGCGCGGCTGCCGAACCAGTTGCTATATGGCACGGGAGTGGGCGCGGTAAACGCAGCCTTTAGCGCGGGTGGTGCGGGCGGGGCGGTTGTGTTCGTAGCCGGTGACAGCGTCAGGCATAGCCACCAGGCGCATATCGCCGGGAGCATTAAACAATATATAAAAAGCAACCTGGGCAGCGATCTGTCCCTGACGGCCATCGCGGACAAGCTGTACTACAACCCCTCGTACATATCGCGCATGTTCAAGCGCGCGGAAGGGGTCAATATATCGGATTTTATCAATGCCGCGCGCATCGACGAGTCCAAAAAGCTGCTGCTAAAGGGCGGGCTCAACATTAATGAAATATCTGCCACCATAGGCTACGACAGCCCTCAATATTTCGCGACCGTCTTTCGTAAACTCACCGGCATAACGCCGCACCAATACCAACTGGAAAACCGCCCCTTGTAGGAACAATCCATAAATTGCCCCAACCACGCATGCATATCGCATGCATTGCCCATCACCTAATATTATGGTATCTTTTCATAAACAAGGGCAGCCGGCACTGAGAGGCGCCCTAAATGAGGAGGTATTTGCTATGCGGCAGCAACTTGATTTGACCCTTTTTGCGCCCCGCGACTTTTTGCGGTGTACGCAGGCGCCGGGCAGGATTGACGCGGTCGTGCTGGACGATACGCGGGGATCGTTTTCCATATCCGGCGCGGACGGCGCAATCGGCGGCCTGGACTGGTCGTCTTACAAAGGGTTCTATTTTGATATCCACGTTAACGCACCGCACAACGGCCGCTTTATGATGGCGTTCTGGCGCACGGGCAAACAGATGGGCGAGGCGCCGGATGTCACCTGCGTGTTTGGCGCGCTGCCCGGATGCACGACGCGCATCTGGTTCGATCTATCGTGGCTCGACGGGCAGAACGTACACATCACGCGTACGCCTGGCAGGCTGAAAATGGGCCTCTCCGCGTCGACGCGCTTCAACATCAAGGACATGGGCTCGTTTGCGTTCAGCGTGTGGAACAGCCCCACGGCGTATGGGTTCACGCTGGAGAATTTCACGCTGTCCTCCAAGGAGCCGGAATTCGCGTGCGAGGACAGGCGCCTCGTGGACGAGATGGGGCAGTGGATGGGCAAGGACTGGCCTGGCAAGACCCACAGCGTGGATGAGCTGGTCGCCAACCTGAGGCGCCGCTATGAGGAGGCGAGCGCCGAGCCGCCGCAGTGGGGCGTCGAGGGCTGGAACAAATGGGGCGGGCTGGCTTCGAAGAAGCTTACCGATGGCAGCGGCTGGTTCGCCACTAAGCACGATGGCAAGCGGTGGTGGCTGGTCGACCCCGACGGCTACGCATTCATAAGCGTGGGGCCCGACTGCGTGGGCGCGACGAACCAGTGGACGCCCATAGACCCGATGAAGCAGCACATGAGCTGGCTGCCCGGCGCCGACGACCCTGTGTTCGCCGACGCGCGCAATGAGAGGTTTTCGCACAGACGCGCGAACGCCGAAGCGGTAAACTTCGAGATCGCCAATCTCATCCGAGCCTTCGGCGGCGACTGGTTGCAAAAATATGCGGTCATCGTCAAGCGCGACATGATGAAAATGGGCTTCAACACAGTGGCCAACTGGAGTGTCCCGGAACTGTATAAAATCATGCGCATGCCGTACTTCATCCCTATGTCTTTCTATCCGCGCACGGAGAAGACCATCTTCCGCTCGTTCCCCGATGTATACTCGGACGAGTTCACGCAAAAGTCCGTCGAGTACGCGCGGCACCTCGAACAGTACAAGGACGACCCGTACCTGGTCGGATACTTCATGACCAACGAGCCGGACTGGGCGTACATACAGGATCTGAACGTGGCCGAGCAGCTTTTAGCCTGCCCGCACGACCTTGCGAGCAAGGGCGCGTTGATAAATTGGCTCAGCGGCAAATACGGCGGCGACATAGCGGCGCTCAACCGGGCTTGGAACATCGAATGGGGCAGCTTTGAGGACGCGCGCAAGCCCGTACGTGAGGCCGCGGGCTTCAGCGCCGCCGCCAAAGCGGACCTTGTCGAGTTCACGCGGATACTCATCAGGCGCTATACGGAAATCCCCGCGCTGGAGTGCCGGAAGGTCGATCCGAACCACCTCAACGTCGGCATGAGGTATGCGTCCATTTCCTCACCGGACGTAATCGAGGGCTGGGATCTGTTCGACGTATATTCTATAAACAATTACCGCATGTGCCCTGTGGAGGAGATAAACCGCATCGCGCAGTTCATCGACAGGCCCATCCTGATAGGGGAGTTCCACTTCGGCGCGCTGGACGTGGGCATGCCGGCGACCGGTCTGCGCGGCGTGACGTCGCAGTTCGAGCGCGGCGTGGCATACGCATATTATGTGGAGAACGCGGCGGCGCACCCGTCCATGGTAGGGGCGCACTTCTTTGTCCTGGAGGACCAGAACGCGCTGGGGCGCTCCGACGGGGAGAACCTGAACATTGGCGTGATGGATGTGTGCCTCACCATCTACGAAGACTTCGCGGAAGGCATCAAGCTGACGCACAGCCACCTGTACGACGTGGCGGCCGCGAAGCTAATGCCGACGCGCCGCGCGGCCCGGGAGATACCGATGATATTTTCATAGAAAAAAGAAAATTATGCGTTTGTCAAAATCGTGGACAAACATTGTGTGTCCTTACATGCCATCGCACATATTACACACATTAATATATGCCCAACAAGAGCGCGCAGCCCGAGGCCGCCCCAACGGGTACATGTAAATAGGGGCGGCCTCGAGCCGTTTGCAATTCATCTATAAACCTATACTTTGTTAAATACCCTGCAGCGGCGCGATGAAGACATCGCGCCCTACAGATGCCGCCAATGTGTTCGTAGGGCGCGATGCCCTCATCGCGCCGCCAGCCTCGTAGGGCGCGACACCCCAAGCGAGAAGCGCATTTTGCCTAATCGCGTGCACTCATGTTATTACTGCTTTATTTTCCCATTTCGCGGGCTGCGGCATTGACGGCATCGATCATGCGATAATAACCGCCGGCTTCCAACTCGACCTTCATGTAAGACTCCCACAGATCCGCCGTCGGTGTGTCTGAGTCATCCATAATTATAACGTTATAGAGCTGGCTGAGCTGGTAGGTAGTCTCCTGCTTTTCTGGGACATTTATGGCTGCGACCTCCCAGTCGATTGCCGGGACCTTCCAATTGGCGAGCCTGTAATCCCTCTCGGCGATGCACATCTCTAGTATCTGCGGATCGATCGACGGGTCGTCGTATTGAATCATATCGCCTGTCCAACACGCCAACGAAGGCATGCCTGACGCAAATGGATATTTTTCGTTGAGCCCCATCATGTTGCCGGATTCTTTCATTGGAAGCAAACGCACGATCTGGCCGTCGGCGTCATACTCGTAATCCTCTCCCTCAAAACCAAACGCCATGAACCTCATCCCCTCATCCGAATACATCCAGTCGTAGATTGAGAGGATGCGCGCGCATTTGTCATCGTCCACGTAGGAACTGATATATGTCTCTGACCAATAAGCCCTTTCCGCGAACATTGTCATTTCTTTGCCGGGGATGTCCCACATGGGCAAAAAACCGACACATTCGAAAAAGTCCAGATCGGATTGGAAGTCCTTCCACTGGCGTAGTCTGGTGTTGGCGTGTTTAGGCGACATTTGCCGGATATGCACACCCGATCGGCCGGACGCGAACATCTCGTCAGCCGGATCAGAACCGACATGGGCGGCAAAGTCCGGGTCGACGGCGCCTGCCTTGTAAGCGGTGCGGATCATGTCAAGTAAATCTATATTTACCGGCTCTGCCATGGCATTGACCCATTGGCCGTCCATATTTATCCAGAAGCTCCCATGTGGGCCGAAATTCGCAAAAATTTGTGAAAAGAAGTAAAAATCCGCCGTCGTGAGCCCTACCGTGTCCTTGACGCCGTTGCCGTCAGGGTCTTGTTCGGTGAAGGCGATGAGCATGTTTATGAATTCCTCCGTCGACTGAGGCAGTTCCAACCCAACGTTTGCCAGCCAGTCCTTGCGGTAATATACGCCGCGATCCATGCACCAGTAGCGCGGATCGTTGTATGTCATGCGCGGCAATATATAGTCTTTACCATCCATTTGGTAAGCAGTTACCTCCCCTAGCCGCATGAAACCCTCAACATGCGGGTAGGCACTGAGATCGTCCGGAATCGCACGAACGACGCCGTCCTCGATCCACTGGTAATATTGACCGCTGCCCACTATAGCCAGACCGCCAGCCACATCGGGCATGGAATCGGACGACGCCCAAACCTGGTAGCGCTCCGACGCGTCGCCCCATGTTATCGCCATAGGGTCGATGGTGATATTGAACATATCGTAAAACATTTGCTTCATCGGATCGACTTCATCATTGGGAAAAGCATTACCGATGTCCCATACCGCTATGCTGATAACCATGTGATCGTCCGCGTCCGCCTCGCCGCCGTCCCCTTCGGCTTCGGCGGCTGCCGCTGCTGTGGTTGCTTGTGCCGCTGCGGCGGTCGTGGCCGCCGCCTGCGTTGTTGTCGCGGTCGTTTGCCCTGCTCCGCCGCACGCTACCAATGAGAGCGCCAACAAAGCCGCTAATAATAATGTAAACCATTTCCTTTGAACCATTGTAATTCCTCCTGTTAATATTTATTGAAATTTTCTAATGAAGGCAAGCCCAAACCCTAGATCAGCAAGGAAAATGCGATATCCCCTGCTTTTGCAATCTATATAAAAGACCATGCACAAACTGCGCACAAATAGTCATGAAAACAGCATGGTCCTCGCGCCACAGATCTGCCCTTTCTGTTATATTTCACGCTAATTTACATCACATTTTTATAGCTCCCAGCATTATGCCTTTCGTGAAATATTTCTGCACAAAAGGATAAACTACTAAGATAGGTACTGTCGCCACTGTGACGGACGCCATTTGCATGCCCACCTTATAAATATTGATATTTTGCGCCCGGAACTGATTGGCCATTTCATTGCCCAAGTCGAGCGTCGCCTCGATGACGATGCGGCGCAAAAGGAGCTGCAATGGAGTATATTGTGTATTCTTTTGTATAGTGATCATTGCTGTGAACCACTCGTTCCAAAAACCTACGGCGTAGAATAATGCTATTGTCGCTACGACAGGGAGCGACACAGGTATAACTATCATAAGCAATATCCTAAAATCTCCCGCTCCTTCGATACGCGCGGACTCCTCCAATGATTCCGGCACGGTTTTGAAATAATTAAACATAAGTACCATGTTGAAAACCGAAAGGCAACTGGGCAGCGTCATGACAAACAGGCTGTCGACAAGCCCAAGATCCAGCAGCACCAAATACCATGGGATCAAGCCGCCGCTGAAATACATCGTTATGAGGAATATAGTCAAAATCCAGCGCCTGCCGGGCAATGTCTTTTTCGAAAAAGCATAACCAGCCATGGTCGTCACAGTCATTGACAGGGCGGTGCCGAATAGGACGTTGAAAAGGCTTGTCTTGAACGCGTCGCCAAGCTTGTTGTCGGCGAATATTATTTTATAGTTTGTCAGCTCGATGGACTTTGGCCATAAATATAGATTGCCCCGGGCGACATCGGCATATTTGGCGAACGATATTATCAACATGTTGTAAAAAGGGAAAGCCATAATCAAGACCAACGTTATCAGAAACGTATGTATGACGACATCCACCGCCACGCTCCCACCGTTGACGCCTTTGAAACTGCTGTTTCTCTTTTTGATTGCTTGCGCTTTCACGTTAGCACCTCTTTATATCAGCCCTTCTTCGCCCAACCATTTTGATATTTGGTTAGCCGAAAGAAGGAGTATGAAGTTGGATACGGATTTGAACATACCAGCGGCTATTGTAAGCGAAAAATTTTGATTTTGCTGGAAAGCATAGCGATATATAAACGTGTCGAATATGTCAAGGCTCGAGCGGGTAGGATCCTTCATGATGTTGAATATTTGATCGAAACCGGCGTTGAGGATGGAGCCGCAGTTTAGAATCAACATAAGTACGATGGTCGGCTTTATCGACGGGAATGTGATAAAGCGGATGCGATCCCAGCGATTGGCGCCGTCAACCACGGCAGACTCGTACAGTGTCGGGTCGATGCCCGATATGGTCGCCATATATATTATGGAACCCCATCCGATGCCTTTCCATATACTGGTGGAGTGTATGACATAGCGTATGGTCGAAGGCTCCAGCATATACTTGTATGGTTCCAGACCTATCAAAACCCGGAGGCCGTTCAGTGTACCGTCCGTGTTGAGGATTTGTTGCAATACACTGGCAACCAGCACCCAACTTAAAAAATGCGGGAAAGTATACACTGTTTGGTAAATCCGCTTGACGCGGCTGACACGCACCTCGTTCATAAGAATGGCGAGGATTATTGGCATGGGGAATTCAAATATCAATCGGCATACGCTTATGCTTATCGTGTTGCGCAAAGCGCGCCAAAAATCGGGTTTGGAGAATAGGTTTTCAAACCATTTAACCCCCACCCATTCCATATTCATGATCTGCCCGAGAAAGCGCAGTATCGGCATGTCGCCAAACACGCTTTCCGTCCTGAAGCGATAGTGCTTAAACGCGAGGAGAAGTCCGCTCATTGGAAAATAGCTGAACAATATGATGACAAGCAGAGCCGGCGCTATCATTAAATAATAATTCCGATGCTGTAGCACCCTCAGCATTGTAGAGCGTTTTCGTACCGAACTTGTTGTCTCTGTGGCTTTTGTAGATATTTTCATGCATATACCATATCAATTTTATAAATGATTGTCAATATCGACGATATAATTTGTTTAATATAATGGTATATGTTAATTCTCCATATTATTTGCAATACTAGAATCTTTTGAGCGTGGGCTTGCCCCCGTCGCTTGGGAGGAAAAAATTAGCCAAGCGAATTTATTTATATGCAGCATAGCGGCTGGGGCAAGCCCCCGTCCTACAGTAGAACTACGCTGCGTGGTGGTTCTGCGTAGCGCATCGACTGGAGCTAGCCCCCGCCCTATTTTTTCGGCCAGCCCATGAACTTGAGGTAATTATCCAGGGTGGTGAGCCCGGGCTTTGCGCGCCCGTCTTTGTCGAGCAGGAGTTCTTCCAACTGCTCGATGGTCACGCCGCCGGATGACGAGGGGACAGGGTCTTCGGGCTTGGCTCTGTGGTTGCCAAGATAGCTGTTGCCCATGTATACCACGCCGGGAATCGCTGGATCGTCTATGTGCTCGTATGTGCCGTCCTCGAAGCGCTCCCCCGTGCGCGCGTAGCTGAGGCAACCCCTGGCGGCGAAAACGTTGCGTGTGATCAGCGTGTCTTCGGCGCGGCTTTCGGCTTTCTCGCTACCGCCGACGAGTATGCAGGGTATGTCTATGCCCTCGCCCACATACACGCAGTTCTCGGACAGGAGGGTCCCGACGACGGGCCCGGCGATATGGAACGTCCGGCACAGATCGTTCACCGATAGGTTTCGTATGATGCGGCTGCCGTTTGTGCCCATTATCTTGGGCAGGTTGACGTATTTGCCCCTGCCGGTGCAGACGAGCATGTAGCCGCCATCGTTGTCGTGGCTGTAGTTGTAGATATGTATCGTCCCGATGCAGTTAAAATCGCAGTCGTAGCCCTGGCCGTCCTTCGTGCCGACGTAGCCGGCCACCTCGTTGTATTTTATGATCGTGTTGTCGGCGCTCCACGGCCATATGCCCGCGCAGTACATGTCGTCGCGCACGCGGCCACGGATGAGCCGGTTGCGCTCCACGACGCACCCGTCGGTCCCGATGTTCAAAATGCCGTCGCCGCCGATGTCGTGCAGCTCGTTCCCGTATATCAATACGTCCAGCATGGGGAACCAATTGTCCCGCATGCCCAGCCCCCGGCAGAAGATGCCCACCCGGTCGCACCGCTCGATCCGGTTGTTGCGCACGGTCACGCCGATGTAGCGCGAGGGTTTTTCGGCGCCGGCGTCGGACTTCCAGAATATGCCGCCGTTCCACTCGCCGTCCCTTTTCACGTTGGAGCCGTTCACGTCATGCACATAGTTGTCCTCGATTATGATGTGCCGGGCCGTGCCGTAGTCGACCAATTGGGCGAATATGCCGATGCGGCGTACGGCGCGCTCGGGGCCCTCGTTCGTCACTTCCATGCCCCGGACTTCCCAGTGCTCCACATTGTGCAGGAGGATCGCAGCTTCCGCGCGGCCGCAGCCGTCGATGCGCGGGCGGGGGCCGGCGCCGTAGGGGGCGACGATGCAGGGCGCGCCCGGGGCGCCGGAGCCCTTGGGCGCGAGTTGGCCTTCCCAGCGCCCGCCGGCGGCGAAGAGCAGGGCGTCGTCGGGCCTGCACTGGATTGCGTTGGCCTTGTCCAGCGTCTTGAACGGGGAGTCCGGGCCAAGGCCGCTGTTCCGGTCGTCGCCTTTTAGGTTGTCGAAGAAATAACGGGCCATAAAATACCGCCTTTCATCTGCATTTGCTTACATACATTTATTTAACTGCTTAGAATTTGACCATCATTTCACGTATATTGTCCATATTGCACAATCTTTACATCATTTCATAGTATACCCCTTTCGATATAATATGTCACCATTATTTGCGAATATGCTAAAAATTTTTCTTTTACCTTTATAATACTGATATTTTACATTATACTTTTATCGTGTTTTTAAGATATGGGGCATGTAACTATCGTGTTTGAAAGCGGCAAAAACAACAAAAGCGGCAACGCATAAGCATTGAAACGGAGGCGATATAACGTGATTAAAGTCATAAAGAACCGCGTCGAGGTTGAAACATGTTCATTGACGGCGATTATCGAGGATGGATGGCTGATATCCGTCCGCTCTAAGGACTCGGGGGACGAATATATATCGGGCGCCGGCGCTGGGTCGGGGTCCGGAGCGGGCGCCGGTTCCGGCGGTGGTTCCGGCAGTGGCTGTGCGCTGGAGCTGGTATACGCGGACAACGAAGCCGTCCCCATATCCTCGGGGCCGATGGCTTCTTGCGAGGCGTTCCAGATCAACGGGACGAGCGCGGAGCTGCGCTATCACAACTGGGACGGCGACGGGATACTGCTGCTGGGCGAAGACGCCGAAACCGGCGATCTGCTCATCGAGCCCTCGGCTTATGCGTCGCGGGCTGGCGTGCGGTCTGTGCGCTATAATATAAAAGGACTGAGGCATGATTTGAGGCTGGTCGCGCCGATAGTGCAAGGTATCGACATGGCGTTCGACGACCCGGTACTGGCAGGCAGGCGCGCCACCTGGCCCATGAGGTGGGAGGCGGGCATGGTAGTCGCGGCGGGCGAGAAGGGCGGCCTGTGGGCGCATGTCCAGGACACCGATTACCGATTCAAAACGCTGTCTGTCGGCGCGGCGGGCGATCCGTTTGGGTTTGGCCTGGAGAGCGACAATTACGGGCCCATCGCGGACCAAAAGTCGGCGGGCGGGCTCACTTGGAAGATCAATGTCTACGAGGGCGACTGGCGCGTCCCGGCGGCAAGGTACAGGGACTGGCTGTGGAGCGCGTACAAGCTCGAAAAGGAGGAAGCCCTGCGCCCGGACTGGCTGCAGAATCTTTCTTTCGCCGTTTCGTGGTGCCCAACCGACATTAAGCTGCTGGAGGCCTTGGCGCAAAAGATCGACCCGCGAAAGGTGCTGCTGCACCTGAACAACTGGCGCAAGTTCGGCTATGACGAGGACTATCCGTATTTTCAAGCCTCGGACGGCGCGCGCGCCTTTGTCGCGAAGTGCCGCGAGATGGGGTTCCACGTGATGCCGCACTGCTCCTCGATGGAGATCGATCCGTCGCTGCCGGAGTTCCATTATTTTGACGATTTCGCCGTCCGCGACCTGGAAAAGGGCAGCCGCCTTGGCTGGAGCTGGGTCAATAACAACGCTTCGATGGGCGTGCCGGGCAGCGACATCGCTTTGAGGACGCATAAATCGAACAAGGTCATGATCAAAATACACACAGCTCACCCGACATGGCACTCGGTGCTGCGCGAACACATCAGGGAGGCTGTGGACGATCTCGATCTCGAAAATGTGTTCATAGACGTGACGCTGTGCCTCTACAACGGCCAGCGCGGCCTGGTGAACAATACGCCCACGACGAAGGGCTTCACGCAGGAGGTCAGGCACCTTCAGGCCATCGGGCGCAATGGGAGCCCCTTGTATATAGGGGGCGAGGGGCTCAACGAAATCACAATGCAGAGCGTGAGCTTCGCCCAGGTGCACCTGTTGTCCAGGGACGACAGCGAAGTCCAGGCCCGCACAGGGGTGTGCGACCTCAACGCGTTCCTCTTTGGCAAGCTCGTAAAATCCATGGGCTACGCCGATCTTGGCGGCAAGACGGAGGCTTCGGAAGTATATATGCAGTCGCACGTGGATCACGGCGCCATGCCCACGGTAACGGTGCGTTCGGCGGAGGAGATTATCAACCCGAATCCCGCAGTCGCGAAAATGCTCAAACTGGCAAATGAATCATAATAGTTGGGTCATAATAGTTAGGTCATTATAGTTGGGACATAATAGTTAGGTCATATTAGTTGGGTCATAATAAATGAGTCATAATAAATGAGTAATAATATCAGACATATAGTAGCGGCGGCGCTTGTGACGCTAGTGGTGCTGATGGTGTTTTGCGTCGCCGGATGCGAATTGGATGGGGCAGAGCAGGGAGCTGATGATGACGCGGCGGTGACAGCGGTTTCGGCCGCAGCGGCGGACAACGTTGGCGGCGGCGACAGCGCGGCGGAGGGGACGGCCGGGGGCGCCGCGCAGGGGGCGTCGGGCGCTGGGCCTGGCGCAAATGCGGGCGCTGACGGGGCGGGCGCCGGGGACGGGATAGGCGACGGCGGAGCAGACGGAATCGGCGCATCGGGCGGCGCCGGTGGCAGAGGCGTCGGAGACGGCGCCGGAGACGGCGCCGGCGAGGGCGCGCCCACCGACACGCAGGATGTACATGCCGGCAAAGTCACGCTGCTGACATGGACGGATCCGCTGGTTGTACCATACCTTCGGGGTATGGCGGAGCGCCTCAGGGGGGTAACAGGCGTCGAGCTCGAAGTATCGGATGTGGACTCGTTCAACTACCCACAGGCCCGGCAGACGCACCTCATGGCCAACAATATCAACATTGTCGCGTACGAGGGCGGCTTTACGCTGCCGCGTGAGCCGTGGAACGAGGCGCTTGTAAATATGCCGCAGTGGCAGGAGTTTGTCGAATCCGGGCTGTTCTACGATATTTCCGGCGAAGCGTTCACCGCAAATTATGACGAGGGCATACTGCTAGAATCATATGGGCACCGGGGGAGGGTATACGGCCTGATGACAGGTGTTGTCCCGAGGAACGGCGTATACTACAACGTCGACAAGTTTTTAGAGCTTGGCGTCGACGTACCCGAGACTTGGGACGAGCTCATAGGCGTTTGCGAACATATAAAATCGGCGGGCTACCAGCCGTTGACGCATATCGGCGGCGGCAGTCGGATGCTCGGGCAATACGCAAGCTTTATTGCGACGAACATGCTGCTGGACGAAGCCCCGCAGGTTTACAGGGGGCTGTTCCTCGGGGAGAAGAAGTATACCGATCCCGACGTGATGACGATTTTTAGAGCGCTAGAACAATTTAGCATGTACCTGGAACCAGACGCGGTGGATATGCCGTACGGTGAAGGGTACCGGCGGTTCGCGGAAGGGGGCGCCTTGATGCTGGCGGACGACGCGCGGGCGGTGGGCGACGTCGAAGCGGCGGGCCCTGACTTTGCCTTCTCGTATTTCCCCCTCCCTGGCAGAGAAAGGCGCGACGACGGCCTGATGCAGCAGATGGGCGTGGACTTCGGGTTCGCCATGGTCGCGGTCGCAGCTTCGCCGGACTTGGGCAAGGTGATGGACGTGTTTGCGTTTGTCTCCGGTGACGGGGAGTACCCGCGTTTTATCGCGGAGACGGGCTATTTTCCGACACGCACCGGCGTCGTTTATGACAACGCGTTTGTCAAATCCATGGAGGCATACATGCAAAAACCCAGGCAGAACACGCCTGTCTACCTGCCTGCGCCGAACGGAGAGGGCGAGCCGGACGGCGGCGCCTCCGCCGCCTGGTTTGACATATTTTTATTAAAAGCGCTGGGCGGCCCGTACACCGTCGAAGAGCTGGCCGAGGAGACGCAAAAAAGCCGCGAAATTAATAATGGCCTACCGGACTAATATTCCACCGATTGGTAACCGGCGCCGGGGGGATCGTCTTCTAGTATCAGGGCGACGGATTCTTCGTCGGCGTCCAGCAGGTCGATGACGTCGTCGTCGACGCTGTCATCTTCGCCGTCGGCGGCGTCTATGGCAATACCTGCGGTCGAGTCGGCGCCGATCTCAATGTCGGTTTCGGGGTCTACCGTCGCCGCATATGCGTTGGCGTCTATGTCGGCTGCGGCGCTGATGGCTGCTACGCCGGTTCCCGCGCCAGCCGCAACCCCAGCAGCCACAACGGCTTCGCCGCCGGTAGCGGCTGCCGCATGAGCATCGATGGCTTTTTCGCGGCCGCGCTTGGACGGGCTTTTTATCAAGCGGACATCTTCTACATTAAATTCGACCATATCCGATTCGTTGCCGTCGTCGAGCCGGACTTTCAAGAGCCCTTTCAACAGGCTCACGCCCACCACGGCGCCCCGGCCGCGCTCCGTGTCCACTATGGCGCCGACCGCCGGGGTCTTGGAAAGCAAATATTCGTATGCGTCCTGTTCGTATTTCAGGCAGCACATCAGCCTGCCGCAAGAACCGGATATTTTAGTAGGGTTCAAGGGCAGCCCCTGCTCTTTCGCCATTTTAATCGAAACGGGGTGAAAATCCCCGAGGAAGGACTTGCAACAGAGGCAGCGCCCGCAAACGCCTATCCCGCCTAAAATTTTCGCTTCGTCGCGAACGCCAATCTGCCGCAGCTCGATGCGCGTTTTAAAAACCGACGCTAAATCCTTTACGAGCTCACGAAAATCCACCCGCCCGTCGGACGTGAAATAGAACAGGACCTTGTTGTTGTCAAATGTGTACTCGACGTCAATCAATTTCATTTCCAGGTTGTGCTGTACGATCTTTTCCTGGCAGACGCCCAGCGCCCATTTTTCTTTTTCGCGGTTTTCCCGGGCGTGCTCCTTGTCTTCCTCGGTCGCGACGCGGAGGACTTTCTTTAGCGGCGGCACGATGTCGGAATCCGCGACCTCCGTGCGGTCCATTGTGACCTCGCCGATTTCGACGCCGCGCGTGGTCTCCACGATGACGCTCTCGCCCTTTATTATTTCAAAATCGAGTGGGTCGAAATAGTATGATTTTCCGCTGGCCTTAAAACGTACCGCAATAACAACGGTCATATGTATGTTACCTTTCAATTCTTTTACACGCTGCGATTATATGCTGTGTTCAATGTAGCGCTTATTTTTACTAGCATTGCGTTGACCGCGAGGTTGAAGTTAGCGTTTTTCGACACTTGAGAGCATGTTTCGTCCACTCGCTCTATACAGTCGAGCAGCGCACCTGGGCGAAACCGCTCCCCGTATGCCGCGAGCCTGCGCTCCATGTCCGCGTTCACAATCTCCGCTCCGACGCCGCTGTCGCCGCTGTTGGCGCCGCTGGCGCCGCTGTCACTACCGCCGCCGCTACTAGCGCCGCCGCTGGCGCCAACGTCATCGCCACTGCGTATGCCCATGCCGCCCATACTCAAAAGCCATATGTCGCGGAGCAAAAATATAACCATCCCCGCAAAATGCGCGAAACGCTCCCTGTTCTTTTCCAAAAACGACTGGAGCATATACGTGGCGCGCGGATCGCCGTCGAGGTGCCCGCAAAAAAGGCCAAACAGTTCGTCGCGCGTCGACATGAAAGTCTCTGATTGCGCAAGCCCGAACGCATAGCCCGGATTGCCGCCCGACAGCCGCGTCAGCAGCGGAATTGCGGACTCGTGCGGGGGGGCGTCCGCATTGCGCAATATATATTCGACTTCGCGATCGGTATATCCGGTAAAAAACGTGGTACTGCACCGCGAACGCACCGTGTCCAGCAGCATGCCCGGGTTTTCGGCTGTCAGTATAATCGCGCCATATGCCGGGGGCTCTTCGAGGGTTTTCAACAGCGCGTTCTGAGCCTGTTCCGTCATGTGATCGGCCTGTGCGATAATGCATACTTTTTTGCTTGAATGGAGAGGGCGCGTCGAGAACCAATCGACTACGCTCCTGGCCGCGTCCACGGGTATAGCGGGCCGCTGGCTCTGCCCCGAGGGCGCAATAAACAAAAAGTCGCCCAGCGCGCCGTTTTGGAACAGCCTGCACGGTAGGCACACGCCGCACGGCAACCTTCCGGGCGCCGCAGCGACCGCACTGACCGCGTCGACCGCGTCGGCTATGTGTGCAACCGCATCCAACACGCTAACTGTCCCGCCAGCCGCCCCGCCCGCGCACAGGACGGCCTTGGCGAACGCCCTGGCGAACACGCGCTTGCCGATGCCGGCGGCGCCCAAAAACAAATGCGCGCCACCCTGCGCACCGCTGTACAACAAGCCCGTCAGCTTGTCCTTGGCAGCCTGCTGGCCTAAAAGCCCATCAAATACGCCGTGCTGCGCACCTGCCGCTGTCACGCTCGATGTCATGTCTGTTGACACATCCGACGCCATCACATGACGATATCGAGGATCAAGCCTTTGATATCGTCAAGCTTTTTCAATATCTTCAACCTGTCCTTTTCGCCCTGCAGGACCTCGCGCGTGAGATCGTCCAGTTCCTCGTTTACCTTTTTGATAACGGCATAGACTTTATGCCGGCCCCTTCTATCCAAAAAACTCTGCTTCGAAAACTTTCTGGAGTTGCCGACGGCCTCGTCCATGAAATCCGATACCATTTTTTTATAGACCCGCAACTCCCTAATGTCGACCTTGTCCGCGAGTTTTTCGCCCTGCGCCGCTATCTCAACCGCTTTGGCGCGGAGGCGCTCGACGACGTTTTTGTCCTCCGCCGACTTGACGGCGTCCAAAAAAGCAGCCGAGCCGCCCGGGGGCTTTTTTATGTCCAGCGAACGCGCCTTGGCTGCTTGTGTTGTAGAGGCGTCCTTAACTTTCATACAAAAGACCATGCACAGACTGTGCACAAATAGTCATGAAAACAGCATGGTCCTCGCGCCACAGCTCTGCCCTTACTAGTATTTTCACGCTTAATACCCAATATCATGCCCTATATCCAGGAGACCTGCGATACATTCGATACCTGCGTTACCTGCGTTAACTGCGATACCTGAGATATCTGAGATACCTGGGCTATGCGGATCAAACTGTCTCGAATCGATCGACGTCCAGCACAAAGATAGTCGCGCCACCGACTGTGACCTCCACCGGGTAGGGCATATAGACCCCGCCCATCGAATTGTTCGCGCCCATCGACGAGGTGTCGATGATCTGTTTCCTGCTTTTGGACGAGTTTTTTATCAACTGTATGGCTTCGTCAACTTTTTCCGCTTCCGTACCGATGACCAGAGTTGTGTTGCCTGCCCGCAGGAACCCGCCGGAGGAACTCAGGCGGGTAACCCGAAAACCGGATTTATTTAAATTTTCGAGTACCCGAGAACCATCTTCGTCATGCACAATGGCCAATATTAGCTTATTCATTAATATTTCCCCTTTCATTAGTGCCTTTAGTGCCTATTGACTATTATACTGTAATTTAGTGCCAAAAACAAGATGAACCGCCGACGGGGCGTCCCCGACCGGCGGTTCAGAAACATGCTAGCGATAATACAGGGCAATTTTTTTACATACTAATCTATGCTTTTTAGGAACTCGATGACAATGCTGGCGGATATGTCCGCAGCTTGGTCGCCGAAGTCCTCTATAACTTCGTGCGCCAGTCCGTCTGCCTTGTCGGACATGCAGCGGATGACGACGACCGGCGTGTCGAACGCATACGCCACGCGGGCGACGGAAGCGCCCTCCATCTCGCAGGCCAACGCGTCAAACATTTCCTGGAGCTCGGTGACATAGGGGTCGCTCATAATGAATTGGTCGCCGGTCACGATGGTCCCCCGGAACGTCCCCTCTTCACCCACGACGGCGACGGCGGCGGCGTACGCCAGGTCGCTCAGGGCCTTGTCGACGGGAATCGAGCCGGTTTCGCGGTCGACGCCCGCGCGCCCGTTCCATTCAAAGCCGTCGGCTGTAACGCGCCCGTAATCGTGGAGGATCAGGTCCGTGGCTATGACGACGTCGAGCACGCCGACATCGTCGCCGACGCCGCCGGCAATACCCGTAAAGACAACTGAGCTGACGTCAAATTCATGGATGAGCACCGCTGTGCAAGCGGAAGCCAGGGACTTGCCCACCCCGGCGCGCACCAACACGACGTCTTTCCCCTCGAGCTTGCCGTAATGGTACTCTATGCCGCCAATCATTTTCGAACCGTCGATATCGGCGGTTTCCAGCAGCAGTGCCAGCTCGCTGTCCATCGCGCTCATGATGCCGATGGGCTGTACGTACGGCAGATCCTCCTCGGCCTCATCCTCCGCTTCCGGCTCGTCAGACAATGAACCGTCGGCAAACGTTATGACTGCGACAAATTCCGCGTCAATCCAATCTACCGTCCCCCCGAACGCCTCTCCGACGAAGCGCAGCGGAGCGAGCGTCCGGCCATCAACTAAGATACCCGGTTGGTCGATTGTAACCACGACCCCGTTGACAGTAGGCTGATTGTCCCCGATCGTGAGGACGACGACCGTTCCGCCCTTTGTGGCGGTGACCGTCTCTGTATCCGGATCCCAATCCACATCCGCCCCGACTTCCTCGAATATCGCGCGCAGCGGCACAAGCACCCTGCTGTTGACCATCTGCGGCGGTACTTCGAACTCGAGCGTCTTACCGTCAAGTGTTACCGTGACATTGTCCGCAGCGGCCGAAGCCGGTATGACAAATAGCAAACACGTCAACAGAATTACGGCAATAGCAACTCTTTTCATCAAACAACACCCCTCCTCAAATGTAATAAAGTCAAGAGCATTCTATACACTAGCTGCAACCCTGTCAATCGGCTGGCCTAAATATTGTTAGCCAAAAAACGCCAAAATAACGCAAAGGATTTGGCCGACAATCATACCGAAAAATCATGCCGAAAATCATACCGAAAAATCATACCGAATATCATTTAGAAATTTAATATGAAAATGTTATTCGTGGAAGCCTATGGTTTGTTGTAATGCGTTCGGGCGTCGGCGTCAGCCGTCCAGCGCGTTGCGCTTATGGCGTCAGCCGTCCAGTGCGTTGCGTTTATACAGTATCCAACGCATGCGGTCGAGCGGGTTGACGCCGCGACGCTTTGCCGCCGCGCCGATGCCGGGGGGGCATTCGCGGTAGCCCGCGAACGACGTGCGGATTGTGCCTTTGCCGGAGGTGAGGGAGGCGAAGCGGGCCGGGTATTCGATGGACTCGGAAACCGGCAGCAGGGCCTCTATGCTGATGCCGCCGCCGCGCCCCGGCGCGGTTTCGAAGGCGCCGCGCATTGCCATGACGTCGCCGAAGATGCGCCCCGCCGATTCCTCCGGCGCCGACATACGCATAAGGGCCATCGGCTCGAGGAGCGCCTCCCCGGCGTCTTGCAACGCTCTCATTACGGCGATGGGCGTCGCAAGAAAAAAGTCCATCGGGTGCGTGTGGACGTGGTGATGCTCGCCGCCGATAAGGGTAACCTTGATATCAACGACCTCCCAGTTGTACAGGCCCTGCCGCAGCGCCTGCGGGACTGTCAGCGCGACGTGGTGCTGATAGCGGTAAGGCAGGACATTAGCCTTGATTGCGGACTTGAAAGAGTAGCCGGCGCCACGCGGCAGCGGCTCGACGGCCAGTTGGACGACGGCCCAGCAGGGCTTGGGCATGGTGTATTCTTCGAGGCCGACGCCTAGCCCCTTGGGCGTCTCTTTATATATGACAGTCGGAGGCGAAAACGTCACGTCCAGTCCGTAGCGCTCCATGAACAGTGTCTGCATGATTTCCAATTGAATCTTGCCCATGACGCGCAACACGAGTTCGCGCTCGTCGGGCGCCCATTCGTATTCCAGCAGCGGGTCCTCGTCATAAAATTCGCCGACGGCTTGCAAAAGCCTGTGTTCTTGGCCCTCTCCTGCGAACACCTGGACAGCGAACAGCGGTGCGGCGAGTTTTAGCCGCTCGAACTGCCTTAGCCGCGCATCGAGAGAGAGCGCTGTCGGGTTGTAAGGATCGAGCGCTTTGTGTGGTTTCATATTCACAAAAGGTGAATTATAATCCACGCCAGCATTATGGCCAGCATCATATTCGGTGTTGTTACTGGCATTGTCATTGGTACTCGATAATGAATGTTCATCCACATCAATTTGACCGTAATCACTGCCATCGGCATTAATGTATAGGATATGATCAGGGCTGTCCGAGACGACGATGTCGCCGGCGCGGCAGTCCGCAAGGCCGATGATAGCGGCTGAGTCTCCGCCCATAAGTACCCCGGTGTCCTCGCCCTTCGCGCCGGAGATCCGTTTTATTTGTGTTATTTTATTTATCGCAATATCGCTGTTGGGCGCGCCTACAGTAGCGCCGCCGCCGGGCATACCGCCAGCCGCGCTTTTGGTAGCGCCGCTTCCCGCTGCGCCGCCAACCAAGCCGCTTCCCGCTGCACCACCAGCCGAGCCGCCTCCCACTACGCCGCCAACCGGGCCGCTTCCCACCGCACCGCCAGCCACGCCGCCAGCCGTTGTGGCGTATGCCCCCCTGCGTATGTAGCGGACGGCGTCGCGGTTGCGCAATGTGCCGGTGAAAAGGCGTACATATGCCGTTTTGCCCATTGCGCCATCATGCTCCACTTTGTATATGACGCCAACCGCCCCATCCTTTTCGGCGCCTACGCTACCGCCGCCGCTACCGCCGCCGCTACCGCCGCCTCTGTCTGCT
>Ga0099364_10004629_pt1 | contig 20793 bp, 16 predicted proteins | sample TergutTh196P3_FD_73070 | JGI IMG/M metagenome (GOLD analysis project Ga0099364, IMG submission 73070) | Microcerotermes parvus P3 segment gut microbial communities from Pointe-Noire, Republic of the Congo - Th196 P3 | ecosystem: Host-associated > Arthropoda: Insects > Digestive system > Gut ... | reverse complement strand
GTTTTACGCTGGGATATTACTGGAACATAATGTGGTTTGACACCTTCGCGCTGTTGCCGCTTGTTATTCTCGGAGTGCAAGCCCTCGTGCGTGAAGGAAAGTTCCGGCTTTATACTGCGTCTCTGGCGCTGGCCGTGTTCGCGAACTATTACATCGGCTTCTATACCTGTATTTTTGTTGCGATAATGTTCTTCGGTCAATGCTTTTTGCATACGGCCGGCCCGCGGGAATTTTTTCGCAGACTGGCCTTGATCGCCGCCTGCTCTGTCGTCGCGTTTGGAATGACCGCCCTGCTCACGATGCCGGCGTATTCTTCGCTGCAAAATACCGTCAGCGCCGGGAGCAGTTTCCCCAAAACGGTGACGTTTTATATAGACTTCTCCCACGTCTTGGGCAATTTAATAGCCTTTACGCCGCCCACCGTCAGAGACGGATATTTGCCCAACCTGTACAGCGGCATGATCAGTGTGATGTTGGGCGCCGTGTTTGCCTATTCTCAAAAGGTCACGCTTCGGGAAAAAGCCGTTTTTATAGGCGCGACGGTTTTCGTGATAGTAAGCTGTAACTTGAACGTGCTCGATTACATATGGAACGGCTTCCACTTCACTAAAATGCTGCACGCTCGTTATTCTTTTCTTGTTTCTTTTTTGATGGTGGTTATTGCATACCGGGCTTATCTGCTCATGGAGGACTCGAAAAGGCATGAACTGCTGGAAATGGGCGTAGTCGCCGCGCTGCTCCTGCTGACAGCCGTAATCGGCCCCCAGAAAAAAATCCACATTATCGGCAGCGCCGCTTTGTGCGCGGTTTACTTGATCATATTCGCCCTTTCCATCGGCAGGAGGGGCGTAATACGGCAACTGTTGTACTTGGCGCTTCTGGCGGTTATTTTGACGGAGGTTTCCATAACTTCATACTTAGGCGTCGGCGCGAACCGCACCACAAACCGGACTACTTACCTGCACCGGAGCGAGCAAGTGCAACAGCTGCTGGAAATGCGCGAACCGGCCCGTCCCGATTTTTACCGGACGGAGTTTACCGAAAGGCATACCCTTAACGACACTTCCCTTTACAGTTTCGAGGGAATCTCCTTTTTTTCCTCCACCGCCAATCAGAGCGTTACCGGATTTCTTAAAGGGCTTGGCCTGCCGGGTTGGGAGGAGGCCGGCCGCTTCTATTATGCCGAAACATCCCCTTTTACCAATTCGCTGCTGAACATCCGTTACCTGATAAGCCGCAGCGGCAAACCTGTCGACGGCGACGTTTATTGGAAAACCGCGGGCGATGCGGGCGGCTCGCTGCTTTTGGAAAACAAGCGCTATCTGCCGTTGGGCTTCATGGTCGACGGGGAAGCGGCGGGTTATGCGCGTGACGACAACCCCTTCATATCCCAGAATGATCTGTTCCGGCGGGCAACGGGACTGGACGGTGACCTGTTTACGATTATCGAAGGCACTGACGCGGAAAACGAAAATTATGACGTCCGCCGCAATGCTCCGGGAGATTACAATTACTCCTTAAAAGACGGCAGCGGCGGCGAACTGAAATGGAACTTCGAAATGCCCGCTGACGGCATGCTTTACGCCTATTCCAGGATAACCAACTCCGACAGGGTCGAATTGTCCGTCGACGGTAAAAATTTGCGCTCAATAGAAATGAGGCCCAATTTGTCTTACATTTTCACTGTGGGCGAATTTGCGCAGGGCGAGTCGGTTTCAATTATGGCCAAACTGAGCGCAAGAAGCGGCAAAGCGATAATTTGCGCGGGGTACATTAACCGGGAGTTGTTCGATCAAGGGTATAGCTTGTTGGCTGACGAGCCGCTGACTCTGACAAAATTCACGGAAACCGGGCTAGAGGGTTCCGTAACGGCTTTAGCGGACGGATTGCTTTACACATCCATTCCTTATGAAAAAAGCTCGACTGCCTATGTAAACGGCGTCAAAAGCGAGATTTTACCGGTTGGCGGCTGTATGTCCTCCGTACGGTTAAGCGCGGGAACCCATAACATAGAATTTCGCTACGCTAATAACAGCCTGAGGGCGGGCATTATTACGAGCATTATATCCCTCGCCGCATTTGCGGCAATGATTGTTCTGGATTTCAGGGGGCGCGGCCGAATGGAAGCGGCGGAGAAAGAAGTCCAAGCGGCGGGTTTCCGCATGCCTTAAGGGGTACGCGTCGCATCGCCGCCTTTTCGAAAATACGAGCGCACAACGTAGGAGGGGCGCCCTTTGCTTTCGATGTAAGTCCGCCCGACGTACTCGCCTAAAATTCCGATCCCCAGCATCTGCAGTCCGCCGAAAAACAGTATCAGGCAGATCGAAGAAGCGTAACCCGGAAGGTCGACGCCGAAGATCATCGTCCTTAAAAAAATGAAAATGCCGTAGCAAAAAGCGCAGAATGAAATTACGCCGCCCAAATACAGCCACATCGTAAGCGGAAACGTGCTGAAAGAGGTAATGCCCTCCAGGGCAAACTTCCAAAGCCGCAAGGCGTTGAATTTGCTTCCTCCCGCGGCGCGCGTCCGGCGCGCGTACTCCAGCACGCAGGTCCTGAACCCTACCCACGCGAACAGCCCTTTCATGAAGCGGTTGTGTTCGCGCAAAGTTTTCAACGCCTCCACGACGCAACGGTCCATGAGGCGGAAATCTCCGACATTTTCAGGTATAGGAGGGCGAGAAATCTTATTGTGGATATTATAAAAAAGCTGAGCGGTGAAACGTTTCAAGAAAGAGTCGCTGGAACGGTCCGCGCGTTTCGCCAAAACAACTTCATATCCCTCGCGCCACTTCGCGACCATTTCCGGGATCAGCTCCGGCGGATCCTGCAAATCCACGTCGATGGGGATCACGGCGTCCCCGGAGGATTGGTCGATAGCGGCCGTCAAGGCCGCTTCTTTCCCGAAATTACGTGAGAAATCCACAATCCTGATCCGTTCGTCATGCCTCGCAAAGGACAGCAACGTTTCCTGCGTCGAATCTTTACTGCCGTCGTTGACGCAGATTATTTCGAAAGGTTCCCCGATGTTTTCCATAACGGGAATTATCTCCCCGAAAAAAATCGGGATCGCCTCCTCTTCGTTGTAACAGGGGCATAAAATGGAAATCATTAAATTTCCGCATCCTCCTTAGGCTGTTGTCTTCGCACTGCATTCCAATTCGCCCGTTGTGCGGGGGCATAACATGGGAACCCCCTCGGAATGGGGGACAATGTTGATTTAATAGAAAAAAATCACGACATCATTTTCCCCAGAATCTCCGTGAATGCCGCGGGGTCCGCAATATGTTCCCTGTCGGATATTGACGCGAGCCCGGCTAGGAGTATTGCCGCGTCGTGGGGTTCGCCGTCCGCGATCGCCGTGATTTTTTCGACCAGCGGGTGAGAGGCGTTTATCTCCAGCACTTTATGCTCCGGCGGAACATCCTGTCCCATCGAGCGGAAGAAGTTTCTCATCTGCGGGGAGATCGGCTCGCCCTTCTGCACGAACGTTGCCGGCGAACCGACAAGGCGCGACGAGTAACGGACATCCTCCACCTGTTTGAAGGCGTCCATTTCCTTCAGCGCGTCCTTCACGCGCGATATGAATCCCTCGTCACGCGCCGGCTCGTCCTCTTTTTTGTCGCCGGGCTCGGGTTCACCCTCTATTTCCATGTCCGCGGCCGACGCGGATACGAAGGAGTGCCCGTCGAACTCCCGGATGGACGGTATCCATAACTCGTCTATCGGATCCCTCATCAACAGAACGTCTATGCCGCGGTCGTTGAACGCTTCAAGTTTCGGGGAGGCCGCGAGTTCGTCCGACTTGCCCCCGGCGATGTAGTAGATGCTCTTTTGCCCCGGTTTCATTCCCGCCACATATTCCTCCAGGGAGGTCTCGCCTGAGCGTGAGGACTGGAATGTCGTGAGCTTCAATATCGCTTCGCGGTTTTTGGCGTCCTGGACGATGCCCTCTTTTAATACTTCGCCGAACATGCCCCAGAATTTTTTGTAGTCCTCGGGGCGGTCGGATTTCATCTTTTTCAGCGTGTCCAGAACCTTGCGGACGACGCCGCGTTTTATCATCGCGGTTAGCGTGTCCTGCTGGAGTATCTCGCGGGACACATTGAGAGGAAGATCCTCCGAGTCCACGACTCCCCGCACGAACCGCATGTACTCGGGTATCAGGTCGCGGCAGTCGTTCATTATGAACACGCGGCGGATATAAAGCGAAATGCCGTGCGCTCCCTCGCGGTAAAACAAGTCGAGCGGGGGCCGCGACGGGATATACAGCAGGGCGTAAAATTCGCTCGTCCCCTCGGCCTTGTAGGCGACGCGCTCCATCGGTTCCTCCCAGTCGTGGGTCACGTGGCGGTAGAATTCGTTGTATTCCTCGGCTGTGACGTCGGCTTCGGGACGTATCCAAATCGCCTTCATCGAGTTTACTGGTTCTTCCTTGGATTCCTCGTCCTCTTTTTTCTTCTCGCCGGCGTCGCACAGATATATCGGGTACGAGACGAAGTCGGAATACTTTTTGATTATCTCCCGCAGAGTCCATTTTGACAGGTAGTTTTTGAAATCCTCCGCGTCGTCGTCGGACTTCTCGCGCTCTTTGATGTAGAGAGTAACGTCCGTGCCGTGCTCCGATCTCTCCGACGGGGATATCGTGAACGTGCCGTCGCCTGTGGAATCCCACAACCACGCCTCGCCGCTTCCGGCTTTGCGGGTGTTTACGGTCACTCGGTCGGATACTATGAAGCTGGAGTAGAACCCCACTCCGAATTGCCCTATGAGGTCTCCGCTGCTTCGCGCCTCTTTCATGGCGGCGATGAACTCCTTCGTGCCGCTTTTAGCTATGGTGCCGAGGAAATTTACAAGCTCGTCGCGCGACATGCCTATTCCGTCCTCAGACACGGTTATCGTGCGCGCGTCGGGCGTAATTGTAACCGATATGCGCGCCCTGTCCCTGTCGAACGCCAGGGCCTCACTGCTCAGTGCCTCTATCCGCAGTTTATCGAGCGCGTCGGAGGCGTTGCTGATAAGCTCCCGCAAAAAAATATCGGGGTTGGAGTAGACCGAGTGTATCATCAGGTCCAAAACCTGTTTAGCCTCGCTCTGAAATTCGTATCTGCCGGTTCCTTCGTCCATTTATATTTCCTCCTCTCACGGAGCTGTTCGCCCTCGTGTGAAATTTTTTCAATTATAATAATATTATAATATGGTATGTCGCTTGTAAATCGGGGAGTGAACTTATATGGGTCTCATAGAGTTAACCGGCGTAACAAAGACATTTGCCGGAATAAAAGCGCTGGACGGCGTGGATTTCGATATCCGCGCGGGCGAGATTCACGGGCTCGTCGGGGCAAACGGCGCGGGCAAGACCACAGTCGCGCATATTTTAGCGGGCATTATGCTCCCCGACGCGGGAAGTTTTAAGATAGACGGCGAACACGTCTCGATGATTAAAGGCGTATTGGACGCCCATAAATACGGCATCGGCATAGCGTTCCAGACAAGCCAGCTTATCAGCAATATCACGGCCTCTCAGTACCTCATGCTCGGGCGCGAATACAAAGGCCGCTTCGGAGTGGTCAGCGAACGCAAAACGAACGAGTTAGCCCGTGCGTTCCTGGACCGTTTGGATTTGAGCGGCTTTCCGGCGGATGCGACCATCGGACGGCTCAGCGAGGCGTGTAAAAAATATCTCGAAGCGGCTCGCGCTATACAAATTGGATCACGGCTTGTCATTTTCGACGAGACGGCCACGGGACTCCCGCCGGAGGATGCCGAGCGTATGTCAAACCTCATCCGAACGGCGGCAAGGGGTGGGGCAGCCTTGGTCATATCACACGACATACCGTTCATCCTGAGACTTTGCGGCAGAGTGACCGTACTGCGGGAAGGACGCCGTGTCGGAACGTTCAAGGTGTCCTCGGCGGACGCCGGGGAAATCATCCGCGCTATAGGAGAACCTCCGGCGGAATTTCCGGAGCGTACCGTCGGGCAAGGCGACGTCGTCCTGTCAATGCCGAAGCTCAATCTGGAAATCCGCGCCGGTGAGACGGTCGGTATCGCCTTGCCCGACGGCGGCGAAAAGGTAGAGCTGCTAAAGGCAATTGTCGGGGTAGACCCAAGGAACAGGGGGGACTACAACATAATGGGCGTCACGATGAGATCGGGGCCGCGCGGAGGGGCGGTAAGACACCGCATCGGCCTGTCCGGGGACGAGCGCAAACTGCGCGGCTCGGCGCTCTATATCACCGCCCGCAAAAAAATCGCCTACGCCTGCGTGGAGCACACCGATTTTAAAATCGGCGGGGAGTCCATTTTTGGCGGAATCTTAGGCGGGCGGCATGATCCCGTAAAGGAGACCGCGGCAACGACAAGCACCCTGTTCGAGCCGTCGGAAGTCCTTGAGGGGCGCAGTCCCGGAGAGTTGATGTTGGGAGGCGTGGACGCGGTGATATTCGACGAGCCGTCGCGCGGCACGGACGAGTCGGTGAGGGCGGAGATATACGGTCTTATGAACGAACTCGCCCGGCGGGGCAAGGGTATTATCCTGCTTTCGCTAAACGAGCGGGAGATGGAGGGCATGTGCGATCGCAGGATAATACGCGGGTTTTGAGCGTTTATCAATTACGCTTTTTTGAAAATTCCGCTATGAGCAGCATTTGCGCCACAAGCGCCACGGGAAACGCCAGCCACGAAAATTTAATGCCCGTTAATATAAAGAGAAGAACAAAGAGAGTGACGGCGGCAATCCACAGCGCGCCGGAGAAAAGCCCGAAACGTTCCGCGTATGCCGGGTCGGCAAACCGCTCGTTCTCGCGGCGGATTGCATCCTCCCTAAGCGCTTTGGCCCACGGTTTGCTGTGGTCTTTTTCCGTCAGCGCCAAAAAAATGAGCAAGGCGGCGCTGGGCAGCACAAATGGAATCAAAACCGAAATGGCGGCGGTAAAGCCGAGATTCTCCGGTGAAAATGTCCAGCCGCGCGCCGCGAGTTCGGCGGGGCTAAGGCTGGCGGTGGCAAAATAGACGACGGGAGCGGACAGCGCGCCGAACAAAAAGACCGATACCGAAGCGGCGTAAAGCAGGGATCGTTTCGGGGACATTGGATTTCTTGCCGCCGTTTCCTGCGTCAGGCCCATAAAGGTCAAAAACCCGGCTCCCAAGGCAATAAAAAGCATTCCGGTGGCCAACGCCGCCACCGGCAGCTCCGTAGCGAACCATGTGACGGCTGCGGAAAGCAAACCAAAACAAACGGCCGCGCCGCCGAGAATGAATAGGGCGGTGCGCCCCGGCGTCAAATATTTACGGGTTCCCATATACATATCGCAGAATACCTCCTGTTTCTTTTTCATGCTTATCTCGTCCGCAATTGCTGAGATGTCACCCAGTTCATCCAGCGCCTTCTTTAGCGCGTCTCCTTCGCTCAAACCTTTTTTGCACAGGGCGGCAATTCTGTCTGTCAGGTTTCCGGCCAGTTCTTCCTTGAAATCCCGCATCGGCTCAGTGTCTTTATAATCCGCAAAGAGCGCGTCCACGTGTTCCCGAATGTTCATAACGTTTCCTCCTCCAAAAGGTGGTTTAGAATTTTTTTCGTGAATTCCCAGTCCAATTTGTTTTGGCGGTACTGTTCCCGCCCTTTTTCAGTGACGCTGTAATACCGGCGCCTTGCCCCCTGGGTTTCGTCTCCCCAGTAGGAGGTTATAAGCCCGTTCTTTTCCAGCCGCTTATAGGCTGAATAGAGCGTGGCTTCTTTTAATTCGTACTGCTCCCGCGTCTGTTCCAGAATGTGGTTGTAAATTTCAAACCCGTAGCGGTCCTGCCGCAGCAGCGCGCCTAAAACAATTGTGTCCGCGTGTCCTCGGAGCAGGTCGGATGATAATTTTGGCTCCATTTGAATCCCCCTTCCTATCAATACTATATCTCTGACATAAAATAGCGTACAACATATTACTATGTCTGTCAAGTATATTTTTCGATCATAATAAAATTTCCGGGGAAACGCGGCGGGTTCTGCGGACTTATCCTGAAACAAGCAGGCCCATTGTTCCGGCCACAATCATTACAAGTCCGGACAGGGCTTTCATGCTCAACTTTTCATGAAGCGCGAAATATCCAAAAGCAATAGAAACCAGTATGCTCAGTTTATCTATAGGAACCACCACGCTGGCCGGGCCTTCCTGCAGCGCGCGGTAAAAGCACAGCCATGAAAATCCGGTTGCAAGGCTGGATAGCGTAATGAATATCCAGTTTCGTTTGCCGATTTGCTTAATGCCGCGGTGCTTGCCCTGAATAAAAACAATCATCCATGCCATGACGAGGACAACAACCGCCCGTATGGCTGTTCCCAAATTGGATTCCACTCCCGCTATTCCGACCTTGCCTAAAATTGCCGTAAGGCTTGCGAATACCGCCGACAAGATGGCATAGGGCAGCCACCGATGACCACCTTTCTCCGCGCTTGGCGCCGTTTCCTTGCTTTCAATCATCAAATATGTGCCCGCGCCTATTAAAGCGACAGCCGCCATTTTGGGCAGGGTCAGCCCCTCGCCGAGCAGCAGAAAAGACAGCAGAATGGTGAGTATCGTGCTGGATTTGTCCACGGTTACGACCTTAGTGACCTCACCGATCTGCAACGCCCGGAAATAGCAAAGCCAGGAACATCCAGTGGCTAATCCCGAAAGGATAAGAAAAACAAGGCTTTTAGGGTCAATGCTCAAAATGGAGGTCTCTGAGCCCACGATAAAGACCATTAACCAGGCAAATACAACGACGATTGCCGTTCTAATGGCTGTAACCAAATTGGAATCCGCGTCTTTTATGCCTATCTTTGCCAGTATGGACATCAACCCCGCAAAAAACGCGGAGGCGAACGCGTATATTATCCACATAAAAACACCTTCTCATAAATACGTTTGCCCGTATTCGGATTTTTCGGATATGCCAAAACCCGGCCGCAAGGCCGGGTTTTGGCATATTTTCACCCGGCGCGAAGCCTAGGCCGCAAATGAGCCGGCTCGCCTCGTCGGGCAATGTCCCCCTAACTCGCCGTCCGGCCGCCGGTCATTCAATATCGAATGTGAAAGTCTCCATGTTTTTGTTCGTATATGTCCCGTTCACCGCATTGAAACGCAGCACCCTCAAATCAGGCGATTCGACGCCGTCCGGGAAGTGTTTCGCCGTCAATTCGTTCCAGACTTTTTTTCTGGATTCCATGTCTTCCAGGATTTCCACGAAGCCCCAAAGCCTACATTCGCCTGCCATACGCGGGGCTTCGATGTATATCACCGCGTGGTTGTCGTTCTGAAGCTCAAGAACCTTGTTGGACCCGGCGAAAGTTGAGAACCAGATGGTCTGTATTCCCTCGGAATTCATCGGGGCTATTGCCCGCAGGTTCGGATGACCGTGGGAGCCGTTCGTTGCCAGATAAACTGTCTTAGCGCCCGTTACAAGTTTCGCCACTTTCGCTAAAACTTCTTTTTTACCGTTTTCGGTTTGTTCCATAATCGGTGCCTCCTTGGGTTTAGTGCTTTTTGTACTTTAATTGGTAAATTCTACACCAAGGAGGCGACACTAGTAAAGCGGAATTCGCCGATACGAAAATTTCTACGCCGGAGCCGGAGATTTTTGACGCGCGGTAACAGGTCGCGCGAGTCGGTCTCATTGATCGGACTTCCTCGTCTGATATTATGCAGGGTAGGTTGTTGGAATAAATCATACTCTTCCTAAATAGTCAAGATTATCTCTAAGTTTTGAAATCTTCTGTTGTATTGATAAATCGTTATCATCAAGCGGTACGTGCGGCGCAGATATTGATAGTTTGCTAAGCCTTGACTTGATAGCCATTCTGCCATAGAAAAAGCGCCATTTTTGAATATTAATTTGTGCAGCAAACCAGAGCATTTCATTGAAAGACATTTTGTATCTTGGTATTAATACTCTAACCGCACTGCCTCCATTCCCACGAGCCATAAATCGCCAAGGCTGAGCGTATGCTTGTCCAAAAGCTGTTACCGTAATGGCGCCATTCGAGAAGATTTCACCATTTTCATCAGAAACCATACGAATATAACTATTATAGCAATTTCGCAAATCGTATACTATGGCATTATTCTATAAACATCGTCAAACACTATGACGACAAGCGTACACATGAGACTAAACCGCTATAATTGACGATTTCAAAGCAACTACCTGTCGGTTTATCGTGGCGGCTTTCCGTCCTTCATTGATGCGTTTGGTTTGTCGTTGCTCAAGTTCCAGCAGGGAAAAACTTTCAATTGGTTTTTGCAGAAGAAAATCGAACACACTGTTGATGATCTGCATCGTATCACGACCAGTTCTCCTGTGCGCTACAACCCACGGCTCGTAAAAATCCCGTAATGAAATTACTCCACAATCGTTACCTTTGACGAGTGGAAGAACTGTCCGACGTCCAGCCCCTTCCTCTTCGCTATATTATTGGCAATCATCTGCGCGACCGAGACGTTTACAAAGCACTCTAGCTCCGCGCACGGGTATTTTTGCTTCGCCGATATGATATTGTTACCGCCGCCGTAATAGTCGCTGTCCGTAATTAGCAGCGCTTTCCCGCCGTTTGCGGCGATCTGTTCGGCTATTTTGATCTGTAGGTTGTAGCAGCCGCTTTCCGGCGCGAAAACGACGCAGTGGAAGCTCTCGTTCACCAGCTCAAGCGGGCCGTGGCGAAACTGCCCTGCGTCAAAGGGAATGACAGGGTATTTCGCGACTTCCGCGACATAGAGCGCGCCGACTTCGGCAGTGCTGACGCTGAAACCTCTGGCCATCATCACCATGTACGGCGGCAGGCCGAAAAATCCGTCAATTTTTTCGGAGTCGCCGCTAAAATCCTTAACGGATTCTTCGAGGCAGTCCGTCGCGCGCGCGACATCGTCATAGCCGTTTCCGTCTCCGCAAAATACTTTTGCCAGCATATGATTTATCGCGAGCGAGGCCAAGTAGGTCCGCGTCGAAACCGAGCGTTCCGGCGCGACGCGCATGTCGAGCGCCAAATTAGCCCGTTTCCCGAGCGCGCTCTCCATATCGTTTGTTATTCCAATTATATTTTTGTGCCCGCGGACCTTCATCATAAGCCCGGCGACTTCCGCGCTCTCGCCGGATTGCGATACGCACACGAGCAGCGAGTCCTCCGCGATCGCTTTCGTTTCAAAATGCAGGAGTTGGCTCGATGGTATTTTCATCACTGAAAATCCCGCGTTTCTAAGCATTGTCGCGGCGCTGTAACAGGAGATATAAGAACTCCCCATGCCTGTGAAAATGATGTTTTTATACTGTTTTGACGCAAATGCCGCAAGTTTTTCCGCGTATTCATTTTCTTTATAAAAATCAAGAGCGCGCCGTATATCCGCCGGCTGGCTGAGTATATCCGCTTCGTAGTTATTCATTATTGACGCCCCTCTTCTTTATTAATTCGATAATATCCGGCACGCCGGACGCTTTTCCCGACGCGACGTAGATTCCGGCGGCGAGGTTCCCCAGGCACGCGCAGAGTTCCGGACTAAGGCCGAGAAGTTTGCCGAGACAGTAACCGGAATTGAAATTGTCCCCGCCCCCGGCGAGCACAGCGGGCCTTTCGACCAAATCGTTCGGCGCTCTTTGCAGTGAGCCGTTTTTACCGCCTGCGAGCGCGTAATCCAATGCGTGCACCGTCAGTTCGTCAACCGGCATTTCCTCAAGAAGCTTTTCCGCGAGGCGATCTGAATAAGCCGTCTCCCCCGCGCCAAAAAAATGGTTGTATGTGATCAGGGCTTCTTTGGGATTGAGTCCGAGAATGACTTCAAAGCTCGCGCGCGCCTCGCCCATCAGCCTGAATAACTCCCGAAACTGCGCGCCTGTTTTCGGGGCCGGGTCCGCGAGGTCGAAGAACAGGGAGCGCGGTTTGCTTGGCGTCGTTCGCGCCATTCCGACGACGCCCTCCAGCAGACCGTTCGATTCAAAAAGCCCGCTCCAATTGGCGAAGCAGAGCATGTCACATTCATCGAGAAGCCCTAACAGCTTATTATGGCCGATTATTTCCTCCAGCCGCTCCCAGGTGATGTTATAAAAAGAATCGGCGTCGCCGAACATTATCTTGCCGTCGTCAAATTCCAGAATGAACGTAAATCCCGTCTCTTCCACCGAAATCAGATCGCAAATCTCACTCAGCGGCTCATAAATTCTTTCCGGTTCCGGATATCCGAAAGCGCCGACACAGGTGAGCGGCACGCCCTTGCGCGCGAGCGCATCCGCCAAAATCGGCCCGTTGCCGCCGATTTTATCATCTATTCTCTTCACGTTTATATCCGCGCTCTGATTCGCGTAATTCGAGATAAAGCCGGTGAACTCACCGACGCTGCCGAAATAATCGGGCGGGGTATTCTGGTTTTTGCGAAGCCGCGCCAATCTGTCAATATAGCCGTCAAAGCCTACGAACACGCGCTTTTGCTCTATGGCAGTCTCGGAATTTTCGAGAACGGGCAGCAGTTTCGCAAGCTGTTTATCGTCGAACATTATTTATTAACGCTCCCTCCGGTCATTCCACTCAATTCATCGCCAATAGCGGCCTCGAAAGGTCGAACAGGGTGGCCACACGCGCCGCGGGAATGCCGTTCTCCGCTGTTATTTCGTGATTGAAGCTTCTTGGATGGTCGCGGGTTTTTTTAGTCCTGACTCTTACGCGCTCCCTCTTGACGGAGGAGATGAATTCGGCGTCGAGCCTTACGAGGGAGAATCCGTCAATTGCGTAGTCGGGGATGTTTTCCATTGCCCAGTCGAAATATACGGTGTGATTGGCGTGACCGTTCAGGTCTAGTTCACGCCTGCGGACCTGGAAAGTGCTTTCAAAGTCGAAGCCTTCCGATATTGGCGTGATTTCATCTGTCACCGGTTCACCGGTCGGTTCAGTCATCGCAAAGTACGTATCCGGCAAGGCGCGGTCGAGGCGAATAGGACGGCCTCGCCTGAGATCAACAACTATCCACGCCGACCACGCGTCCGCAATCGGGTCGCCGGATTGCGTCACAACCTCGAAGGCACGGACGGAGAACAGATTTCGCCGCGGCTCGAACCAGGTCCGAACAGTCAAGTCGCCTTTGCCTGGAAGGCTTTTGATATTAACGCGATAACGCCTGAGCACCCACGTCATATCCTGTTTCAACAGATCCGCCACTCCGATTTTGGCCGAGTTTGCGTGGAGTCCCGCCGCTTCCTGAAAGAATTGCAGCAACGTCTCGGGTTTTATCCGGCCGTCCCCGTCGAGTCCGTAGTATGGGATACTGAACTCCCGCTCGAACATTTGTTTGCCCTCCGCTCAATAGTATTCCCTGAAACGCCTGTGCTGTGCGAGCCACTGTTCGGGCGCGTTCAGGATGATGCGCTCTATTTCCGCGTTGACCGCTTTCGTTATGCCGAGGATGGTTTCCTCCTTGTTACCGCTGTTCTTCCATTTCACCGGTTCGCCGAATCTAAGACGGTGCTTGAAGGGGGCGACGCGGCGCATGTAGGCCGGTATGATCGGTTTTTTCGTTATGTAAGCAAACACCGCGGGACCTTGCGAGGTCTTTGTATCCATACCGAACAGCGGGATAGTCACGCCACTGATTCCTCCGTGTTGGTCGGGCATTATTGCAAGGAATTCATTTCGCCTGAGCGCGCCGAGCGCTTTCGTCATCGAGGCTGTCTTAGGAATACAATTTACCCCGACGTTAGTCCTCATACCGTTCATCATCCCACGCTCGCCCTCGTCGTTTGACTCGCGGACAATGGCCGAAATTTTGTGCCCACCCTGCGCGACCCGTGCTGCCGCAAGTTCCCAGTTACCAACGTGGCAGGCAAGCAATATCCCTCCTGTGCCATCGTCGAGCGCCTCCTCGTTTTCCACATCCACCCACTCAAGCACCTGTTTGGGGTCGCTCTGCAGCACGATGAACTCCACGCCTATCCATACAAGGTGGTCGTACGTAGCCCTCAGAATACGACTGCGCTCCGCGGGAGTCGCGTTAGGGAGAATTATTTCGAGGTTGCGCGAAGCCACCTTTCGCCTTATGGGGAAAATTCTGAGCAGCCCACAGAAAACTCGTGCCGCCAAACGAGCGGCGAAGCCGGGTTTAATTATCCGCGTCAGAAATTTTATGGCGTTGGATTTGATGCTCAAGGTCTATCTGTTCAAGCGTATGAGCCGGAAATCTTTTTTACCAACGCGTATCTGCGCGTAACCGCCGGGCAACAGGTCGTCCTTCGTGATCGCTCTTGTCTCGTCAGTAACTCGTTCTCCGTTCAGGTAGACTCCTCCCTCTCGGATTTTGCGCCGTCCCTCGCCCTTGCTGGATACGCCGCCAGATACCGCGAGCCCCTCTATGAGAGGTATGGGGAGCGGGCTTGCTATATCGCACGTCGGTATCTCAGAAGCGAGTGTGTCCAACAGGGCCTGATCCGCTGATCTGACGTCGCGCTCGCCAAACAGAACAGAGCTCGCGTCGCGCACGCGTGCCGCCGTGTCCTCTCCGTGGACGCGCACTGTCATATCCCACGCGAGCGCTTTCTGCGCCTCGCGCCTCTCGGGGTGAACGGCGTGCCGCACGGCCAGTTCCGCTATCTCCTCCAGGCTTGCGAAGGAGTACATTTTGTGAAGCCGCTCTATGTCGCGGTCGTCCGTGTTTATCCAGAACTGGTAGAACTTGTACGGACTGGTCTTGTTGGCGTCGAGGTACACCGCCCCATCCTCCGATTTGCCGAACTTGTTGCCGGCGGCTGTCAGAAGGAGTTGGAAGGTGAGTCCGTAAGCCTGTCCGCCGAGCCGTCTCCTGATGAGGTCGATTCCCCCTATTATGTTTCCCTGCTGATCGTTGCCGCCCATTTGAAGCGAGCAGTTCAGGGCGTCATACATGTGACAGAAGTCGTATGCCTGAAGGAGGATATATGATAGCTCGGTGTACGTTATGCCCTTTTCCGGGTCGTCAATGCGGCTGCGGACGTAATCGCGGTTGATGAGCACGTTTACGGGAAAGTATTTTCCCGTGTCGCGCAGGAACTCGATGAAGCTTATCTTGGAGAGCCAGTCGTAGTTGTTGGGCATTATCGCCGAGTTTCTGCCGCAGTCAAAGTCGACGAAGCGGGAAAGCTGTTTTTTTATGCACTCGAGGTTGTGGGCGACGAGATCGACGGACAAAAGCTGGCGTTCCTTAGTCTTGCCGGACGGATCTCCTATCAGGCCGGTACCGCCGCCGGCGAGCGGTATCGGTTTGTGTCCGAGCCGCTGAAGCCAAGCGAGGCCCATTATAGGGACCATGTTACCTACGTGGAGGCTGTCAGCGCTGGGGTCGAATCCGACGTATCCGGTCACCATCTCGTGTTCCATCTTTGCGCCCAGTTCTCCGGCGTTACTGCACCATTCCACGAAGCCGCGCTTAGACATTATCTCGCAAAAATTCTGGGGCATTGTATCTCTCCTTCATCACAAGCAGTTAGTACAAGGATAATATCCTTAATAATAGCATATCGCACTGCCTGAAGTGAGCGTATCCCACTTTACAAAAAGCCGGCCCAGCGCCGAGAGGGCTTTGTTGAGATTGTCGGCGGACTCCTCGTCCAGTTGGACCTCCTCGTCATCCTCGTAGAGAAGGGGATTGAACGCCGGTATATCCAGCAGAGAGGCTCCCAATTTCGGGAAATCGACGTATATCCACGCGACAGCGGAGGTGAGTCCCCACAGCAGGTCGTGTACTTCGTAGCTCTGGTCCGCGTCGTGGGGTACCAATCCCAACAGCGCGCGATTTTCGTTGGCGGCTGCGAGTATGGTAAAGGGGAGATTGGTGATGCCTCCGTGACTGTATCCCACTATCGGTTCAGGTTCCGCGTCGACAAACAACTCCGACCAGAATGTCTCTATAAGCTTTAGACCTCTGTCGCCGCGTCCGGGGATGTCGATCGCGATTCCGGGGAGTTCAAACCACAGGAGTTGGATCCTCCCTCCGATGGAAAACGTCGCGGGTCCCGTGAGGATTGACTGCACCTCGGAATTACGCAAGCCCATATCTCTCATTTGATCCGCGAAGTATTTCAGGGATGAGGGGATATTTGCCACTGTTCTGCCGGGATTTGGCAGGTTTATCCCGAAGGCCAGCACCAGGGGGTCAGGTATGAATGTCTCGGTTTTGGACCAGTCGTGCGGTTTGAGGTCATTCAGGAACGCGCGTGGAAATATGTTTTCCATCCCTGAAATCTGCCAGCGCGCTTGCGCGGCGTTCTCCTCGACCGACGTGGTCCACGCAACCTCCAACTCCAGCGATTCCCTGGGGTTGGGTTCTGTCGCGCCGCCCTTTATCATGGCGCTGATTAGCCCTGCGTCCGAGAGGTAGGCGTGTCCGCCTGTCTCGGGGTCATGAGACCATTTTAGTTTTATTCCGCTCATCACCCCGTTGCGTACGTCCATTATCCTGTTGATGTCGATTACGGAGTCGGAAACGTAAACAAGCTCGTCTTCCGCCATGAGGAATACCGGAGCTCCTCCCGCGAGAAGCCTGTACAGGTTTCTCCTGTCGGTCCGCCGCATAGAGGGGAAGTCGAAGTTTTTGCCCCATTCGCCTGGCAGGACTCCCAGTCGAAGCAGATCGTATTCCTCCAGCGTCGGGACGAACACGCCGTATATGGCAGGTCCATGCGCCCGCTCAGTCACGACGAGAGCCATGGCTTCCGCGGAGTTGAACATCGGGATGAACGCGGAGCCGGCCGGGATTCTATCGGGAGTTGAGGTGCTGTTAGTGATGAGTCGCGCGAAGTCCAGCGGAAACTCGCCTCTAATCGCGGTAATGACAGCGGCGGGAGAGCCCTGCTCAGGCGGGGGAATTATTTCCAGAAGATCATGCTGCGGAACGGCCGGTCTGCGGACCCTCGTCGAATGTACCAGCGCGGTCACAATTACGATCATCAGCAGAAGCAGTACCGCGCCATTCTTCCCCCAAAAATGGCTTTTCAGCCATTTTAGGTCCTGGTTTATTTTTCCGGCGAGCAGTTTCGCGTGTTCGGACTTCAGAAAATCTTTCACTGCGGCGGCTTGATATTTTTCACAGATTGAAGGATGAGTCGCGACGATTCCAGCAGCGGCATGATTGCCCCGCAGTCGCCGCGCGAATCTATTCCCTCCATTATGGATGCCGTCTCCGACGCTATCTCAGCGAGTATTCCCATCACAGCCTTGCGGTCCCATTCCACGTTTGGTTTGGCCTGGAAAACCGGGCGGGTGATAGCGGTCTCAGGCGTCGACAGGTCATACACAGCGCGGGCCATCGGAACAGCAGCCTCGTAACCCATCTCGCGTATTCCTCCCGCGAGTGCGTCGGATGACGCGGGTTCGCCGTGAGTGACGAAGAACGACACGCCCTTCCTGAAATTCGACGTCCATTTCAGCAGATCGTCACGGCCCGCGTGGGCCGAAAATCCACCGAGGGTGTGCAGCGTGGCGTTCACTGTTATGTCCTCGCCCGCAATGCGGAGGTGGCGCTCACCGTCCACAAGCCGCCGTCCCAGTGTGCCGTGCGCCTGGTAGCCCACGAAGAACACGTTGCATTTGTCGTCCCACAGATTGTGCTTCAGGTGGTGGACGATCCGGCCTCCCGAACACATTCCGCTTCCAGCCAGCACTATGGCCTCGGCCGTCTCATTGATTGCGCGGGAGGTTTCGACGCTTGACGTGTACGACAGGCCCTCGGGCGCGAACGGGTTCTGCCCGTCCCGTATCATGTCCTGCAATTCTCGCGACAGGAGCGGCGAGTATTTCTCGTATATCCGCGTCGCGCGCTCTCCCATCGGCGAATCGAAGTATATGGGCGGAGTACGTGAGAAGGTTGGGTCTAGCTGGAGTCTCTTGATCTCGTACAGGAGCCGCTGCGCTCTGTCGACCGCGAAGGTGGGTATCAGTATCTTGCCGCGCGCCTCGATGGCCTTGGCGATCCCCTCGCGGAACTCGGACCTCGTGTCCGCTAGGTTCTTGTGGTTTCTCCCTCCATAGGTGGATTCGATGACAACGTAATCCGCTTCCTCTATGACGGCGTGCGGGCGCTCTATGACCACGTCGTGCGGCCCTATGTCGCCTGAGAATACTATCTTGATTTTTCTTTCGTCATTTTCGAGCCATATCTCCGTTATGGCGGCGCCCGCAATATGCCCGGCTTCCCTGAACCTGATTTCGCATCCGGGAGCGGCTTTCGTCCTCTCGTCATATCGCGCGTCCCGTAATCGTTTCAGCGTCTCCTCTACGTCGCGTTCACTGTACGCGGGCTTGACGGGCGGAAGTCCCTTGCGCGCATTCTTCCTGGTGCGCCACTCCGCTTCCTCGGCCATCAATTTGGCAGTGTCGCGCAGAAGAACCGTCAGGAGGTCCATTGTGGGGTTGGTGGCCCATACGACGCCCTTGAACCCCTTTGATACCAAAAGCGGTATGCGGCCGCTGTGGTCTATGTGGGCGTGCGTCAGCACCACCGCGTCTATGTCCGCAGGTGAGAAGTCGAACGCGGCGGCGTTTCGCTCGTCAGAGTTATGCCCCTGGTGCATTCCGCAATCCACAAGGACGCGGCAATTCCTGCTTTCCAGCAAATAACAGGACCCCGTGACCTCTCCGATTCCACCCAGAAAACTGATCTTAGCAGACGGCATAATGAATCCCCTCCTAAAATAATTTTTCGTAAATTATTTTATCGCAAATTCAATAAAAAAAGTGAGAGGAATCACAGATCGTCGCTTATGCTTTAGTATACCGGGCTTGCCCAAGATACAGGCTATTCGTTTGCGGGAGCCAACTTAATTGTAAAAAAGCTGGAACACACTGGCATTGTCAAACAACACAACTCAGGGAAACGCTCTAAAATCTACCGCCCGGAAGAATACATGCAAATTCTTGAGCAGACACGATTTTTGGATAGCCCCCGAGTTTAAACACAAACGCCATACCACGAAGCGAAATCCGAGATAGTGGGATTGCTCAATAATTTATTTGCGAATAATATTAATACTAATTCTCTTTCAATCGCGTATTAATCGTCTTTGCGAGCGAAGCAATCCGGAAAGCGCTAACAGGCTGATTGCTGAAATCCGCTCGAACTCTACTTGGAGAACAACTCCACCACCAGTATCTCGTTCGCGTCGATGGGTATCTCGTCGCGCTGCGGTTCCCTCGTCAACGTGCCGCTGAAATGGTCGAAATTCTTATCTATGTATTTCAGGTCGTAGTTTCGCAGCTCCTGAAAACAGGAACGAATGCCCTCGTTGTCGCGTGATTTTTCGCGGAGCGAAATCACATCGCCCGGTTTGCAGGCATACGAAGGAATATCCAGTTTTTTGCCGTTAACAAGGATGTGTCCGTGATTCACAAGCTGGCGGGAATGACGGATGGATCTGCCGAAACCTATGCGGTAGACCAGATTGTCAAGCCTGCACTCCAGCGCCTTCAGCATTGCGACGCCGGTGGCCTCCGCGCTTTTTTGCCCCTGCTTATAGTAACGGACAAACTGACGCTCAAGCACGCCGTAGTAAGCCTTAATCTTTTGTTTCTCCATCAACTGGAGACCATACTCGGAAGTCTTTCTCCCGGCACGCCCGCCCTTCTGTGCCTGAACGCTCACCCTCTTGAGTGCCTTGGGATGATTGTAAACATCCACGCCCAAACGGCGGCAGAGTTTAAACCGGGGTTCTCTTCTTGTTGCCATGACTACACTCCTTTGCTTGTAAGCAGTAATATAGAGCCCCCGAGAACCGGCGGGCTCATTTTATTCAGCCGGTCGATTTTATCACGCTCATGCGGGAATGTCCAGCATTGGTCCAGCAAAAATCGACCCTCTCTCATTATACATTTCAAAACCTAATTTATTTGACCACAAGCCATGAGGCGATTTGGATTTCGCATAACTTTGTTCGACGGAGTCGCCGCGCGCCTCGGATGCCCACCCCACGCTCGCGCCGTCTTTGCCTTCGCCTGAAAATATTTGCGCCTTGGCTCTTGAGGCGGTGGCTGCGGCGCTGGCTGCCACCGCAATATCCTGCCCCGACGGGCTCCCGGTGGCCAAGGCCGCGCCCATAACCTGATTCGCGTTTCGTAACGCCTCCTCCGGGTCGCTAGTGGCGGGCGTTTTTATTGAAACTGACCCACCCGTTATATAACGCTTGCCATCAGGGCCGGTAGTGTAGGTGTACTGCACCGGACCTCCAAATCTTCCGGCGGCCGCCTGATGGGCCGCTTCGTGAGCGACGACCTCGCGCTCGGTCTGCTGGAGGCGGGCTATCTCGGCATCGTTTGGGTCAATCGTGGAATTGCGCGGCTCGTTCGAGGCCTTGTTTGAAACCCCGGATTTTGTGCCGAAAACTCCGTTCAAATCGTCTTCAGCGCCTTTGACTGTCACCTCGGCGCCGACAATATAATGCCTGCCGTCGGGCCCTATTGCATATCTGTAAGTGGTGTGGGAGGAACCGGCGGAGGATGCCTTGAGCGCCTGCTCCCTCGTCAGGACGTCACGCTCGGCTTGTGCCAGGGAGTCCGACGCCCTGCGCAGCATAATCGCGTCACTTGCCCTGGATAACAGCGACACTCCGTTCATTCCCTCACCTCCCCGGCGGTATTGCCAAAATATAATTACAATATTTTAGCATGTTTTCGCCGCTATTACTTCCTTATGTGATCTCCAATTTTTTCTTCAACTCGGCAAGCGTGATAACAGCCGGCCCAAAATCCAAATCCTCCATCTGCCGTATCAATTCCTCGCTTCCGGGTATCGGGCGGAGGCTGCCTATGAAATTCCGGCAATC
>Ga0099364_10004628_pt1 | contig 20794 bp, 16 predicted proteins | sample TergutTh196P3_FD_73070 | JGI IMG/M metagenome (GOLD analysis project Ga0099364, IMG submission 73070) | Microcerotermes parvus P3 segment gut microbial communities from Pointe-Noire, Republic of the Congo - Th196 P3 | ecosystem: Host-associated > Arthropoda: Insects > Digestive system > Gut ... | reverse complement strand
ATGTCGATATTCCCTCGCGTTACGGGCACGACGCCTTTCTGGTGGAGACGGAAACCGTCAGCCGCCTGATCCACGGCTTTTTGCGCATATAAAAGGTTAACCAATGACCCGACCCGATCGCCCGGACCCGGCCGGCCTCAATTTAGAGGCCTTTCTGAATCTTGATGTATCCCTGGCGGCCAAGGCCCATGAACTCCTGTCCGCCCCCGCGGCGGGCCCGGCGCCCGTCCCCCGCTGGCAGGACCAGGTGATTTTGGAGGAAATCCCCCGAGGGGCCTCGGTGCTGGACTTGGGCTGCGGCGAGGGCGAGCTTCTCTCCCAGCTCATCCGCCGGTTGGCCGTCCGCGGCCAGGGGGTGGAATTGGACCCCCTGGCGGTCTTGAAGACCATTGACCGTGGGGTGCCGGTCTTAAATATCGACCTGGACCAGGGCTTGGGTGATTTCGCCGACCAGAGCTTCGACTATGTGATCCTGGAAAGCACTCTCCAGACTTTGAAGAAACCCCTGGACATACTTAGGGAAATGCTCCGGGTGGGCCGCCGGGGCATAGTCTCCTTTCCCAATTTCGGGCACTGGCGGGTGCGCTTCGATCTGGCCCTGCGCGGGCGGATGCCGGTGACCCCGGGGCTGCCCTACGGCTGGCACGACACTCCCAACATTCACCTCTTCACCCTGGCCGATTTCCTGGACTGGTGCCAGGCCGGCCAGGTCGCGGTCAGACGGTCCTTCGGCTTGGTAGAAGGCCGCCTTGCGGCCGATCTCACCCCCACCGACAACCTGGTCGTGGAAGAGGCCCTGATCTTCCTGGAGCAAGGTAACCCATGAAAAAAATGCTGGCTGAAAAAATCCGTCAGGCTTTGGCCGCCCTGGCCGCCGAGGCCGGCATTTCTCCGCCGCCCCCGGACAGTTTCACCTTGGAAGAGCCACGCGACCCGGACCACGGCCACCTGGCCGCCAACGCGGCCCTGACCCTGGCCAAAACCTTCCGCGACAACCCTCGCCGGCTCGCGGAACGCATCCTGGAAAACCTGGACAACCGGGAGGGCTGGATTGAAAAGGCCTCGGCGGCCGGGCCGGGGTTCATTAATTTCACCCTAAGCGTCAAGTGGTGGGCCGAGGCTTTGGCCGCCCTTTTGGCCGCGGGCGACGATTACGGCCGCCGCCCTCCCCGGAGCGGCCGCATCATGGTGGAATTCGTCTCGGCCAACCCCACCGGCCCCCTCCACGTGGGGCACGGCCGGGGCGCGGCCATAGGCGACGCCCTGGCCCGCCTCCTTGAGCGGGCCGGTTTTGAAGTCAGCCGCGAATACTACGTCAACGACGCCGGCCGACAAATGCGTCTCTTAGGCCAATCCGTCCTGGCCCGGATGAGGGAACTGGCCGGAAGCGAGGCCCCCTTTCCGGAAAACCACTATAAGGGGGAATATATCCGCGACCTGGCCCAAGAGGCTGAAAAAGGGGCGGCCTTCTTCAGCCGGCCGGAAGAAGAAATGGTCGAAGAGCTTACGGCCTTCGCCGCCGGCCGCATCCTGGACCAAGCCAGGATAGATTTGGCCGACTTCGGGGTTGAATTTGAAACCTGGTTCTCGGAAAAGTCGCTCGTGGCCGGAGGGCAGGTGGAAAAAGCCATCCAGAGCTTAAGAAAAAAGGGTTTTCTCTATGAAAAGGATGGAGCCCTTTTTTTCCGGTCCACCGACTTCGGCGACGACCGCGACCGGGTGCTCATAAAATCCGATGGCGAGGGCACCTATTTTAAGGCCGACCTGGCCTATCACTGGAACAAGCTCCAGCGGGGCTTTGATCAGTTGATCAATATCTGGGGCGCGGACCACCACGGCTATGTCGCCAGGATGAAGGCGGCCGTGGCCGCCCTGGGGGGGGACCCGGAAGCCTTAACCCTGCTCCTGGTGCAGTTCGTCAGCCTGGTGCGCGAAGGCCGGCCCGTGGCCATGAGCACCCGGGCGGGAGAGTTCGTAACCTTAAGGGAGGTGCTGGACGAGGTCGGCCGGGATGCGGCCCGCTTCATCTTCCTGACCCGCGGCCCCGACACCACCCTGGACTTCGATCTCGACCTGGCCCGGGCCAAAACCAAGGACAACCCCGTTTATTACGTGCAATACGCGGGGGCGCGGGTGGAGAGCCTCCTAAGGCAGGCCGGCGGGCCCCCCCAGGGCCGGCCCGACCTTAATCTGTTGGATCAGCCGGAAGAGACGGCCCTCATCAAGCACCTGTCCCTCTTTCCGGAACTGGTGGAAGCCGCCGCCCGGAAACGGGAGCCCCACCACCTGACGGCCTATCTCACCACCCTGGCCCGCCAGTTCCACCACTATTACGGCCGCCACCCCATAGTCAGCGCCGGGGCCGGGCTGGCGGAGGCCCGGCTGACCCTCTGCCTGGCCGTCCGCCTGGTGGTTCGCCTGGGCCTGGATCTTCTGGGCGTCTCTTCGCCGGACAAGATGTAGCCCATGATCAGGCGCCGGGCTGCCAAAGAAGCGACCTTAAGTCAGCGCGACCAAGCCCTTCTCAGGCTTTCACGGCTCATGGCGGAAAACCCGCCGCCCGGCGCCCTTGTTGAGCCTTCCAATGACAACGCTCTCATCAATGTCAGGGAACTTGCGGATACAACGCCCGGTCCGCCCCCACGCCGGCCGGGCCCCCCCGCCCCGCCCCGCCCTCATAACCCCCTCTGGCGGGCACTGGAGATCTTGGTCATAATGGTGGTCGTGGTCTGGGTCTTTCTCCTGGGGGTCCTGGTGGGGCGCAGCCGCCTGGGCGAAGACGGCCAGTGGCTGGCCGGCTGGATGGAAAAGAAAATCAGTGACGCCCCGGCCGTGATTATAAAACCCGCTCCCGAAGCCCTGCCCGTTTCCCTGCCCCTCCAATCCACGGGCCTGTCTTCCGCTCCGCCCCCCATGGCCGTTCTCGAAGCGGACTCCGATGAGGATTCTCCAGGCCCTGAAGCCCTGCCAGACCCTGAAGCCTTGCCTGGTGATGAAATCACGGCCGAGCCTCAAACTCTTTTTTCAGCCCAGGCCGCCCTGGCCCACGGAGAGGACGAGGCCCGTAAAATGGTGAACCGCCTGTCAGAGCAGGGTTTCACCGCCTATTTCTACCAGAGCGGCCGCCGCTTCCCCGTCCGGGTAGGGCCGTTTTCGAGCCGGGGCCCGGCCGAGGAGGCCCGGCGGCAATTGGAAGGTTTAGGGTACAACAGGCCCTTTGTCTCAGAACTACGCTAGAGCCGGCTCTGAACCGCTCTGATTGGGTGAACCTTATTTATGGACGAACAATCCGGAAAACCACGGGCCGCGGTGCTGACCCTGGGCTGCAAGGTCAACCAGTTTGACTCCGCCGCCCTGGCCGAAAGTTTGCGGGCCGCCGGCTACGAAGTGGCGGCCGGGGCCAGGGACGCGGACCTGGTGGTCTTGAACACCTGCACCGTCACCAATAAGGCCGACCAGGAGGCCTTGAGCCTTGTCCGGCGGGTAAGGCGCCTGGCCCCGGCCGCCCGCCTGGTGGCCACGGGCTGCCTGGCCCAGGCCGACCCGGGGCTTCTGACCGCCACCGGGCAGGTGGACCTGGTGGTGAAGGAAAAAAGCCGCCTGGTCAGCCTTTTGGAGAGGCCGGGCCAAGGATCGGCGGCGGCCGAGCCGCCCGCCCATTTCGGAACCCCGCTTTTGGGGCGCACCCGGGCCTTTTATAAAATTCAGGACGGCTGTTCCTCCGACTGCGCTTACTGCGCCGTGCCCCGGGCCCGGGGGCCTTCCCGGAGCGTGGAACTGGACCAGGTGCTGGACGGCCTGAGGTCCTACCTGGGGCGGGGGCTGGCCGAAGTGGTTTTCTGCGGCATACATCTGGGCCGCTGGGGCTGGGACTTAAGTCCCCCCCTTAACCTGGCCGAACTTTTGCACACCTTGGAAGGGGAACTGGAACTTGGGGCGGAAGCCTTCCGCCTGCGCCTAAGTTCCCTGGAACCCCTGGAAGTGGACGATGAACTCCTGACCGCCTTTGAAATGTATGACTGGCTGGCCCCCCACTTCCACCTGCCCCTCCAGAGCGGGAGCGACAGGGTTCTGGAACAGATGGGACGCCCCTATCGGGCGGCTGATTTCAAGCGGCTGGTGGAAAGACTGAATAAGGCCTGGCCCCTGGCCGCCGTGGGGACGGACGTGATGGCCGGCTTCCCCGGGGAAACCGAGGCTGATTTTAAGGCCACCCTGGACCTTCTGGCCGGTCTGCCCATTAGTTACAGCCACATCTTTCCCTATTCCCCCCGGCCGGGTACGAGGGCCGCGGAGAGAACCGACCAGGTGCCGGAACATATAAAACGTCGCCGGGTGGTGGAATTGAAAAAGGCGGATCAGCTCATGAGGCGGGAATTCGCCCGGCGGAATTTGGGGGCTGTCCAGGTGGGGCTGGTGGAAAACCGGCCCCACTCCGCCAGCGGACGGCTTAAGGTTTTAACCGGTAATTACCTGACCGCCCTTTTGCCTCCCGGCCTGAAAGTTTCCCCCGGCCTTCTCATGCCCATTACCCTGGCCCCGTCTGAAAACCCCTGGGGCCTGATGGAGGCCGCGCCGGCTTAAAGCCGGCTCTAAAATCGTTTGACGCTTTTAAGGCCATGGCCAGCATGGCCGCCACCCCGGAAGGCAAAACGTCGTGCCACAGGCGGGCCGGGCCGCCTGGCCTAAGCCAGGCTCTCGGCCAGGAAAGGGGCACGCCCGGCGCGGCCACCCTAAGCCGCGCCTCCCCGGGCAGGGGGGTATCCCACAGTTTCCCCCAAGGCACGGCTTCTAAAATCAGGGTGGTGCGGCCGGATAAGACCAAGGACCGCGGCTCGGCCGCCGCCTCCCCCCCCACCTCGGCCTCCAAGGCCGGGCCTTTGGCCGGGTCGATGTCAAACATCAGGGGCCAGGCCCCCAGCTCCAGAAGGCGCTCCACCGCGCCGCGCCCGATGACTCCCAGGCCCATGACCAAAACTTCCCGCCCGGACAGGCTGGAACCGGCCAGAAGCTCCAGGGCGGCCACGAAGGCCCGGCTGGTGGCCGGGTTATTGTCGGCCAGTGCCCGGCCGGCCAGGGTCCGCACTTCAAAGCAATCGTCATCGGCCCGGATCACCCATTCCGCCCCCCAAGCCTCGGCCTGGCGGAGCCCTTCTTCGTCCTGGCCGGGCATGGCCGCCGCGTCAAGGCCCAGAGAACGGCCGATTGCGGCCAGGGTCTCGGCAAAGCCGGGGAGGACTCCTTGGCCGGACGAAACCGACAAGGCCGCCAGCCTAAGCCCCCGGAGCCCTTCCGCCGCCAGAAGGGGGGGGAGGTCCGCGGCCCGGGCGCCCAAGGTCAAGAGATCCACCCCCAGGGCCGCCCGGATCAGGCGGTCGCAGGCCGCCAGGCTGCCCAGGCCGGCCAAATCCGCGCCGGTCAACCTGGTCATTCTCCATCCTCCGCCAAAGATGGGGCCAAGGGCCGCCCAGAGAGACGGCTCAGCCGGGCCAGCACCTCCCGCCGTCGTTCCCGGACTTCCGCCATATCCCGGCCGGTGGTGATCAGGGCGGCCACCCAGTCGGACGCGCCGTGGGCCCAATCGGTCAGGGCCAGTTCCGCGCCGCAGAAACCTTCCACATAGCCTAAGGGTCCGGCCCGGCCCAGCCGATGTTCGCCCACCGAATCCAACCCCCCCCCGACTACGGCCACTTGCTCGTAAATGGCCGCCCGGGGCCGGGACGACGAAGGGCCTTGCGCCGGGCCGCCGAAAAGAGCGGCCAGGCGGACCAAAAGGTTCTCTCCGGTAGCCCAATAGATGGCCGCGGGTGTCTGGCTGGGCAGCCGGGCGTCGATTTCCAGGACCTTCAGGCCCCCGGGAGTCAGGATCGCCTCAACATCCATAATACCGGTCAGCCCCGCGCCCTCGGCCAGGCGAAGGGCCAGGCGCCGGAACTCCTCCTCCTCCTCCCGCCCCAAACCGGCCGGGCAAAGCACCTGGCGGCAGTCGTGGTTCCGGTCCATAAACAGCCGGGTGACGGCCCAGGTTTCATAGTCGCCCGGCCGTCCGGTTATTTCGATGGAATAGAGGGGCCCCGGGCAGAATTCCTCCACCACCCAGGCCGGATCGGGCGCCCCCCCGGGGAAGAAAGAGGCCAACTCGGCCGGGCTCTCCAGGCGATGAACGCCCCGGCTGCCGCTGGCGGCCACGGGTTTGGCGATGAGGGGGAAGCCGGCCCGGGGATAGTCAAGGGGGGCGGGAGCGCCCAGGTTTTCAAAAAGGCGTTTGGAGGCGGCCTTGTCCCGGCTTAGACGCCAGGCCGGCCGGTCAAAAGCCACCGGCGGGGCGTCTCCCCGGCCGGACCAGCCGGCCAGAAGGGCCCAGGTTTCCGGGTCTTCGCAGGCGGGCAGCACCAAATCGCAATGCCTGAAAACCTGGTCTAAGTCGCGGAAGGCGGCGAGGCGGCCGGCCCGGAAGCCGTCCGCCAGTAAGGCCGCCGGGGGCGCGGGGCGGGCATCGGCCAGGAAGCTGGCCCAGCCGGCCTGGCGGGCCAGAAGCGCGGCCTCCAGGCCCTGAAGGCCGCCGCCCAGAAGGCCCAAAGTGAAGGCCCGGCTCAATCTGCGGCCGACAGAAACCGAAATAGCATTTCCACCAACAATTCCCGCTTGACGGGCTTGGCCAGATGGGCGTTCATGCCGGACTTCATGGCTTTTTCAATGTCGTCGGTGAAGGCGTTGGCGGTCAGGGCCACCACCGGAACCGCGCCGGCATCGGCCCGGGGCAGAGCCCGGATGGCCCGGGTGGCCTCGTAGCCGTCCATGGTGGGCATGAGCACATCCATGAGAATGAGGCTGTAGGTGTTCTCGGGGCTCTCCTGGAATTTTTCCAAGGCTTCAGTGCCGTCGTTGGCTTCGTCTATGGCCAGGCCGGTGTTTTTGAGCATGGCCTTGACTATCTTGCGGTTGAGGTCCACATCGTCCACCAGGAGCAGGCGCTGCCCGGCGAATTTTCCCGTTGGGTCGGCCGCCGCGACCGCCTTCGTATCTTTCTCGGTCTCGCGCAGCCAGATGCTGAAACGGAATTCGCAGCCTTCGCCCTCGTCGCTGTTCAAGATGATGTCGCCGCCGAAAAGCCGCACTATATGCTGGCTGATGGCCAGGCCCAGGCCGGTGCCGCCGTACTTGGCGGAAACGCCGGCGCTGGCCTGCTCAAAGGGCAGGAAGATGTTAGGCTGGGCCGCCTTGGGAATGCCCACGCCCGAGTCGCGAACCACGAATTCCACCTGGGTCTCGCAGGGACGGCTGTTTTTCCTCAGCATGTGAAACTCCACCCGCCCCGGCCCCGGGGTGAATTTCACGGCATTGCCCAATAGGTTTATCAGAACCTGCCTTATCCTCAAGGAATCGGTCAGGAAGGCGCTGTCGGTGAAAGAATCGAAGAAGGTTACAAACTCAAGGTCCTTGAAGTCGCAGCGGGGCTTGATGATGCCGACGACGTCCTCGGCCAGCCGGTCCAATTCCACCGTCTCCACGGCCAGCTCAATCTTGCCGGCCTCTATCTTGGTAAGGTCCAGGATGTCGTTCAAAAGTCCCAGAAGATGCTGTGAGGAAACCTCAATCTGCCTCAGGTTGTCCTTGGCTTCCAAAAAATCGGCGCTGCTTCCGGGCTGTTCGTCGAGGTTCCTGAGCAATAGGCTGGTCAGCCCGATTATGGCGTTCATGGGCGTGCGGATTTCGTGGCTCATGCGGGCCAGGAAATCGCCCTTGTGCTGGCTGGCTTTCTGGGCCTCGTTCATGGCCCGTTCCATTTCCAGGTTCTGGGAAACCATTTCCGTGACGTCAATGCTTTCAATGATATAGCCGTTCGGCTGGCCGTCCTGGTCGAACATGTAGGCGGCATTGCCCTGAAAGTAACGCAAAAGGGTCTCGCTGAAAAAAATCTCCGGGTCCCGGCCCGTTTCCAAGGCCGTAAGGGGATTAGAGGGCGAATCGGGAGGGTAGATGCTGACATCGGCATAATCGGCGCCGACGGCTTCTTCCAGGGTTTTTCTTACGGCCTCCAGGGCCTGTTCATTCATATAGACCACTTTTTTGTCCATGTTGATGACGCTGAGGGGATGCTTGTAGCTAGCCTCCAGGCTGTCGGCTATCTCATCGAAAGCGTCGGACAGGGCGCCGAACTCGTTCTTCACCGGGGTGCGGAAGCGGAACTGGCGCTCGCCGGCCCGGAAGTGGTTTAAGCCCTCTATCAGCCGGGTTATGTTCCTAGTCAGAAACAGGGCCATCCAGATGGCCACGAATACGACCGCCACGATCAGGATCACGGTTACGGTGACGAGTTCCGTCAGGGTGACCGCGAGGCTGTCGTTGATGGTGGCCGCGAGCTTCTCTTCCATTTCCCGGGCGGGGCTGGTGAAAGATTCCAAACCCGAGCCGACGGTCACGAAGCCGAAGCCGCGCTTGGAATAACCGTTGGCCTCGGAAGGGGCGTAGTGGCCGGTGTAGTAGGGGATGGCGGCCGCGGTGGTCAGCTTGTACAGCCCGCTCCAGAGTATGTAGAAGGAACCCGAACCCCCGTCCCTGGTCAGGTCCATCCAGCCCGTGCACTGGGGGGCGAAATTGAGATAGCGCCCGTCCAAGCCCACCAGGCCGGCCCGGGTCAGATCCGGGGCCGGTCCCTTGCTCCGGGATTGCTCATGGAAGGTCGGGTAGTCCTGGACATAATCGGTCCATTTTTCCAGCCCGCTGGCCTGCCAGGCCTGAAAGATGGAGTTTTCCAGCCAGGGGATCCGGGCTTCGCCGGTCTCGGGGTCGAAGCCTACAATGGAATGGTGGCGGGGATGGACAATGCTTCGGCATTTGTAATCCCAGATGAAGGCGTAATTGCCCTCGTAGGCGTTGGGCAGGGGGGTGTAACGTTCATTCATGGGCGTCAGGTGATCAACCAGCTCCATGATATGGTCATGGTTGAGGGCCATGGTCACATAGCCGATTGCGCGGCCTTGGGCGTCGGCCACCGGCGAGGCCCACCTTACTAGGCCCTCGAAACGGCGGCCGTGCGGGTTCTCCATTCCGGCATAAGCCTGTTCCTCGGGACGGTAGTCTATTTCATAACCTCTTGCCTCCGCCGCCTCGGCCACGATGTCGGGGGTGTACATGCCGATGTAGTTGGCGCCGACATAGGCGCCGATGACATCGGAAACGTATATGCCGCCTGGCTCAAGGCCGGCAAGCTCCGCGAAATACGTTTCGGCCTTGACGTAGGTGTTGGCCCGGTCGGCCACGTTTCTCCTCTCCGGGCTTAAGGGGTGATGGATCTTGGGGGAATCGGAGGCCAGAACCTTGATGACCTCGTTGCCGTCGAGGTCCACGAAGGTTATTTCATCGTACAGGGGAATGAGTTCATAGGCAAAGCCGTCCGGCGGCCGGGGATGGAAGCCGTCCAGATCGTTATTCTCGCTGTTGGTGGAAACGGCCTGGGCCGAAGCGGCCCGGGTCTCGGCCGGCGCCCAGGCCCGGCCCTTGGAACCCAGAACCCAAGGGGCCTCCCGGATGACCCGGCTCCTCTGGCTTTCCACAAATTTGCGGAAAACCGCTTCCGAAGGTTCCTGGCCGGCCAGGAAGAGTATGTCGCTGTCGCGATCGTAAAGAAAGGCGGCCACCCGATGGGCCGCATCCGTGGTCATCCTCTCTATGTTCTCTATGGCCAGGTCATTCAAGGCGCGGGAGGCGTCGTTCAAGGCTATGTCCCGCATCAGATCGCCTTGGTTTATGAACTGCTTCCAGGCCAGGAAGGCCAGAAGAATGAGCGGGATTATCTTGGCCAGAAGAAATATGAAGAGCAGTTTGGCCCGGATGCCGGGCTTCCAACTTGCCGGCCACCTTTCGGCCAAACGGCTGAACGAGAACAGACCCATGATCAACCTTTCGTCTTAAACATCTAACAATCATTCGGTCGGCGAAGCCGGACTTTCAATTTGCCTGACGCTATCTAAAATGTCGGCCAGCACCCGGCCCGGAGGCGCATCGGCGGCTATGACCCGGTGGGCGGCCATACGATAGAGAGCCTCTCTTTCGGCCAGCACCGCGGCCGCCTCTTCTTCGGCCGGCCGGCCGGTAAGGCTGGGCCGCTGGGCGCTTTCAGGCGTGGCGGCCAGGCGGGCGGCCAGGACCGCGGCCGGGGCGGCCAGGTAGAGCACAAACCCCGCGGCCCGCATGAAGGCCCGGTTGCAGGCCGACAGGACAACCCCTCCCCCGGTGGCCACGACCCTCTGGAAACCGCCGCCGGCCTCTCTTAAGGCCGCGCTTTCCAGTTCCCGAAAACCGGCCCAACCTAAGCGGTCCACTATTTCAGCCACGGTTTGGCCGTGCCTCTCACAGAGACAGGCGTCCGTATCAATAAAATCATAGGCCAGGGCTTCGGCCAATCGAAGGCCCATGCTGGTCTTGCCCGCGGCCCTGGCCCCCACCAAAAAAATAACTTGAGTTTCCCTATTCACCGTCCCCCTTTAAAACTGGGTTAATTGTAGCACTCTAGCATCAAATACGGCATAATACCAGAAATTATTCACCGGCCTCCGGAAGGAGAAATTTTATGAATTCTTTCAGCCCACCCCAGGTTTACGGCATAATCGGCCGGCCCCTGGGACACAGCCTGAGCCCTTTGGTCCACACCACCGGTTTTAAGAGGCTGGGCCTGGACGCGGTGCTGGCGCCCTGGCCCCTGGGAGCGGAGCAGCTGCCCTTGTTTTTCGAGGCTTTTCGCCTCTTAAACCTCCAGGGCGCCTGCGTCACCCTGCCCCACAAGGAAGCGGTGCTGCCTTTTCTGGACGCGGTCAGCGACCGGGCCCGGGCCCTGGGGGCGGTCAATCTCATACACCGTCAAGGCAATCTCGTCCTGGGGGACAACACGGACATCTGCGGTTTTCTGGCCCCCTTGAAAGACCGCCGCCTGCCCGCGGCCACCCGGGTTCTTATTCTGGGGGCCGGCGGCGCGGCCCGGGCCGCGGCTTTCGCCCTTAGGGAACTGGGCTTAAACGACCTGACCGTCTCCGCCCCTTCGGACCGCCGGCCGGCGGAACTGGCCCGGGCCTTCGGCCTCAAGACGGCGCCCTGGAGCCGGCGGGGGGAGGTTGGCTGCGAAATGGTCGTCAACGCCACCCCCTTAGGCCTTAAAGGGCGGGCCGAAAACGAAACCCCCTACCCGGAAGGCTGGTTCGCCGGTCGCCGCGGCCTGGCCTACGACCTCATCTATACCCCCCGGACGACCCGTTTTTTGGCAGAAGCCAAGAGGGCCGGCTGGGATACCATTGACGGCCTGGCCATGTTCCTGGGCCAGGCCGAAGCCCAGTTCCTCACCTGGACCGGCCGCCCCCTGCCGCCGGAAGCCGGACAAAGAGCCGCCGCGGCCCTGATTTAGAGCGTAGCACTGTTTGATGCTTTAGTCTGGCTCAATGGGCTCCGGCGGGAGCGGCGGACCGACGGTGGAGCGGTCGGTGGCGGCGCGTTGCATACTGCTTTCAATGAGTTCGTTTTCCAGTTGCTGCCGGGTTTTGGCCGGGTTGGCGAGGGGGGGTTTGGCGGTCGGGCGGGGCAGAGGCGGCGGCGCGACCCCGTTGGGCCGGATGGGAGGCTGGCCGGTCCCGGGGGCGCTTTCGCCTGAAGGCGCGGCCGAAGGAGAAGCCGGCGCGGCCGCTGCCGGGGCCGGATGATCTTCATCCCAGATCATGATGCTGATGCGACGGTTCTGGGGGTCGTTGGGGTCGGTGCCGGGGAGGGGCTGGGTGTCGGCATAGCCGGTGACGGCTGTCAGCCGGTTGGCGGGCACCCCGGCCTGGGTCAGAACTATGCGGGCGGCGGAAGCCCTGGCGGTGGAAAGCTCCCAGTTGGTCACCCTCTGGCCTGACATGCGCAGGGCATCGGTGTGACCTTCGATGGAGATTTTGTTGGGCACGGTAGCCAGGCGTTGGGCCACTATGCCCATGAGCTGGCGCCCCTGGTCGGTGAAGGAGGCCCCGCCCAGGTTGAAAAGGGGGCGGCCGTCCTGGTCCATCACCTGGATGCGGAGGCCGCCCTTAATTTTTTCAACCTGCACCTGGCCGGAGGCGGCATCGCCCAGCGAGCCTTCCACCTGGGTCATCAGCTCGGCTCTGAAGGTTTCCTGGTCGACGTTCAAGGGGCCGCCCTCGCCGCCGGCGCCGGGATCGCCGGGGACGGCGTCGCTGCGTCCGGCATCGCCGCTGCCTTCGCCGCCTTCAACGCCTTCGGGCAGGCTTTCTAGGTTTTTGAGAAGATGTTGGCTGGCTTCCAAAAGGGCCACGATATGGGCCTGGACAGCCTCGTTCTCGACCTCTGGGTCAATGGTGGCGTCGCCATCGCTTCTGGGTTTGAAGCAGCCGCCTTCCAGAATGCCGGGCCGCCTGGCGCCGCCCTCGGTGAAGACCGAAGGCAGACCGCCGTTGAAGACGGCATCGGTCATGGAAAGTTCATTGAAATAATCGGCCAGGGCCTCCCGACCCTGCTCCGAGGAGATGGCCAGGAGCCACATAACCAGGAAAAAGGCCATCATGGCGGTCACAAAATCAGCATAGGCCACTTTCCAACTGGTCCCGCTGTGCCCGCCGCCGTGACCTTTCTTGATTATTTTTTTGATTATGGGCGGTTTTTTATCACTGCTCATGGCTTATTATAACATTATTTCACTTCTTCACGGATTTCAGCAGTTCCTCCAGCTCCTCGTAGCCCGGCCGACAGTGAGAAGGAATGGCCCGTCGGGCGAACTCAATGGCCAATATGGGCGGCATGCCTTTGGCGAAGGCGGCCAGGACTGATTTGGCCACCTTAAGGAGGCAGTCGAAGTCCTGGGCCTGGTTTTCCAGGCACTTGGCCATGGGGGCCATGCAGCCGTAACTGAGAAGCAGGCCCAAAAAGGTGCCGCAAAGGGCCGCGCCCACGCTGGCGCCCAGAATTTCCGGAGGTTCGGTCATCAAACCCATGGTGGTTATGATGCCCAAGACCGCGGCCACGATGCCCAGGCCGGGCAGGGCGTCGGAGACAACGGTGAGGGCCGCGGGCACCAGGGAACCGTGGTGTTCATGGACCTCGGTGTCTATGTCCATGAGGTTTTCAAACTCATGGGGTTCAATGTTGCCGCTTACGAATACCTTGAGGTTGTCGGCCAAAAAATCCTTTAAATGGTGATTTTTGAGAATGGAAGGGTATTTGCCGAAAATGGCCGAACTTTCAGGCTTGTTGGCGTGTTCTTCCAGGGCCAGCATGCCTTCGCGCCGGGCGATGGACAGAAACTCGAACATCAATAGCAGAACATCGACGAAACTCTGTTTATGCAGCTCCTTGCCGAGGAAGATCTTGGGAATCAGCCTGAAGGTCTCCTTGATCAGGGAGATGGGGTTGGCCACCAGGAAGGCGCCGAAGGCCGCGCCGACTATGATGATCACCTCGTTGGGCTGCCAAAGCACGGCCAGGTTGCCGTGGTGCATCACATAGCCGAGGATAACGCAGCCGAAAACCGTTATAATGCCTATTGAGGGCATAAAGCGACTCCCTAATGAGCATTCACCAAAGGACTGGAAAACCCCTCAAGTCTACTCATCGGCCCTCCGTGCTTGAAGGTTTAATATTTTAAATATCTTGGCGGCCTTCATTTCAGGCTGAGGCGAATTTTTTCGGCCGTGAAGGGAAGTTGGTGCATATCGGCCGGCGCTCCCCCTCCCAAAGTCAGTTCCCGCCGCCGCCGGCGGGGGATGATGTGAAGATGCCAGTGGTGGACAACCTGGCCGGCTATTTCGCCGTTGTTCTGAATCAGGTTGAAGCCGGGGAAGGCCAGCCCGTCCCGGGCCGCCCGGGCCAATTTTTTGGCCAGGGGCAGGGCCCGGGCCAGGAGTTCGTCGGGCATTTCCAGGAGGGTGGCGTAATGGGCCCGGGTTACCAGGAGGAAGTGCCCCTCGGTCTGGGGGGCGATGTCCATGAAGGCCAGAAAGTCCTGGTCCTCGTATACCCTTATGGACGGAACGCGGCCGGCGGCTATCTGGCAGAACACGCAGCCTTCCACGGCCCCCCCCTCCTGGTGACTCATAACCGCCTCCTTTCAGGAGCGGAGGCCCGCGAAATCGAAATCCAGCCCGGCCAGGCCGGACAAAGCCTGGGGGGAAAGGACGGCCTTGTCTTCCAGGGCCTGGGTCAGTTCCCGGTTGCCTTGGACGCTTCCGACATTGGTGAAGCCGGCCAGGCGTCCTTCAGCGTCCACCACCACCTTGCGGTAGGCATCGCCGGTCTCGGCTTCGATGCCGGAGAGACGGCCCTCGGGGTCCAGATCGCCGGCGGCCGTCAGGTCCACCCCGGCCACCTTGAGGGTGTTGGAGGGGGGGGCGGGCACATATTTGCGGCGTTCCTCAGGGGTTTTGGCGGCCAGGTTGGCGCCGGCTATGAGGGCCTGGGCCCGGGCGGTGGTCCATAGGCCCCCGGCGGCCCCGGGGAATTGGGCGCAGTCGCCGGCGGCGTAGATGTCCGGCACGCTGGTCTCCAGGTATTCGTTCACCACAATGGCCCGTTCGGTGGTCAGCCCGAAGGTGGTGGCCAAGGCCAGGTTGGGTACGACCCCGGCCGAGATGATCACCAGGTCGGTTTCCAGGGCGCGGCCGTCTTTCAGGACCACGCTCTCCACCCGGCCCACGCCCTCCAGGCGGGCCGCCTCGGCCTTAAGTTCAAAGTTCAGGCCCGCGGCCCCCAGTTTCCGCCGCAAAAGGGCCGCGCTCCGGGGGGTGGTCTGGCGCGGCAGGACCCGGTCGCCCATTTCCAAAACCGTGATTTCCAGGCCCTGCTTGACCAGGGCCGCCCCCGTTTCCAGGCCCAGGAGCCCCCCGCCGATTATCACGCCCCGCTTTTTGCCCTTGGCGGAGAGGGCCAAAGACCAGGCGTTGTGGAGGCTGCGCACCGCGAAGACATTCTCCAGCTTGTCCCCAGGCAGAGGCGGACGGTTGGCCTCGGCCCCCACGGCCAAAAGCAGGCGGTCGTAGGTCTGACGGCTGCCGGTGGAGCCGCGGATGACGCGCGAGGAGAGGTCTATATCCACCATTTTCTCACCCAGCCGCAGTTCCAGCCCGCGCTCGTCATACCAGCTTTGGGGGTGGGCTATGACCTTGTCCGGCTTAAGGTCGCCGGCTATCACCTCGGGCAGGCGCGGGCGGTAGTAGAAGAGGTCCTTTTCCTGGCTGAAAATGGTGATATAGGCCTTGGGATCAAGCTGGCGGGCCGTTTCGGCCGCCGTGGCCCCGGCCACGCCGAAGCCGGCGATTATTATGTTCATGGCGTTCCTCCCGGCCGGTTCAGGCCTTTTAGGGAAGCGACGATCAATATTGATCAGGGCCTCCTTGGTTGCTCTATCTTATCGACACTATGAGATATTCGGCAAAACCCTTGGGCGTCTTGACCCTTACCTCGTCTCCCGCCTCCCGCCCCAGGATGGCCTGGCCGATGGGGGTGGCGATGGAAATGCGGTTTTTTTCCGGGGCCGATTCAAAGGGCCCCACCAGGGTGTAGGTCTTCTCCTCGCCGGTGTCGCTGTTTTCCAGGGTCACGGTGGCCCCGAAGACGCAACGGTCATAGGGGCCGTCAATTTTTTCGACCTGGCTGGAGTTGACCTGTACCTGCAGTTCAGCGATGCGGCCTTCAATGAAGCCCTGCCGCTCTTTGGCCGCGTGATATTCGGCGTTTTCCGACAGGTCGCCGTGGGCCCGGGCCTCTTCTATGGCCCGAATGACCCGGGGCCTTTCCTCCTTCAAGAGCTTGTCCAGCTCTTTCTTCAAGACGTCCAGACCTTCCTGGGTGATGGGCACCGTGTTCATGGGCCTCTCTCCTGGCGAAAAAACATCGGCCCGCCCCAGGCAAGGGCCGGCCGGGAAAGTGGAGGGGGGTGTTTCGGCGCTTCCGCTTTGGGGTCTCGTTCTTAAAAAAACCGCCCTATTTATATCTTCAATTATATACCAGGCGGGTCTCCTTGTAAAGAGCGGCGGCGCATCCGCGCATCCCGCCCCCCCGGCCCCAAGGCGATCTTAAATAAGGAAAGTAAATTCGGCAAGTTAAACCGGGGAGCTATTTTTGACTTGTGTTTTTGGCTGAAAACGTCAATAATATATGGCTAATAAGCAACCCCAGAAGCCGGCCGGATGAACACCGTAGGTGCCGAGGTTCTCCCATGAATAAATACGCGCTATTGCCCGCCCTCCTCCTCACCCTTATCCTGGGGGCCCCCTCCCCTCTCCCGGCTCAGAACGCCGGACCCCGGGTGGCGGTCATGCCCTTGAGCATGTCGGTCGAGGGCGCCCAGTTGGAGCAGCTCAGCCGTCTCGGCAAGGGCCTATTGGATGTGCTGAACGCGGCCTTGGCCGCCCAGGACCTCCAACCCCTGGCCTTGGGAGATGGCGCCCTGGCCCTAAGCGATGCTTCCGCCCAGGCCCAGGCCAGGTCCCTGGGAGCCGACTACCTCTTCCAGGGCCGGGTAACCAAAAACGGCGAGCGTTTCAACATCACCGGCCAACTCTTGGCTCTCAACCCCGCCGGACGCTCCAGCCGGCGGCAGACCCTGACGGCGGACAGCACGGCCCATTTTCCCCAGACCTTGGAAAGGCTGGTGCTTCTGACCACCGACCACCTCTCGGGCGGCGGGCCGCCCATTGTCTCCGTGGACATCACCGGCAACACCATGATGAGTTCCCAGGCCATTCTGAACGCCTTAAGGCTCCAGCCCGGGGGGCACTATAACGAAGACAAGGCCACCAGCGACATCAAGCGCATCTACGCCATGGGCTACTTTGATGATGTCCAGCTCAGGGTGAGCGATGTACGCGGCGGCAAGGCCGTGCATTTCACCGTCCTGGAACGGCCGCAGCTGCAAAGCATAGCCTTCCGGGGCAATAAGAAGTTCGACACGGACGCGCTTCGGGAGGCGGCGGGCTTGAAACCCAACGACATACCCAGCGAACGGGCCGTGGCCGACTCGGTGGAGAACCTCAAGAGCTTCTATGCCAAGAAGGGCTACTCCGATGTCCAGATTTCGGCCCGCCTGGAAACCGAGGGCGGCGGCGGGGCCCTGATCTACGACATCGTGGAGGGCGGCAAGGTCTATATCCGGAGCATCGAATTTGACGGCAACGAGTTTTATTCGAACTGGACCTTAAGCCGCCAGATTGAGACCTCCAGCTACAACATCCTTATCTCCTGGCTCAGCGGCTCGGGCAAGATGAATCAGGACAAGCTCTCCGGCGACGCCCAGCGGCTGGAATCCTACTACCATAACAATGGCTTTCTCCAGGCCCAGGTGGGTGATCCCATCATTTCCAGCGGCGAGAAGGACGGGCTGGTGGTCACCTTTCCCATAGTGGAAGGGCCGCGCTTCAAGGTGGGGGAGGTTATCTTGACCGGCCAGCTTTTGGAGGGCGACGATCCCAAGGCCATTTTGAAGAAGACCAACCTCAAGAACGAAACCTGGTTCAGCCGGGAACTCCTGCAGGAGGACGCCAAGGCCATCCAGACCCATTACGCCGACCTTGGTTACGCCTACAATCAGGTGGAGCCCCGCCTGGATGGCCCCCGCGAAGGCGAATACCTGGACGTGGCCTTCGAGGTCCAGCCGGGCCAAGAGGTCTATTTCGACCGCATCACCATTGTCGGCAACGAGCGGACCAAGGACAAGGTGATCCGGCGACAGTTGGCCGTGGTGGAAGGCGATCTTTTCTCGGCCAGCAAAATGCGCAAGAGCCAATCCAACCTCATGCGCAGCACCTACTTCGAGCAGGTCAACCTCTCGCCCGGGCCTTCCGACACGGACGACAAGATGAACCTCAGGGTCGAAGTCAAGGAACGCCCCACGGGCGCCTTTCAGATCGGCGGGGGCTACAGCAGCTACAACTCCCTTTTCGGGGTGATCCGCCTGACCCAGGACAACCTCTTCGGCTACGGCCGCCGGGCTTCCATTGAGGCCAATGTGGGGAGCCGGAGCAGTTATTACGACCTCTCCTTCACCGACCCCTGGGTCTTCGACATCCCCCTGTCGGCCGGCTTCGACCTGTTCAGGTACAAGAACAAGTACACCAACTACACCAAGGGCTCCAACGGCGGCGCCGTCCGGCTGGGCTACCCCCTCTGGAACGACTTCTATATCAGCGGCCGCCTGTCCTTTGAAAAGATCGACATCTCCGACATAGCCGAAGGCGCCTCCCACTACATAACGGACATGGCCAACTACAAAACCGATGTCCAGGCCCTTTTCAGCCTGCGCCGCGACACCAGGAACCACTTCTTCTTCCCCACCCAAGGCAGCGTGGCCCGCCTTAGCTACGGCCAGGCCCTGAACATCCTGGGCGGGGACACCAATTTTTCCAAATATGAGGCCGAAGCCGCCATATGGCTGCCGGCCCCCTTCTACAAAGGGGCCTCCCTCATGCTTCACGGACAGGCCGGCTACCTCAGGGAAGGCCGGACCGGCGGCCTCCCGACCTATGAAAAATATATGATCGGCGGCATCAACAGCGTCCGCGGCTACGATTGGTACGACATTTCGCCGCGCAGCGCAAACGATGAGGTCATCGGCGGCGAGAAAATGATGGTCCTAAACTTCGAGTTCGCCTTCCCCATCCTCATGGAGCAGGGTCTCTACGGCGTGGCCTTCTACGACATGGGCAATGTCTGGACAAAGGACCAACGGGGCTTTTCGACCGGCGACCTTTACAAGAGCGTGGGCGGCGGCCTGCGCTATCTCTCGCCCATGGGGCCCTTGCGCGTGGAATACGGCAAGCCGGTGGGCAAGCGGCCCACGGATCGCGGCAGCTCCGGCCAGTGGGAATTCACCATGGGCTCCATGTTTTAGAGCATAAAACAATAGTATTGCGGAGAATGACCAGATGCGGCGTTCAGCCTTAGGCTTCCTGGCCCTTTTTCTAGGCCTCCTGGCCCTGGCTCCCTCGGCCCGGGCCCAGTCGGACTTCAGCGACGACCCCAGCGTCATTCTTGACATCAACCGGCTAGGCGCGGGGCGGAAGTATAACATCGCCATCAACGATCTTCTGCCCCTGGCCGCCGGCGGCCAGGTGGACCGTAACGCCGCCCTTCTCCCGGACCGCCTGGCCAAGAACCTGGCCATGACCGGTCTCTTCAACAGCCTTGACCAGCGGGCCTTCCTGGAGCTGGACAGGCGGGCCGGCCTAGACGAGGGCAGCCAGCCGGATTTCTCATCCTGGACCAAAATCGGGGCCGACTTTCTGGTCAAGGGGGCCATGAGCGCCTCCGGCTCCAGGCTGAGCCTGGAAATGCGCCTTTTCGACGTGGGCCTCGGCCGCCAGATTCTCGGCAAGCGCTACAGCGGCCCGGTCAAGGACGGCCGGAAAATGATCAACCAGTTCACCAACGACGTTCTGGAGGCCATAACCGGCCTGCCCGGCGTTTTTGGCTCCCAGATAATCTTTGCCAGCGGCCCCCCGGCCACTAAAAGCATCATGCTGACCGAACTGGGCAGCGACGAGGCCTCCCAGGTGGCCGGACACCGAAGGGGGCCCAGCACACAGCCCACCATCGGCCCCGGAGACCGTAAGGCTTGGGTGCACCGCAATAACAAAACATGGGAACTGGTGGTGGACGGCCGGGTCGTCTCCTCCGGCGATGCCCATCTTTCCCCGGCCTTCAAGCCTGACGGCACGGTGGCCGCGGCCGTCTCCGGTCCCCAAAGTACGGATATCTACGCCTTCTCCGGCCGGAACAGGACCCGGCTCACCTCCGCCGGAGGCATCAACGTCTCCCCCACCTTCTCCCCGGACGGGACCAGCATGGCCTACGCCTCCGACCAGGGCGGAGTGGTTACCATTTATGTGGCCCCGGCGGGCGGCGGGCCGGGCCGGCCCCTGGTCTCCGGGGGCAAGGCCACCGACCCGGCCTGGTCTTCCACCGGCGAATACATAGCCTTTGTCAGCCGGGAGACGGATGTCTGCATCATACGGCCCGACGGCACCGGCCTTCGCCAGCTCACCGGCGGCCAGGGGGTCAACCAGAGGCCCAGCTTTTCCCCGGACGGCCGCATGATAGTCTTTTCCAGCACGCGCCATGGCAAGCCCCAGCTCTTCGTCATGGCCGCCAACGGCGACATCCAGAGCCAGCAGCCCCTGATGCCGGAATACGGCCCCCCCCAGGAGCAGCCCTATTGGTCGCCGGTCATGCCCTAGCTAGTGAGTCGGCTTCGCCGACCAGCGAATATTTTTCAAAATGTTTGACTTTTGCTCGAAAGCGGGCTACTATAGGCGAATTTGGAACTGGCCGGGTCTGTTCCGGGGATGCTGGTTATCCCTTTCATCTCGCCCCGACCTGTATTTTTGAACAGTCAAGGAGGATTTCAGCATGAAGAAATTGACCCTGTTACTATTGACCGGCCTTCTGGCCCTGCCTTTGGCCACCGGCTGCGGCAGCAAAAAGCAAACCTACGCCGGCGGCGACACCACCTATACCAGCCTGAAATCGGCTTTTTTGGGCGATCATGTCTATTTCGACTTTGACCGCTACGACATTCGGGCTGACGGAGCGGCCATAATTCAGGCCAAGGCCGCCTTCCTCAACCAGTACCCCAATGTCCGGGCCGAAATTCAGGGCCATTGCGACGAACGCGGCACCGAGGTCTATAACATGGCTCTGGGCGATCGCCGGGCCCGCGCCGCCTACAACTACATCACCAGCCTGGGCATTGCCGGCAACCGCCTGTCCACCGTCTCCTACGGCAAGGAACGGCCCCTGGACCCGGGCCACAATGAAGCCGCCT
>Ga0099364_10004627_pt1 | contig 20794 bp, 21 predicted proteins | sample TergutTh196P3_FD_73070 | JGI IMG/M metagenome (GOLD analysis project Ga0099364, IMG submission 73070) | Microcerotermes parvus P3 segment gut microbial communities from Pointe-Noire, Republic of the Congo - Th196 P3 | ecosystem: Host-associated > Arthropoda: Insects > Digestive system > Gut ... | reverse complement strand
AACCGAAACAGGCAACCTCCATGCAGAACGGCAGACCCGCAGCGCGCAATCGCGCGTAGTATTCGATTTTTACATTGACAGGCCCAGAGATATGACGCAGGCGGTGCAATCCCTGCGATCCGGCATTGAGGAAAGCGGCGGATCTTTTTCCGGCAATGAACGGGAGGGCAATTTCAATGCCAGCGGCATAACAGGCCAATACAATGTAAGCGAGCGTGTAAGGGTAAGCATTACCGAAAAACCGTTCTTGATACCCAACTCCATGATAGAGCGGGAAGTGCGCAATTATTTCAGGGGAAGGTAGAAGGGAGGAGTTGACCATAAGTGCAAAATGTACTACGCTAAACCATGAAGTTGTTCGGCATTGAATGGGACGAGGATAAAAACGAGAAAAACAAGCGTGAACATAAAGGCCTCGGCTTTGAAGTGGCGCAATATGTTTTTACCGACCCAGAAAAGCTTGAGCGCTATGACCGGAGCGAAAGTAATAAATCTGGTGAAGAACGATGGCAAACCCTGGGAAAAGTAGGATCTGTTTTCTTTGTGGTCTATACAGAGCGCGGGGAAAACAAGCGGATTATTACAGCGCGTGCAGCAGATAAAACAGAAAGGAGAAGTTACAATGGCTATTATCACATCGACGGTAAGGGTTGGACAAAAAATACCTAAAGAAGTTTTGAAGGCAGCGAGGAAAGCGGCGCGGGGGCCTATCAACTATACAGAGGATTGTCCGCCTTCCACACCGGAAGCATTAAAAGAATTCGCGCACCTGGCGGCAGAACGCAACCGGCGCAAGAAAAAACAATCTATAACGATTCGCGTTGCCCCGGACGTTTTGGAAAGCTATAAAACAATGGGAGATGGTTACACCGGCATCATGGCCGATGTGCTTAAATACGCTGTCGATAATCCCGGCGTTCTTGCTAACGCTACAATGTAACCAAGTTAGTTACAACTTCAATAACATTGGGAACCTGCCTTGTCCCGCCGATTGCGTTTAAGAATATCCACCCTGAATAAAAACCTGTTACCTTGACAGAGGGACAAGAATGGCATAGATCAACTTCACTTCCCCTTCACAGGCGTTTCTGAAGCTGCGACAAACGCGACGGTTAAGTCAGGGTATTTCCACTCAAGAGTGTTTCTGTCAAATAACTGGAAGTTTCCGCCGTCATCCCAAATGATACTGGGTACACCCATTTCCTTTAATCTGGAAATATAATACTGCGCCCATTTTACCCTTTCGGCTTCATTGGACTGACCATTAGGCATTGTCCTGTGAAGCGCTCCGGTTTCGCCCATAATAACGGGAATACCGTTTGATATAAAGTTATCATTAATAATTCTTAAAACAGCATTGACGTTATGCGACACGCTCCCCACATTCATGTCAAAATACCAGCTATGCCATTGTGAATCAGAAGGAGCAGTAACAAACCCCCAGGGTTCATAATAATGAAGCGAGGCAATCAACCTATTCCGGGAATCGTTCACCCGTAACCTTCTGCCTGTCATATTTACAAACAGACTTATCCGGCCTTCTCTGTCATTGGTGTCCATGCCGACACTGGCAAAATACGGCGTTACCATAAGATGCCTGTCGGTATTTTTACCCCCGCTTGCCCTTACAGTATCAACAAAGGTTTGCAAAAGTTCATTTAGAAAAGTACTTTGTTCAACCCACATCGGAACCGTGATATTTTCAAGACCAATAGTCCTTGGCTCATTGACCCCTTCAAAAATTAAATATTCATCATAGTTTTTAAAACGTTCAGCAATCTGCGCCCAAGTTCTGGCAAGCTGTAAGTGAATAACTTCTTTTTCCGGGTTGGTAAGAGGCCTTGAACCATTGCTGTCGTTGTGATACAGCCTGAGCCAGCCAATTTCCCAGTTACGACCGCTTTTAAATCCGCTTTGATATTCTTCATGATGCGTATTCAAAATACAGAACATACCATTCTCAATGACATAATCAACAATTTCCTGAACACGATCCATCCATGCGGTATTTATAATATAATCAGGCCCGGGCCCGGTAAATATATACCATGTAACAGGAATCCTCACCGTGTTAAACCCCGATGCTTTAATCTTGTCAATCATCGCTTTTGTTGTTACCGGATTTCCCCAGAGTATTTCCTGCTGTCTGGGAGCTTGAATAGTTCCCCAGGGGAGATCGTTCCAGTGCGCGTCCAATGAGTTACCCAGATTCCAGCCCGCAGTCATAAGGTGAGTAAGTTCTGTCGAAGACAGAGCGCTTATATCGCTCTTGCTTATATTGCCATTTAAATGGTCGATCTCATTGCTTTTGCATCGCGTTGACAACATTATTAAAACTAATATACAACATAAATATACAAACAAGCCCGCTCTTTTCATTTTACACCTCTTTTCTTTTACATCTTAGGTATTTTCTATAAGTGGCAAATACTTCTTAATAAATTCTTCCTTAACCCGCAGGAGTTCTTCCCGTGGAAGCTCCGCCAGAACCTGCCAGCCAATGTCCAAAGTGCGATCAATACTGCGGTTTTCATATTCGCCCTGAGTCAGGAAAGACCGCTCAAACTTATCCCCGAATTTCAGTTATTGCTTGTCGCTTTTGGAAAGTTCCTCCTCGCCGATTATTGATACAAGATTGCGTACCTGTTTTACCTTGGCATAGGCGGCAAAAAGCTGGTTGGATACATCCTTATGATCCTCCCTGGTCATACCCGGTCCGATACCGTCCTTCATCAGACGTGAAAGACTTGGCAGACCTGCCACCGGCGGGTAAGTGCCGCGCTGGAAAAGCTCCCGGTCAAGAACTATCTGCCCCTCTGTGATATAGCCGGAAAGGTCGGGAATCGGATGGCTTATGTCGTCGTTCGGCATGGAAAGAATCGGTATCTGGGTAATGGAGCCGGAAGCCCCCTTTATTTTTCCCGCTCTTTCGTAAAGAGAAGCAAGATCGGAGTAAAGGTAGCCGGGATAACCCTTACGGCTTGGCACTTCTCCGCGTATCGAAGAAACTTCGCGCATCGCTTCGCAGTAGTTTGTCATGTCAGTCATTACTACAAGGACATGCATGTTTTTTTCAAAAGCCAGATATTCGGCAGCAGTAAGGGCGCAGCGCGGAGCTACCAGCCTTTCCAGCGAAGGGGAATCCGCCATTGAAAGAAATACCACAACATTGGCAAGAACGCCGGATTGCTCAAAATCATCAAGAAAAAAACGGGCTACATCGTTTTTTATTCCCATGGCGCAAAAGACAATTACAAATTGTTCCGCAGCTTTTGCCGGTTCGTCAAAAGAAAGAATCCTTGCCTGACGGACAATCTGGGCGGCGAGGCGGTTATGCGGAAGACCGTTACCCGAAAAAATCGGCAGTTTCTGACCTCGGATAAGTGTGTTCATTCCGTCTATCGCGGAAATACCCGTCTGAATAAAGTCCTGGGGATATGTACGGGCATAAGGATTGATGGGAAGCCCGTTTATATCGTAGGTTTTTGATGAAAAAATACTGCCATACCCGTCAATCGGTTCTCCCAGACCGTTAAAAACACGCCCCAAAAGCCCGGTACCAACGCGTAGTTCCATAGGGCTTTCCAAAAACTCAACCCTTGTGTCATCCGCAGAAAGCCCTGTACTGTTCCCAAAAATCTGAATAGCAGTCCAGTCTTCGCTTAGATCAAGCACACGGCCTAGTCTTTTGCCGTTTTCACGGTCATAAACGGCAACCATTTCGTTAAAGCCAACATTACGACTGCGCTTTGTGATAACCACAGGACCTTCTATTCGGGTTAATCCCCTATATTCGATGCCTCTCATTGGTTAATATCGTATCTTATTTAAAAGTTATGTTCAATAAATCAAACAATGAACTTTTCTCTATGGTACAAGTGTGAATTTACATGATATAATGTTGCCTTAATCAAAGTTATTTATTATGAAATATATGAAAACTGATAAAAGATCGAATTTTCTTGTTTTGAGCCTCTTTATTTTCTCTTTTTGTATGGTACTGGTAGTCTCCTTCAGTACAAATTCGCTGATAGGTTTCTTCATGCGCTCCATGAAAGAAAGTATAGAACAAAGATTAAATATGACTGCCGAGCGGCTGGCGGAATTGATCTCTGTCGAAGCTCTTGATCTATACCACGATGAAACAGATATGGATTTGTCTTCGTATCAGGATTTGCGCAGAGAGCTTATGGAATTCGCCGATAAGGCCGGTGTTTTATACGCTTACTATATACGCTCTCAGGGAGATGATCTTTATTACATAGTAGATAATGATTTAGACGAGGAAACACGGGTGGGGCTGAATACGCCTCCTTTTCCCCTGAACGAAGAACCCTGGATTAAGCTCGCGCTGGAAGGACGAACGGTTTGTTCGGGATTGGGGAATTATTCTCCCGACTGGGATGGATTGTTAACCTCTTACGCGCCGGTGTATCGCTCTGACGGGACAGTGGCGGCTATTGCCGGGGTAGACATTGAGGATGAAGGAATTGTACGGGCAAGGCGTATAGTAAACATTCTGACAATCGTACAGATTTTCATGGTGGTTTTAGTTTTCTCCAGTGGTTTTTTCTCTCTTATGCGTTACCGAAAAGAGGCAATATCTGCGGAACAAGCCAATGCCGCTAAAAGCAGTTTTCTTGCCAACATGAGCCACGAGATACGTACTCCCATGAATGCTATTACCGGAATGGCGGAACTGTTATTGCGGGAAAAACTGCCCGGCGACTCCAGGGGTTATGCGCAGGATATCAAGCAGGCAGCGTCTAACCTTATTTCAATAATCAATGATATTCTGGATTTTTCCAAAATTGAGGCAGGCAAGCTGGAAATTGTTCCCGCCCCTTATCGGCTTTCATCCATGGTTAACGATACGGTTAACATTGTCCGTATTAAACTTGTCGAAAAGCCAGTTAGGTTTTTTACCAATATCGAAGGGCATCTTCCAAACAGCCTTATGGGGGACGAAGCGCGGGTGCGGCAGATTGTTCTTAATCTTCTGTCCAATGCTGCGAAATATACGGATAAAGGGCATATTGGCATGTCCATAACTATGGATAAGATGGAAGGCGGGCAAGTCTGGCTTAGGATTACCGTAACCGATACCGGGCATGGCATTAAACCCGCAGACCTCGCGAAGCTTTTCAGAGACTTTGTCCAGGTAGACGATAACAAGACCAACATCGAAGGCACCGGTCTTGGGCTTGCCATTACGAAACGGCTCTGTACCACCATGGGCGGTGATGTTACCGTAGAGAGCGAGTATGGCAAAGGCAGTACCTTTACCGCGATCATTCCGCAGAAAATTGTTTCACATGTTCCCTTCGCGGCGGTAGAGCGTCCTGAAGAAAAAAAAGTTCTGGTCTACGAGCGCCGTTTTGTGTATGCCCAATCGTTGTGCTGGTCTTTGGGAAATTTGCGTGTCCCATATAAAATAGTAAGCAATCAGGATGAATTTATCGAAGCTCTAAGCCAGGAAGAATGGTTTTTTGTGTTTTCCGGCTACGGTCTCTACGACATAATCAAACCTATAATTGATAATATGAATTACCCGGGCGGAACAAAGCCGCTCCTCGCCTTAATGGTGGAATGGGGAGCCGAAACCTGCATTCCCAATGTGCATTATGTTTCTCTGCCGGTGCAGTCCTTGTCCATTGCTAATGTTCTTAACGGAATAGAGAACTCCGGCAACTATTTTGATAACAGTATAGATTATGATGCTGCCCGCTTTAGTATTCCCCGTTCCCGAATCTTGGTGGTGGACGATATAGCGACCAATCTAAAAGTGATCGAAGGTCTCCTTGCTCCCTATAAGGCAATTGTCGATACCTGCCTGAGCGGTTCGGAGGCGATAAACCTGGTTAAGCACCGGGAATACGATCTTATCTTTATGGATCACATGATGCCGGAGATGGACGGGATCGAAACAACCGCCGCCATTCGTGCATGGGAAAAAGAGCTTTGTTCTTTCATTCAGATTCCATACAGGCAAATTCCGATAGTAGCGCTTACCGCTAATGCCGTTTCGGGGATGCGGGAAATGTTCATTAAAAAGAATTTCAGCGATTTTCTCGCCAAGCCAATAGATGTATCCAAACTTGACTTAATACTTGACCGGTGGATACGAAAAGAAAAAATAGAACGTGAAGAAGGCGGCAGAAATAAAGAAAAAGAGGTCAGGCAGGAAGAACCGTGCATGGAAGCTGCTGATAATAAAAGTAAACCGGAGCCGCTGCCTGCTTCCCGTTCTCTATTGCCTGTTATCACCGGTGTTGATTTGATAAAAGGGATTGCCATGACCGGCGGTACGGAAGAGGGTTACCGCCATGTACTGTCCATCTTCCGCAAAGATGTAGAAGACCGGCTGCCTCTGTTGCAGAAAATGCCTGACAACATACCCCTGTTTGTTACCCAGCTTCACGCTCTTAAAAGCGCCTTGGCTTCTATTGGCGCCAGGGAAGTGTCGGCTATGGCTGCGGAGCTTGAAGCCGCAGGAATAAAACAGGATATGGCGTTTATAGAGAAGCAGATGCCTGTCTTTACCAGATATTTAACGGGACTGGCTGAGGAAATCCGCGCATGGGAAAGTCCTCTGGAAGAAAGTGGGGCAGGAGAGCTTGGTACTGAAGCAATGCAGACTGTTTTATCTGAACTTGCAGAAGCGCTAAAATCACAGGATGCCCTGAAAATTGAAAATATCTTTGACGAACTAAACCAAGAACCACTAAAAGCGAAAGACAAGGGAGTTCTGGAAAAAATTTCAGATTATGTCCTGATGACCGAACTTGAGAAAGCTCTAAAAATAGTAGAAGAATTGCTTACTGTAAAAAGCTAAAGGGGAAACTATGAAAAGTAAAAAAGAACTTATCCTTTTGGTAGATGACAATCCGGCAAATCTCCGTCTCGGCAAGAATGTACTGGCTAAAAAATACGCCGTTGCCACCGCCCCTTCGGCGGAAAAAATGTTCGGTCTTTTAGAAAATAACAGCCCTGAGATGATCTTGCTGGATGTTGATATGCCGGAAATGACAGGTTATGACGCTATAAAAATTCTCAAAGCAAACCCCGAGACAAAGGATATACCGGTTATTTTCCTTACCATTATGTCCCAGATAAATAATGAGCTTGCGGGGCTTTCCCTGGGCGCCATTGACTACATTACAAAACCCTTTCAGCCTCAATTACTGCTTAAACGTATAGAAATACATCTGCTTGTGGAAACCCACCGAAAAACCCTGGAAAAACAAGCTGAGGAACTTAAAGACTTTAATAAAAACCTGCAAAAAATGGTAGAAGAAAAAACCCGTAATGTTTTTGATTTGCAAAACGCTCTTTTAAAAACCATGGCGGAATTGGTGGAATCCCGCGATGACATTACCGGCGGCCATATTGATCGTACTCAGTATATAATTAAAGTCATATTGGAAGAAATGAAAAGGCTCAATGTCTATCAGGAAGAAACAGAGGGCTGGGATATGAATCTGCTGCTTTCGTCCTGCCAGCTTCATGATGTCGGGAAAATAGCGATCAATGACAATATCCTTAGAAAACCTGGCAAACTTGATGATAAAGAAGTTGAAGAAATGAAAAAACACGCGCTCTTTGGAGAACAGATAATTGAAAAAATTGAATCACTGGTAAAAGAAAGTGATTTTTTGAAACACGCGAAAATTTTTGCCGGTACCCACCATGAAAAATGGGATGGTACCGGTTATCCGCATGGACTAAAGGGGATTGAGATACCGCTTTTGGGCCGTATTATGGCAATCGCTGATGTATATGACGCTCTTATTTCAATTCGTCCCTATAAAAAAGCGTTAACCCACGAAGAGTCCGTTAAAATCATTGTCGAAGGCAGCGGAACCCAGTTCGACCCGGTATTGGTCGAGATATTTACCAAGGTAGCTGACCAGTTCCGGGTCAGATAAGGTTGAAGTAATCGCGAAATCAACCAAGTTTAGCGAAAAGCCCGGTTTACATCGCCTTTTTCGCTCGGTAATCGCGTTCCATTGTTTCCAGCGTAAGCCGCATTTTTCCCTCAAACGAATTTAATTCGCTAAGGGAATCGTTCCTTATTGTGCTTTTTAGGCGGGACATTTCTTCTTTTAAACCTGTTTCCAATATTTTTGTCATCGGCGCTCCCAGTCCCAGACAGGTATGGGCGCGTTCGTGAAATTCCATCATTATTTCCAGCAGCCGCACCTGTTTTTGGGGAACACAGTACATATCGACTTCGTCAAATGAATTCTGCTGTAAAAACCCGTCCTTGATTATCTGCGCCGTAAGAAGGATCAGTTTTTGCTCATCGGGCAGGGCGTCAGGGCCTATAAGCCTGACAATTTCCGCCAGCCTTTGTTCCTGTTTCAGCAGATACATGCTTTTTCCCCGGATTTCCGTCCAGCCGGGATTGACCCGTTCCCACCAGCGCTGTACCTCTTCGGCATATTCCGAATAACTGTCGAGCCAGCTTATTGCCGGATAATGGCGGGCATTCGCGAGGTCACGATCCAAAGCCCAAAAACAGCGGATAAAACGTTTTGTGTGCTGTGTTACCGGTTCCGAAAAATCCCCCCCTGGAGGCGAAACAGCCCCGATTATCGAGACCGAGCCTTCTTCTCCGCAAAGAGTACGAACCCGGCCCGCGCGTTCGTAAAACTCGGCAAGACGGGTAGGAAGATACGCGGGGAAACCTTCCTCGGCGGGCATTTCCTCCATGCGTCCCGAAAGTTCACGTAATGCCTCCGCCCAGCGGCTGGTAGAGTCGGCCATGATCGCCACATGGTAACCCATATCGCGGTAAAATTCCGCCAAGGTTACGCCTGTATAAATTGATACCTCGCGTGCCGCCACGGGCATATTCGAGGTATTGGCAATAAGCAGGGTTCTTTCCATTAAGCTGCGCCCCGTGCGAGGGTCTTGAAGCTGCGGAAACTCGGTAAGAACGTCCGTCATTTCATTGCCGCGTTCTCCGCAGCCGATGTAAATAATCACATCCGCATCGCACCACTTGGCTACCGCGTGCTGGGTCATAGTTTTGCCCGTGCCGAAACCTCCGGGAATCGCGGCTGTGCCGCCCTTGGACAGCGGGAAAAATATATCTATAACACGTTCGCCTGTAATCAGCGGTTGATCCGGAGACAGACGGGCGGCAATAGGGCGGCTTAGGCGCACCGGCCACCATTGGGCAAACGGGATTTCCTCACCCAGGCTGGTTTTTGCCGCCGCTTCAAAAATTGTATAATCGCCTTCGATACTCAAATTTGTTATTTGTCCGCCCTTTATATTTGGAGGAACCATAATCTTACAGGTGATGCTTTCGGTTTCCTTTATCGATCCAAGGATCATTCCGGCGGCTGCGGGAACATTTTCACCAGCGGCAAGTTTTACGGTTAAGGCAGGATCGGGAACAAAACGCCACTTTTTCTGCACGTCCAGCGGATTTCCCCTGCCGCCGGGAGACATAAAGGGACCGTCCTGTTCGTAGAGCAGTTCAAGAGGCCGCTGTATTCCGTCATAAATTGTTCCCAACAGCCCCGGACCGAGCAGTGCAGAGAGCGGCCGTCCTGTAGTGACGGCAGGGCTTCCTGTTTTAAGTCCGGTATTGTCTTCGTAAACCTGAATTACAGCTTCATCGCCTTCAAGGCGGACAATCTCGCCGATTATCCGTTTTTCTCCGACTTCCACAAGATCAAATAGTCCCGCGCCCCCTAAACCGGACGCCCGGATAATCGGCCCTGAAATTCGCCGTACCCGTCCTTCCCGCATTATATGTCTCCTATAAAATCGCCGCCAAGCAAAGCCCCGGCCAATTCCGCGCGTTTTTCCTGAAGGAGAAAATCAACCATCTTCCGCACGGATACCGTTATGCGGGCGTTTTCTGTTTCCAGTATTATAAAAGGATAACTATCGCCGGTTTTGACTTCTTCTACGCTTGCGGCTGTACCGGCATTTTTTAATATTTCTTCGGTTTCTTTCTGATCAAGTCCGGAATAAAACGCCCGTTTCTGTTCTGATGACGAGGTTTCTTCGCACAGGGCAAGTTTTTTCGCGAGTTCTACGGCAAGCAGTTCAATTATCCGTGCGCGGCTTAAACCCTTGTACCATAATTCCACGGCAGAACTGATAAGGCTTTCAAGTTTTTCGGCTTTTATACGGTGTTTATCGACAGGAAGCCGCGCCATTATCTTTTCGGCAGCCAACTCCCTTTGTTCATCGTACTTTTTTTCAAGATCTTCAATATTTTTGGCGGCTTTCCGTTCCCATTCGGCAGTTTGAGTGCGCGCTGTATCTTCCGAGGTTTTCATGATACGAAGGGCTTTTTTTCTGGCATCCTCCAGGATTTCACGGTCAAGAGCTTCTGTAGATTGTAATTCTTCCATAATAAACAAGGTATTCACTGGCCTCTTCTTGAGAACGGTGTCCGTTGATTTTCTTTTTCATCTATACGCTGGATAACTATCTGCGCAAGCCGTTTAAAATGCTGAGGGAGCAATTCTTCGTCTGGATTATTGTAGTATTCCAATACGGCGGTTAATTCCGCTCTTGCCTGCTGATATTTTTTCTGTTTGTAATGGATAAAGGCAATTTCGTATTCGGCGGTAATGACAAGATCGATATTTTGCCGGTTTTGCTCATGCAGGGCATGGTAATATTGCAGGGCTGCATTGTAACGGTTCCGGTCGGATGCTTCCTGTGCGCGTTGTATTAATTCCGCCGGGGACATATCCTCTCTGATATTTACCGTTGTGGCACAGGCGGAAAATAATAGAAAAAAAGCAAACGCGGGCAAAACACGCGGATTTTTGATAAATTCAATCATGATAGAAGTATAACTATAACAACCATGTTCGTCCAGTGTAACAGCATTAGCCTTGTCCGCCCCAAAAATGCATACATATAGAAGAAAAGCTCAAAATCGGTGACTGACACCGGTCAGTTTATCTATGTGGACACGTCAATAGAAAATATTGCATAATAACCCCATGATTGCGGGTATTATCGGCGCTACAGGTTATTCCGGCGCTGAATTGGTCAGGATCCTTTCGGGGCATCCAAAAATTGAGAAATTATTACTTTCCTCGGTTAGTTTTGAAGGGCAAAAAATAGAAGATATCTACCCCAATTTTTTGGGCAGAGTCTCAAACGCGCTCCTGAAAGCCGAAGAAGTCATCGCCTCTTCCGACGTGGTTTTTGGCGCCCTGCCTCATGCAGTAGGCGAGTCCTTCGCCGCCGCCTGTGTAGAGCGGAAAAAGCCCTACATCGATCTTTCTGCGGATTTTCGATTTGACGATGACGAGGAAACATACAGCGCGTGGTACGGAAAACCGTACAAATTCCCGGAATTGCACAAGATTTCTGTCTACGGTCTTCCCGAACTTAACAGGCAAAAGATAAAAAGCCTCGCGGGTTCCGGCGCTGTGGTTATAGGCAACCCCGGCTGTTATCCAACATGCGCCTTGCTTGGCGCATTTCCCGCATTGGCGAAAGGGCTTGCCTGTACGGACAACCCTGTCATCATAAACGCCATTACCGGCATTTCAGGCGGCGGCAGAGAGCCGTCCCGTTCATTTCACTACCCCGAGTGCGCCGATTCTGTCGCGCCGTACAAAGTCGCTTCTCACCGGCATGCTCCGGAAATAACCCGTAACTTTACCGCAATGGCAGGCCTGGCAGACGGGAAGACGCCTCCTGTAATTTTTACACCTCATCTCGCTCCATTAAACAGGGGTATACTAAGCTCAATTTACATCCCCTTGGTTTCGGCATGGCGGGTAAAACCAGACAATTCGATGATGCCGCCGTCAAAAGAAATTGAAGCAAAAACAGACGAAATCCGCAAGCTTTACGAGGATTTTTACAAAGATGAGCCTTTTGTACGTGTTTTACCTGCCGGTCTTACCTCCGCTACAAATCGCGTGCGGCAGTCAAACTACTGCGACATTTCAACGCATTTGGATATAAACGGTTCCACACTGATTGTTACAAGCGCCATTGACAATATGGTAAAAGGCGCTTCCGGTCAGGCAGTTCAGAATATGAATATTCTTTTTGGTTTTGACGAAAAAGCCGGTCTGGAAGCAATCCCGGCATTGTTTTAGCTTTGTTAATGAAACGGGGTATATTTTATGGAAGAAATTATCGGCGGGGTTTGCGCTCCGAAAGGATTTTTGGCTGGCGGTGTCCGGGGCGGGATTAAGGCAAGCTCGCAAAAAAAAGACCTAGCGCTTATTTATTCGAGAAAAATCTGTACAGCGGCGGCGATGTTCACAACAAACAAGGTAAGGGCTGCTTCTGTGCTGGTTAGTCAAGAACACCTCGCGGACGGAAAGCTACAAGCCATTATCGCCAATTCAGGGAACGCCAACGCGTGTACAGGCGAAGCGGGAATGGATGCCGCGCGGCGTATGGCGGAACTTGTCTCGGATGAATTTTCCATCGCCTGTTCCCAAGTCGCTGTCGCTTCTACCGGAGTAATCGGCGTTCCCCTTCCCATTGCTGTGATAGAGAACAATATCGGTGCGTTGAAGGAAAGCCTGCGTGATGACGGGCAGGGGCACGCCGCCGCTCTTGAAGCTATTATGACAACCGATACCCGCGAAAAGGAAATCGCTCTGGAAATAGAGATAGACGGCAAGCCGGTACGGATCGGCGCGATGGGCAAGGGGTCGGGGATGATTCACCCCAACATGGCGACCATGCTTGTATTTATCACCACAGACGCGGCGATTGAAAAAGACGCCCTGGATACGGCCTTGCGCGGCGCGGTTAAACGGTCATTTCACCGCCTGACAATAGACGGCGATACTTCTACTAACGACATGGTTGTCATAATGGCAAACGGCGAAGCGGAAAATACGCCCATTGCCGAGGGACGCGGCGGGTATGAGAAATTCAGCGCCGCTCTTGAACACGCATGTGTCGTACTGGCGAAAAAAATGGCGAGAGATGGCGAAGGCGCGAAAAAACTTGTAACCGTAACTGTAAACGGCGCTGGCAGTGCGGAAACTGCCGAAATACTGGCAAAATCTGTCGCTTCGTCAAGCCTTGTAAAGGCTGCCTGTTTCGGAGCCGATGCCAATTGGGGCCGTGTGTTATGTGCTATGGGGTATTCTGAAACGGATTTTACCCCTCAAAAAGTGAGCGTAAGTTTTTCAAGCGGGGCGGGGGAGATACTGGTTTGCGAAAACGGCGAATCTGTTCCGTTTTCCGAGGAAAAGGCGAAACTCATCCTTTCACGGGAAGAAATTGAGATTTTGATAAACCTGCGGGACGGAAGTGAAAAAGCCTCGGCCTGGGGGTGCGATCTTACATACGACTATGTTAAAATCAACGGAGATTATAGATCATGAACGAACAGATAATTTCCAATAAAGACAGGGCTGCGGTACTTGTTAAGGCTCTTCCGTATATTCAGAGTTTTCACAATAAAACCATCGTTGTCAAATACGGCGGAAATGCCATGGTTAGCGATGACCTGAGAAAAGCGGTAATCGAAGATGTAATTCTTATGGCTTGCGTTGGAATACGTACCGTCTTGGTTCATGGCGGCGGTCCCGAAATTGAGGCGATTCTTAAAAAGACAGGTAAGGAAAGCCGCTTTATAAACGGTCTTAGATATACTGACGAGGAAACCATGGATATTGTCCAAATGGTTCTCTGCGGCAAGGTAAACAAGGATATCGTTGCCCTTATTGAAAAAACCGGGGGCAAGGCAACCGGTCTGTGCGGGATTGACGGCGGTATGCTGAAAGCCCGCCGGATGAAGGGCGAAACCGACCTGGGGCTTGTCGGTGAAATTGAGCGGGTTGATGTGTCTCTGTTAAAAGCGCTTCTGGATTCCGGTATTATTCCGGTTATATCCTCTACGGCTTACGGAATCGGGGAAGATGAGGGAAAAGCCCTCAATATAAACGCCGATATTGCCGCTGCCAAAATATCTGCCGCTTTGGGCGCCGAAAAGCTGGTACTTATGACCGATGTACGGGGCATTCTTAGGGATGTACAGGATGAAACCTCTCTTATTAAATCCGTGGCAAGATTCCAGCTTGATGAATTGAAGAAAGAAGGTATTTTGAGCAAGGGGATGATTCCAAAAACGGATTGCTGCGCCATGGCCCTGGACGGCGGAGTAAAAAAGACCCATATTATTGACGGACGTCTTCCCCATGCTATCCTTATAGAGCTGTTCACTGACGAGGGAATTGGCACTATGATAGAATGAGGAATTAGTAACTTGGAATAGAATTCTACTAGACAAGGCATTAAATCTTTTATAGAATAGTTTAGGTTTGTAAAAAGGAGGCCAGTTGGCGGAAAAAGATTTACGCGTAAATGAACAAATTCGGGCGAGGGAGGTCCGCTTAATCCGTGAGGAGGGGGAACAACAGGCTATAATGTCTGTCGCGGAAGCGCTCGGGATCGCCAGGGAAGCGGGGCTTGACCTTGTAGAGGTCGCGCCTCAGGCAGTTCCTCCTGTTGTAAAGATTTTGGATTATGGCAAGTTCAGGTTCGAAAATGAAAAGAGGCTTAGGGATTCCAAGAAAAAACAGAAGCTTCTTAAGCTTAAAGAAATCAGGATGCAGCCGAAGATCGACGATCACGATCTGAATTTCAAATCGAAACATATAAAGGAATTTTTGTCCGATGGTAACAAGGTAAAAGTAACGATCCGCTTTCGCGGTCGGGAACTTGCCCATACGAACTTGGGTTTTGATGTGATGAAGGACGTTCTTGCCCGTATCGAAGGCGAGTATGTTATGGATAAGCCTCCTGCTATGGAAGGAAGGTTTATGTCCATGGTTCTTGGTCCCAAATCCAGGAAATAAATTTTTAAGAGGTAGCAAATGCCCAAGATGAAAACAAAAAAAAGCGCGGCAAAGCGTTTTTCCTTTACCGGCTCAGGCAAGGTAAAGTACAAAAAACAGAATCTGCGCCATATCCTGACAAAGAAGTCATCCAAGCGGAAACGGAAACTGCGCAAGACGGGTATCCTGTCCAGTGATAATGTACCGGTTATAAAAAAACAACTCCTACCGTATGGGTAAGAGGATTAAAGAAATAAATAGAGGGTTAATATGGCGAGAGCAATAGACAGTTCCAAGCGGAAAAGTCATCGTAAGAAAATACTGAAACAGGCAAAAGGGTTCTGGGGCAGACGGGGTACAAACTATAAAGCCGCGAAAGATGCGGTTGCCAAGGCCCTGAATTATGCGTATCGGGATAGAAGGGACAGAAAGGGAGATTTCCGCCGTCTGTGGATTATCAGGATTAATGCGGCGTGCCGGGAACAAGGGCTTTCCTATTCGCGCTTTATCTCCGGTCTTGAGAAGGCGGGTATTACTATCGACCGTAAGGCATTAGCATGGCTTGCCACCGAAGATACTGCCGCTTTCCAGGCAATTGTAGAAAAAGCCAAAACCGCGCTGGAAGCGTGTTCCTGACAATCTTTTGTTGTCAGGAATTCCGGTTTATATAGAGTTTAAGTCTAAGGAGTAAAATATGATCGGCCTTGAGCATGTACAACTGCTGGAATCCAGAGTCGCCAAAGCGATTGACTATGTGCGGAAGGTAACCGCTGAAAACGCCGCTTTGGTATCGGAAAAAGAAGGATTACAGGAAAAACTGGAAGCTAACCAGAAAAGGATTGACGAACTCGAAGTTCTTGTTATGCGCTTTAAAGAAGAGCAGGGGCGTATTGAGGATGTAATAATGGCTGCCCTTGACCGCCTTAGCCAGTTTGAGGAAGCGTTTGAGAACAGCCTGAAGGAAGAGACAGTAAACAAGAAACCGGCGGTAAAGGCCGAGGCAAAAGCTCCGGTAGAAAAACCGGCTGAGGTAACGGAACCTTCGCCAAGCCAGGAAGAAGTATTCTTTGAAATTCCAAAAGAAGAAACCATGAATGACGAAGAACCATTAAACGAAGGTTCTTCTGCGGCAGGTGAACTGGACATTTTTTAGGGGATTTAATGGCCAATGAATTATGTCTGGACATTTTGGGGACTTCATTTACCATAGCTGCTGACGAGGACGAAACCTACCTGCAAAAAGTGCTAACCCAGTACCGGGCAGCAGTTGAGAATACCCAAAGTATTTCCGGTATAAATGAACCTCTTAACATCGCGATTTTAACAGGTTTTCTGTTATGCGATGAAATTAACAAGATAAAACAGCAGCAGGAAGGTGTATCTGTAGAAATAGAAGAGCGGACACTTAACCTTATTGAAAAACTTGAACAAGCGTTAAAGGTCTGCGAGAATGGCTGATCTTTACAGGCTTATAAATCAATTTAAACATTATGATTGGGGTTCACCGGATTTAATCCCTGAGTTTCTTGGTTTTGAAAACAATGGCGAGGTTTCGCCAAAAACCCTTTATGCAGAAATGTGGATGGGTACTCACAAGGGGGCTCCTTCGCTGGCGGAGATGGTTTTGCCAGGAAAGACAGTAAGTCTTGCCGAACTTGCGGGAGGGGAACTTCCGTTTCTTTTTAAGCTGCTGGCTGTGGAAAGCCCGCTTTCCATTCAGGCTCATCCTGATAAATTGTCCGCAGAAAAAGGATTTTCCAGGGAAAATGAGGCAGGGATTGCCTTGAATTCGCCTACACGGAACTACAGTGATAATAATCATAAACCGGAAATAATCTGCGCCCTTACCCCTTTTACGTTGATGGTTGGGTTCAGGGAACCTTCGGAAATTCGCGAATTACTCAAAGGATTACAAGCGCTGCCGTTGCGCACGAATATATTTTCCGCCCTACTTAATTCCCTTGATACAGGTTTGCTTAAAGATTTTTTTTCCGGGCTTTTTAACATTTCACCGTCTGAGTGTAAAAATCTCGCCGGTTTATTTAAGGAAGAATATCCCCGTGAAGGCAGCGGCGCGATCTTGCCGGAACAATGGAAGCTAATGAAAAATTTTGCCGCCCGGTATCCGGGAGACCCGGCGATGTTATCTCCCCTTTATCTGAATATTATTACACTACAGCCGGGGCAGGCAATTTTTATTCCTGCCGGGGCGCTTCACGCTCATGTCAGCGGTTTTGGAATTGAGTTGATGGCAGACTCCGACAATGTACTGCGTGGCGGGCTTACACCCAAACATATTGATGTTTTTGAATTAATCAACATTCTTGATTTTGCTCCCTTTATGCCGCAGATAATAACCCCTCCGGCTTCTTCAGGCTGGTTTCGTTATCCGGCTCCGTGTGATGATTTTTCTCTTTCCATTCTGCGCAGCGATGGGGTTGAAAAAATCTTTTCCGAAAGCGGTCCGGCAATTTGCATTGTTACTCAGGGAGAGCTTTCTTTTGGAAGCATGGTATTTAAAAAAGGTGAGTCATTTTTTGTTCCCCCGCCGGAGTGCCGCGCGCCTGTTTCCTTTAACGGGCATTACTCCCTCTTTATTGCCGGTACAGGCAAGACAGCGTGAAAATTCTTGTAGACGCCGATTCCTGCCCTAAGGAGGCAAGGGAACTTGTTCTTCGCAGGGCCGAAAAACTTGGCATACGCGCGGTGTTTGCGGCTAATCGTCCGATTCCCGTAGCTGCCGGCGCTGAAATGGAAATCTGTCCCATCAGGGAAAATTCCGCAGACGACCGTATTGTAGAACTTGCCGAACGCGGCGATCTTGTAGTTACAAGGGATATTCCCCTTGCTAAGAGGCTTATCGAAAACAGCGTAACTGTTGTTGACGATCGCGGCAGGATAATCACAAGGGACAATATTAATGAATTGCTTTCTCTGCGTAACTTTATGGTAGGTTTGGCGGAGAATGGTTTGGGAATTGAAAGAATCGCCCATTATGGTAAAAAAGAACTGAAAACATTCGCGGACAGCCTGGATAAGGTACTAACACAGCGCCTGAAGATGGAACGCGCTTAGTTTTGGTACAATTTAATAACCTCCATAATTAACTCGTCCATTATATCGTCAGAATTTTTGCGTAATTGGATTTTTTTTGCCTTAATTATTTCCGCCATTTGCCGTAAATTAGGTTTTTTTTGTTCGGATTCCCCGTTATTTTCTCCTTCTTCAGGAATTAGAAGTTCATAAACCTCTTTATTCAGAGCTTTGGCTATTCTTGACAGCGCCTTGTCGCTTACCCAAGTCTTGCATTGCTCAATTTCTATCATATGGGGTACCGAGATATCTGAATATATTGCCAGTTTTACTTGGGTAATATGTAACTCAGTTCTGGCTTTTTTTATATTTTGGGAAAGTATTTTCCGTAAATTACTGGATTCTTTCATATTTATTAAGAATAGGCTAATACCATCAGTAAAAAACTATGGTGTTGACATTATTAAATAACTAATGGTATTATACTTACCAGAATTTAATGATTAAACATAAGAGAACGCCGTGCATAATGGCGTGGCTTTTATGAAAAAACAGCAGTGCGGGTGCATAACGTCCTTGTGGGTATCCTTGGCTGCAAATCCGGTCAGCTTGTTTCGGCAGCGGCGGGGTTTAAAAAAAGGTAAAAAAAGCCATTTTTTTGTGAGGGCAGGGGTTGATCTGTCTGGATGTGTTTTGTGAATTTTTTTAACATGAAAAAAAAGATACTATCATTACTTATCGCGTTATTTATAGCTTTGCCGCTATTCGCCCAGCCAAGGGGCAGGATTGCAATCCCCGACCTGAAAGGCTATGTAACACTGAAATGCGATTTCCATATACATACAGTTTTTTCGGACGGGAGAGTGTGGCCTACGGTTCGTGTAGACGAGGCATACCACGAAGGGCTTGATGCCATAGCAATCACCGACCACATTGAATACCGTCCGCACAAGAATGACGTTGTAGGATCGCATAATCGTTCATATGAGATAGCCCAAGCCAGAAACAGGGGCATTATTGTAATCAGAGGCGCCGAGATTACCCGTCCGATGCCTCCAGGACACTTCAACGCTATTTTCCTTACTGATGTTGACGAATTGGACAAGCGCAATTATATGGATGTTTTCCGCGCTGCCGAGGCCCAAGACGCTTTTATCTTCTGGAACCATCCAGGTTATGAACCGCAACAGCCAGACGTTACCCTTTGGTGGCCGGAACATACACAGCTTTTAGAACAGGGGTTGATGCACGGTATCGAAGTAGTTAATGGCAGCGTGTATTCTGTCGAAGCGCACCGCTGGGCTTTGGAAAAGAACCTTACCATGTTAGGCAACTCCGATATTCACGGGCCTATGAGGGCCTTTGCTCCCGGAGAACACCGGACAATGACCCTTGTATTCGCCCGTAGCGCGACACCGGAAGCCATTCACGAGGCGCTGACGGAAAGACGCACAGCGGTATATTTTCAGGAGTACATCATCGGCAAAGAAATATACCTAAAGGAACTTTTCGAGAACGCTGTCGAAATAACCGTGACAAAAACCGGTAATACAGTGCGCATAAGGTTTAGAAACAGATCCGATCTGACTTTCCATCTTAGAAAAGCGGAGCATGACCCAAGGTTGACATATTTGCGAAGTTTTACCCTTACTCCTTATACCATCAGGCCGCAAAACACGCAGACCATTACAGTCAGACTTAACGAAGGCATCGAAGGCGGCGATGTAAATTTTATCGTAGAAAATTTATTAGTGGAGCCAAATACTGGAATGAAATATACGGTTGGGATATAGGAGCGAAAAAGTAATGAAAACAGTTTATGTAGGAATGAGCGTTGATCTTATTCATCCGGGGCATTTAAACATTATTAATGAAGCAGCAAAGTACGGACGTGTAACAATCGGTGTATTAACAGATAAAGCAATTGCCAGTTATAAACGTTTGCCCTATTTATCGTTTGAGCAACGAAAATTAATAGTTGAAAGTTTAAAGGGCGTTGCCCAGGTTATTCCCCAAAATACATTGGACTACAGACCTAATCTTTTATCCATCAAGCCTGATTTTGTCGTACATGGCGATGACTGGAAAGAGGGTGTTCAAAAAAATGTCAGACAACAGGTTATTGATACTATTGCTGAATGGGGCGGCGAAGTAATTGATGTTCCCTACACAAAGGGAATTTCATCTACTATTTTGAACCAGCGTTTAAAAGAAATTGGCACAACCCCTGATATCCGGTTAAAGCAGTTAAGACGTTTATTACATGCCAAGCCTATAGTACGTATTCTGGAATCACATAGCGGGTTGACAGGGCTTATTATAGAAAATACTTCAGTAGAAGTTAACGGGGTAAAAAAAGAATTTGACGGAATGTGGTCAAGCAGCCTGGCAGATTCAACAGTTAAAGGCAAACCCGACATAGAAGCTGTTGATTTGACAACACGCTTACATGAGTTGAATGATATGCTGGAATGTACAACAAAGCCGATAATTTTTGACGGTGATACAGGAGGAAAGATAGAACATTTTACGTTTACTGTCCGAACCATTGAACGGCTGGGAGTATCCGCAATAATTATCGAAGACAAAACAGGCTTAAAAAAGAATTCGTTATTTGGTACGGAAGTGGAACAGGAACAGGCAACAATTGAAGAGTTCTGTGAAAAAATAAAAGCAGGAAAGAACAGCCAGATTACAGATGACTTTATGATAATTGCCCGTATAGAGAGCCTAATCTGCGGCAAACCTGTAAGTGATGCCATAGAAAGAGCCTTTGCCTATATTGAAGCAGGGGCAGATGGTATTATGATACACAGCAAGGAAAAGACAGGGGAAGACATTCAGCAATTTTGTCAAATACTCAGGGCAAAAAACCAATTGATCCCAATAGTTGTTGTACCTTCAACTTTTAGTCATATTAAAGAAAGCGAGTTTGGAGAATGGGGTGCAAACATTGT
>Ga0099364_10004626_pt1 | contig 20807 bp, 17 predicted proteins | sample TergutTh196P3_FD_73070 | JGI IMG/M metagenome (GOLD analysis project Ga0099364, IMG submission 73070) | Microcerotermes parvus P3 segment gut microbial communities from Pointe-Noire, Republic of the Congo - Th196 P3 | ecosystem: Host-associated > Arthropoda: Insects > Digestive system > Gut ... | reverse complement strand
AAAGCGCGATGCTATGACATATGAAGAAGCTGTACAAGCAGTGCTGACCGGAATGGAAGTCGCCATCGAAGCGGTTGGAGACGGGTATAAGCTGCTCGGCGCGGGTGAAATGGGCATCGGCAACACAACCACTTCCGCGGCTGTGTTATGCGCACTCACCGGCATATCAGCCGAGCGGGTCGCGGGTAAAGGCGCGGGGTTGAAAGAGGAGGCATACAGGAGAAAAATAGAAGTAATAAGGTCAGCCGTTGAAAATAACAAACCAAATCTTGCCGATCCTATAGACGTTTTGGCAAAAGTAGGAGGTTTTGATATCGCGGCTATGGCGGGAGTTTTCCTCGGCGGCGCGTATATGAGGAGCCCCGTTGTGATCGACGGGTTTATTTCCATGGTCGCCGCTTTGGTTGCATCGCGGATCTCTCCTGACGCAAAGGGTTTTATGTTTGCTTCCCATGAATCATATGAGCAGGGCTTCGCACACGCGTCAAAAGCTCTGGGGCTGGAGCCGTACTTGAATTTGAATCTGCGGCTCGGCGAAGGCAGCGGATGTCCGATCATGTTCGCGGTAATCGACGCCGCCTGTGCTGTGATACGTGATATGGCTACATTTGAACAGGCCGAAATCAATGATGATTATTTAAACGAACTAAGACAGGGCGATTGCGTAACGGTTGCTAGTACTCCATTCTGGAAATAACTGTACGAAAATTGTGGTGGATTTTTTCGGCTGGCTAGGCAAAAGCCCGCCGGAATACCACTGGTATTTCAAGGGATTTTAACGACGGCAGACGGAAAAAGACGCCGTAAGGTTTGTATAGGTATTTTCAGAATTGAGTACTAGTCTCAACTAAACGCTTAAGTGTGAGCAAAAAGGCGTGTTGTGCGGCGCAGTGAGGGAATTCCGGTTTTATAACAAGAGAACCTTAATCCCCGCCGCGCGGACATCAAATCAAGCGTTTCAACGTAGTTTTCCCGGAACTGACCGAACGTAGCCGCATAATACGCCTGTTTCCGGCGGGAATCGACGGGGGGCTGACCAGTAACGTTCCCATTCGGTTTTGTATTAGATTCCGCAAAACCCATTGCTTTAATCATTAGCGTCTGTTATTATTATGTTGCAAGGCTCAAGGAGGACACCAATGGACACCAATGGACACAAACAACATACTGCCCGACGATATGCCGCCGGACGAATATCTATCCGAAGACATATTGCCCGACGGATTGCCGAAAATACTCCCACCCTACGAGAACGGTATATTCCGGTCGATCCTTACATTTAATGCTGTGCAACTACAAGGTCTTCGATTTTAAAAACGATCTAATGGAACATTTCGTGTTCCGCAACGAAAAAGGGACCGAGCTCTGCGACGCCGTAATGGCGATATTCATAGATTTGACGAAAGCGAAGGAGATTGCGAAAAAACCCGTAAGCGAAATGAGCGACATAGAGGGATGGGTTGTGTTTTTTGCGCTGGGCAACAATCCAAAATACAGCCAAATCATTGACGGGATAATAAAAAGGAAAGAAGGTATTGCAGTGGCAAGAGAAACATTGTTGAGCATAAGCCAGAACCCCGACGAGCGCGCCCGCTACCATTCCCGCAGAAAATGGCAGCAAGACCGCGAACACGAGCAGGCGGTAGCGCGCAAAGAAATGGAGGCTGTGCGCAAAGAAATGGAGGCTGCGCGCAAAGAAGGCCGTGAGAAATACGAGCCGCTGCTTGCAAGCAAGGACGCTGAGCTTGCAAACAAGGACGCTGAGCTTGCAAATATGGCCGCTGAACTCGCAGCCCTCCGCAAAAAGCTTAACGAAGGACAATAACCGTTTTTTGTTCCAATTGAATAGGCATCATATTAACCAAACCCATAACAGAGGACGTTAAGGCCGGACAAAGCCTTGACGCCCTCTATTTTTTTGCGCAAAAACACAACGCTGGAGAAGTTTAGATTAGGGATTAGGGATCAGGGATTAGTCTTTGGGCTTGGTCACTTTTAGACAAAGATGAGCTGATTTACATGTAATCGGGGACTCCGTCCGACTAATCCCTAACCCCTAATCCCTGATCCCTCCGTCCAAATCCCAAATTCCAAAAATCGAATTGTTCCTTTTTGGTAACAATTCGCACATTAAAATTTAAAACGTGCTATGTTAGACGCAGGAAAAAAAATAAGTGAGAAAAGAGGTGATAATTTATAAGTCATAAAACCCCGTACTATACTCCTTCCTCGCAATCCCCCTATGCGTCCTCGGAGCAGTAGTCTTTAAGAAATTTAGAATGAAATAGAAGCTAAAATTATAATCGCGCCGGCGGAATTTCCCGCCGGCGTAATTATTATCTTGTATTTCACTCTCGCCATATGCTATATTTGTCTCAGAGGTAACGATACCAACAGACTAATCCCTAATCCCTGATCCCTGATCCCTGATCCCTATTAAGGAGGTCACCGTATGCAGAGCTCTAAATCCGTCAGTTATGCGGAGGCAGGCGTTGATATCACCGCCGGGTATGAATCTGTAAAGAGGATAACCCCTCACATTATCAGTACACACCGTCCCGGCGTACTCGGTGGGTTCGGCGGATTTGGCGGTATGTTTGAGCCTGATCTGACCGGTTTTAAACGACCTGTTTTCGTGTCCGGCGCCGACGGGGTCGGGACTAAGCTGAAAATCGCTTTCATAATGGATAAACACGATACCATAGGGATAGACTGTGTCGCCATGTGTGTTAATGATATCGTCTGCTCCGGCGCCGAACCTCTATTTTTCCTTGACTACATCGCTATGGGCAAAAATGTGCCTGAACGTACGGAACATATCGTCGCAGGCGTCGCCGAAGGCTGCCGGCAGGCGGGCTGCGCGCTGATAGGCGGCGAGACGGCTGAACACCCCGGCATGATGCCGGTTGACGAGTACGATATTGCGGGATTCTCCGTCGGAATTGTCGATCATGACAATATAATAGATGGCGGTGGGATAAAAGCCGGAGATGTTATTCTCGGACTTACCTCATCGGGCCTTCATTCAAACGGTTACTCCCTGGTGCGGAAAATTTTTGCGGATGAACTCAAAAACCTGAATACGCACATGCCCGAGCTGGGCTGCACGCTCGGAGAGGAGCTGCTTCGCCCGACAAACATCTTCGTAAAACCGCTGCTTAATGTGGTCAGGCGTTTTGGTGAGGATATAAAAGGCATCAGCAACATCACCGGCGGCGGACATTATGAAAACATCCCGCGTATGCTGCCGGAAAACATCCGCGCCTGTATAGATACGTCCAAATTCCCCAAAAAACCTGTTTTTGATATTCTTGCGAGAAAAGGCGGGATTCCGGAGCGGGACATGTACAACACTTTCAACATGGGCATAGGCGTTGTTATAGCAGTCAGTGAAGACATGGCGGACGCGGTCATATCGGCTCTGCTTGCGGTGGGCGAGGTACCCATACATATAGGCCATTGTACCGACGGAGAAAAAGGAGTTGATCTGATATGGTAAGAACCGCTGTTCTGGTGTCGGGAGGGGGAACAAATCTCCAAGCCATCATCGACGCGAATCTTTTCGGCGAGATAAAAAACTTTGAGCTTTCGGCCGTTATCTCATCTAATCCCGACGCTTATGCCAACGAGCGCGCACGTCACGCCGGGATACCGGTATACATCGTGGACAGGGCTGTTTTCGCCAACCGCATGAGCTTTACAAAAGCGCTTTTGGATAAACTAAAAGACCTGGAGATAAAACTCGTCGTTTATGCCGGCTTTAACTACATAATCGATCCCCCGCTTATCAAAGAATACAGAAACAGAATAATAAACATCCACCCGTCGCTGATCCCTTCTTTCTGCGGTCCCGGGTTTTATGGTCTGCGCGTTCATGAGGCCGCTCTGGCGCACGGCGTCAAGGTAACCGGAGCAACGGCCCACTTTGCTACCGAAGTTGTTGACGACGGTCCGATAATCCTGCAAAAGGCAGTGCCGATATTTGAGGACGATACCTCAAAGACGCTCCAGCGCCGCGTTATGGAAGACGCCGAATGGAAGATACTGCCCGAGGCTATATCCCTGTTTTGTGAAGGGCGGCTTAAGGTTGACGGCAATAAAGTAAGGATATTGGAGGCCGGAGAATGATGAGGAGCATAGACGGGTTGCTTCGCGCAAACCCTTATCCCGGGCGGGGAATCATTTTAGGCCGCAGCGAGGACGGCAGCCGCTCAGTGATTCTGTATTTTATCATGGGCCGCAGTGAAAACAGCCGCAACCGTGTTTTTGAAAGAACGGACGATGGCATTCGCACAAAGGCTTATGACCCGAAAAAACTCACAGACCCCAGTCTGATCATCTATCACCCCGTGCGTGTTTATGACGGCCGGACGATCGTAACAAACGGCGACCAGACAGACACAATACGAGAACATCTCTCCGCCGGGCAAAGCTTCCGCAGCGCACTGACGACCAGAGAGTTTGAACCCGACGCGCCAAACTACACACCCCGCATATCAGGACTTGTCATGAAAGACGGAAGTTACACCCTTTCTATATTAAAAACCGCCGTATGCGACCCTTCATGCTGTCTTCGCAGCTTTTTTGAGTATTCATCGGCAATCCCGGGCCTTGGGCATTTCATTACTACTTACGAAAAAGACGGCGACCCGCTCCCCTCCTTCAAAGGCGAACCGATACCCGTAAAAATAACAGACACAGATGGTTTGGAGCAGTTTGCAGGCATAGTCTGGGACGCCCTGGATAATGATAACAAAGTCTCCCTATGCGCCCGCGAAACAACTCTAGCCACAGGACGATCCGCAGACTTTATAATTAATAAATATTCTTAATGCAGAGGTACATCTTATAATGAACGAATTAGAATTAAAGTACGGCTGTAATCCAAACCAAAAGCCTTCGCGTATTTATGTCGAGTCCGGTGAGCTGCCTGTCGAAGTATTAAATGGCAAGCCGGGGTACATAAATTTTCTTGACGCGCTTAACGGCTATCAGCTTGCCTGTGAACTGAAAGAAGCGACGGGTCTTCCCGGCGCGGCTTCTTTTAAACATGTTTCTCCGGCGGGCGCGGCTGTAGGTCTCCCGCTGAGCGAGCTCGAAGCAAGGGTGTTCTTTGTCGAAGGCATGCCGCTATCCCCTCTTGCAAACGCGTATGTCAGGGCTCGCGGTGCAGACAGGGTCAGCTCGTACGGCGACTGGGCCGCGCTTTCCGATATCTGCGACGAGGAAACCGCAAACGTGCTTGCTCCGGAAGTTTCAGACGGCGTCATAGCTCCCGGATACACCGCCGACGCGCTTAAAATTTTGAAAAATAAAAGGAAGGGCGGATATAACATCGTAAAAATCGACGCTGATTATGCCCCTTTCGGCACAGAGCGTAAGGATGTGTTCGGCGTCACGTTTGAACAAGGCCGTAATGATTTGAAAATAACGGCGGATATGCTGGGTAATATAGTCACCAAAAATAATGATCTGCCCGAAGACGCAAAGAGAGACCTTCTTTTATCACTTATCACGCTTAAATACACGCAGTCAAACTCTGTCTGCTTTGTCAAAGACGGTCAGACTATCGGCGTCGGCGCCGGACAGCAAAGCAGGATTCATTGCACGAGGCTCGCCGGGCAAAAGGCGGACAATTGGCTGCTCAGGCAGCACCCGGATGTGCTTGATCTTCCGTTTAGAGCGGATGTAAGCCGCCCTGCCCGCGACAATGCCGTAGACCTGTTTATTTCAGACGACCATGAAGATGTGCTGCGTGAAGGAGCGTGGGAGACTCTATTTTCGCACAGACCCAAAGCGCTCCACTTTGAAGAGCGCCGCCGTTGGATATACCGCGCTTCCGGCGTCTCCCTCGGGAGCGACGCCTTCTTCCCTTTCGGGGACAATATAGAAAGAGCAAGAAAATCCGGAGTCGCTTTCATAGCGCAGCCGGGAGGCTCAATAAGAGACGATAATGTTATAGAAACCTGCGATAAACACGGCATTGTCATGGCCTTTACCGGCGTAAGGCTGTTTCATCACTGATGCGGACTGCGGACCGCAAGGGATTAGGGGCTAGGGATTAGGGGCTAGGGACTTGAGTTCATAATTATAAGAGAGGGAGAGAAATTTATTATGGATGTTTTGGTTATCGGCGGGGGCGGGCGTGAGCATGCTATCTGCCGGAGTTTGCGGCAGTCGGGCCGCGTGAGTAAGCAGTTTTGCGCTCCGGGCAACGGCGGCATAGCAGATGTCGCCGAGTGTGTTGATATCAGCGCGACAGATATTGAGAACATGATTCGATTCGCTAAAGACGCCGGCATAGACTTCGTCGTCGTTGCGCCGGACGACCCTCTCGCCCTGGGTATGGTCGATGCGTTTGAGGCGGAAGGTATCAGGGTTTTCGGCCCCAGACAAAATGCCGCGATAATAGAGAGCAGCAAAGTTTTTTCAAAAAACCTCATGAAAAAGTATAATATCCCGACAGCGCAGTATGAAGTCTTTACCGACGCGGAATCGGCAAAGGGATATATCCGTGAAAAGGGTACCCCGATAGTCGTCAAGGCGGATGGTCTCGCTTTAGGAAAAGGCGTCGTCGTCGCCGCTGACATTGAATCTGCGCTCAGCGCTGTCGATTCCATGATGCTGGACAAAAAGTTCGGCGACAGCGGCAGCCGCGTTGTTATCGAAGAGTGCATGACCGGTCCCGAAGTGACCGTCCTCATATTTACAGATGGAATAACCATCACGCCAATGCTGAGCTCCCAGGACCATAAACGCGCACTTACCGGCAACCTCGGCCCTAACACCGGCGGTATGGGCGCTTTCTGCCCCAGTCCACACTATACCGAAGAAATCGCCGATGTTTGCATGAGGACAATTTACCGGCCGACCATAGACGCGCTCCGCAATGAGGGCCGCCCGTTCAAAGGTGTGCTGTACTTTGGCCTGATGCTCACGCCAAACGGTCCGCGCGTGATAGAATACAATGCGCGGTTTGGCGATCCCGAGGCGCAGCCGATCCTTTCAATGCTGCAAACCGATCTGCTCGACGTCTTTGAAGCTGTGGCGGACGAGCGTCTGCATGAGATAGAGCTAAAGTGGCGCGATGGTTTTTCCTGCTGCGTCGTTTTGGCAAGCGGGGGTTATCCCGAAAAATATGATACAGGTTTTGAGATAACCGGTATCGATAAAGTCCCCGGTGATATTAGCGTCTTTCACGCGGGTACGGCGCGTTCTTCAAATTCCGGTTTCATTACAAAAGGCGGGCGTGTTCTGGGCGTCACCGCCATAGGCCCAAGTCTTAAAGAAGCCGCCGCCCGCGCATATGAGGGCGTAAAGCACATATATTTTGAGAAAGTACATTACAGAACAGACATAGGTATATGAACATATGCTTATGAATTATTTTACTATTGATTTTTTCTAAAAACATGTTAAAATACGTTTTAGTCGGCAGTTACGTTTTAGTCGGCAGTATTTTCAATGAAAATAATTTTTGGAGGTAGTACAATGGCATACAAGATCACCGCTGAGTGCATTTCATGCGGAGCATGCGCAAGTTCATGTCCGGTCGAAGCTATCACAGAGGGCGCGTCACAATACGACATTAACACAGACACATGCGTAGACTGCGGCGCTTGCGTGAGCACTTGTCCGGTTGAGGCAATAGCGGCGGAATAATACATTATGCATAAAAAAACTGCCGTGTAAAACGGCAGTTTTTTTATCAAACCACGTTATGCATTATGCATTGTAAAGGGGGTGAATCCGGTGTTATATCTTGTTTCCACGCCTATCGGTAATCTTGGCGATATTTCGGTAAGAGCAAGGCAAACGCTTGAAGAAGCGGATTTTATCGCGGCGGAAGATACTCGTGTCACACGTAAGCTTCTTGCTCATCTTAAAATAAAAAAAGCTCTGGTAAGCTATTACGAACATAATCGGCGGGAAAGCGGTGAGATGATCCTGCAGCGCATCCTGTCGGGCGAAAGTTGTGCGCTGGTGACCGACGCCGGTACCCCGGGTATAAGCGACCCCGGTGAAGAACTTGTTAAAATTTGCGCGGAATCCGGAGTGCCGATAGTCGCAATACCGGGACCGTGCGCAGCAGTGGCCGCACTCACTCTATCCGGCTTTCCTGCGGGCAGGTTTACATTCGAAGGGTTTTTGTCAACCTCAAAAAAAAGCCGCTTTGAGCATTTAAGCGAACTAAAGACGGAGAAACGGACAATGGTTTTCTATGAGGCGCCGCATAAACTCAAACGAACGCTTGCCGATATGCTTCATGTGTTTGGCGACAGGAGAGTTTCAATATCGCGTGAGCTTACCAAGTTTTTTGAGGAAACCATCCGTTGCAGTCTTTCTCAGGCTGTGGATCACTTTGAGAAAAACCCGCCGCGCGGCGAGTTTGTACTTGTCATCGAAGGCGCTCACGAAGGACCCTCCGCCCCCGAATCCGATCTTGAAGAAGCTGTCCGTAAAACAACTTCTTACATTGACGAAGGTTTATCCGTAAAAGACGCCGTAAAAAAAGCAACTGAAGAAACCGGCGCACCAAAAAACGCACTATACAAAGCAGTAATCGAAAACCGGGAGGAGATATAATAATGCAGAATGCAGAATTATTTCTGCATTCTGCATTGCGCGGTTTCGCCGCGCCTATCAACTTGCCCTTACTCTTATGATGCATTCAGCCTCTACTTCACCCACTTTGACTGTAAGGATACCTTGTCCCACTCCTGTCCCCCTGACAGTTACCCGCGTCCCGCCGCTTGTCGGAACAACGTCAAAAACGTTCGTATTGCTGCTGATCCATTCTATATCATCGTCAAACTCTACCCCCATAGGCTCAATCCTGACGCCAAGCGGGACTGTTGCATTGATCCCCCTTAATGTGATATCCTCTCTCCTGCGCCCGTCATATGTGATGGTCAGTGACTCTATCTCCACTACCGGTTCCGGTGTCGGGATAGGAGTCGGCGGTGTTGCAGGCGGCGGTGTGCCGGGACCCGGGATGCTGGTATTATCTATTTCGCTGGGTACCCCCGAAGTTGGTGTTTCAGTTGAGGGACCGGGAGATATTATATCACCCGCAGGCATTGGCGTCGTCAGAAGCAGAGCGCCGACAGCGACTGTTATCACAGCTAATATAAGAACACATATCAGCATTTTTCCTTTGATATTGTCACCGCTATCCGAATATTTGCCCCTTCCAATGCGCCTGGCGCCGCAATACGGACAACGGCTGCGTACGCCTGAGTACTTTCGGTCACATCTGGCACATTTGATTTCTGACATAATAGCCATAAAAAAACCGCCTTTTTACAGCACAAAACCGTACCGTTTCCGACATTTTACATCAAAAACCCGCTTCCGTCAACCAAAATATCTGTAAACAGTTCGTGTCATTATCCCTAGTCCCTAGTCCCTAGTCCCTAGTCCCTAACCCCTAGTCCCTAATCCCTGCATTAGCTCCCGCGCTACGCTCATAAACTCGTCAACATCCAGCGTTTCACCCCGCACCTGCACATTAAAACCACACCGCTTAACGATTTCGACCATCTCCTCCTTGCAGACCGATTGCCCGAATGCCGCGTACAGCGCGTTTACAAGTGTTTTTCTGCGCTGCCCAAATGCCGCACGTACTACGCGGAAAAAAACGGCTTGCTCATCCGGAGTCAGAATTTTCCCGGAGCCCGTTTTTATCATAACCACAGATGAAAACACTTTCGGTCTGGGTTTAAAGCACTCCGGAGGCACATCAAAAAGTATCTGCGCTTCGGCATAATACTTGACAAACACAGAAAACGCTCCATAATCCGAACTGCCCGGTTCCGCGCAAATTCGCCGCGCGACCTCTCTCTGCACCATAACCGTTATCATATCAAAAACACCCGCCTCAATCAATGTGGTAATCGCGGGAGTCGTTATGTTGTACGGCAGATTTGCACAGACGCAGCGCCGAACCCCCAACATCTTCTCCTCGGCCAGCTTTTTGATATCCAGCTTCAGGATATCTCCCTGAATAAACTCTACATTGTGCGTCCCGGCAAAAACATCATGCAAAATTGGCAGCAGTCGTCCGTCCAGCTCGACAGCGACGACACGCCCCGCAGCCATACAAAGCCGCTCAGTAAGCGCGCCCATGCCCGGACCGACCTCCAGTACGCAAAAAGACTTGTCAATACCCGATAGTCTGACTATTTTCTCCGGTATATTCGCATCTATAAGAAAATTCTGCCCCTTGGACTTTGAAAACCCAAATCCGTTTTGCCCCGTCAATTCCGCACTACGCATTCCGCTCCCTAATCCCTAATCCCTAATCCCTAATCCCTAATCCCTATTAACACTGCATCACGTTTTATTATACATTCAGTTTAACATTTATGCAAGAGAACTATTGAAAGCTCCGATACGGTATGATACAATATTCAGTGTTTTTACAGAAAGGGTGTACAAAAATTTGGATCTATTTGAAAAATGCGAAAGATTTACAGCCGCGCGTGAAGCCATGGCTGCTGGGATATATCCGTATTTTCATGCACTGTCAACCCATCAGGACTGCGTAGTTACCATTGAGGGCAGACGCACTATTATGCTTGGCTCAAATAATTACATGGGCCTGACATGCGATCCGCGCGTTATTGACGCCACTATAAACGCTGTGTTGAAGTTTGGCTCAGGGTGCTCCGGCTCAAGGTTTTTAAACGGCACGCTTGATTTGCATAATGAGCTTGAAGAAGAGCTCGCTTTATTTCTCAACAAAGAATCGGCGCTGACTTTCAGCACCGGGTTTCAGACAAATCTGGGCGTCATATCTGCGATAACGGGTCCTCACGACATTATCTTTTCCGACAGGGAAAACCATGCCAGCATAGTTGACGGTTCCCGGCTTAGTTTTGCTAAAACGATCAAATACACACATAATGACATAGATCAGTTACGTAATAAACTCGAGTGCGCACCCAAGGATACGGGAAAGCTCATAGTGACCGACGGTGTTTTTTCGATGGAGGGTGATATAGCAAAGCTTCCGGAAATCGTTGAACTCGCAAAGGCCCACGGTGCCCGTGTCATGGTTGACGACGCGCATGGTCTGGGAATGATAGGCGACTGCGGCAGGGGTACGGCGAATTACTATGGTCTTGAAGATGAAATCGATATCATAATGGGTACGTTTTCAAAGTCACTCGCGAGCCTTGGCGGATATATAGCTGCAAGTGAGAGCGTCACACATTACATCAGGCATAAATCACGACCGTTTATTTTCAGCGCTTCTATACCACCTGCATGCTGCGGAGCTGCGCTGGCCGCGCTTCGAATTATAAAAAGCGAACCGGAACGTTCAAAAAAATTGAAGGAAAACGGTGACTATTTGCGGAGTAAGTTCCGCGAAGCAGGCATTACGATCGGAGATTCAGAAACCGCCATCATACCCGTCATGACCTACGAAACAGAGCGTACATTTATTATTCACCACATGCTGCTGATGGCGGGCGTCTACTGCAATCCTGTCATAGCTCCCGCCGTGAAAGAGGGCGAATGCCTGCTCAGAACAAGCTGTACGGCAACACACACACAGGAGCAGCTTGACGAAGCCGCAGCGATTTTCAAAGATGTTTTCTCAAAAGCCTGATGAAGTATCTTTACGGGAAGAATGTTTTAATTACCGGGGGGTCGTCCGGTATCGGGCTTGCCACATCGGAGCTTTTAGCGTCGAAAGGTTATAACGTGTTTGCCGCCTCCCGAAATCCGGCTTCTGATATACGCCGTTTCCCCGGCTGCGGTGAGATTCGTCCCATAACACTTGACGTTTGCGACGCCGAATCGGTAGACGCGGCGGCGAGGAGCATTCTCGCAGAAGAAGAAATAGGCGTTGTTATTCACTGCGCCGGGATTGGCATTGCGTCTCCAGCCGCTGAGTTCCGGTCTGCGGCGGTCAGTATGCTTATGGAGTCGAATTTCAGCGGCGTGATGCGGGTAAACAGCAGATTCCTTCCCGGCATGATAGATCGCGGCACGGGCTTATGCATAATGATCGGCTCAGTCGCCGGAGTGTTTCCTATCCCTTACCAATCACACTACAGCGCCTCTAAGGCCGCGCTGGACTCTTACGCGATGGCATTACGCATGGAGCTTAGCAAGTACGGTGTACAAGTCAGTTTGGTATTGCCGGGCGACACAAACACTGGGTTTACAGATGCCCGTAAATTTGTGATAGAGGAAACATCCCCCCATTACGACACCTGTTTAAAAGCGGTGCGGAAAATGGAAAAAGACGAAATGGGCGGCCGTCCGCCTGATTCCGTCGCGCGAATCATACTTAAGCTCTGCAATCAAAAAAATCCTGCGGCACGCAAAGTCGTAGGCATTGACTACAAACTCCTCGTCTTTTTGCAGAGACTGCTGCCTTACAGGGTCGTAGAGACCATCCTGAGAGCGATTTATTTAGGCGGTTAGCCGGTTATAATGCAGAAACATGAGCTATTAACTCATAATTTATAATTCATAATTTGCGGTCGAAGACCGCATCAGGAGGTTGCAAATGTCTTTAAATTCTTATGACCAAATAAACGAGATGCATATCGATGTTCTGAGAGAGATCGCGAATATTGGCTCGGGCAACTCAGCAGCAGCGCTGTCTCGGATGATCGGGCATCCGACCGATATCTCCATACCCGGCATCGGGATAGAGGGTTTTAACGAGGCTTACGAGCTGCTAGGCGGGCCGGAAACGATCATGGTCGGTATAATCCTGTTCTTATCAAAGGGTCTGGATGGAATGATGATGTTTCTCCTGCCGGTCGAAGTCGCTTGCGATCTGGTCAACATGTTGATGGGTACAGACGTTAAGAGCTATGAAGATATCGACGAAATAGGGCTTTCGGCTATCAATGAAGTGGCTAACATCATGTCTGGATCATTTGTCGGCGCGATCGGCGAAATGACAGGCCTTGTGATCGACATCTCCCCGCCGGAATCCACACTGGATATGCTCGGCTCTATTATGAGCGTGCCGTCGATCTATTTTGCCAAAGTAAGCGACAAACTGCTCTTGATTCAAAACGAGATAGAAATCGCGGGAAAAAAGACCCCTGCCAACGTAATGCTGCTGCCCGACATACCGTCTCTGACAAAACTGATAACAAGTCTCGGGATAGACGTTTAGTTCAATTATAATACTCAAATTCCAAATTATAGATACTAACAGTGTCTCCCTCTCGGATACCTAAATCTTCAAGCCTTTTGAAGATTCCGGCATTGCGTAAAACCCTGTCGAAGAACATCCTCGACTCGTAATCACTGAAGTTCACATCCTGTACGAGCCTTTGTATCCACAAGCCCTCTATTGTCCACACATCATCGTGGTTTTCTATCACCAGATCGTCCGGGCTTCCCTGCATACGTTTTTTCGGTACATACTCAGGTGAAAATAACGCGATCGGAGGGAGTTTGCTGAGCTCCTCGGCGACAGCGTTTAATAGTTCCCTAATACCTTTTCTCGTTGCGGCAGAGATCAAAAAAAACTTATGTCCGCGCTCCTCGATATATTCCCTGAAAAGCACGATTGTCTCATAATCCGCTGCGATATCGCACTTATTACCTGCGACTATCATTGTGCGCTCCGCAAGTTCGGGATTATATCGCTTGAGCTCCTCGTTTATTGTCTCAAAATCCGAAGTGGGGTCGCGCCCCTCGCTTCCCGATATATCAACTATATGTATTATAAGTCTGCAACGGTCTATATGCCTGAGAAAATCGTGGCCAAGCCCGGCGCCCTCAGACGCGCCTTCTATGATACCGGGGATATCCGCCATCACATACGAAGTTCCTTCCCCGACGTATACTACTCCCAGATTAGGAAACAGAGTGGTAAAATGATAATTTGCTATCTTTGGATGAGCTTTGGAGGCGACTGAAAGCAGCGTCGATTTCCCGACGTTCGGAAAGCCCAACAACCCTACATCCGCGAGTAGCTTAAGTTCGAGAATAACTTCCAGTTCCGCTCCGGGCAGCCCGCTTTTGGCAAATCTCGGCGCCTGCCTGGTCGGTGTCGCGAAATGTTTGTTGCCCCAACCGCCGGAACCCCCGTAAGCGAGCGCAAACGGCTCGGGACCGGACATGTCGGCAATGACGGCACCGCTCTCCTTTTCACGTATGACTGTCCCGTTCGGTACTCGTATAACAAGGTCTTTCCCGTCTTTCCCTGTGCAGTTTTTTCCAGAACCATCGGCGCCGTTCTCAGCGGAGTAACTCCTCTTATACCGGAAGTCCATCAAGGTCGACATGTTCGTGTCGGCTTTTATTATTATATCACCGCCGCTTCCCCCGTCGCCGCCGTCCGGTCCCCCTGCCGCAACGTACTTCTCACGATGAAATGAAACCGCCCCGTTCCCACCTTTACCGGCCCGCACAGTAATCTCAGCCCTATCAACAAACAAAATTCTACCCCCTAACTTCATTGAGAACTGTGAATTGCTACTCCAACTCTAACACCATCGTCACAACCTTTGCCATTTGCGCACGGGTCATCGTATCGTTTGGCGCGAGCAGCCCGTCCGAACCCTCGACTATCCCAAGACCTATCAGCGTCGCCGTAGGGATCAGTGCATAGTCTTCCAGTGATTCGGCGTCCGGAAACCTCGCGAGGTCCTCAGCCGTCCCATCGTCATACCGCTTATTAAAGACGTCCAGTACACGGTATGTATATGTAAACGCATCCTGCCTCGTCAAAGATTCCTCCGGGCCAAAACTGTTACCACTCTGGGCTTCTGCCACACCGCTCTCCTTTGCCCAGGCCAGAGCCTTCGCATAATGCGCGCCGGACGGCACATCATCAAAACCGCCTATACCGCTTGGCTCAGGCGTCCCCACCGCTCTATGAAGCATGAGGATGTAGTCGCCGCGCTTCATTAGATAGTCCGGACCGTACTCCGTGGGCGTAATGCCCATTGTTATTCCTGCGCTAAGTATGAATTCGGCGTACTGCCTCGCCCAATGGCCCTGCATATCTGTAAAACCGCCTATCTCGACCCTTATAACAGTATCCGTTCCTTCTGCGGAAATCGTTATGGCGCCGGTTTGCTGCATAACATTTCCGGCTTTGAAGACGCCGGGCTGAATCATTTGACCAATGTTTCCCGATATGGCATAGCTAAACGAATGTGCTTGCGCTGTGACTTCCCTGCGATAGTATGTCGCCGCTATGTCGATCTCAAGCGTTTCTCCGGGATTGAGCCTGATCGATGTCAGCGGCGAAGCAGTGCCCTTTCTCGCGGCGGTTATCGACGTCGGTCTCGTTATCACAACTATATTACCCGTACCAAAAGCCCCGGCGGACGACGATTGCAGAATGATAGTATCGGTTCCCGCTACGGGTCCGGCCGTATACCGTGTCCCGCTGATACTTGATCCGACAGCAGACGGCTCCGCCCGGATATCCCCGGGAACAGAGACCGGCCTATAACCTCTGTCCGCAGCCACAAAATTAAGATCGACAGACGAACCCGCAAGAACTATTACACCGTCATTTCTGATGCTTAGATTCCTTGCCGCACCGTCGGAAACCGCGTCGGTAACAAAAAGCAGGTATGTCGCGCAGCCCCTTTCAGACCCGCCGGACGGACGACTCACAACGGCAGCACTGTTGTCTCCCGGTAAACGTATGCTCAAGGCCGTGGACCCGCCGCCGTCAAAATTGACCGCATAGACTACGCCCTGTCTTAATAACTCGTCTGTCAGTTCACTAAGAGTCATCCCGACCGAGTGCGTGTTGTCGCGTCCGTCGACGATATAGCTGATCACGCTTCCGTCCGCCCTTACTCCGAACGCTGTCCTTGGCGCTCTGGCAAGCAGCGCACTGTCCCATTCGGCTGAGCTTGTCTTGACGCCGTCGTAAATAAGAATATCACCTCCGCCCGTCGCTTGACTTGCGTAGCTTAGTCTTTCATCCGATGGCGTAGTCGTCATAGTGATAATATCGCCCACCGCAAATTTCTCATATTCGGCGATAAAACCTCCGTGATGCGCGGCTGTAAGTATCATATTTCCTTCGCCGATGGGTATCGCCCCGTCCGATTCCAGCATCTCGGTCACTTCAAGAGTCATTGTGCCTGAGACCGATGGCCTCCCCTCAAGGATCCTGAATCTCACGAACCAGCCGGGCGAAGATGTTCTGGTCGAGACTGTCGAGAAATCTTCCGTCAACAAAACCATGCCGCCCGTATCCACGCGAAACTTGTTAAAGTTGAGCAGGTCTACGCTCTCTCCTTCATTGTACGCCCCATTACCTCCGCCGTTATTGTAAAGCGTGATTTGCACAGTCGGTTCTTCAACAAAAAAAACGCTTCCGTCATAACCAAAACAGATCGCATTTCTCTCACTCGGGCTTGATATGTACACGCCGTCCTCAATGACTATCCCGAGTGGAACGCCTGTCTGCATAGAAAAAAAGTCTGTGTTTACTACCGCGAGAACATTTTTGCCGAGGCTTTCAGCGTGTCTGACCATTCTCGATATGGTGAGTGCGCCGAATACCGTCTCTCCCCTCATAACTATCGGATACGCATCGCCCGGACCTGTCATCCTCACTGCAAAACTTTCCCTGCGCCCCTCCGCAGAAGAATAAGTAATGGTATTAATATATTCCAGATTATCTGCAAGCAAACGCGTATTGGAATAAACTATATCTCCGGCAGCATAAGCCGCCGGCGCTGTCAGCAGCGACAGTAAAATCAGCACGGCTGTCACGGTCCTGAACATTCTGCTTTTCATCTGCTTTTCCTTTCCGGCTAGTCTAGGTGGGACTGCGTCCCCCCTAGACGGCTCGATACCCCCCTCGCGTTTGCACGGCAAACGCGGCCGCTCGACGGCAGTTGTGTCCTACGGGGAAATGAATTCCCCTGCGGACGATTCAATTCTTTTCATAGCTAATTTGACACTACCTTATATATGTAAGCAAGCATAGCACAAGTTTGGCGCACATTCAACCTGCGCATGTTCCGGTATCATATGAATAAATAAATAGGAGTATGCATAGCTCTATTATGTAAACCATTTCCTTCTTTGCCCGAAACACATAAACTCCACTTGCGTGTTATGGAATTTTTTGCCTTTTCCGCTTTCGTCTTTATCGTTATTGAGGATAAAGGCTGTGGATAAACCTGTGGATAATGTTAATAACTCTTTGTACTCAATACAGATAAACATGATTATGTTAACCTGCGTTATATTATTCCGCGATGTAAAGGGGTATTATTTTTGTAAAAATAGTGTAAAATAAACCAATAAATATATGCAGAACTGACATAAAAAAATTATCAGTGAATAGTCAAAGTTGAATATTCACTGATAATATACATCGCTGAAAACAGCTATACATTTTGTAATATTTGCGATAACGTCTTTACAAAGAGAAAAAATCTGTTATAATAACTGAGAGTTTGGGCTCGTAGCTCAGCTGGGAGCCCAACTTGGACAATTACGCTAACATAGACATCTGAATCTTATCCGGGCTCGTAGCTCAGCTGGGAGCCCAACATGGACAATTACGCTAACATAGACAACTGAATCTTATCACGGGCTCGTAGCTCAGCTGGGAGAGCGCCGCGTTCGCAATGCGGAGGTCGAGAGTTCGATCCTCTTCGAGTCCACCACTAATATGTCAAGACCACGCTAAAAAATATTTATGAATTTTTTGTAACGTGGTCTTGGTCAAAGGAAACCGCCGTCGGATTCAGTTCCGGCGGCGGTTTCGTAGCTCTAATCTAAGCTGTTGCCTTGCTGATGTAGTCTGTATGTTTCCAGACGACTTCGATAGTCATGTCAGGTAAAACGCTGACGCGCTCAATGAACATATCAGCGAGTTCTTGTGTCAAAGTGTCCGCTTCTGAAATCATCTCGGCCATTCGCAGACGTTCATTGGCAGCTTGCTTTTCAAAGGATGCCTTTTCCGCTTCTTTTCCAAGTGCATCTTTAACCTGAGCCAGCCGCTTGATTTGAATTTCAATACCCGCTTTTTCAGACCTATATGTTTCGGCGGTGATTTCCTCAAGCATAAGCCGTTCATAGAGGGTGTGTTTCTCGTCATTCAGGTTGTACAGTTGCCTGTCGAGTTCAGATACTTCCTTGTGTTTATCTGCATTGCCCGAACAATCCTTGATGTTGTCCGCTTCGCAAATAGCTTGTGTTTGTTCGCTAAGTATATCATAGAGCGTGTCGGACAGTTTCTTTGCGTCAATCCGCAAATGGTGACAAGGCTTATCCGGCGCGGTTCGCGTGAAATCACAGTAGAATTTTGGATTTGCGGTGCTGTTGATTTTCATTATGTGACCGCAACAGGCGCAGAAAGTTTTCCTTTTTAGAGGGTGGGCGGGATTCCCGTAGCGTTGGTATGTGCCGATTTCACGCTTTCGCTTTGTCTGAGATTTGCGAATAACAACGGCGCTGGCTTTGTCAAAGAGTTCACGAGTTACAATAGGCGCATGATGCTCAGGTATTCTAATCCACTCCGATTCGGGAACTTGTTCTTGTTTACCGCCGACTGAGGTGTTTCTAACCTTCCCCGCAATGTACGTTCCCGTGTACTGTTCGTTTAGAAGAATCGCTCTGATACTAAAAATTCTCCAGTGGCAAGCGGGGTTTTCCGTCTTAGCTTTGTACTCTCCGGGTGTCGCTCGTTTTTCCGCATATAGCCGCTTGCCTATCTCCATCAAGCTGTGACCCTGCGCGGCAAGAGTGAAAACCATTTTCACCGTTTCCGCAGCGGGTTCATCAATGACCATCCTGCGTTTTTCGTCCAACATATAGCCGAGTACGCAATTCTTACTGACCGCTTCGCCCCGCAAAGCTCGTTCACGCCATGCGGAGCCTATTTTCTTGGAAAGGTCTTTGCTGTATTGCTCATGGATTAAGAATTTGAACGCCATTTCCATACCGCCTGTGAAGTCCTCGCTCTCGCTGCTGTCAAAACCATCAGACACTGAGATAAACCGAACGCCGAACAAAGGAAACACCCTTTCGATAAAGTAGCCCACTTCAATGGAATCGCGACCGAAGCGGGAAAAATCCTTTACGATGACACAATTCACTTTACCCAAGCGGACAAGCTCCAGTAATTCCTGAATTCCGGGACGTTCAAAGTTTGCGCCTGTGTAGCCATTATCAACCCGTTCAATTACCTCCGCATCGTCTATACCGAGGTTAAGAATATACTCATCAAGAAGAAGTCTTTGATTTTCAATACTCATGCTGTCGGAAACGGCATCATCGAGCGATAGCCGTATGTACTTTGCAATAACGTAGCTAACCATCATGCAACCTCCTTAAACATATCCGAAAAGCGGAACCGTATTTTCAAATCTTTATCCGGGAAAACGTATATACTTTCTACAAGACGGTCAATCATGTCCTCGGTAAGTGCATTGTCCGCGAGGACGGTTCTGACCGCTTCTTCAAGTTCTCGGCAGTCTTTAGCCATTGCGTCCGTTTTGTGCCTCTCGTTAAAAATCTCATCTAAACGCGATGTCAAAACATCGTTTCGAGCTGCGTAATCTGATTTCATCGCCACAAACTCGTCCGCGTCAATCAAACCGCTCACCATGCTTTCGTACAGACTTTTCACCATACGCTCGTTTTTGTCGATTTGCGTGTTGAGTTCACGAATTTCCTTAACACTGCTGTTTTCAGGAGCGTTGCCTGCCTGTATGAAATGTCCGAGCAAAGCCTCGGAATGTTTGTGGAGCAAAGCGAGGATTTCCGCAATTACAGCTTCTTCACGACAAGACACGACAACACAGGCCTCCTTATGTACATCCCATTTTGTAGTGCATCTGTAAGAGTAGCCACCGTCGCTAACGCTGTGGCGGTGCATCGGTCGTCCGCATTTCCCGCAGAAAATTTTTCTTCTGAGGATATTACGGGTTGACCGGACAGGCTCTCTGCGATTTGCCGCCGCCTGTACCAACATTACCCGAACCGTGTCAAATTGTTCCCGTCCAACGATTGCCTCGTGGGTGTCGCGGACACAAATCCAATCGCTTTTGGGAATACGAACAGTTCGTCCGTTTACCTTGCGTGATTTTCCCTGAACCATGTCGCCTGCATACACGCTGTTATCAAGCATATCGCGGACAGTATTGAGTTTCCAATACTTGGACACGAACTGTGATTCTTTGTCGCCAAACTTGGATTTACTCGGAGTTATCAATGCGTTTTCATTCAGATACCTCGTAAGCTGACCGAGGGTAGTTCCTTGTGAGTAGAGGTCAAACATCATTCGCACAATCGGAGCGGTTTCAGGGTTAATGACCAACTTATGACAGTTTTCCGGCGATACCATATAACCGAACGGCGCACTTCTGCCGACATATAACCCATCTTTAATGTGCTGCTGCTGTACCGTTCGGCACTTGCGGCTGATGTCGAGGGCATAGCTTTCGGCGATTACGTTTTTTAACGGAAGAATAATCCCGCTGTTATCGGTAAGGCTGTCGTAATCATCCGTAACCGCAATGAACCGCACGTTTAGTGACGGCAGATACTTTTCAAGGTAAAAGCCTGCGTCAATGGCATTGCGCCCGAAGCGGCTCAAATCTTTGACGATAATGCAGTTGATTCTACCGTTTTCTGCATCCGTAAGCATTTTCTGAAAACCGGGACGCTCGAAGTTAGTACCTGTGGCGTTGTTATCGCTGTAAATATCCACAATGCGGATGTCGGGAACGGAGGACACGAAGTTTTCGATGATGTGCCTTTGCGTGGCGAGAGAGTCGCCTTTCTTGCGCCTGTCGTCAGTAGAAAGCCGTACATAAGCGGCGGCATTCCAT
>Ga0099364_10004625_pt1 | contig 20808 bp, 20 predicted proteins | sample TergutTh196P3_FD_73070 | JGI IMG/M metagenome (GOLD analysis project Ga0099364, IMG submission 73070) | Microcerotermes parvus P3 segment gut microbial communities from Pointe-Noire, Republic of the Congo - Th196 P3 | ecosystem: Host-associated > Arthropoda: Insects > Digestive system > Gut ... | reverse complement strand
TATTCGCGGGTTTGCGCGATTGCGTTGAACCCCATGCCTCGGAGTTTTTCCGCACCGCCCGTAACAATCAAATCAAGGCGTTCATTCAGTTCGTCGTACCAAATACGATATTCCTGTGTTGGAAGTGTCGATATTCGCCGTATGACCTCTTTTGGGTACAAAACAGCAACGCTAATGCCAATCGGCATACCTGACCGTACATTATCCGGCAGCTCGTTAATGTCTCCAAACCCAACAATATCAGCTCCGAGGCACAATAATTCTTTTTCTATTTTGTCGGAAATATCAGTCATATGCTACTCCTTTACAAGCTTGTGAACGAATCAGAACGGCTGATGAAAAAGCCTTATTGGAGCCCCTTACGCTGTGCCAGCCCCGGAAACCCCCATTGCCTCAACACCTCAAACACTCCGATTGCAACTGCATTCGACAGATTCAGGCTCCTTGCGTCCGCTAATATCGGAAACCGGACGCACTGTTTCGGGTTACGGAACAGCAACGACTCATCAAGCCCTTTCGTCTCACTGCCAAAGAAAATATAGGCATCATCGGGATAACTCGGCTCGGTATAGACATACCGGGCTTTTGTCGTGAAATAGAAAAAGTCATACGCGGATGTGTCGGGTGCGCCGTCTGCCGAACCCGGAGCGCCATCTGTCACGATAGTAAAAAACTCCGCCACATCGGCATAATATGAAATATCCAAGAGATGCCAGTAATCCAAACCTGAACGTTTGAGCTTCGTGTCATTTATCTCAAACCCCATAGGCCCGACAAGATGCAACCTAGAACCCGTCGCAGCGCAAGTCCGCGCTATATTACCCGTGTTCTGCGGTATCTGCGGTTCAATCAATACAATATTAAGCGTCATCCTATATGCCTCCGCTCTGACGTGAGGCTCCGTTCCACATCCCAAATGCCTCCGTATCCTACGTGTACTCTGCCAATATTATATAGGTATATCATGTCGCTTTCAATAATAAAAACCTCGAAAACTACAATGAGTGTAAATAAACAAGAAAACTTTACACATAAACGAGAAAAATCCTTGCTTTTTCTGAAAAAAGGTATACAATATGTCATATTTTATCATTTTGGAGGTATTCGGCTATGAAACTGTACAACAAGTTTTTGATTCCAACAATAGCGATACTGATTCTCGCGTTTGCATTCATTAGCTTCAGATCCGTTACGATCACCGGCGGCACTGCCGATAAAATCCTTGATTCGCAGATGCACGCGATGGTTTCTTCGGTAGAAAACCAGCTCCGCATGACTGAAGAAATCGTAGATATCACACTAAGCATGATGGATACAAAACATATTTCGCTTGCACAGACACTTGCTTTTATGATTGCCGAAGACCCGGGCAAGATGGAGTATGATCAGATGGTTATGCTCGCCGACTTGTTTGGCGTTGACGAGGTTCATGTCACGGATGAACAAGGTGTGTTGTATTGGGGCAGCGAACCCGGTTTCTACGGATATGACTTTCAGGACGGAGATCAGACAAGGCCGTTACTTGCCATCCTTCAAGACCCATCGCTGACTATTGCTCAGGAACCACAAGCGCGCGGAGTTGACGGTGTCATTTTTCAATACATCAGTGTATCAAGGATCGACACGCGGGGTATCGTGCAAGTTGGTGTCAGCATGGACCGCATTGAAGAAATAAGAACGTCCATGAGTGTTCAAAATCTCATCGATGGTATGCAAGTCGGGCAAAGCGGCGGTGTGTTTGTATTAAATTCAGACAATATTGTCGTCGCGGACAGCACTCGCGCGATGCTTGGCAAAAACTTGAGCACTCAAAACTGGGTAAAAACCATGTTTTCCGACAAAGAGGGGCGTATGGAATACGAGTATGAAGGGGTCTCCTACAGCTCATACTTCAGTATCGTGGACGACCGGCTCATCGTTACATATTTCCTGACATCAGAGCTTGACGGCTATACAACCGATGCACTTTGGGGCATTTTGCCGATGGGCCTCGGTGCGATAATCTTAGTCACTGTAGTCACTCTTTTGCTGCTTCACTGGATTATGAAAAAAATCTTCTGGTATGAATGTCTATTAGACAGCCTCCCCTTCCCGATCACGGTTACCGATATGAACAGAAACTGGACTTTTGTCAACAAAGCCGTTGAGGATTTGCTTGGAAAGAAACGCAAAGAGGTTTTCGGGCGGCCTTGCTGTGAATGGGGCGCGGCTATATGCAACACGGATAACTGTGGAATCAACTGTTTGGAACGCGGCCAAAATACCACAACATTTGAACAGTGGGATCTGAATTTCAGGGTCGATACCAGCTATCTCATTGACAAAAAGAATAACAAAATCGGTCATATCGAATTCGTTCAAAATATCACCGAAATGGTTGAGAGCCAAAAAGCGGAAGCCTTGCTTGTCTCAGAGATCGAGAATGTCGCCTCATCCTTTATATCTTCATCAAAACAAATCTCAGAAGGCGCCCAATCGCTCGCGCAGGGTTCTACCGATCAAGCCGCGTCGATTCAGGAATTATCCAACTCCATCGCGGAAATCTCCGAAAAGACCAAATCTAATGCCGACATGGCAAAAAGAGCGGCAACACTTGCGGATTCCATCAAGGTGAGCGCGGAAAAAGGCAGCTCTCAAATGGACGAAATGATGGATGCGGTAAATGAAATCAACAATGCAAGCGGTCAGATCAGCAAAGTTATCAAAGTAATCGATGACATTGCTTTCCAGACAAACATCCTCGCCCTCAACGCCGCTGTTGAGGCAGCCCGCGCAGGGCAGCACGGCAAGGGGTTCGCTGTGGTTGCGGAAGAAGTACGTAATCTGGCGGCAAAAAGCGCGGAAGCGGCAAAAGATACGGGCAGCCTCATAGAAAACTCCATAGAAAAGGCAAATCTCGGCGTGCAAATCGCTTCCGATACGTCTGAAAGCCTGACAATGATAGTTTCCGGCGTCAACGAAAGCAACCAGCTTGTCGGAGAGATCGCAAAGTCTTCTGAGGAGCAGTCACAGTCTATCGGGCACCTCAATGCCGGTATCGACCAAGTGGCACAGGTCGTTCAACAAAACAGCGCGACAGCAGAAGAAAGCGCAGCCGCTTCAACTGAGATGAGTTCTCAAGCAAACGCGCTGAAACAACTCATAGATTCGTTTGAAGACAAGTATCACATTGCCGATGGGGCAAATCAACTCTCAGACGGTAGGTAAGATCGGCGAAACTTCAAGATACGCGGTTTCAAAGCATAAAGAAAACAGCTCATTCTTCCGATAATACTATATGTGAGGCTCCGCCCCACAACCCGGACGCCGTGCGCTGCGGCTAAATGCGCTTAACCGCCGGAATGAATCCGGCTGGCGCATTTTAAGCCTTCGCACCGGCGTGCCGCGCTGACGCACCGGCATATCAGTACCTTACAGATTTTTATCTGTAAGGTACTGATAAGGAGGCAAAACAGCGCAACTATCTTTGTGCCGCGTTATCTAAAGATTGTGATCCGAAAAGGCAGGACGCCGAAACGCGATCAGACGGTTGAAAATAACATTTCACCGTCATCAGGAGGGAACCAACAATGTTTATCGTAGACTCTGTTTTAGCGATCAATGCACAGCCAAACCCAAACAACACGGCGCAGCACTCCGTTCATACACTGACCGGCAAACGCGCCACTGAAAAATCTTTCAAAGAATACTTGAAACAAAGCATTTCACAACACAAAGCCACAAGCGCAGCCGCTAAAGCTGCATCACAGGATGTCGGCATCCTCGCAGGTTACTACTTGCCTCTTTTGACCGGAGCACCAATACGGCTCACAGTCTCCAATCAAGAATCCACATAAAACTAAAAACGCGGCACAGGAAAAACACCGGTCTGTTCAGCGCAAATGCGGCGATGACCCCTATGGGATTGCCCGAGCGACGACATCGCTCAATGCGCGGTAGAATAGATCGGTGTTTTTTTTATCTCGGTCTGAGCCTGTCAGTTATCGATTACAGTCACTACAACGGCATCTTCATAATCCGGGCAAAACGCCGGGGGTATTTCTCCGGGGTTTGGGTTTGTTTGCGGATGACCACAACTCTATGCCTGATGTCAGTGCCGGGGATAGTATAATCATAACAATTATCGAGGATGCCGCCGAGCGTCTTTATAGCTCCTCTCGCTTTTGAGATTTCATCATCGGAGTCGAAACCTTTCATCGCCAGAAACAGGCCGCCTACTCGAACGAACGGCAAACACAACTCGCACAAAACATTCAGCCGCGCAACCGCCCTTGACACAGCAACATCAAATCCCTCGCGCAAAAACACTTCCCGCGCAGCTTCTTCCGCCCGCGCATGGATACACGAGGCGTTTATGCCTGCAGCGGCACAAAGCTCTGATAAAAAAGCAACGCGTTTTTCGGTCGCGTCAAGGAGCGTGAGTATTGCCGACGGCTCGGCGAGGGTTATGGGCACACCCGGAAACCCGGCTCCGCTGCCGATATCTATTATCTTTGCATTTGTAAAATCCGCAACGCGAAAAAGCGCGAGGCTGTCAAGAAAATGCAACCTCACGACATCCTCAATGCCTGTTATGGCAGTCAGGTTATACTCACCGCCATGTTTTTCGAGCAAAGCGCGGTATGTCTCAAAACTCGAACAAGCGCCGGACGGCAGCTCGATACCAAAACTAGCCGCGCCTTCTGTAAGGATTTCCGGCAATAGTGCCGTGTGCTCGGCTGTAAGGGTTTTAGTGGGCATAAGGTTATCTTCCCCTGTCTTTCACGAGCATGGAAAAACTTCTGTCATATGAGCGTTCGGCTTCTTTTGAAAAGAAACACGCGGGAAATTCGCCGTTTCCGGCATGATACGCAATACAATCACAACATTTACCGCGTTTTCCGCAAGCGTATGTGCAAGGGCATTTCATTGATGTGTTATTACTGCAAGCCATAGTTAGTCCTCCTTTGGTTTTTGAGCATCCAGCAAATCCCTGATCTCCGTAAGCAGCCGGACTTCATCCGTTGGTTCCTGCGTCTGCGGCTCGTCGTCTTGTTTTTTGCGGAATCTGTTAAGGGCTTTGACAAAAAGAAACACCGTAAACGCAACGATAACAAACGTAATAATGCTGTTAATGAACATTCCGATGCCAAGCGTGCTCGGCTCGGCGTTGCCGTATGGGCGCGGCAGGGTTATCTCCAATGCATGGAAATCGACACCGATTATTATGCCAATCAGCGGCATCGCGATATTACTGACGATAGAGTTTACAAGGGCCGTAAACGCGCCGCCAACGATGATACCGACCGCCATGTCGATCATATTGCCCCTGATCGCAAATGTCTTAAATTCATTAAAGAAACTCTTAACCCTTGTCATCTCGTGTTTTTTGCTTTTCATTTTAATCTGATGTCTCCCGTAAACCATGCACAAAAACCCTACGGCGTAATTAACTCTAACCCTCCGAGATATTTTTGCAAAACCTCCGGAACGGCGACGCTGCCGTCTTTTTGCTGGTTTTGCTCGACAAGTGCGGGGAGTATGCGGCTTGTCGCAAGACCGGAGCCGTTGAGTGTGTGCATAAACTCCGTTTTGCCGGTAGCTTTGCGCCTAACACGCATAGCGCCGCGACGCGCCTGATAGTCTCGCGCATTTGAGACCGAGGAAACCTCTTTATAACCATTCATCGAGGGTATGAGTATTTCAATATCGTATGTTCTTGCCATGGCGGCAGAACAGTCTGCGGCGGCGAGTTTTACCGTGCGGAAGTGGAAACCGAGCGAGGCGACCAGCGTTTCCGCCTTACCAACAAGCTCGTCAAAAGCTTTATCAGAGCCTTCCGGCGTAGTATATTGCACCATTTCCACTTTGTTAAACTGATGCCCGCGAATCATCCCGCGCTCATCCGCGCCATAGGTTCCGGCTTCGCGGCGAAAACATGGGGTGTAAGAAACGTATTTTTTTGGAAGTTCCGCCTCCGACAGTATTTCATCGCGGTGAAGGGCGCAAAGCGCGGCTTCGGCAGTCGGCAGCATATAACGCATCCTGTCATCGGGAGGGTTAGCTATCTTAAAGACTTCATCTTCAAATTTCGGAAACTGGCCGGCTGTAAGCCCGCATTGATATTCGAGCATATGCGGGACTAAAATCAACTCATACCCATCCGCGATATGCGTGTCGATAAAATAGTTAAGCATAGCCCATTCCAGCCGCGCACCGAGACCCCTATAGACCCAAAACCCACTGCCCGAGAGTTTTACACCGCGCTGATAGTCGATAAGCCCAAGCCCGCTGCACAGTTCCATATGGTTTTGAGGCTCAAAATCAAAAGTATGTTTCTCTCCGAAATACCTTATAGGCTCGTTGTTTTCCTTACCTCCGGCGGCAAGGTCGTTGTCGGGGATGTTTGGCAGCCCGAGCAGCAAATCATTCAGCTCGTTCTCTACCAAGCGTAGTGCCTCTCCGGCTTCACGGACTTTTTCTTTCAGCGCATTCATCGCGGCAAAAATCTCCGCTGTGTCGCCGCCTTGTTTTTTTATCTGCGGAATTTGTTTTGAAACCCTGTTCTGCTCCGCTTTGTCCGCTTCACTTGCGGCGATGATTTCACGCCGCCGCGCATCCAGTTCCAATATACGCCCAATCTCAGCGCCGCAGTCTGCGCCTTTTTTGAGAAGGCTTTGTTTTACTGCCTCGGGGTTCTCGCGAATCAGCTTAATGTCTATCATAATATCTGCTCCTAGCTCATAACGTGAAAGGCTTGCCATATCGCTGCCTTCTAAGGACGTTATTGTACAATGTTTGCGTAAAAATGTCAAAACTAAGAAAAAAGCCGTACAATCAATCTATCGAAAACAAGTCGGGGGTTATGTGCCTAAAAAACTATTTCTTTACAATTTAACTAATCTGTGTTAGCATACATGAACATTCCATGTGCCGGGTTTCGGGATAACGCCGATTCGGTATCTTTTCCGCCCGATACTCAGACATAGGAAAACAATTCAAAAAAAGAAAGGATATTATCAATGATCACAAAAGACGAAAAAAACACAGTAATCCAAGACAATCGAGCGCATGAGACAGACACAGGCTCACCGGAAGTCCAAATCGCTATTTTGACAGAGCGGATAAGACAAGTCACGGAACATCTCAAAGTCCACAAAAAGGACAAACACAGCGAGTTGGGGCTGCTGAAGATGGTTGGGCGCCGCCGTAGCCTCTTGGATTATCTGATGAAAAAAGACATCGAACGCTACAGGGCGTGTATCGCTAAATTAGGTATTAGGAAATAAAGAAGGGAACATATAATGCAAATCAGCAAGAGAGAGTTCTCAAACGAGAAAAAATACACTATAGACTTTGCCGGACGCACATTAACACTGGAGACAGGTAAGCTCGCCGAGCTTGCAAATGCCGCTGTATTAGTCAGATACGGCGAAACCGTTGTCCTTGTAGCGGCAACGGCATCGGCACGGCCGCGTGAAGGGATTGATTTCTTCCCCTTGTCGGTCGATTTTGAAGAAAAACTTTTCGCGGTGGGAAGGATTCCCGGCGGATTCCTGAGGCGGGAAGGGCGTCCGTCAGAGCGGGCAGTCCTCGCGGGGCGTATGATTGACAGGCCGATGCGTCCGCTGTTCCCCGATGACCTTCGTAATGATGTAGTCCTCACCTGCACGATTTTTGCGGTTGACCATGACTGTTCGCCGGAGATAGCCGCCATGATCGGGGCTTCTGCCGCTATGTCGATTTCCGATATTCCGTTTAACGGGCCTATAGGCGGTGCCGCGCTCGGATATATTGACGGCAATTTCATCATCAACCCCACATCAGCCCAGCGTGATGAAACAGAAATGTTCTGCACTATAGCTTCAACGGCACAGAAGGTAGTAATGATCGAAGCCGAGGCAAATGAAATACCAAACGATGTAATGCTCGCCGGTATAAAACACGCGCATGAAGCGATTCAGCCTGTCATTGCTCTGATCAACAAGATGGTTGATGAAATAGGTAAACCCAAGTTTGATTATGTAAAAGCATCGTTTAATGATGAATTGTTCGCGAAGATCGTCGAAAAATATCTTGATGATGTCAGACATTCGATGGATACCGACGACAAAAATATCCGCGAAAGCCGATTCAATGCCGTAGCGGAGCGCATGATAGGGGAATTTGGCGAGGAATATCCCGAAATCAATGCCCAACTCGACGAAATAGCATATCGCATCCAAAAAAAGATCGTCAAAGAATGGCTGCTCCAAGGCAAACGCGTTGATGGCAGGGGTATGTTTGATATCCGCCCATCTGCCGCTGACGTAAGTATTCTGCCGATAGTCCACGGTTCCGGCCTGTACACACGCGGCCAGACACAAGTCCTGTCTGTTACCACGCTCGGCACTGTCTCAAATGCGCAGAAGCTCGACACGATTTATGAAGAAGAATCAAAACGCTATATGCACCATTACAATTTCCCGTCCTATTCTGTGGGCGAGGCGCGAGGCTCAAGGAGCACGTCACGGCGCGAATATGGGCATGGCGCACTTGCCGAAAAGGCGTTGGTGCCTGTTTTGCCCGATGAAGAAGATTTTCCGTATTGTATCCGCGTAGTCTCTGAAATTCTCTCGTCAAACGGCTCCACATCACAGGGTGCGATCTGCGGCTCAACACTTGCGCTGATGGATGCCGGAGTGCCAATCAAAGCCCCCGTCGCCGGGATATCCTGCGGGCTTATCTCCGATGGTGATGATTGGACGACTTTTATTGATATCCAAGGCGTTGAGGACTTTCACGGCGAGATGGATTTTAAGGTCGGCGGGACAAAAGCCGGTATTACAGCGATTCAGATGGATCTCAAAAACGACGGTTTGACAATGCCGATCATCGAATCCGCGCTCGAACTCACAGAAGAAGCGCGTTTCAAGATACTTGATGAGATCATGTTGCCGTGCATCGCCGAGCCGAGGGCGGAACTCGCCCCGACCGCGCCCAAGATGATTATGATGAAGATAGACCCGGATAAGATCAGGGAAGTTATTGGCTCGGGCGGCAAGGTCATCCAGAAGATTTGCGCTGATACGGGCGCGAAGGTCGATATCGAAGACGATGGAAGCATCTTCATAGCCTCTGCCGACATCGAAGCCTGCCGCGCGGCTAAGAAAATGATTGACGACATCGTTTTTGTCCCTGAGATTGGAGCGCTTTATTACGGCAAGGTCGTGCGCGTGATCCCAATCGGTGCGTTTGTTGAGCTTGTGCCCGGCAAGGATGGCATGGTTCATATCTCCCAACTTGAAAACCGCCGCGTCGAAAAGGTCGAAGATGTCCTCAAAGAAGGCGACATGACATGGGTAAAGGTTGTCAAGATAGACGATAGGGGAAGGATCGATTTGTCGAGAAAAGAGGCACTCAAAGAACGCCGTATGTAAACTCCGCGTGAGTGCGTTTGCGTATCGAGATTGTGTATCGAGATTGCGTTTTCCGTATTCGGTTAAATAATAAAATCCCGCTATTGATCTTAATCAAACAACGGGATTTTACTATTTTTATTAATTTTCAAAAAGTGCTGTGGATAGGTATCTTTCGCCTGTGTCGGGTAGAATGACGACTATGGTTTTGCCGTGGTTTTTCGGCCTCTGTGCCGCTAACGCAGCCGCCCAAAGCGCGGCGCCTGATGATATGCCCACAAGTAACCCGTCCGAACGCGCAACCTCGCGCCCTGCCTTAAACGCGTCTTCGTTTTTCACCGTGATGATTTCATCATAAATGCCCGTGTTTAATACCGATGGCGCAAAGCCCGCGCCGATGCCCTGTATCTTGTGGGGGCCGGCTCTCCCTTCGGACAGGAACGGGGAATCCGCAGGTTCGACCGCTATGATTTTGATGTCCGGTTTTTTTGATTTTAGGTAGCCTCCCGCGCCTGTAATTGTCCCGCCGGTGCCGATGCCCGAAACGAGAATATCCACATTGCCGCCCGTATCTTCCCAAATCTCCGGCCCTGTGGTTGCAAAGTGGACTCCGGGGTTGGCGGGATTGTCGAACTGGCCGGGGATGAAAGCGCCCTGTGTCTCAGCCGCCAACTCTTTCGCCCTCTCGATAGCGCCCTTCATGCCTTTCGCGCCCTCGGTCAATACAAGCTCCGCACCATAGGCGGCTAATAGCTTGCGACGCTCCACGCTCATGGTCTCCGGCATGGTGAGTATGATCCGATACCCTTTTGCCGCCGCCACTGCCGCAAGGCCGATGCCCGTATTGCCGCTTGTCGGCTCAATAATCACCGAGCCGGGTTTTAACGCCCCTGTCCTCTCGGCATCATCGATCATAGCAAGCCCGATACGGTCTTTCACACTGCCTGCGGGATTGAAGTATTCCAGTTTTCCGATTATGGCTGCCGACAGGCATTTCTCCAGTTCGTAGCCGTTCAGCCTAAGCAACGGCGTTTTTCCGATCAATTCGGATATACTGTTATTTATTCGTGACATTTTGTGCCTCCCAACGAAACTGTATTTAACATATCTGCATTATATGTTTTACAGGGGCGTTTGTCAAGCGAAGATTTAGGGGTTACATTGTCATTCAAGAACCTTCATCAATGTCATTCTGAGCGTAGCGAAGAATCTTATTTTAGGATTTAGGGAATGGGGAGTATTATGCGGGATTATTTGAAGGAAACTGAAAGCCGTGTGGAGTTTATCCGGGGTGTGCTCAGGGATGCCGGGGCGCGTGGCATAGTGTTTGGCAACAGCGGCGGGAAAGACGCTGCGCTTTGCGGAATACTGTGTAAATTGGCTTGCCGGGACACTGTGGGGATGATTATGCCCTGTGGCTCAAAACGCAATTATGGGCAAGACGCTGTTGATGCACAAGCGGTGGCGGGGCAATACGGTATTGAGACAAGGACGGTTGACCTCGGCGGCGTTTTCGATAAGCTGCGTTTGGAGATTAGTATCGCTGCGGACTTGACAGAGACATCCGCTGCCAACATTGCGCCGAGGCTGAGAATGACCGTGCTGTACGCAATCGCCGCAAGCGAAAACAGGCTTGTCGCAGGCACCGGTAACAAGAGCGAGCGTTATATGGGTTATTTTACCAAATGGGGCGACGGCGCGTTTGACTTTAACCCGATAGCCGATCTCACAGTGAGAGAGGTTTATGAGTTTCTGAAACATCTTGACGCTCCGAACGCCATTATACAAAAAGCCCCCTCGGCAGGGCTGTTTGACGGACAGACCGATGAGGAGGAAATGGGCGTTTCGTACAATAGCATAGACAGTTTTCTGCTCGACGGCATTTGCGCGGCAGAGGATTTGCAGATAATTGAACGGTATCACAGCATAGGCCGCCACAAGCTCCACTTACCGATTTGCTATTGCCCTGATAAGCAACAAATTTAACGGATGATAGTTATTATATTCTTTTTTCACAAAAAGCATTGAATGAGCGGGCGATATTAGCTATAATAAAAAGCAATAGCATTGAAGGTGGATGTGTACCATGAAGAAAATTCGCGTTATTATCATTGATGATTCGCTGTTTTTCAGAACTTTTCTTTCGCAGAAACTCAGCGGTGAGCCTAGTTTTGAAATAATCGGCAGTTTTGGCGACCCTGTTGAAGCATCCGGGCAGATAGGCGCCCTGCGTCCTGATGTTATTGCTCTTGACATGGAAATGCCACGTATGCGCGGCACGGAATTTTTGAAAAAAGTCATGCCCAAGCATCCCAATGTCAAAACAATCGTCATCAGTGCGCTTTCGGGTAATGTTTTTGACGCTATGCAAGCCGGGGCGATTGATTTTGTCGGGAAACCGGGTTCGCGCCCGGGGTTTGACGAAAGGCAGTTTGTCACTGAGATTATCCAAAAGATAAAAATAGCCTCTGCCGCGCACGTCAAATTTGCTTCGGCCACACCTGTTCGCGCCGCCATCCCGCCCCCTCGGATGAATATATCCGCCGCCTCGTCAAAGAGCCTTATAGCTATCGGCGCCTCTACCGGCGGCACCGAAGCGCTTTTGGAAGTCCTCAAACGCCTGCCTAAAAACACGCCGGGGATCGTTATTGTTCAGCATATGCCGCCTGTCTTTACCAATATGTACGCGGAACGTGTTGACAAACTCTGCGCGATGAACATTCGCGAGGCAAAAACCGGAGATAGGGTCAAACCCGGAGTAGTCTTGATAGCTCCCGGCGGCGACAGCCAGATGTATCTGCGTCAGGATGCCGAAGGGTATTACGTATATCTGACTCCGGGCGCGAAAGTTTCCGGCCATTGCCCGTCGGTTGACGTGCTTTTTGACTCGGTTTCCAAAACAGTCGGCAGAAACGCAATCGGCGTAATACTCACCGGCATGGGCGCGGACGGTGCCGCAGGCCTTGCCTCGATGAGAAGGTCGGGCGCACACACGATCGGCCAAGATGAGGCATCATGTGTTGTATATGGGATGCCAATGGTCGCTTACAAAATGGGCGCGGTCATCGAGCAACTGCCTTTATCCTCGATCGCCGACGCTATCCTCCGCAAACTTTCGAAATAGCACTTTTCAAATCAACGCCCACGTTAGGAATTTTCCCAATATGGCATATAGTAACTCCTTGCTTGAAAGAATCAAGGCGCGATTTAGTTTCCGCAACGCAAAACTGCCTCGCGCTCTTGTGATAATAATCTGTGCGCTGCCTGCCGTCCTGATGGTATTGTTTTTTGTCCTCAGAAACCATTCAGGGAGTATGAGTTGGGTCAGTGAAAATATTTCCGCGCCCGTTCGCGGTTTTTTGGGTATGCTCAGTTCTATATACCCTTTTTCCCTGATGGAAGTCTTGGTTTCTGCCGCGATAGTATGGCTGGTTTACTACATCATAAAATCCTTTACAGCCGCGTCGCGCAGGAGCGGAAAACTCAAAATCATCTCAAAGAGGCTGTTGGTGCTCGCCGTCACGGTGCTTTATGTCTGGTCTCTTTATTCTTGGCTGTGGAATACCGGCTATTTCGCGCCGGGTTTCGCGGAAGAAAACGGATTTTCCGGCGATGGGGTGTCTGTCGCCGAGTTGACAGCCGTGACAAAGCATTTTGCCGGGAAGGCCGATGAACTCGCGCCGCTTGTGGTTAGGGATGATTACGGCAATTTTATCGAGGAGCGCGGCAAGATATTCGATGTCTACTCTGAGATATATGAGCCCATCACCACAGAATTCCCAAGCCTCGACGGGAGAGTGTACAGGCCCAAATCCATGATGTTTTCGTGGCTTATGAGCCGCACGGGTTATTCGGGCGTTTATTTCGCGCTTACAGGCGAAGCAAGCGTAAATATCAATATACCCGCTTTTCTGTTGCCTGCGACCGTAGCCCATGAACACGCGCACCAGCTCGGCGTTTATGCCGAAGAAGAAGCGAATTTCGTTGCTGTCCTCGCTTGTATTTCATCGGGCAATGCCACATACGAATACGCGGGATATCTCATGGGCCTGATGTCCCTATTAAATTCCCTGATGAGCACCGACCCCGAAACAGGCTTGGAGATCAGCGAGGGTCTCAGCGAACTCGTGCTCCGCGACTGGCAGATACACTATAATTACTGGCAATCCCAAAAAACCGTCAATATAGGCATCGATTTTATTGACACCATCCTCACCGCCGTTACCAACACAGTGAGCGATGCTGTTGATACGGTTTATGACAGTTACTTAAAATCAAACGCGCAAGAGCTTGGCATACAGTCTTACGGCGCGTATATCAACCTGCTTGTCGAGTATTACATCACCCGCCAACTGGTTTTCGCCGAGCCCCCCACCCCGGCTTGCCAGATTCCACTTGAATAACGCAGTCTTCGCGGCGTTGCCGCGAAGAACCACCCCGTCCGCTTCGCGACCACCCCTCCCCAGAGGGGAATCAATTCCTAACTCAAGATTCTTCGCCGATGTCTTTCTGAGCAAAGCGAAGAATCTTACATCGGCTCAGAATGACACGCCCTACACCCTAAATCCTAAATCCTAACCCCTAAATCCTAACCTGTGGTGTAAACAATGGAATTATTACGGCTTATTGAGAATATTCGCGCTCCGTTGTGGGATACTGTGTTTAGTGCGGTATCTTTTTTGGGCGATGAGCTTTTTATATCTATCGTTATTATGGCGGTTTATTGGTGTATCAATAAGCGCTCCGCGTATACATTGGGCATGGCTCTTTTTCTCTCCGGGCTTGCCGTGCAAAGCATGAAGATTTGTTTTCGTATTCCGCGCCCGTGGGTTTTAGAGCCTGACTTCAAACCTGTTGCGGCGGCGGCAGAGCAAGCGACGGGATATTCTTTCCCCAGCGGCCATACCCAGAGCTCAACCGCTTTTTTTGGCTCGCTCGGTGCGCTTACAAAACATAAACCCCTCAAGGTATTTTGTTTCGCCCTCCCTTTTTTAGTCGCCTTTTCGAGAATGTATCTCGGAGTGCATACGTTGACGGACGTGTTGGCATCGCTGGTGATTTCATTTTTGTTTGTTTTTATCGCGTATAAAATCATGAGTGATGATTCGGCAAACAAGAAAAGAGACTTGATTTTAGCGCTCGGAATGGTCGCTTTTGCCGCTATCGTGATTATTTTGGCATCGTCGCTGTACATAATGGGGATTATCGAGGCCCGGTATTTGTCCGACAGCCTGAAAGCCTCGGGGGCGGGACTTGGTTTTGCTGTTGGTTTCTACATAGAGCGCAATTACATTTGTTTTTCTGTCAAATCAAAGAATATCTTATGGCAGTTGCTGAAACTTTCCTGCGGTGCCGTTGGAGTACTGGCGATACAGGAAGGGATAAAGCTGTTGGCGGGTACGGGGCTTGCAATCGATACTCTCAGATATTTTCTCGTATCAATATGGGTTTTCGCCCTATTTCCACTGCTAATCAAGCGTTTTTTCGAGTTTCGTGATGATTCGTGATGAATAATTATTGATTTAGTCAATTTATGTGGTATAATAATCGCTGCGTACATTTCGGAACGCATTATTATATTGATTAAAGGGAGATGTATTATGAAGAAAGTTATTTGCTTATTGTTGGTGTTAGTTATGGCGGCGGGCGCGATGTTGGTATTCACATCCTGCGGCAGCAAAGACCAAACCACACTCGTCTGCGGAGTTACCGAATATGACCCCATGAACTTCAGAGACTCAAATGGCAACTGGACGGGTTTTGACACTGAGTTCGCGCTCTTGGTCGGTGATAAGCTGGGAATGGAAGTCACGTTCCAAGAGATCGAATGGTCAAACAAATTCGTAGAATTAGACGCGGGTGCGATCGACGCGATCTGGAACGGCTTTACCGCCACCGCAAACGAGGCGGACGGCACTCCGAGAATCACATTATGCGACATGAGTTACAGCTATATGCTTAACACACAATGCGTCGTTGTCAGAGCGGACAGGCTTGGAGAGTTCGGAAGTATTGAGGCATTACTCGGCAAGACAATAGCTGTTGAGAGCGGCTCTGCGGGTGAGGTCAAAGCTCTTGAACTCGTCGGACCGTCGGGTAACACTATCGGCGCGGCGGCACAAATCAACACTTTGCTTGAAGTAATGAGCGGCGCGGCGGACGGTGCGGTCATTGACCTTATTTTGGCACAAGAGCTGACAGGGCAAGGCGACTATTCCGCATTGACGGTTGCCGGAAATATTGAGTTGGGCGACGAAGTCTTTGCTATCGGCTTTAAGACGGGCAGCCCGCTCAGAGACAGAATCAACGGGGCGATGGTGGAGCTTTATAACGACGGCACTCTGCGTCAACTGGCACAAAAATACGGTGTAGACAACAGACTGTATGTAGACCAGACATTCGGTCGATAATTCACGAGGGGAGAATCTATGACTTTTTGGAATATTACGGCAACTCTTTGGACCGGTTTTCAAAGCACGATTTTAATTTGGGCGTTGACTTTGGTACTATCACTTCCGTTGGGTCTTGTTGTCTCTTTTGGCTCTATGTCAAGGTTCTCCCCATTACGTTACATTGTCAGGATTCTTGTCTGGATCGTCAGGGGAACCCCGCTGATGCTTCAGGTTATGATAATCTTCTATGTGCCGGGCTTGGTGTTTGGCACTCCGATATCGACACGTTTTAACGCTGTCATCATCGCGTTTGCCATAAACTATTCCTGTTATTTCAGCGAAATCTACCGTGGCGGCATAGAGAGCATATCACGCAGTCAATACGAAGCGGGTCATGTTTTGGGTATGACAAATTCCCAAATCTTCTTCCGTGTAGTCCTGCTGCAAGTTATCAAACGTATAGCGGCGCCGATGTCTAACGAAGTTATTACTTTGGTCAAAGACACGGCGCTTGCTCGCGTGATAATGGTAGCCGAGATACTCAAAGCGGCTGAGATATTAGCCACAAGGGGATTAGTCTGGCCTCTGTTCTACACAGGGGCGTTTTACTTGCTCTTTGTGGGTATGCTCACGCTATTGTTTGGCTATCTGGAAAAAAGGTTAAGTTATTTCAAAGCGTAAGGATAAACAAATATGTCAATTTTAGCAGTTGAAAATATTACTAAGCGTTTTGGGACGACCGAGGTTTTGGGGGATATCAGCTTTTCGTTGAAGGAAGGCGAGTCGCTTGCTATTCTTGGTGTGTCCGGCAGCGGCAAAACAACGCTCTTGCGCTGTTTGAATTTCCTTGAACGCCCGAATGCGGGACGTATCATTCTGCGCGGTGAGTTGTTGTATGACGCTGCGGTTCATGACAGTTATGGAGAGCGGGCGATTCGTGAAAAGCGGCTTCATTTCGGTTTTGTTTTTCAGAATTTTAACCTCTTTCCGCAGTATACCGCATTTCAAAATGTGGTGATGGCAAGGGAACTTGAAGCGAAAACACTGCCCGATTACAAGAGCCGCAAAAAGCGTATCATCGAGCAGATACACAACGAGGGTATGGAGCTGTTAGAGCAGATAGGCCTTACTGATAAGCGCAATTTCTATCCGCACCAGCTTTCCGGCGGACAGCAGCAGCGCGTTGCTATCGCTAGGGCGCTTGCGATGAAACCTGATATACTTTGTTTCGATGAGCCGACCTCCGCCCTCGACCCGGAGCTGACAGGTGAGGTCTTGAAGGTTATACAAGGTCTTGCCGAAAAAAATACGTCAATGCTCATCGTTACTCACGAGATGCAATTCGCCCGCGATTTGGCGGACACGATACTGTTTATGGACGAAGGGGTCGTCGTCGAATACGGAAAACCCGAAGACGTAATGGATAACCCTTCAAGCGACAGAATGAAACGTTTCCTCGAACGATACGCGGGGGATTAGGATTCTATCAATTAGGAATTAGGAATTAGGAGTTAGGAATTAGGAGTTGATTCCCCTCTGGGGAGGGGGTCGGAGCATGACCGCTGCCAGTGGCAGAAGAAGGGAATGTGACGACGTCAAACGCGAGGTAAGCACAAACGAAGTGCAGTGCGAACCCGCAAGTGCAGACTGGAGTTAGCGTAGCGGCGGGGTGGTTCCCCCGCAGGGATTTAGGATTTATGAAGAAAATTATTGCATTGGTTCTCTGTTGCGTGATGTTTGTTGGAGTATTATTTGGATGTGGCAGCTCCGATAGCGGGGGTGGGGAGAGTACTGAGATTAAGGTTATGTTGGTGGACGGGGCGCCGTTGCTCAGTATGGCTCATCTTATGTCTGACGGGTCTGCGGGCGTAGCCGGATATAATATTTCATATACCATGACAAACGATTCTGATATGCTCGTGGCCGCGTTGCTCAATCAGGAGCCTGATTTTGCTGTCGCCCCAATAAATGTCGAGGCGATGATGAACAATAACGGGAGTGGGTATCGCTTGGCCGCCGTTCCGATATGGGGGCTCATGCATATTGTTTCCGATATGGATGTATCATCGCTTGAGGATTTGAAAGGTGAGGTGGTACTTGCTTTTGGCAGAAGCGGAACGCCGGGGATAACACTAAGGGCAGTGCTTGAGCAAAGCAACATTCCATATGATGAGCCTGACGACGCAAATTTCACGCCCGACCCGGATAAAGTCAGCATTATTTATCTGACTGCCCCAAGCGATGTCAGGGACGCTATCGCTACAGGGATGGAAGCGGGCGGCAAAACTGCGGGTTTCGGGCTGCTGGCGGAACCGGTAGCGACGGCGATGACAGGCTTTGCCGCAAATATGGGCAGGCCCGGCGTTACGGCAAAAATAAACCTGCAAGCGGAATGGGCGAAAAATAACAATGGCGAGATTTTTCCGCAAGCCGCGTTGATATTCCACGAAAGGCTTTTGGCTGACAATGAAGGTTTTGTGAATGATTTTATCGCGCTGGCGGAACAATCTTCAGCTTTTGCGAACGAAAACCCCGAAATGGCAGGTGAGCTGACGGCAAGCCTTGGCTCTGTCACTATCCCCAACGGCACAGTAGTTAGCAGTGCGTATAATGCAGGCAGGTTGCCGATGAATTTTACTCACGCTCCCGACGCAAAAACAGCGGTGGCTAACTACTTGCGGATTTTTTTGGAAGAAAACGCGAATTTGATAGGCGGCAAACTGCCTGAGGATAGTTTTTATTATGAAAGGGATTAAATACAGAGGGTTATTATTCTCGTTGCTGTCTTTCGCGATTATTCTGGCGATATGGTGGCTCCTTGCCGAGACTTGGTTTAAGCAAACGGGAGTGATCCCGACCCCGGCGGCCACACTGCGTATCATCGGCGAGGAAATGCGGAAAGACAGCTTTTTCAGGGCTATCTTCAGCACTTTGCAGAGGGCGTTCATCAGTTTCGCGGTTTCTTTTGCTGCCGCAGGCGCATTAGCCGCGCTTGCCCATTTTAAGGGTTTTATCGGCAGCTTGCTGAACCCCTTCATTGTGCTTTTCCGCTCGATGCCCACTATGGCGTTGGTTTTGATATTGCTCCTTACGGTAGGGAGCGAAATGCTCCCGATCGTGGTCGCGTTTTTGGTTGTGTTCCCGCTATGTTATGAAAACATGAGGGCGGCATTAAACGAAACAGGGAAGAATCTGATTACGATGGCAAGAATCTTCAAGATACCCAAATGGCGGCAAATCACGGGCATCTATATCCCTGCGATACTCCCCTTTGTGTTTTCGTCTATCATCGCGGGGTTTGGGCTTAACATAAAAGTTGTGATTTCCGCAGAGGTAATGGGCTTGCCGTCTATGTCTGTGGGGTATCAGATGCTGTCCGCTAAGCAAGGTTTTGACTTCGGGCGTTCGTTTGCGTGGCTCGTGATCGCTGTTATCCTAAGCCTTGTTTGTGAGAGTATTCTCAAAATCGCAAGCAGGCTGTGTATGCCCTACAAATATCCTGACTTAAAGATAATCAAGGGGTTTTTTGCGGGATTGTTTAAGAGCGCGGAGAGGTCGGGGGCTCAATGATAAGATTCACCAATGTAAATATGCGTTTCAATGACGTTATCGTTATGGAGGGTTTCTGCGAGGAGTATGAAGAAAACAAGGTTAATTGCATTTTAGGGCCATCAGGCTGCGGCAAAACAACCTTGCTGAACTTAATCAGCGGGATACTTGTTGAAAACAGCGGGTTGATAACTAAGCCGGACAGGATTTCTTTTGTTTTTCAGGAAGAATCGCTCATACCGCAGCAAACCGCCCGAAGGAATCTGGAATTGGTTTTGAAAAGCGTTTATCAAGACAAAGCAGAGCTGCGGGGGGCGATAGACAGGTTTTTGGGCATTTCCGATTTGGAAAAGGCGGCGGATCTGTACCCACATGAAATGAGCGGCGGTATGCGGCAGCGGCTTGCATTGATCAGGGCGTTCGCGTACCCATCCGATATATTGCTGATGGACGAACCGTTCAAGGCGCTTGACATAGCGTTGAAAGACAGCATAATACAATCATTTCTGCGCTTATTCGAAGAACATAAGCGGACGGTCCTTTTTGTTACGCACAATATCGACGAGGCGCTGATGACGGGGGATTACATCTACGTTTACAGCGATAAGCCGCTTAGTTTGCAGAGAAAATTTGCGATTGAAGAGCCCAAAAGCGGGCGAAAGCTGTACAATGACAGCCTTTCAAAAATAAAGAACGAGATTTACAAAGAAACAGAAGTTTGGCAACCCGCTGTTTCCCGCCTAAATTTCGAAAAATAACTCTGTCAAAAGAATATAAATATTCACAAAAAATAGACATGGTCTGTCTTGTTATAACCTCTATCTTGACAATCTAACCCAACTAGGTTATAATAAGTTAAATTGTTTGATTGGTGATGAAAATGCTTGACTTGACCAAAGCTCTTGGCGTAAGAATTAAGTGTGAGCCTTGGGGCGGCGCAAATAATATCCCATACTTCCTAAATGAAACGTACGATTTTCAAAAGGTTGAGATAGACGGCGCCTCATGTATATTTGCCGTGCCAAGAGGTGAAATCCCGGCGGTTCAGGCGATAACAAAACATTTTTCCACCATTTACACCACCGCCTCACTGCCGATTGTGCTAAAATTAAATGGGCTGTCCGGTGAACGCCGTAAAGCATTGATGACCGCCCGTATACCATTTGTTGCGACAGGTCAAATATATCTCCCGTTTTTGGGAACCGTGCTACAGGATCGCTTGTATGACGAACCGGCGCCAAGAGAAAAACTGATGCCGTCGGCACAGCTTCTCCTGTTTGCCTATCTTTACAAAGATAGCGGAAAAATGTTCACAAGCCCGATGGCAGAGAAAATCGGCGTAAGTGCGATGCAAATAACACGAGCCGTCCGACAACTCCGGAGGCTTAATCTGTTCGAGGTGTCTAAAGAAGGCGTACAGGTGGTAATTGAAGGGAAAGCTGATCATCGCGCATTATTTGAAGGAGCCGCAAAGTATCTTCTTGACCCTG
>Ga0099364_10004624_pt1 | contig 20808 bp, 27 predicted proteins | sample TergutTh196P3_FD_73070 | JGI IMG/M metagenome (GOLD analysis project Ga0099364, IMG submission 73070) | Microcerotermes parvus P3 segment gut microbial communities from Pointe-Noire, Republic of the Congo - Th196 P3 | ecosystem: Host-associated > Arthropoda: Insects > Digestive system > Gut ... | reverse complement strand
GTTTTACCTCAAAATATCCGGCGTTTTTTAATTTTCAGACAAGCCCTAGCAACAGCCTGAGAGGAGTGAATTGATGGATTCGGTAAAAAATTACACGGAGAGTGAGAGGATTGTCCTGTTGGAGGACGTATCCTTGAAAAAATACACCAGTTTCAAATTGGGCGGGACAGCAGATTTTATGGTTTTTCCTCAGCAAGAGGAACAGGTTGCGGAGATTTTGCGCCTGTGCCGCAGTGAGAAAATCCCGTTTTTTATCATCGGAAACGGCAGTAATTTACTCGCGCCGGATGAGGGTTTTCCCGGAGTGATTATCTCCACCGAAAAACTGGATACTCTGCGCCTTGAATGCGGCAACAAAATATATTGCGGCGCCGGAGTCAAGCTGAAAACCCTGTGCCAGTTCGCTCTGGAGCATTCCCTGACAGGTTTGGAGTTCGCCTACGGCATCCCCGGTACAGCGGGCGGAGCCGCTTTCATGAATGCGGGAGCATACGGCGGCGAGATGAAAGACGTGTTGGCAGAGTGCAAATATATAGGCGAAAAGGGAAATATTACCTTTTCGCGGGGTGATGAGCTGAAGCTTGGCTATAGACACAGCGTTTTTGCGGAAAACAGCGGGATAATATTAGAGCTGTGTCTTGAACTACAGCGGGGAAATCACTTGGAAATTCATGAAAAAATGCAGGACTTCATGGGGCGCAGACGGGATAAACAGCCCCTTGAATATCCAAGCGCGGGGAGCGTTTTTAAACGTCCTGCCGGGGATTTCGCGGGGCGGTTGATTGAACAGTGCGGGCTAAAGGGCTACCAAATCGGCGGGGCGCAAGTGAGCGAAAAACACAGCGGCTTCATAATCAATCGCGGCGGCGCCACTTGCGCCGATGTCCTCGCTCTGGTGGAACACGTTAGAAAAACAGTTCACAGGGAAACGGGAGTTTTGCTAGAGAGTGAGATAAGGACTTTACAAATACCCCAAAAAAGTGTATAATGGGCTTGTTGAAAAATAATCTTAAAAAAATGCAGGAGAGTACTATGAAAAAATGGATTTACAAAGCAGTTATTACAGCCCTGGCACTGGCGGTGTTCGTCAGTCTTGCGCTACTTCCCATTTTGCGCTTGGACGTGAAAATTGGACTTTTGGGGGTTGACTACAGCGCCAACGTGAACGGACCGTGGATTTACAGGCTCGTTGTCAAGGGTGAAACCGGAGAGGAACGCTTGGACACCTACATCGGCGACAGACTCGGTAGCATCAACATATGGGATAATCTGGAAAATATCAGGGGCAAAGTCACAATGTTTTTGGTGTTGACCGGGCTGTGTTTGCTCATTGCGGGGGCAATAATCGCCCTTGTTTTCCTGCTTGACAAAAAGAAAGGGCGGTACTGGATTATGGGCGTGGCAGGCGCGGGCTTTTTCACTGCGCTGTTCGCATTTGCCACCCTGTCGTCCATTACGAGAGATTTCGTCAGCGAAAAAGTGTCTTTCGGCAAGGTGCTTTTTGGCGGACTTGGAGCATTGGCGGACGGACTTTTTGATCTTGATACCTTGGCGGCAGGTTTGGCGGTGCCGAGCTTTATGGTCGCATTTGTAGCGGTGATACTCGCCCTGTTCATATTTATGACAGTGGAAAACGCGCAAGAAAAAGCGGAGCAAAAACATCTTGCTGAAAAGCGGCGCGCGGCTTTGCAGAAGAAATTGCGCAAATGATTAAGGCTATCTCAACTTTCAACTAAACAGTAACCGCCAAAGCTCTTCCCCTCGCCGCTCAAGGGCGAAAAGCTCCTGTGATATCTTGTCCAGTTTACGAACTTGCGCCGCCTTGTGGATTATCGGCAAAGCGGCGGTTTTTCGCGCTATGCGCAGGATTTCGCGTCCTTTTTCGCTCTGTGCCAAAACGTGTAGATATGGCGGAGTTTTGGGACAGTCCTCCTTGCGGATGCCTAAATAGGCACACAGCGCGGTGCGTTTCAGACTCGCTAGCGTGAAACGTTTTGTTTTTGCCGCGCTGAAAAACTCATCCAAGCTCAGCGCTTGCCGCGCCCCGCGGTACAGACGGTTCTCAAGCCCCTCCCGCACCTCGGGCAGCTGCGCCAATTCCTCCTTTCTCATGGCGCAAAGACGGGCAAAAATCAGCTTCTCGCCGCAAATTATAGATATTTTTGTCAGTATATTAGTAGCTTTTACTGGCAAATATTGTGTGATGTCATCACCATTTCGCAGCATGGAACGCAGAACCTCAGCACGGTAACCGACACCGCCCTCATAGCGATGAACGGTCAGGGGAGTTATTTTGCTGTTGTATTTTGCCAATGCCGCCAGATATTCAAGCCCCAAGGTGTTGTTTGCCCCCGTCAGTAAGCCCACAAACTGGGGGAATTCGCGGCTAAGGGCGAAATCTGCAGCGGCGGCATAGCTTAAGCCCAGTCCCATCTGCTCGTTAATCGTTCCTTGCGTTTGCGGTCTGATTAAGCAATCGCGTGCATTTTTTAGTGATGTAATATTTCCCGACTCACTGCCGAATGAGAGGAAATCCACGCAGCCCAGAGCGTCCATGAGATAGACTGCGCCGTCGGCAAAACGCCGTGCGGGTGCGAGAACCCAGGGTAGCGGCAACTCGAAAACCACATCCGCGCCCATGGCGACTGCCGCCCTTGCCCGCGTCCATTTGTCCGCCACCGCCGCCTCTCCGCGCTGAACGAAATCTCCGCTCATAATGCAGACCACAAGCCCTTCCCCGCGTTTCGCCTGGTCAAGATGGTGTTCGTGCCCCTTGTGAAAGGGGTTGTATTCGGCGATGATTCCTGTGATCACTTGGTTTTCCTCCCCGCTTATCAAGGTAAATTATACTACATATTTATAAAAAAATCCACTCAATTTGCAAAAAAATACCAACTATGCTATAATAATCCCACTACTTTTTGCAATCCCCTCGAACGGAGAGGTTATGCTCCCAGTTTTCATTACCGCAATCGACAGCCTTGAACAGCGTCAGCTGATTGAGGAGCTTTATCTTACCTACAAGGATATGCTCATGGGGATTGCTTACAAAATTTTGGGAGACAGAAATACCGCCGAGGATGCGCTTCAGCAGGCGTTTTTGCGTGTGATTGCCCACGCAAGGGAGTTTGAAACGTCCGAATGTCACAAAACACGCCGTCTGCTCGTTATAATGATTAGGAGCGCGGCAATCGATATCTACCGTCAGCGTAAAAACTCCCGCGAGGTCTATCTTGACGACGTGATTGAGGTGTTGGACGAGGACGACCAGTATGAGGAAAAGCTCTTGGATAGCGTCGAAATCGGCGAATTGATGGAGGCGCTGCGGGAATTGTCCATTGGTGAGCGGGACATTTTGACTTTAGCTTATGTGGACGATCTGCCCGCCAACACCATTGCCAAACTGCTAGGAATCAGCGGTGCCGCAGTGCGAAAACGACTACAGCGGGCAAAGGAAAGTTTGCGAGTGAGCCTGAAAGAAAGGGGGGTTACCGTTGAGCCGAGATAAATTGAAAGACGCGCTAGGGCAAGTCTTTGACGAGGAATTTGCCAAATTGGAGCGAGGTTCCGGCGTACCTACAACCCCTAGCTTTGACCAACGCATTTTGAAGCTAATGCGCAACGGCGGCAAGCGTGTGATTTCTGTCAGGACGCGGCGGATGATTTTCGCTCTGGCGGCGGCGGTGGGAATTATTTTTGCCACACTGTTCAGCGTTTCCGCAACCCGCGAGGGCATTGTGAGCTTTGTCGTCCAGACCTATGAGCGTGTTGAGGAGGTTGTGGTAAAACGCACTCCCAAAAAATTACAGGGCAAATCCACGACGACTACCACTGCCCAAAAGCCCACTGAAAAACCCGGCACTTCCAGTGTACAGCAGGAAAATACCACCAATGCTACAGATAAAATCGCCAATAACGCCGCTATCAAGGGCAATGTGACCGTTTTGAACTTGGATGAGGATTTCTCAGGGCTTGTCGTCTATCTTTTCGCCGCCGACGACATTGACGATCCACTCCAACAGACGACGACGGACGAAAACGGTCGTTACAGATTCACAAAACTTGCGGCGGGGCGGTATATCGTTGCCTTCGAGTTCGACGAGATTGCCCTTGCTCTTGACGTTGAAAATGCACAAAACAGCTTTGTTATGACGGAATTTGACGGTGTCGCCCGCAGTGAGGAGCTTGAGCTTGAGGCGGGAATTACCTTGGACGGCGTTAGTGCTGTGATGCTGCTGTTGGAGGATGTACCGCCACACGACGACGAGGACACCACCGAACTCACGACGGAGGATGTGACTGGAGAGGTGACGCAGACGAGTACGGATAATGTTGTGGGCGAGCTTGAGATAAACGATGATGTTAGAGAGAATTTGGTTGAGGATGATTTTTGGGATGAGGGTGCATAGGCTGTTTTTGGGTGGGAGTAAAGTGTACTCTAGATCCTAAAAATCAGATTGCATAACTGAGTGGAAAGCACTGCTGTTGTGTGGTTTTTGTCGTGATAAAGATAATATAGTCTCCTAACATGAAAATCAACTCGTCTTTGCGGTGCATTTTCCATCTGACGTCGTCAAAAACTCGCAATACGATACCTGCTGAGCCTCAAAGATAATTACCAAACTATGCTAGAAAAAATCGAAACATATTTGGAGGATGATATTCTGCGAAAAACCTGTGACAAATATATCGTATAATCTGCTAAATCTCCACACCAACCAAAATATGCAAAACTTTATTTTTTAACTCCAATCCAGAAAAAAGTTAACAAAAACCCTCGCAAATTTCTAATTTAGAAACAAAATTAAAGACTTTTGTGGTATTATATGTACGCGAAGTAAACACGCAAGCTTCTTGACACGAGCATGGAGGTTTCACTTCCTCATCCTGGGAAAGGAGAACGTACAATGTTTGTAGAAATCATGAACGCCATTCTTGGTTGGTTTGAAGGTTGGGCTGGTGAACTTGGTTGGTTGACCGAGTGGCTTAATGACTTGATCATTACCATCGGCAATATTTTCAAGGACAACGATTGGGAAGTCTAAGTCATTTCATATAGCTGACAGAAGCCATCCAATAGGGTGGCTTTTGATTTTGTGAAAAAAACTTCACCATATTTCTAATTTAGAAACAAAATTGAAAACTTTTATGGTATTATATGTCCGTGAAGTAAACACACAAACAGGCTTCTTGACACAGGCATGGAGGTTTTACTTCCTAAAATTAGGAAAGGAGAAACAGACATGGGAGATTACGTTAAAGAGATCTTCTCGGCAATTTTTGAATGGTTCGCAGATTTCGGTGTAGGCGAGTGGTTTGAAAAAGTCTGGGATGCTCTAATCCTTGCCGTTGGCAAAGTTTTCTACGATGGCGAACGTGAATTCGACATTGATGAAATCGTCAAAGGTGGCGAAGAAGGCGGCGAACTCGAATAATCCGCAGCATAAGCCGTCCGGCAGGGCGGCTTTCGTCTTGCACAAGAGGCAGGCAACACGCCCTTATGCGTCTTGCCTCTTGCATATAGTGATATGAATGTTTTGTTTGTCTGTACAGGCAATACTTGTCGTAGTCCAATGGCGGCGGGGCTGTTTGGGTTTATCAATTCGAATAGTATTTGCCAAAGCGCCGGGCTTCACGCTGTCGATGGTCAGTGCGCCAGTGGGTATGCTGTCACTGCGGCGGCTAGTTTGGGTGCGGATATTTGCGCCCACCGCTCCCGCAAACTGACTCCGGAAATCGCAGAAAGTGCAGATTTGCTCGTGGCACTGGGTTGGCATCATAAAGAAATTCTGCAATCCCATTATCCCCGAAAACGCGTAGTATTGTTGGGCAACGGCATTGACGACCCATATGGCTGTGATTTGGAGGCATACAAGGAATGCGCTTTGCAGATTTTTGACGCGTTGCACGACCTTTGCGAATAACGCAAATAAACACTATACCTAGCAATTTTGTCGGCGATGATTTTTGGCAGCCACCTGTTGGGGTCAATTTGCAGTATCTTTTTCTTTGAGATTGAGGTGGTTCTACATATTCATTTCATCCGCGTTAGTTCCTCACGCACGGCGGCAAGCAGGAGTTCCTGCGCCTCGTTCACGCATTTGTTATCGATTATGCAGCCCGCCGCACGGGTGTGACCGCCGCCCCCAAGAGCTTTGGCGATTGCCGATGCATCCGCCGGGGCATATGTCCGCAAACTGACTTTAAAGCCGCCATGCTTGCGCTCTTTCAGCGTCGCGCCGATCAGCACCCCCTCCACCTGGCGGGGGATTGCGGCGATTTGCTCCGCTTCATCGTCGTTGGCGCCGCACTCATCGTACATAGCGCGGGTCAGCACGGTGACGGCGTATCGTCCCCGCTCCAGGACGCGCAAGCCCTCCAACGCCATGCGTTCAAATGCAAAATACGCTTTGCGCTTGGTTTCGAAATATCGGCGATTCAACTCAGCCGCCCTCGCGCCGTATTCTAGCAAACTAGCGGTAATACGCATGGTTTGGGCGGTGGTGTTGCTATAGCGAAAACAGCCCGTATCCGTAGAAATTCCGCTGTATAGGCAGTCGGCTATAGCGGGGGTAATGGGCGCGTTTAGTTGGCATAGGAGGTTGAAAATCAGCTCTGCGGCAGCGGCGGCGGTGGAATCGATGTAGGCGTTTTCGGCATAGGATTCGTTGGCAGCGTGGTGATCGATTGCCAGGTGGATCACAGGGAAATCGTCGGCACTGTCGCCTAAAAGTTTCCGCGCAGCAATGTCCACGGAGATGATGACTTGAGGTTTATAATGCTCGAATTTTATTGCGTCCGCCATAAAGGAAAACTTTGGAGGAATTTCGTCGGGACAGAACAGCCGAACCCGTTTGCCCAGGCTGCGCAGACCCCGCAACAGCGCAAACCCAGAGCCTAGCGTGTCTCCGTCAGGGTGGGCATGGGTAAGTATAAGGACATCCTCTGCCGCCTGTAAAAACGCAGCGGTTTGGTTTAGGTTTAGTTGTTTGCTCACGGCGACTCCTTATTTTTGTAAATTAAGTTCTCTGTGCTATTACTACTGTGTGCACTGTTTACTGCATATTGTACCGGGTTTTCTTGTTCCAGTATGAACACCTTGGTGTTTGGTAATTTTTTCCGCAATTTTTGGGCAAGAAACTCCACGACGGGATTTTCGGTTTCAAAATGTCCTGCGGTAAAAAGGTTAATGCCCAAGCTTTTTGCCTCATAAAAGTCAAAAAGTTTCGCTTCGCCTGTCAGATAGGCGTCGTATCCCAAGGCGGCGCAGTCGCGCAAATAATCCGCCGCACTGCCGCCAACGACAGCGACACGGCGTATGGGTTTGCCGCAATCGGCGTACTGGACGACAGTGTTCAGACACCGACTCAAATGTTGGGCAAAGCCTTGTGGTGACTGGGTTTCTAGCAATTCGCCAAATCGTAAAAGCTCTGGTATTTCCCTTAAATTTTCACCTTTTGCGAGCATATCCTCACTGGCTTTGTGAATATTGTCCAAGCCGATTTTTCGCGCTAAAATGTCGTTTACACCGTTTTCAGCGCAATCCAAATTCGTGTGGGCGGCAATGGCGGCGATGCCATCCCGCGCCAATTTATAAGCCATTTGCGGGGATACAAAGCGTTTTTCTTTGATGCTATAAATTACAGGGTGATGGGAAATAATACAGCCCACACCAAGTTTTTTTGCCTGCTCAAGCTGATCGTCACAGATGTCAAGACAAACGCCTATGGTGTGCGTTCTCTCGTCGCTGTCGCCCACCAAAAGCCCGATGTTGTCCCACTCAGCACACAGCCCTGGTGGGGCAATCTCCTCCACAGCGCTGAGAATTTCTGATATTTTATAGCTTTGTTGCGGCACTTTGTTTCCTTTGTGTTGAGCTTTGGGTATATTATAGCGTTTTTTCGGAGGAAAAGCAAGAGCAGAATTAATTCGCCACGGCAAAAGTACTTACTTCCCCTTGCCGGGAAAATATGTTATAGTCTCCTATATAAAATATACAAGTGGAGCGAAAAAAGTGAAAATACATAAACTAATTGAAGAAGCCGATAAAATTAAGTATCCACACAGACAATACGACTATTTACTGAACAAATTAGTGGCAACAATCGTGATTGCTTTTTGCGCAATCATCTATGGTGAACAGGATTATGAGGATGTCGAAGACTTCTGAAAGATGCGAAAACAGTGGTTTTCAAAGTTTTTGATGCCAGAAAACGGCATCACTAAGATGTTCTTATAACAACCACCCTCACCGCCCGCGCTGAACACTAACCCGTGCGGAGCTGACATCCAGCACCGCCGTTACCATCTGCAAAATTGCTGTGTGAACAAGAGCCGAACCGCCTCCCTCACAGACCACTGCCACGCCTCGCACTCTGGGTTGGACCACAGTCAAAAGTAACGCTTGCTCGCTGCCGTCGCGCGCCTTGATTGTGATGTACTCAAAGCGGTTTTCCGCACTGGTACTCTGCTGACTTTCGGTGATTTTGTTTTGCTCGTCACCCGCGTAAACTTCCTCGGCGCTGTTCTCTAAAGTGACCATCACGCGGGTTTTTCCCGCGCCGTCAATCTCTGAAATCAATGCTGCCAAGCGCGCCTCCAACTGGGCGACATATTCCCCAACATCCGAATGACTCAACTGGGGCGGAGCGGGCGCGTCGGGGATTTTCTCGCTCTTTGACGGTATCGCCGACAGGGCAATCAGCAGTACACCCAATACGCAAACCCCCGCAATCAGCAGAAGTTTTTTGTCACCCCACAGTTTTTCGGGAATTAATTCCTGTAGTTTTTCTTTGATGTTCATAAAGCATCCTCACTCTTCAAGACTTATTTGCTCATTTATCCGCGCGATTTGGGATTCCAACACCGCTTCCAGTGGATTATCCTCTAGGTTGAAATCCTCAAAACTGAAGCCGAAATCCTCCAGTGACAGCTGCGTGAACGGCAAGAAAAATGCCGTCAAAAAGAACACCGTCACCACCATGCGCAGAGTCTTTTTTGTCCCGCCGCTAGGTGCGAGGATATGAACCAACATCCCCGCCAACGCCGCAGCAGTCACCGATAACATCCATGTACGTAAAAATTCCATATTAATTCTCCAATGTTTTAGTTCTTATCGCTAGACTGGTGTCGATTTCACGCTCAGCACCATACCCGCGCTCAGGAGGAGCAGCACCACGCCGAACAGCACCAATACCGACAAGAGAGTCACCGCCGCCACGATAGCATCCAACAGGGCAGCGATGCTCTCCACGCCTAGCATTCCGGCTACCGCGCCCAGGAGCTTCAGCCCGATTATCCACACCACAGACTGCAAAAGCACGGGCGCATTGATGAGGATTACCGCCATAATGCCAAAAATCCCCACCGCTGATTTGAGCATGGATAAGCTCCCCGCGATTGATGTGTACGCCTCGCTCAACGCGCCGCCCACAACGGGTACGGCTGTACGTAAAATCAGCTGTATCCCCCTTGCACCAAGGGAGTCAGCCGCGCTTGCCATCACCCCCTTGAGGGAGAGCAGGGCGGCGTAAAGGGACGCGGCGGCAGTTGTTGTTCCCAAGGCGAGCTTGCGAACCAATTTTGTTATCGCGCCAATTTCCATCTCCGGAGCGAAAGAGCCGATTGATCCCAACGCGGCAAACATTCCGCAGAAAGGCGCGACAAAACTGCGGGAAAGCTGCGCCAGTCCCTGTGCCACGCCGAACGCCAATGTGCCGCTGCCTATTGCCAGTGCGGGTTGTCCCGACGCGGCGATTATTCCTGTGTAGACGGGCAAAAGGACGAGCATGAAGTCCGCGCCAACGGACAGCGCCGCCGCACTTGCGGAGAAAATTGACGATATGGGTCCGATTAGGGACACCAACATCAACGCCGCCCCCACAAGGCGCAAGGTTTCGTGGAGTTTTTCGCCTTTCGGCACAAGGGATTGCGCCGCCGCCAAGAGCATCAAAATCCCCATAAGTTGGAGAAGTGTCCGCAGGGGAACAGTGCTTTGCCCTTTTAGCAATCCCATGAGCAGGTCGATTATCGCCGCGGGGGAGGTGTTGAAAATTGCATAGAAATCCACACTTGAAATGCCCAATTCCCCCAAAAGCCGTTGGGTTTCTGTGGGCAACTCACCGTATAGGGATTCCGCGCCGCTCTCCCGCGCCTGTTCAGCATAAAAGCCCTCAGCATTCATGGCGTATTCCCCGCCGCTCAATCCCATAGCGGGTATTGTCATTGCAACGAAAATTGCCGCCGCCAGTAAGAATATTTTCAGTATTTTCATTTTTGTTCACCTCTTTTCTGTGGTGTTGCGTTTTTTTCGAGTCAGTTTAGGTAAATCTCACCCCTGAATGAGTCCTACAGCAATTTCCGCCGCAGCACGCAAAAGAGGGATTGCCAAGGTCAAAATCATCACCTTACCCGCCAGTTCCACAGCACCCGCCAAGGCGGCATTGGCGTTGTCACGGCACAAATCCGCGCTGAGTTGGATAATTATAGCAATGCCCAACGCCTTTAGCAGGAGTTTGAGCCAACCCGCGTCCAGTCCGCCGAAAGTCAGGAAGGATTGCGCCAACCCCAAGACGTCTGGCAAGCCCCGGAGGAGAAAAAAGCCGATGCATACCATTCCCGCCAGAGCGGCAAGGAAAGCGTATTCGCTCTTATACTGGCGCAGCAGCAACACCACTAGCACGGTGATTCCTGCCATCGCCGCTATTTTGATTACTGTGCTGTCCATTTACAATTTCCTCCTTTCACACATTGACCTCCTCGGAAACTTCGCTCGTGTTCATAGTTTCCGAGGGAATTTATAGTCTCCTAACATGAAAATCAACTGGTCTTTGCGGTCTATTTTCCATCTGAGTTCGTCAAAAATGCTCGTAATACGAAAGTATTCCTGCGCTTTTTTCCTTACCAGACGAAAAATATTCTCCCAAATTCTGAATCGATTTTCAAGTTAATCGACTATAATAGATCAACTTCAGATTCCCCTATAAATTAAAGATTCCCCGCACCTCATCGAGCAGATTCAAAATTTGAGGCAGCAGCAACAACGCCACAACCACAAGCCCCGCCAACGCTGTCAATTGGGCATATTCCTCCCGCCCATTTTTGGAGAGGATTTGGTGCAATACCCCTACAATCAGTCCAATCGCCGCAATTTTTATGATGAAGTCCATTTCCATTTTCTTCTCCCAATATGTAAGTGCAAATGAGGATACAGGAGTGAGGATTCAGGATTAAGGCTAGATTTGTATTCTTGATCCCCACAACTGAATTGAACTTTCAACTACAATATAAGTAGTCCGCCGCAAATCCCCAAGAGAAACGTCAAACGAGGGATGTAGGCGGCGTGTTTTTGCCGTTCCTGCACAGCATCACTGTGGGCGGCGGTGAAGATTCTGACGTATAGCCCGCACTGGCGCGATTGTCCCGCAATGTCCGTCGTTCCGATGCCGTGCCCAAAGGCGATTAGGTTTTCCCTGTCCTTTTTGGAAAGCGCGGAGGTTTTCCCTCTAACGGCAATCTCCCAGGCTTTGGGAAAGGGCAGATTCTTCCTCAGCGATGCGCGGCAATCCGCCAAAAACTCAAATGTATTTTCCGCTGTGTAAAGACTCTCAAGCAGGTTGTCAATTGGCGGCGAACTGTACTCAAGTTCCGTCTGTATACGGGAAATCAGGCGCAGCACTCCCGCCAGATATTCCTCCCTCGCTCTAAGGCGTGACACCCAATACCGACCCAAAAGCCCCGCGCCAAAAGCCAATAATACTGCTCCCATGATTCGCATAAAAACCCCCGTTTATAGTCGATTAACTTGAAAATCGGCTCAGGATTTGCGAGAATATTTTTCGTCTGGCAAGGAAAAAAGCACAGGAATACTTTCGTATTACGAGCATTTTTGACGACGTCAGATGGAAAATAGACCGCAAAGACCAGTTGATTTTCATGTTAGGAGACTATAGGATTACTCTTCACTAAACACGGCTATTTGCCTATTAGAGGAAAGCAGTGCCGTGTGGGTGAACGCTCCGCTTTTTAATAGACGCCGCAGTTGGGGACGGCGGGCGAAGTCCTCCCGCGAACCCGCGTGGGCGGCGGCTATGAAGCACACACCCGCGTTCAGTCCCTCCTCAATGGCGTCCGCCTCCGCCAGAGTGCCCACCTCGTCGCAGATAATAAGCTGCGGGTTCATGGAACGCAGGGCGATTTGCAGTCCCGCGCCTTTGGGGTAGCCTGTAAGCACATCGGAAAGCCCCACGTCGTTTTGGGGGATGCCCCGATATGACGCGGCGATTTCCCCTCGCTCGTCCAAGACACACACCCGCATACCCCGCAAGGACAGGGAGCGGGCTAAATCCCGCAGGATGGTGGTTTTTCCGCTTGCGGGTCTGCCGCCGATTAGCAGTGACACGCTTGGGGCGGACGCGGAAAAAAGCCCTAAAAGCTCGTCCCCCGCGCCGATATGTTCTCCCGCCACACGCAGATTGATTGACGACAACTCCCGCAAACCTGTCACTTTGCCCCGCTCCTCCACTGCTGTGCCGCAAAGCCCCGCGCGATGTCCTCCCGCAGCGCAGACAAAGCCTTTGGCGATGCTCGACTGGTGAGTATGTACGGAATAGGCGCAAAGGCGGCTGAAGCTTTCACTCAATTCTTTGGCGGTGACTTTCAGGGCGTTTGAGGGATTTTTTACTAGATATCCTCCGCGCAAAAACCACATCCCCTCGGCGTTGACAAGCTGTAACAGCCCCTGCGCGCGCAAGCGAATTTCGTGTATCCCCGACTGTATGTTAGATTCTAATCTGCACAGCTCTTCATTCAAACGCGGGTGCAAAAATCCCGTCGCCTGACGAAACCTCGCCGCATTTTTCTCGTCCATTGATGTTTAACCTCCCCGCTTTTCGTCTCTTGCATTTAGAATATGCGGACAGGCAGTTTTATATTACCGGTGTTGCGCTGTAATTATAGTCGCCTAACATGAAAAGCAACTCGTCTTGCGGTCTATTTTCCATCTGACTTCGTCAAAAATGCTCGCAATACGAAAGTATTCCCGCGCTTTTTTTGCCAGACGAAAAATATTCTCCCAAATCCTGAGCCGTTTTTCAAGTTAATCCACTATAGGTACAATGCGAATAAATTATCATTCTTCTGTGTGTCCCACACCCAAGCTAACCTCACCCTGTCGAACCAAACCCCCCCGCTCCACGGGAGGTGTCGTCTAAAGAATCCACCTGAATCAGCGCGGGGGTCGCCACGGGAATAATCACCAACTGGGCGACGCGTTCCCCCGGGGAAATGGTGTAGGCATCGCTGTAGTGGTTAATCAACCCCACAAGGATTTCTCCCCGGTAGTCGCTGTCAATCACGCCCACAGCGTTGGCGGGGGCGATGCCGTGCTTAACGGCAAGCCCGCTGCGGGCAAAAACGAACCCCGCAGCGCTTTCGGGCAGGGCAATCGCCACCCCCGTTGGTATAACAGCGTGTTCGCCCCGCGCCAATGTCACAGGCGCGTTGATGCAGGCGCAAAGGTCGTATCCCGCGCTGCCGTCGGTGGCGCGGCGAGGCACAGCGGCATTTTCCCGCAACAGCCGGCAATTGAGTGTTGTCATGGTTACCTCCATGGTTCATTTTGTGTATGATAACACAAAATGGCATATTTTGCAAGGGCTCTGAAAAAGCCACCTAAAAGAAGCAGGCGGCTTTTTTAATGCATAATAAATGCATATCCTCACTTACCATATGCCATAGAGCGGGACTCCTCCTGCGCCAAAGAACTGATGATTGTGATGAGCAATTCGCCTTTGGAATCAAACGTCCAGATGTTTTCCTTTTCAAAATATACCTCGCAGTCGATTTCATTGAGTTTTCGGATGCTTTGGACTAAAAAAACGGCGAAAATCCTTGAACGCGATTCCCATATATTCACAAAACTTGAGCTTGACGAGCTATATTGGTTTGTCGAGCGTAAAGCTGAAACTGAGACCCGCGAGAACGTGTATATCATCACGATGATTAGCTCTGAACCTAGGCAGATACAGGCTTTTCGCGTTGCTAGCGACAAGTGTGCATGGCGGATTCAGCTCCACTGCTAATTTGACATCACCGCAAATATGTGCTATAATCCTACCACAGCACCGCGATTGCGTTATTTTCGGCATCGCGGAGGGCAAATGGAAGGACGTATGAAGCACGGTGACGAGATGTAAAGGCGGAAAAACTTCCCGGACTACAAGGGTAATTGTCCTTGTAGTTTTGGCTTGTTTTGTGACCTTGTTCCTCTTCTCGGAAGGGGCGTTTTTTGCCGTCGCGAGCCACAACCACGACCTTGGGGAACTGGGCGGCGAGTGCCTAATCTGCTCCATGCTCCACAGCTCCGGCAATTTACACCAGTTGGACGCGGCGCCTTTTGCTTGGTTTCTCCAGATTTTGTCGCTTTTTGCCCTTTGGCTCTTTCTGCAATTCTCTGTTCCCCGCAGGGATTTATTCACCCTAACCGCTCTGAAAATCCGTTTGAATGATTGAATAACCTCCAAAAATTTGCGCTTTTCGCTAAATGCTTAGAATACATATATGTTTTCGCGATAATAGCGAATAGTGTGATAAATATTGTAACGCGCATTGTGTGCTAAAAGTAAAATTACGGAGGTTTCTTTATTATGAAACGAATTTCAAAATTTTCTGCAATAATCATTGCACTTATTCTTGCTGTCACAGCTGTTTTGTCTGGTTGTGACCTCTTTGAGCGACCTGTTGCGGATAAAAAATCCATAATCTGCACCATTTTTCCCCAATATGACTGGGTACGTCAAATCCTTGGCGACAGCGCCGACGAGATGAACATAACCCTCCTGCTAGACAACAACATTGACCTGCACAACTATCAGCCCTCCATGGACGACATTATGAAGATTTCCAATTGCGACCTGTTTATCTACGTTGGCGGCGAGTCCGACGACTGGGTGGAGGATGCTCTAAAGCAGGCGGCAAATCCGGATATGGTTGTCATCAACCTGTTGGAATCTCTTGGCGATGACGCTAAGTTGGAGGAACTGTTCGACGGTGCGGAAGATGATGATCATGGATCCGAAGATGATGAACATGACGAATATGACGAGCATATATGGCTTTCTTTGAAAAACGCAAAGAAGCTTTGCGCTGTCATTGCCGACGCACTTTCGTCACTGGACGCCGATAATGCCGAGAAATATAAAAGCAATCTGGCGGAATATATCGGGAAATTATCTGCTTTGGATTCGGAATATCAGGCTGTGGCAGACGCGGCTCCGGTTAAGACACTGTTGTTTGGCGACCGTTTTCCGTTCCGTTATCTAACGGATGATTATGGATTAACTCCACACGCCGCTTTTTCCGGCTGTTCTGCCGAGACAGAAGCTAGCTTTGAAACCATCATTTACCTTGTTGCTAAAGTAAACGAATTGAATTTGAAAACCGTTATGGTGACCGAAAGTTCAGACAAAAAAATCGCTGAAAAGATTATCAGCGAATCAAGGGAGAAAAATCAAAAAATACTTGTTTTGGATTCCATGCAGTCTGTGACGCTAAAGGACGTGACAGGCGGCGCGAGCTATCTGTCCATAATGCAGAGCAATTTGGCTGTGCTTACGCAGGCACTTGCGTAATTGGCGCAAAGTTGAAAGGAATAGGGGTGAACAAATGCCGCAGCTATACTGTAAAAATTTGACATTAGGTTATGACGGTAAAACCGTGATTTCCGAGCTGAGTTTTTCCGTGAACGCGGGGGATTATCTGTGCATTGTGGGAGAAAACGGCTCGGGGAAAAGTACGCTGATGAAAACAATTCTGAAGCTCAAAAGTCCCATGGCGGGGGAGATTATCACAGAGATGGCGGAAAACGAGATTGGCTATCTGCCTCAACAGACAGCGATTCAGCGGGATTTCCCTGCCAGTGTTCGAGAGGTTGTGCTGTCGGGACTTTTGAACCGCTGCGGTCTTCGCCCCTATTACAAGGCAGAGGAAAAAAATATCGCGTTGGAAAACATGGAGAAACTGGGCATTTCTTCCCTCGCTAAGCTTTGCTACAGAGAACTTTCAGGGGGTCAGCAACAGAAAGTCCTCCTTGCAAGGGCTCTTTGCGCCACACGAAAAATCCTCCTTTTGGATGAGCCTGTTGCGGGGCTTGACCCCAAGGCGACAAGTGAAATGTACAAGCTGATCGCCCAATTAAACGCCGCGCAGACAACCATAATCATGATTTCCCACGACATCCTGGCGGCGGTGGAATACGCTAGCCACATCCTCCATGTGGGCAGTCAGTCCGCACTGTTTTTCGGGACGAAAGAGGACTACCTCAAGAGCGACGCGGGGCGAATTTACGCGGGAAGTGCGGGTGACGGCAATGCTTGAGATTTACCACAGCCTGGCGGATGCCATGTCGTATTCTTTTGTGCGCTACGCCCTGATTGTGGGGGTATTGATTGCCCTTTGTGCGTCATTTTTGGGGGTGACCCTAGTGCTCAAACGCTTTTCATTCATCGGCGACGGGCTATCCCACGTGGCATTCGGCGCCATGGCGGTGGCGATTGCCCTGAACTTCTCCAACAACTTTCTGTTGGTTCTGCCTGTAACCATAATCTGCGCAATTATCCTCCTGCGTATGGGACAAAACTCCAAAATCAAGGGGGACGCCGCAATCGCCATGCTCTCCGTGGGTACTCTAGCAATTGGTTACTTGATAATGAACCTGTTTTCAAAGTCCTCAAACCTCTCGGGAGATGTCTGCTCTACCCTGTTTGGCTCGACGAAAATCCTCACCCTCTCCCCGACGGAGGTCTGGCTCAGTGTGGGGCTGTCCATATTGGTCATCGCGGTTTTTGTTGTGTTCTATCACAAAATTTTCGCCGTCACCTTTGACGAGGATTTCCTGGTCGCCACAGGAGTCAAAGCAAAAACCTACAACCTCATCCTGGCGGTGGTCATCGCAATCGTCATCGTCCTGGCGATGAACCTGGTGGGGGCGTTGCTGATTTCCGCGTTGGTGATTTTCCCCGCCCTGTCAGCAATGCGGGTGTTCAAGAACTTCAAGGCGGTGACAATCTGTTCGGTGTGCATTGCGGTTGTCTGCGCCGTTTTGGGGATTTTGATTTCAATACCTGCTCAAACCCCGGTGGGGTCAACTATCGTGGCTGTAAACATCGTGGGATTCATCATCTTTACCGTTGCAGCTCTAATTTCAAGGAGGTCTTAACATGAAAAAATTCATTACAATGGCAAGCGTTTTTTGCCTGCTTTTCGCTCTGCTCACCGCCTGCGGCGGAAATTCCCTCGACTTAACAGAAGACGGGGGCGACCCCAATAAGCTTATAGATTTGACATCCATGGGGGAGACACTGCTTAAGGCGCAAATTGAAAAAATCTACAACGAATCGGACATCTACACAGGCAGACGCGTGCGTACCAACGGCACGTATATGTCATACGCCGACGAGAGTGGGGAAAACGCCGAAGCGATTATCGCCTACTCCGACGCCGCCTGTTGCACTATGGGATTCGAGCTGTACTGGAGCGGTGCGCCAAAGTACATAGGCGGGCAACCCAAGCCCGACGACATCATCGAGGTCACAGGCGTTTACAGTATGTATCAAGATGCGTCGTCCGGGTATACTTATCCCGTTTTGACAATTGATGAGATGATTGTGCTGTAGATGAGTAATCCGTCACAGTTTTATCTCACTCATCCCCTCTCTCAAACCCTCTAGCACCCCCACTAAAGCCTTTGTCGACAGCCTTTCAGGCAGGCCCAACTGCCGCAAAAGCTCCTGCCGCCGCCCTTTGCTGTTTGGACGTCCCACAAGCCCAATCTCAAACAGGTAGGCAGGCGTGAGGGGCGATGTTTCTGACTGCTCCCGTTGACTAGTAAACGTGGTATTCTCATGCCCTTTGTCCTGTATCCTCAATCCTGATTCCTCTAAAAGCCCTGCCGCCTGAAAGGCTTTCAGGATCGTTTCCCTGTCTGCTCCCTCAACGCCGATTTTTCCCTCGGCGGATGGGGTCGGTTTGCGTTTCTCTTTTCCGTAAATGTCGGGCAAATAGACATGGGTGAGTTGCTCTTTGGGTATTGCGCCGCTCAAAAATCCCCGCAGCTGAAATCCTGCCCGGTCGCTGTCGGTAAACACAATCGCCCCGCGGGTCTGGGCAAGACGGCGTATCAAGCCCAAAAGTTCACTGTCATTGAACAGACGAAAGCCCCCCACGTCCAAAATCAGTCCGTCAAAAATCGAGGACAGGCGGATTTTGTCGTACTTGCCCTCAACGAGAATCACTTGCTTTATTGGTATCTTCATCCGCGCCGTACCCTCAGCGCAAGCCCCAAGGACATCACTGTCCGTTCCAACAGCGGGCGGGGGGGAGCGGGAGAGGACTTGAGGAGCTTGTCCGCCTCATGGAGATAGCGCAGGCAGGCGCGCAGACGGGGCAGCGGAACACAGCTTGCCCGCACCGCCGCGTTGCGCAACTTGAACTCACGACCTTTATACAGCCCTGGGAATAGCAACGCCAACTCGTTTGTAGATCGCCGCGCTGTTTGTGCGAGTTTCACGTGATAGAGATCCACAAACACCGCGTTCAATGCCCCCATAATCATAATCGGCTCGGCGCGTTGGGCGAACAGCGTGTCCAAAAAGCTCATCGCCCGCTGCATATCCCCCCCTAACAGTGCGCGGCTCATGTCAAACGCCGTAGCTTCAATTGTCTTTGCGCACAGCAGATCAATATGTTCAGGCAAAATTGTGGATATTGTCCCCTCGCTATTTGCTGAATTCGGATTACTGCCCGCTGAATAAGCGCAGAGCTTCTCAATCTCCCGCAGGAGCAGGTTTAGGTCGTCGCCAACGCACTGTAGGAGGTACTCAGCGCATTCTCGGGACATCAGACAGCCCCGTTTTTTCGCCCCTTTTACAAGAATCCTCACAAGCTCGCCGGAGGTCATTTTGCCGCAATCCAAAACGTAGCCTTTTTCACTGAATAGCTTGATTATCGACCGCATCCGCGCCGTCTTTTTCAGCTCACCGGTCTGCCAAAAGATCAGCACACTCTCTTCCGGGACAAGGGTGGGCAATGCCTTGAGCTTTTTGACTTGCCCGTCGGTGAGCTTGTCAAAGGGCATATCGCGGATACATACCAAAGTGCCGCCGCCCGTGAGGGACACAGTTTCCACCGCCTCGGCAATGTCGTCCAAATTGGCATCCTTGCCGTCGAAAAAATGCGTACCGAAAGAGGAGGATGACACCGCCCCTTGGAGCAACTTCACCGCACTTTCCTTGCGAAAAGAATCCTCTCCGCAAACCAAATACGCCCCCGTGAAATCCTTTGACTTCACCATGGCGCGAAGTTCTTTTTCTGTTATTGCTGACATTTTGAACTCCTTTCTTTAGAACCTGTATTCAGTAGATTCGGGGCTGTCTGAAAAAATAACTTGTCTACTTTGGCTAAAACGGGCTGCAACATCATTGAAACTCCTCGGAATATTGTTCATTTCGAGTATTTTTAACGAAGTTTGGCGGATAAAGCACCAAAAAGAGACAGTTCCAAGCTACTGAATACAGGTTCTTAACTTAATCTTCATACTTCAAGCCCCTAATACATAATAATTCATAATTAGCAAATGAGGGGACGAAAAATGAAGTTTGTACCTGAGGGTGACCTGTTGAATACGGCGGAGAATATCCGCGCCTGTTCGAGCGAAACGACTCTGCGCCTTGCCCGCGATGAGGGGAGAATCCTTGAGAGCCGCGCATTACTGTGCGACAACGCCCATAATCTCCATGTGAGTTTTGAGGGGTTGCGGGGGGTTATTCCCCGCCACGAGGGAGCGGTGGGCATCGACAGCGGCACCACACGGGACGTAGCACTGCTTGCGCGGGTGAATAAGCCCGTCCAGTTCATGGTGGAAAAATTTTGCGGCGATACGGTCTACCTATCCCGCCGCGCGGCACAGTTGGCGTGCTGCAAGGAGTACCTAAGCACTTTGGAGGCGGGTGACATCATTCCCGCAACAGTGACACACCTTGAGCCTTTCGGGGCGTTTTGTGACGTGGGAGCGGGGATTTCCGCTCTGCTGCCTGTCAGCTGCCTGTGTGTATCCCGCATTGACCATCCTGCGGCGCGGCTGAGTGTACCACAGCGGATAAAGGCAGTTGTCAAGGGCATTGACGGCTGCGGACGCATCACTCTTAGCATGAAAGAGCTTCTTGGGACATGGGAGGAGAACGCCGCCATGTTTTCCCCCGGCGACACAGTTCCGGGCATCGTGCGTACAGTTGAGAGCTACGGCATTTTCGTGGAGTTGACTCCCAATCTTTCGGGACTTGCGGAATATGTTGAGGGTGTCAAAGTGGGTATGCAGGCGAGCGTGTACGTTAAAAGTATACTACAAGACAAGATGAAAATCAAGTTAGTGTTAGTAGACGCCTTTTGCGGTGATAATATCCCCCTCCCGCCGCGCTATTTCACAGATTGCGCAAAGCTGTGGCATTGGCGGTATTCCCCTGAGGGGTGTGAGAAGATTGTTGAGAGTTTTTTTTGAGGGGGAATTTGCAATTTCCCTCAAGAATCCTTGGAAAATATCTTTTACTGCCATTTAACCGTCAGCTACTTGACAATATTCCTATATCGGTATATAATATCCTTAAAGCTCGTCCCAAAATATTTTTAGCTGCTTTGTGTTTATGAAAATTTGGGGTATTATTAGCTTCGAAAAAAGGTGTGTACAATGCGACAAATACTTTCCTATCCTGTCTGGGGTGTTTTGCCGCTAGACGACGGTTTTTTTTATGTGAAATA
>Ga0099364_10004623_pt1 | contig 20810 bp, 18 predicted proteins | sample TergutTh196P3_FD_73070 | JGI IMG/M metagenome (GOLD analysis project Ga0099364, IMG submission 73070) | Microcerotermes parvus P3 segment gut microbial communities from Pointe-Noire, Republic of the Congo - Th196 P3 | ecosystem: Host-associated > Arthropoda: Insects > Digestive system > Gut ... | reverse complement strand
TACAGGGTCTGCAAACTTGCTGCGGAAAATTCACATGGCCGGCCAGCGGCGATTTCGCGGTCAGAGTCAAAGCAGAGTGCGGCTCGGGCCCTTCGTATAACGCAAGAGACGATGTGGAGTGCGTCTTGAAAATTGCGGAGCCTCCCAAGCCTATAATAACCGCTAGCGCTGACAACAGGATAAGGTTTACAAACGCCACTTTAGTCGGCACCGACAGCATCTTTTTTGCTGGACAAACCCCTGAGTTTACCAACAAAGTCACCATAAGCAACAATAACGATTACCCAAGCCCTGAGTGCGAGAAAGACGCTTTGGACAACGGCGATGTGGAGTGGCTGGGCATTGGGGAATGGCAGGGCATTGGGCCTGTCCCTAAGCTGGATTTGCCCGAGCGAATCAAAGTGTATGCTGTTGTCACTTGCCGCGGCACAAAGCACAGAGTGGATTCAGCGGTCGCAAGAATTGTTCCTGATCCTCTCTTGTCTGGGACATGCTCGTTTGGCAAAAATGCGATTTCCGAAGGAAGATCCATACAGCCTGCAGGTTTAAGGCTGGACTATGTTTACGACCGCTGCGGCGACGGCGTAGTCAATGGCCCGCTAACAACAACCTCCGCCTTTGTTTACAGCACAGGCGGCGGCGCCAGCCAGCCATATCCCGAGGACGGCAAGTTCTCCATTTTGGGCGGAGCTGATGAAACCAAATACTCTGTTAAAACAAATCTGCCTCCTTCTTGTTTGGTTGATAACCAAGATTGCGGTGAGATAGCGGTGCGCAAAGCTCCTACTGGATGCGAGGCGAATTGGGATACTTACTGCGGAGATTTTGAGTGGGACGAAGTGCAATGGGGCGTGATTCCGCACGGTGGTTCAGTTTCTAAAGGCTGCTATTTTATCAGTGATATAACTGGCCATATTCACGGTGGTGATCAAGCTAGTGAATGGTATAAAATAAATGGCGAAACTAAGAATGGTCAAACTAATGCCAACGCTTTTCCCGCAAAGAAAGATGGAGGTTATTACATATATATTTCAAGAACTGGCTGGACAAGGCTAGAAGGCGGAATTGTAGAACCAGGACGGGTTCCGTTCTGCATTGACGGGATTCATGAACTTTATTGCGCTATTCCTCCTGCTGCAGCGGCTGGCACTCGGGTAACTCCCAAAGTCGAATGCAAGGACGGCAGCACTCCTGAAAACAGAACATGGCAAAATGCGCCAGCAAATTGGAACAGCAATCTTCCTGCTTACCCCGCAGAGTATAATGGCATAAAAGTGAATGCGACTTGCAGCGGCACGCCTGTGTCGGCAGACTGCGGAAACTTGAAGGTGTGGCCTGTAGGTACCAATATGCTCAATATAACAAGTGCACGAGTTGCTTTAAAAGCAGCAGGAGAATATGTCGTTTCCGCAGTAGAAAGCTGTCCAAACGTAAGATTCGGCTGTAGCCATAGGAATGGTGGCAGTGGTTGTTCAATTCAAGTAGATAGCCACAACGCTGTATCAGGTAATAACAATGAATCGAATATCATTTTAACCCCAAAGCCTACCGTTGGCTCAGTTTTGACGGTTAGCGGTACACCAGGTGATGATGGTAATGTAATAAGAGAAATTTGGTGCGCTGAATGGTAATTTTACAAAGGTTAATGGCAGGGGGAGAAAATTTCTCTCCCTCCAAACCTTGACAAAACCTCCTGAATTTACTATATTTATATGTCCAACTAACTATTTTTGAGGATGTTAATGAAAACTCCCGTTACAAATCCAAAAACCGTAGAGCGGAAATGGAAGATTATAGATGCAGAAGGCAAGCCGCTTGGGCGCGTTGCCAGCAAAATAGCCCAATTATTGATGGGCAAACATAAACCTGTTTATGCTCCAAACATAGATGCAGGCGACTTTGTTGTTGTAATTAATGCCGCAAAAGTGGCTTTAACAGGCAAAAAAGCAGAAACTAAGCAATATTTTCACCACACTGGCTTTATAGGCGGCGAGCGTTGGATATCTTTTAAGCAATATTTGAACCGCAAACCGGAATTTCCGCTTGAACACGCTGTTTGGGGAATGCTACCCCACGGCTCGCTAGGGCATACTATGTTCAAAAAACTGAAAGTATATTCTGGCGCAGAGCACAAAGAAACCGACAAAACCCTTGAACCAGTGGCTATTTAAAAAAGAGAGTATTATGGCAACAGCAAAAACTTCCGCAAAAGAAAAGACCGCGCAGCAGAAAATCTATCGTGGCACAGGCCGTCGCAAAAGTGCAGTGGCAAGCGTTATCCTCAAAGAGGGAACAGGCCTGCGCACCGTGAATGGCCGCGATTTCAAAGATTATTTCCATTCCGAAGTCCAAAACATGGTGGCAAACCTTCCGTTTTCCGTTTTGGACAACGCCGATAAATGGGATGTTATAGTCAATGCCAACGGTGGCGGCATATCTGGCCAAATGGGCGCCATACGCCTTGGAATTGCCCGCGCTTTGGTTGAGCAGAACGCAGAGATTAAACCAGCTCTTCGCCATGCAAACCTGCTGACTCGCGACGCTCGCGTTGTTGAGCGTAAAAAATATGGCCGCAAAAAAGCACGCAAACGCTTCCAGTTCTCCAAGAGATAGCTTTTGGATACCAATGATGACATAGACCTGTCCCGTTTAATAGCAAGGATTTTACGACATAAAATACTTGCTGTTGTTACCGCAATTCTATGTTTTATTGGGGTTTTTGCTTATGCAAAACTTGCAAGCAGATTCTACGAAACCACCACCAAATTTGTTTATCAGTCTTCCACAAAGCAAACTGGAAACCTTTCTGCTTTAGCCGCCCTTGCTGGGATATCTATGGGTGGAGGCTCTGATGATGGCTCGGCATACATGGAAGATATAATAAAATCAACGGATTTTCTTTTGCAATTCACAAACAGAGAATGGCTTATAGCAGATACCAATAAAACCTCAGATACTTTAACTCCTGTTACGCTGGAAGAATTTTGGAAAATAGAATTAGATTCCACCGAAGTCAATAGAGAAAAAATACTGCAGTCGATTATCATCAATAAAATACTCAAAAAAAAATATATCAAATATGAACAAGACAAAAAAACTGGAATAATATCTCTGATAACAGTATTTGAAGACCCAAAGCTTGCATACGATTTCAATGCGGCCATGTTTGAAGAATTGAACAATACCCTGCTCCACAAAATGCGCTTCAAAGCATCGGAAAACCGCAAGTTCATAGAAGAGCGGCTTGACGAAATTAAAAGTGATTTGAGAAGATCAGAAGAAATTTTGCTGCGCTTCAAACAGCAAAACCGCTCATGGAACGACCCATCAATCCAGCTTCAAGAAAGCCGCCTGCTGCGCGATGTTACAATAAATCAAGAGCTAGCTTTGCAGCTTCAAAAGCAATACGAGCTTGCGAAAATAGAAGAAGCAAAGGACATGCCTCTTTTAGATGTTATTGAATCTCCGCGCCGCGCTCTGGACTATTCCAAGCCACGCCCTAAAGTAATTTTAGCTGCTGGGGCTTTTGGCGGAATAGTTTTGGGCCTGCTCGTTGCGCTTGGTTTTGATTTATGGCGCACAGAGAAAAAGACCTTGATGGAGCTAGTACAGAAAGCTCAGAGAGAACTTAGCTAATCATCCTCATACTCATAGTCTTCGCCATCTTCTTTCGCTTCTGCGGTTTCCTCATCAACCACGGTTTCTTTTATGAAAGACTCTATGAAAGAAGAGAACCCATCTTCTTCTTTTGGCTTTTCTGCTGGCGCTTCTTCTCGTTTCTGTTGTTGGCTTTCAAAGCTTCTCAAATCAATGTTTGCCTGAGCATCGGGAGCGCGAGACAAAGCGTTGGACTCATCAAGGGCAGCCTTTAAGCCAACCAGCCGTTTTTTTCTGTCTAGCCCGAGATTCATACTCCTTGTATTGGTTAGGCGTATGCGACCAACGGCATCTCTGTATTCAGGGAATACTACTAATCCGTCTTCCATCATCTCGTCCCTTTCAGCCGGGGTCACGTTTTCCATGGCTTCTTTCCAAAATCCGGCTTGCGCCTTTTGGACAAAACTTATCATTACCTCGTTAACTTTTTCCGAGTCACGAGTAACCGCCTTGCCAGAAGCGCAGGAAGCAAGAACGAATGCAGCAAGCAACAATATAAATCTTAACATGGGTTTAATATAGAAAATGCTGATTTACTTGTTTGGGATAAGGAACATTTGTCATTTATTGCAAAAAGTGCCTACTAATATTTGCTGTTTGGAGATAAAAATATGTCAACTAAATGTTTGCAAAATGCAGGGTTTTATTTTTTTTAGGCAAAATTTCTGCATTTTTAGCTATATTAATTAAGAGAGTTTTTAATTACTTATGGAGAAAAAATCATGGCAAACTCAACAACAGAAAAATCGCTCTTCCACAAATTCTGCTCTTGCGAAAAGAGCAACAACCATCTTAGAAAATCCATAGAACAAGCTTTTAGATTTGTGCTCCCGCGCCAAAGATGCATTAAAAAAATGTCTCAATATGAATTTTCAAAAAAATGCGGCTTTAGCCGGCAATATATATCGCTTATTGAAAGTGGCAAAAGAATGCCTAAACTTGAATTTGTATTCAATTTTGCAGATGGCTTTGATATGAAAATTCAAGACTTTATGCATTTGCTTGTTGAAAAAGTTGTTTACTACGAAGAGTTGGATAATAAGAAGTGATTCTACCCAAGGCCAACCCTCAAAAACGCTGCTCCCAACTCCATAACTCTTGGCAACGCCAAATCGGTAGTTTCGTTTTCTGGCAGTTTTTGGCAAAGAGCTTCCAGAGACTCTTTCAAATTGCCGCCATTATTCTCTTTAATAAAATTGTGAAGAATTTCGGCTATGCCTCTTTGCTGTTCTTGATGGCAAAAAGTTGGGAATTTTCGCAAATCCGATTTTAATTTCCCTATTGATATTTGACTGGCTGCCGCTCTTATTTTTACGGTTTTTTCAACAAGGGAGCTAGGCTGCAAACCAGGGCGAAAAAATTCTGTGTTGGCGGGACGTGGAGCAGGCGGGCATTGCATGGGCGTATTATTGTATTGCTGGGGCATATTGGCAATATTCTTTGCCTTTTCCGTTAAACACTCCGCTTTATATTCCGTGAATGCAATTACCGTGTCTGCCAAACCCAGATAATCTCCGCATGCTCCTACTACTATTATAAAATTTATTCCGCTGCTCGCAAATTCTCTGATGCGGTCTGTTAGGGGGATTAGCGGTTCTCGATTTGAGCCTATAAGCTCGCGCATTCTCAAATCCCTGATTAAAAAATTTACTGCAGAGGCGTCTTCGTCTATTAAAATGGTGCTTGCGCCCAGCTCTAATGCTTCCAGCAAATTTGCCGCTTGGCTGGTTGAGCCGCTTGCATTATTTGTGGCAAAATTTTCAGTGCTTCCCTTCAAAGGCAGTTCCCTAACAAGCACAGAAATATTTGTTCCATTCACTATCCTGCCTTCTTCGGTTTTAATGGGAGTTGCGCTTTTATCTACAACAATAAGCTCCCTGCCATCGCCGGGGATATGCGGATAAACAGCCTCTTCCAAAGCGTGCAGAAAAGTGGACTTTCCGTGAAAGCCGCCGCCCGCTATAATGGTTATGCCTTTTGGCATTCCCATTCCGGCAATGGGCTGGCCGTTTGGCAAATTCAAATTTACCAAAAGCTCAGGCGGAGAAATAAATGGCACAGCGTTTTGCAAAGGCATTTCTGATGCGCCGCTTTCTCTTGGCAAAATAGCTCCGTTTGGAACAAAAGCCGCAAGGTTTTTTTCCGAAAGCTGAGAAAGCAAAAAGTTTCTATTTGCCAAGCATTCTATATGCGCTTTGCATTTTTCCTTGTCCAAATTATTCCAATACATCGCTCTGGTTACCCAGTCAGACAAAGTTCCTATCAAAAGCTCGGATGCCTTATCGCCTTCAATCCGCCTGTTTTCTCCTGGCAAATTCACGCTTGCCAAAATGCGGACAATTCCTTTTTCAATATACAGAGAATTTCGCTGCATAATTTGGGAATGAGCTTTTACAATGCTTATGTTTTCTGCATTTGCCGTAAATTGCCTTAGCAAAAAATCAGCGAGAGCGATTTCTTTCTCATTGTTGTCGTGCAAATTCTCAGGGAAACCGAGTAAAGACATTTTTGCGCTGAGCATTATTCTTGAAGGCTGCGCATGAGGGTCGCCTTGTATATGCGTCCATTTCAGCGTAAAGTCGCCAAAGCTAAAATACTGCCCCTGAAAGCTCTTATACACGCCATAAGGTTTGCCATGTATTTTTAAAAATCGCTGGTGAAGTTCTCTCATGTTTTGATTGCTCTCTTTATTACGGGTACAATTTCTTCTGACATTTTATCTATGCAGTAAATCTGTTTGAATATAACATTCTTTCTGAACAATGCCGCATTGTTTTCTATCCATTGGTTTAAGGCAATGCGACGTTCTTCGGAACTGAAATTTTTCTTTTTCTTTTGCACATATTCCTCTGCAAGCAGGCTTTGGTCTTTCATAAATTCTGCCATGTTGAAAACTTTATTGCTGTTCAGCACAAACATTTTCAATGCAAAAACCAAATCAGTTTGCCCAAAATCTTCTTGCATCTTTTTTATGAAATATTTCAAAGTTTCAATATCTTTTAAAAAAAAGTCTATAGCCGAAGCTTTCATGGCTTCCAATTCTTTTTTCGATAGATTAAATTGTTTAGATTTGAGCATAATATGGAATATAGTAAGAACTTTTTTACAATAGCCCAAAATGGCGTTTTTAATCTCGCACCGGCAAGCTTGCCAAAATTTTTGCGGCATCTATCATATTTTCATTTTTTTCGTCGCTGAGCAAAAGGCCGTCTTTCAATTTAATGGTTCGGCTGCAAAGGCCTGTGAGTTCTGGATTGTGCGTTACAAATACAATGGTTTTTCCCTTATTGTTTAATTCCTGGAGCAAAGTCATAATCTCATAGCCTGTGCGCTCATCCAAAGCTCCGGTAGGCTCGTCTGCCAAAATCATAACAGGGTCGTTCACCAAAGCTCTTGCAATGGCAACCCTCTGCTGCTGACCTCCGGAAAGCTGGCTTTGAAGATGGTCGTAGCGGTTTGCAAGCCCAACTTTTCCAAGGCTGTCCATTGCTCTTTCTCTGCGTTCCTTCGCAGAAATTTCAGAATTGTAAAGCAAAGGCAGTTCAACCTGCTCCAAAGCGCTAGTGCGCGGCAAAAGCTGAAAATTCTGAAACACATAACCTATTTTTCTATTTCTCAATTTTGAAAGCGTGTCTCTTTTTAATTTGTGAGTTTGCTCGCCATCTAAAATATACTCGCCGCTTGTTGGCTTGTCCAATAAGCCAATTGTGTATAGCAAGGTTGATTTGCCGCAGCCGCTTGGTCCCATTATGGCTACAAATTCACCCGCAAAGATTGAAAAGCTAACTCCGCGCAAAGCCTGCACGGTTTCTGCTCCCATAACAAAAGAACGCTTAACATTTCTAATTTCCAAAATAGCTTGGCTCACAGAACTCCCATTATTTCTATGATGGTTTCCCTGACTATTCCAGTAGTTTGATTCACAATGGCAGAGAGAACTTTGCGAGACTCAGGAGTATTTATTGTGCCAAGGGCAAGAGCCGCTTCTCTGGCTGCGGATTCGCTTGAATTGTCTATCACTATGCTGCCCAAAGGCTCCAAAAACATTGTATCTGGGAAGTGGCTCATCATGCGGATTGCCGTAACTCTGTTTTCTTGCGGGAGTTCTTTGTTCTTTGCCGTTCTAATAATAAACCTTTTTGCAATAGTTCCCCATTCCATAAAAATCTGCTCTTTAGCCAGCAAAGAATCCAAGCTTAGTTCATCTGATTTATAGCCTTCCACAATTTCTAAAAAACTTATTTGCAAATTTTGCGAATATTTGCTATTTGGGTTTGGCTCTGCATCATGGTAAAGCATTTCAAGATAATCTATTCTTTCGCGCATAAACGATAAATCCTTTTCATGCAAAACGAGTTGTTTTTTAAGGCTATCCACCTCGGCTTTTTGGTTTTGCAATTTGGAACCAAAGCCGCCATTAATGGCAATAGACACATAAATCCCCGGAGAGCGATACGCAGAGTTTGCATCCTGAGTTTTGGTTCTAAACTTGAAATCACCATCTTCCGTTAGCAAATACCTGTAAAATTCAGTTGCCCCTGCGCTGATTTGCAAAGCATTTACGGGTCTAAGAGCCACGCCAATATTATTGCGCGAAGAGCCATGCCTAAAAAATCCCTCATAAAGAATGCTGAACTTTTGCGAAATTATGCTTTGCTCATAACCCCAAAAAGGCGCAACGGCATCTGCATCCATAGCAGGGAAAGCAGACACTCCGCCCAAAAGTTTCCACCATTCGCCGCCCCACTCCGCAACAGCGTAAAATTCTCCGGTTTGCTGTTTGCGCGCGCTTTTTGGAACCGAGTAAAAATATGCCTCTGGGCTTTCCACAAATGCCCTTGCTCCAATCGCAAAAGCGGGAACAGCTCCATAGGCTTGGTTAATTTGGTCTTTTACATCCAAAGAAACTGTGCTGCCAAACTGAATGCCAAAATCCATAGAATTGAAAAGCCCAAAACGCGCCGAAGTCACAAATGGATATCTATCGCACATACCGCTTTCAATGCAAGCAGTCTGATGATAGCCAAGAGTTCCCCTTATTTGAAAGGCTTTATCTCCCAATACCTGCGCAGTTGGCACAACCAAAAAACTGCCTCCGCCACTCAAAGCAAAAGCCATTTGCGGCAACAGGCAAACCAGAAACGCTAATATAAGTTTTTTAATGGACACTGAGGGTAACTTAGAAATTTCTACATTAAACTCATGAGATTCTCGAAATTCATTCCGGTTATTGCAGCGCTCTTCATGGCTTGTTCTTCATCTAATTCAAAAGTAGAAATTATAGCAAATGAGGCTTTGAAACTTGCAAAAGCAGATTCCCTAAGGCTAGACTCTATTTCGCTTCACCAGGAATTTTTATCCAAGCGAATAGATTTGCTAGATAGCTTTTCCACAGCGCTGCCGCTTGCTACGGCTAACGAAAATCAGTTGCAAATTGCGCTTTTAAGAGAAGAAGTCATATTTCTTCGCAAATTTTTGGAAAACCAAGACAAAGTGCCGCTGATAAACCCAAGCCGCACGCAAATGCCCACGGCTCCAAGCGCATTGCCGCTTGAATATGAGCAGGCTCAATACCTGTTTTCTCAAAAGAATTACGAAGCTGCAGCAACGATGTTTGAAAAGGTAACCGTTCTTTACCCCCAAAGCGACTGGGCAGACGATGCTTGGTACTGGGCAGGCGAATCGCAGATGGCGCTTGGCAACTTTTCGCAGGCTATTTCCGCTTTTCAAAAGGTGTTTTTTTACACGCAGTCAATCAAGCAAGCCGATGCGCAATTCCAGATAGGAATATGTTTTTTGAGAATGGGAAACAGAGAGCAGGCAGAGAATGCTCTGCGCAAAGTTCAAGATTTTTATCCCAAAAGCCCAAGAGCATTGCAAGCGCAATCAGAGCTGAAAAAGCTGAAATGATTTAATAATCGTAATCGTCGTCAACGGGGCGCGTTTGTCTTCTTGGCGGAGCTGAAGGTCTTGAGCCAGAGGGACTGGGAGAACGGAATTGACTTTGGTTTTGTACCGTGCGGCCACGCTCGCGGTCTCTTCTGCGAATTTCAGTATCATCTGGGAAAAACTCTTCAAACGCAAAACCTATGCCTATGCCAAACACAACGCCAACTGACGGAATAGCTTTCTTTTCACGGTCAGATGAAGATACCACAGAGTAATATTTGCCATTTTCAAGATCCCATTCCCATGAATCGTTAGTTCTTCCCCATGTTCCATGTCCTGTTTGGCTATTATTCTTGGAACCGGTTTCTTTCATGCCATTGCCTATGGTATAGATGCCTACCATGGCTTGCAAGAAATACCATTGATCGCTCAAATAAGTAATGGACATATCAAATTCATAACCCAAACAAGTTATTATTGGGCGGCTCAGTTTTAGACCTTCCAGAGAGCCATTATTCTCGATATAGATCTCTTCAAAATCATCGGGCGAGGATTTATGGTCAAAGTAAACTGTTCCATAAGAAAGATGAAAGCCCAAGTGTATAGGACTTTTGGGGAACATATAATATGCCAAGCCTATGCGCCATCCCATTCCGCCATCAAGAGAAAAATTATCCGGATGCTGACGATCGTCAGATGGAGGGATAAAACCGCCAGAGAGAAAAGCAGCAACATGCCATTGAGTTATGTATTCAACTCCAGCGCCAAAACCAAACCAATCAGCGCCCATAGCAGGGTACTTCGTTCCCATTCCCAGTTGCAGAATCAAGCGGTCTTTTAGCCAATCGCGGCGACGAAGACTGGTTGCATACTCATCTGCGCGCTGTTCTTCTTCCCATTGTCTGCGAGCGGCGCGATCATCTTCCTGGGTGGTTCTTGCTCTTTGCGCCCAAACCAAGTCTGAGCAGAGCAAAATTAAAACCAGCAATAAAGAAATATTTTTAGCCATCGTTATAGTAATATATATTTTTTTTTGGTTCTATGGCAGTTTTTTATCTTTTTTCCAAATTATTAATCATTTCTTCGTCCATAAGCATTTTTCTGGGCTTGCTGCCGTTTTGTTTGCCGCAAATACCCTCCGCTGTCAGCTGGTCAATTATTTTGCCTGCGCGGGAAAATCCTATGCAAAGCCGCCTCTGCAAGGTACTTATCGAAAGTTCGCCCGCCTCCAAACCTAGGCGCGCAGCCTCCCAAAACAGCTTGTCTTTTTCCCTTGCAGGGGCAAATCCCGTGCTATCATCGCCGTCTGCACTGCCCAAATCAAAGGATTCTACCATTTCGTAGTTCACATTTTGGCTGGAACAAGCATGAGCTAGAGCCTCCACCTCAGAGTCCTTTAAAAAAGCCCCATGAATACGCACTGGCTCAGGTCTGTCGTTTGAACGGAACAGCATATCGCCTCTTCCAAGCAGTTTTTCTGCCCCAGTGCTGTCTAAAATCGTCTTAGAGTCTATATAGGAGGCTACCTTGAAGCTTATTCGAGAGGGCAAATTAGCCTTTATCACGCCCGTTATCACATTTACCGAGGGTCTTTGGGTGGCCAAAACCAAATGAATGCCTACGGCTCTGGCTTTCTGCGCTATGCGGGCAATGCTGGTTTCTATTTCTTTGCCGGCAGTCATCATCAAATCTGCCAGCTCGTCTATTACCACAACTATAAAAGGCATAAGCTTTCGGTCTTCTTCCGGAACTTCCTCATCAAGCTCGGAGGCATTGAATTTATCGTTAAAGCCTTCAATATTCCTAACGCGAGCGCTTGCCAAAACTACGTAGCGTCTGTCCATTTCCACGCAAAGCCATTTTAGAGCTTGCACTGCTACCTCTGGCGAAGTTATAACAGGGTGCAAAAGGTGAGGAATATCCTTGTACATTGCAAGTTCCACAACCTTTGGGTCAACCAAAATCAAGCGAACTTCATCGGGCGTTTTGCTGAACAGAATGCTTGCCAAAAGAACATTTATGCAAACGGACTTTCCGGCTCCAGTCTGCCCGGCAATCAGCAAGTGAGGGGTCTTTGTCAAATCCGTCACAAAGGCATCGCCCATTACATCTTTGCCAAGCACCACTTGAATTTTCTTTGGGTCTTTCACAAATCTGGACGAATCCAGAATTTCCCGGCAATAAACCGTTTGAGGCTTTCTGTTCGGCAATTCCACGCCCACAGCAGATTTGCCCGGTATTGAAGATATAACCCTTACAGAAGCGGCTTTGAGCATCAACGCCAAATCATCAGACAAATTCTCAAACTTTGAGACCTTCACCCCGGGACCCGGCTCTATTTCAAAGCGAGTTACCACAGGACCTGTCATAATGCTGGTCACCTTGCCTTTTACCTTAAAATTCCCCAGCTGGGATTCTATTTCTTCCCCAATCTGCTGAAGCTCTCCTTTGGTATAATCTATAGTCTGGTCCGGCACCAAATTCAAAATCTCCGAAGGAAGAGGAATGCGATATTCATCGTATTTAACGGGGTCGCTAACACTTTCGCTTAGTTGAGAGTTGAGAGTTGAGAGTTGAGAGTTATCTTCGCTTAGCGTTTCGGTTTTTGAAGTATCGCAAAACTCTTCACTCTCAACTCTCAACTCTTCACTGCTGTCCGCTCTGAGTTCTTTCTCAAGCAAACCCTCTATCCTAAGCTCTCTGCCTTTTTCGTCTTCCCATTCGTTTATGTCTTTTACGCGCTTATAATCAGCAAGCTCGTCGCGCAGGCGGCGAATTTCGCGAGGGTCGGAGGTTATGGCTAGCTGGCGGTTTATCTCATCTATTACGTCTGTGGCATAGCCTTCGTTTGAAGGTTCTGGTTTGAATGGGTCTTTGTGCAAGGTTGGCTCTTTTTTTTCTAGCTTGCCGAATGGCGAGCCTTTTGCAGGCTTAACTTCGCCTAGCCGCACGGCAACAAAATCGCCGGTTTCATGCACTTTTATATAGGTTGTGGGCTTTGGCATTTCTTTTGAAAATTCCAGTTTGTAAAGAAGGTTTTGAATGCCAAGCTTTGCATGCTTTGCGCCCGTAATCAAATGTTTTGGCCTTAGCCCAAAGCAGAGAGACGTCATAAAAACGCCAAGCCATGAACAGATTAAAAGCCCATCGGTATCTTGCCCAAAGATAGGAGGAAACACTTTTTTTACCAAAAACAAACCTATAAAACCCGCATATTCCCGCGGCACCATTCCAAAAACAAGCGGAATTCTTTTCAGAATATCTGGCATCATCACTGCAAGTATTATAGTTGAAAATACGTAAAGCAGCGCAAAACCCAAAGTATAATGGCCAAATGGAAGAATGCCTTCTCTTGGAGGGTTTAATATTTTTTTCAAGAAAAGCCAAAAGACAAATGAAAGGATAGCCATGAGCAAAAGCACAAGCGGAAAAGTGCCAAGCAAAGTGAGTTCAATATCCGCAAGTTTCGCGGCATAAGGCCCGAAAAGATTTCTGTTTACGCCAGGTTCAGCAAAAATATCTCCAATCAGAGAAAGCGCCGAAACAAGGAAAAGAACAGATAAAAAAACAGCTAAAAATATGATTTTTCCATTGCTGCTACCCTTTTCTTCGGGCATAGCAATGGTTTCGGTTCTAGCTTTTTTTTTTCTTCTTTGAATTGCTTTGGACATTACACCTTAAATTTAGCAATAGTCAGCTTAAGTTCTTCTGCAATTTTTGCCAAATCGCTTGAGCTTTGGTCAACTTGCGTTGCTCCCTGTGCGCTTTCTCTAGCTGCCTGGTTCATGCCGCCAATATTTTCGCTGACATTGGTTGCGCCCTTTGCCGCCTCGCCCGCATTTCTAGAAACATCGTTTGCGCCTCTTGCAACTTCGCCAATTGCGCTTGCCACTCTCTTTGCGCCCGTGTTTGCCTGAGCAACGTTGCTTGCTATTTCGTTGGAAGCTTTTGTTTGCTGTTCAACATGGCCGGCTATCGCTTCTACGCTGTGATTTATTTTGATAATAATATCGCTAACATCATTGATAACATGAACCGCATCGTTGGTGCCTTGCTGAATGCCTTCTATTCTGCGCGCTATATCGTCTGCGCTCTGGGCAGATTGATTTGCCAATTCCTTGATTTCTCCAGCCACAACAGCAAAGCCTTTGCCAGCTTCTCCTGCGCTTGCAGCTTCAATAGTTGCATTCAATGCCAAAAGATTTGTTTTGTCTGCAATTTTCTTGATAACATCGGTTACCTGCCCTATTTCCTTAGCGGCATTTCCAAGCCTGTTCATCACGGAAGTTGCTTCATTTGATTTTTCAGTAGCATCGCCTGCAACTTTGCGAGCATCGCCGGCATTGCTGGCTATTTGGCTAATGCTTGCGCTCATTTCTTCTATTGCGCTTGCAATGGTGTTCATGTTCGTGGACATTTGCTCTGCCGCGCCAGCTACCTCGTTTGCATTAACCGAAGCTTGTTCTGCGCCGCTTGCCATTGCATTTATGTTCACCGCCATTTGCTCCGTGGTGCTAGCAACGGAATTGCTTTGGTTAACAGTTTCTTCTGCGCCGCTGGCAAGCTCTCTGCTAACGGCGGATAATTCTTCAGATGCGCCTGCCAAAGTTTCTGAGTTCACTCTCAAACTTTTCAAAATGCCCTGCAAATTTATAAAGAACTTGTCAATATTTACAGCCATGATCCCAAGCTCGTCTTTCTGCTCAACGCCTGTTCTAATAGTCATATCACCGCCTTCGCCTTTAGCAACGGCATCGCCAACTTTTTTGAGCGGGCTTGTGATGGCAAATGTCATATAAATGCCTATTCCTATGGCCAAAACAGTCATAAGCAAAAGCAAAACAGTGCTGATTATATTAGCTCTCGCCAAAGCAGCGTCATTTTTGGCATCATAATCCAAACCAGCTTTTATCTTTATTTCCGTGAATCTGCCAGCTTCTTTGGCTATTTGCTCAGCTACGGAAAACACTTCAGATGGAATCGCAGGGTTATCGTGATAGTCAAGTTCTGCAGTGCCATTCTCTATGCGACTCACCCAGTCTCTGGTAGTATTATAGTATCCGGTTACATTCTTGATTGTCGCATCAATTGTTTGTACCACTTCTTGGTCATTGTTAGCTGTTTTTTTCAGTTCTTCAAGAGCCGCTATTATTTGCCTAGACAAGTTTTCAACTCTCCGCAAAAACTCCGTGCGTTCCTCAGAATTTCGCGCAAGCGAAATTTTATACTCGTTTGATTCCATCTGACCTATCATGCCAACTATAGGGATAGCCTCACCCAGAGGCTTTGTCGCAAAATCATACATTTGCGAACCGTACTCATTCATATACCGCATTTCGCTGCTTTGGTACAAACCAACGCCAATTGAAATTGCGGCAATAATAATATAACTGGCGATTAGCTTAACGCCTACTTTAACGTTTTTCATGATAATACCTCCTATGTATTGAACTTAGTAATATAGTAAATCAGACTTTTACTATATTTTAACCCTAATGCTGCATGACAAAATTATAAATAGAAGCAAAAATTCGATATTACGCCTTGTTTTATTGGTTTTTTGCACGTTTTTCGCTGTTATTTTAATAGTGCTGTCTGCTATTTACGCAACTGCGCAAAATAAGTACAACCGCAAGCACTATGAAGTGGCTCTAAGAGCAGCTACCTATACAAAGTCAACGCAGCTGAGCGATTATTTTAAAGCGGACTTAACGCTTTTGCAGGCAATGAGCAATTCTCCCATAATAACCGCTTTTATGGCAAACCCCAGCGATGAAAGCATTCAAAGCTATTATTGGAAAGAATTTGACAGCTATAAAAAATTGCTCAGCAACAACAGAAAAGTATTCTTTGTGAACGAGGCGGAGAAAAATTTTTATTTTGACACGGCTTACGCATATATTGTGGACGATAAATCCCCTGATTCATACTGGTATGACTCAACTTTGAACAGGACAAATGCTTACAATTTCAATGTAAACTTCAATCCGGATTTAAATGCAACCATGATTTGGATTAACTTTCCTGTTTTTAACGAAGGCAAATCGGTTGGAATGATAGGTTTGGGAGTTGATATAGACAGCTTTGCAGAAGAGATAGAAAAAAGTTTAAACAATGTAAGCTACATAATATTCAATGAGCGCGGCGAGCTAATGCTTCATAAAAATCGTGAATTTATTAAAAGCAAAAGCAACATCAATTCCGTTTTGCCAGAAAATCTTGTTAATAAATTTTTGGAACTTTCAAAAAACAACAATGCGGAATATAACGAAAAAGAGAAAAATGAAGAAAAGCATGGCTTGTTTTTCAAAGACGATGCCGCATATATGATAAGCAAACTGCCGTTTATGTCTTGCTATCTTTTGGTCAGCACAAAAACTCATTTTTCGGTGGGATTTGGAAAACTTTATTTTATTTTTACCGTGATGGTTTTGAGCATACTTCTTGTATTTTTGATTGTTTTGTATCATTTTATAAAGAAAATATTAAGCCCTTTGTTTTATTTCAACAATTTAACAAAAACAGTTCTGAAAGAAGCGCCGGTTCATATTGCTATTTTTGATGGCAAAGGGAGAACTGCGCTCATAAGCCGCTATATGAGCGATTTGCTGAGCAAGGGTGATATTTTGAAAGAGTTCAGAGATAAAAAAGGGTTTCTTGATGTGTCAAAGGAATTTAAAATGAACGATGGAAAAAACAATTATTTCAGAATAGTCAAAATGGATATTGAGCAAGAAGCAAGCGATGGCGAAGAGCAAAGTTCAATTGTTTACTTATCTGATGTTAGCGAGCAGATGTATTTGGCAAATACCGATTCTCTAACAAGCATTGCCAACAAAAGATATTTCAGCGAAAGAGCAAGCACGGAGTTTAACAATAGCCTTAGGGATAAAAAGCCTTTGGCATTCCTTATGATTGATATAGACCATTTCAAAAAATTCAACGACACATTCGGGCATTTGGCAGGCGATATTGTATTAAGGGAAATCGCGGAAATTTTAAACAAAATGATAGAGCGCAGAACGGATTTGCTTGGCAGAGTTGGCGGCGAAGAATTTGCAATCATGCTCCACGACACTGATTTGGAAGGCGCTAAAATAGTGGCTAACAGAATTTGCTCTGCTATTGAAAGAAACGATTTTTATTTGAAGGACTTCAAAATCTCAATCCAAATTACCGTAAGCATAGGCGTTTATTCTGCCATTCCGCACCACACCGAAGATTTTAAAATATTCCTAGGCGAAGCCGACAAAAAACTCTACGAAGCCAAAAGCCTCGGCAGGAACATGGTGTGTTATTAGCCTTAAAAACTACATATTCTCTATCGAAAGCAGCTTGAAATTCACTTTGTAATTTTCCAGATGTTTTTGCAAAATGCTTGCTTTAGCTTTCAGTTTTGATTCGTTCAGCTTGTTTTTATTTTTCTTGATTTCCGCTATGGTTGCCGTTTTGCTAAAATCGTTTATTGCAAGCAAATCAATTTCATTTTCGCCTTTATTGTCCCAGTAATTTCCGATTTTTGTAAAATCCTGCTCTTCTGAAAATTTTTCTCTGAAAAATTTTTCCAACAATAAACCGCTATACTGCTCATAGTTTTTTGAAATATAGGATTTCAGCAATTTATGCTTGCCCATTTCTATCAAGGTTTGATTAGGATAGATAAATCGGAACCAAAATCTCAAAAAATTATCTTGTATGCGAAACTTTGCATTACGGCTTTCTGGCTTTGAAAACATTGGTTTGTTTTTCTCTATCAAGGAATATTCTTTTTCCAAATTCACCAAATAGGCTCCAGTATTTTTCCCTATAACGGAATCTATTTCGCTCTGAGAGTTTTTGCCGGCAGCAATCAATTGCAAAATGGAAAAATAAACGCCATAATCCTTGCCAAATTCCGATATCAGCAAATCTTTTCCATCATTTAAAAAAGGAGATTCCGAGCGAACAACAAAATCTAGCATTTTATCTTTTGTTGTTGCTTTTGCATCCATTAGCAAAGATATATATTGCGGAACTCCGCCTGTAATGGAGTAAAGAAACAGCAAATCTTCTTTTGAATATTTTGGATTGTATTTTTTCAATATTTGTTTTTGTACTGCAATAGCAAAAGGCTTTATTATTAATTTTGAAGTTAGCCTGCCAAATAGAGGTTCTTTTTTATTTTCAAAAATCTTTGTCATTAAAGAGTAAATTGAACCGCAAACTATAAAGTTCAGCTTTATATTGTCTTTGTGCTTATCCCATAGCTCCTGTATTTGGCTGAAAATCGCCTTGTTTATATTTTCAAATTCTTGAAACTCGTCTATTACCAAAGTATAATGAGCGGTTTTTGCAAAAAGCAAAAGTTGCTCAAATAAATCTCTGAAATTCGTTATTTCTCCGAATATGTTTATGCCTATAGCGGCGGCTTGTTTTTGAAACTGCCTGCATAAAACAGATTCGCTGCTTCTAGACACAAATAGATAGAGAAATTTTTGTTTTTGAATGTATTTCAGCAAAAGCTTTGTTTTGCCTATGCGACGGCGGCCAATCAGCACCGTGAAACACGCAGTTTTTCTAGACTGCTTGGCTATTCTGTTCAGAGCATTCAGCTCTGTTTTTCTGTCAAAAAAAAGCATAATTTAATGGCCATTAAGTTAATCATCATTAAATTAGAAAAAGCAATTCCCGTTCTCTCATTATTTTGCGTTCGTTTTTGTTGCGGTGTTCGTAGCCGCATAAATGCAAAAGGCCGTGTATTAGCACGCGTTTCAGTTCTTTGTAGTATGTGTTGCCGTAAAGGGGGGCTTGTTTTTTTACTTGGCCTTTGGCTATGTAAATTTCGCCAAGAAGCTCAGGCTCGTTCCAGGCAAAAGAAAGAACATCGGTTGTGCGGTCTAGCTTGCGGTATTTTTTATTTAATTCTCTTTGCTTAATATCATCGCAGAGAATGATGTTTGCAGACACATTCTTTTTTTCTTTTTTCAATAAAGCCTCGGCTATAGGCTTAAAACGTTTTTGCCATGGAAATTTTTTTGATACGGTTGAAAAAAAATTACAACTCATACCATTTTTTAAACACTCCCATAATCTGCTCGGCCTGCGTTTTGCCGCTAACATTGAATTTGCTGCGTTGCTTGTACACACCGCCGCTTTTCTGATAGCGTCTAAGCGTCACTTTGTTTTCGCCAAAGTTGCCGTCTCGGCCTTTTTCTTGATAAAGAAAGGCGATGGTAGCCCAAGCGCCTTTTGAAAGGTATTCCTTAGCAAGTTCCTTGACAATCACTTCGCCGTTCTCATCCACTTGCTCTACTGTAGGTTCTATATTTTCTGTATCCATGAGAGGAATGTAGAAAATGCTCTAACATCCCACTACGGTTATCTTCTTCTTTCGTGAAATTATTCAAAGTAAAATTTTCCGTCACAATGTTAAAGGGGCTTGCGCTGCCGAGAGTGGCGGATTCCGGTCTTATGCTGGCTTTGTAGTCGCGTATGTTCCGCATTCCAACAAGAGCTACGCTGTGGACAAAGGGAACATCAGGCCTGTTTATGAAACCGTTTCGCAACTGCCTTAAAAAAGTGATTAAAGCACCGTTGCTTAGGCAATCGGCTTCGTCGAAAAATATAATCAAGGGCTTGTCTAATGTTCTGCAATAAGCAGTAAGCGAAGTTCTCAATACATTGGCAACATCGCTGTAATCAGCGTTTTCGGCAAAATTGCCTGGCATGCCATAATCGCTAAGGGCAGCTTTTATGCTTTTGACAACTACAGGAATGCCAACTGTAGGCTCTGAAAATTCTTGCCCCGCTTCCAATGAACAATATAAAGCATAATACTTGTTCTCTACATTTATTTTGCGAACTAATTCTTTCAGCAAAGTGGTTTTACCGCTCTGCCGCGCGGCGTGGATTACGAAGTAATGCTCTTGTTCTATTAAATTGGTCAATCCTTTGCCTATATTGCGCAAAGGGTCGAGCATATAATGCTTGCCAAGGCTACAGGGACCGGCTACATTGAAGAATTTTTTGGACATTGATGGTAATATAGAAAACATCCCTAGCAAGGTTCCATCAATAAGTCATACTTGAAGTTAATTAATGCTCGCACTCAGCGTTATTCCTATGTCCCTCGCACCATTTCTTTGTTTCTCTATCCAAAATCACAGATTTTTTGCCATTCATTTTTGAGAAAAGAACCAATGCAAATCCGCAGTCAGGGTATTCTTGTACAGGGAAATCTCTATGTTCACACCAAGTTATAAATTCTTCTTCGGAGAGAATTTCTCTTAAATCTTCAATAGGAAGATTGTCCCATCTTAAATCGCCCAAGAAATATTTTTGCACCAAACTATCCTTTTCTAAAAAATACCCATTAATTATACCAACATGGTCTTCAAAAAATAACCTGCATTTCCAGCCGTCTATCTCCTTATCTTTGCAAATAATTTCTCGCCAAATATTTGAATCCCAAAACTCTATGCACCGGCGGTCAACTCTCCATTCTTCCAAGTCTGTATCCCTATCTAACCTGTTGCAGTAATTGTATTGAGCATCGTGATAGGAATAAGTCTTGATATTTGCGCTTGGATCTGGCATAATATTTACCGTAAAAGTATCAACCAGCATTCCTGCGAAAACTCCGGCACCGCCTTCAATATTGTAAACCGCCTCAACGCGGCTATCATTTACACCGTTCAAGTATGAATCTCGATATTTAACATAGTCATTGGTGGTGGCATAAAAAAGCAGATCGAATGTCCCCCGCGCCGGCATACTCATGCCTATAACAGGAATGCTATCCAATTCATTTTGCGAACCTGCTATTTCCATATTGCGGACAAAAAACACTTGATCTCTGTCTCCGAATTTTGCCAATATCGTTGCGATTTGCGTGGAATCTTCGCCTACGAATTGACTGGCCAACTTTGTCATGGTATTTTCGCCCCAATGAATTTTATTGTTGAAAACCATTGAAACCAAAACTCCAGCAACATCGTTGCTGTATTCAGGAACATAATAATGCGCTCTCATATCAAGGGGAGCAGGTAAAAATAAAACGCGTTCTTTTTCTTTATAAGGCTTGCCCATTAGGTCGTAAGCTCTCACGATTTTAAACTTTTCTGGTATGGCGGTTTTTGCATAAAAGCTGCTTGTAACTTCTTTTCCTACGCTATCCCATTTTATTGCAGCTTCCAATTCGTAGCCTTCACCTGCTATTGCCAATAAATCGCCAGGGCCAAAAAAGCAATTTGGTTTGTAAATGTTTGGGCTTAAAATAAACGAAG
>Ga0099364_10004622_pt1 | contig 20810 bp, 16 predicted proteins | sample TergutTh196P3_FD_73070 | JGI IMG/M metagenome (GOLD analysis project Ga0099364, IMG submission 73070) | Microcerotermes parvus P3 segment gut microbial communities from Pointe-Noire, Republic of the Congo - Th196 P3 | ecosystem: Host-associated > Arthropoda: Insects > Digestive system > Gut ... | reverse complement strand
ATCCGCGTGGGCTACCGTGGCTGGACCTCCGGCTCGCTGGTGGAGGACCCGTATTTTCAGAGGAATATACGCGGGGCCACCGATGCCGGCATAGACGTGGGCATATACTTTTTCACCCAGGCGATAAACGCCGTGGAGGCCGTCGAGGAAGCCAGCATGGCCCTGGCACTGACGGCGGACTATCAGCTCGACTTCCCGATTTTCATAGACTCGGAGGGTACGGGCACGGGCGGCAAGGGCCGGGCGGACCATCTGAGTGTCGAAACACGCACCGAAACCGTGAAGGCTTTCATAGAAACGGTGCAGAGCGCCGGCCGCCACGGTGGGCTTTACTCCGCCCGCTATTGGCTATATAATCAACTGGACATGACACAGCTGGACCGCTACATCCTCTGGCTGGCCGAATACCGCGACGTGCCGCTCTATACCGGCTACTATCAGATGTGGCAGTATAGCTCCAAGGGCAGCATAGACGGGATAGAGGGCAATGTGGATTTGAATTTGAGTTATTTGGATTAAGGTGGGTGGCCCCGCTTGGCCGTCATCCCGCAAATATTTAATGCGGGATCCCCTGCTCCCACTCGTCATCCCGCAATGCTCTTGAAACGCTTCGCGTTTCTGTGCGGGATCCCCTGCTCCCACTCGTCATCCCGCAATGCTCTTGAAACGCTTCGCGTTTCTGTGCGGGATCCCCTGCGGGAAGGGAGTCGTTACTTTCAGGGGGCCCCGCATAGGAACATTGCGGGGTGACGTTACTTTCGGGGGGCCCCGCATAGGAACATTGCGGGGTGACGCTGGTGGTGAATTACGGGGTGACGCAAAGAAAGGAAAGCACATGAGCAAAATACACATCGAGACCTGCCACATAGAAGGCCTGAAAATCATCCGCCCGCAAGTGTTCGGGGATGAAAGGGGCTATTTTTCGGAAACCTACAATGCCAGCGATTTTAATAAAGCCGGCATGGATAGCGTTTTTGTCCAGGATAACCAATCCCTGTCCGTGCGGGGGGTACTGCGCGGCCTGCATTTCCAGATAAAACACCCCCAGGCCAAACTCGTCCGCGTGATTAACGGCGAAGTATTTGACGTGGCCGTGGATATACGCCCCGACTCACAAACATATGGACAGTGGCACGCTGTAATCCTCTCCGGCGAAAATAAATTGCAATTTTTCATCCCCCGGGGCTTTGCCCACGGCTTTTTGGTACTGTCGGAAAAGGCCGAATTTTGCTACAAATGCGACGACTACTACTATCCCGACGACCAAGGCGGCTTAGTTTACAACGACCCCGGTATTGGGATTGATTGGCCGCTGGATGGAGCGGAGCCGATTTTATCCGAACGGGATAAGTTGTGGGGGAAGTTGGAAGGAGCATAATGACCGTCACCCCGCAGCTGGTAAAAATATGCATAAGAGAAAACATAAGCTAATAAAAATCACCGCCTTCGTCCTCATCTGCCTAATAATAGCGGGCGTTATTATATTGCGCCAAAACCCCCTCGCCAACCCGGAAACAGAAAAATTAAAGAAAATCTGCGCCTGCATACTGCTGGGATTTGCCGCCGCCATCTTCGGCATCTACCATGACAGACTGACCGTGCTGCCGAAGGAACTGTGGCAAAGCAGACACCTGATATGGAAACTGGCCATAAACGACTTCAAGAAACGCTTCGCCGGCTCCTACTTCGGCTTTGCCTGGGCCCTGATACAGCCGGTCGTCACCGTCGTGATGTACTATATCGTCTTCGACAAAGTCTTTGACACCAGAAGCCAGCTTTTGGCCGGAGGGATAGAAGTACCCTATGTCCTCTTCCTCACCAGCGGCCTGGTACCGTGGTTTTTCTTCCACGAGGCGATAAGCGGCGCCAGTTCGGCCCTCATCGAGTATAACTACCTGGTCAAAAAAGTCGTCTTCAACATCAGCGTCCTGCCGATCATCAAAGTCATCGCCGCCACCTTCATCCATTTGTTTTTCATCGCCATACTATTCATCCTGTCGGCCATATACGGCTACTACCCCAGCATCTATAGCCTGCAAATATTTTATTATAGCCTCTGCACCTTCCTCTTTATCCTCGCGGTCAGCTACATCACCAGCGCGGTAGTGGTCTTTTTTAAGGACCTGACCCAGATTATCGCCATTGCCTTGATGGTGGGGATGTGGGCGACCCCGATACTCTGGGATATATCGATGGTGCCGATCAGGTGGATACCGATATTCAAACTAAACCCCGTTGTCTATATCGTGGAGGGCTTTCGCAGCTCCATGTACGGCGACACCTGGTTTTTTGAACACTTTTACTCATCGACCTATTTTTGGATTGTGACCGTGCTGCTCTTTTGCTTCGGCTCGCTGATATTCAAACGACTCAGGCCGCACTTTGCGGATGTTTTGTAGCCGTGGTCGAGAATCAAGTAATTTGACTGACCAAGTCAGTCAATGAAGTGCAGAAAGCGAGTGAAACCATGCCGGAAACCCCCATCGCCATATCCCTGGCCGGCCTAAAAAAAACCTATAAACTCTACGAACGCCCCGCCGACCGCCTGCTGGACGCCATCGGCCTAAAACGCGGGCGCATCGGGGAAATGCACGCCCTAAATGGCATAGATTTGACCATCCATCAAGGCGAAACCGTCGGCATCATCGGCAAAAACGGGGCCGGCAAATCGACCATCTTAAAAATCATCACCGGCGTCTGCTCGCCGACCAGCGGTGAGGCAAAAGTCAATGGGCGTATCTCGGCCCTCCTGGAGCTGGGAGCCGGCTTCAACATGGAGTATAACGGCATCGAAAACATCTACCTGAATGGCACGATGATGGGCTTTTCAGAAAAAGAAATAAAAGAAAAACTGCCCGCCATCCTGGACTTTGCCGACATCGGCGACTATGTCAAGCAGCCGGTGAAGACCTATAGTAGCGGCATGTTCGTCCGCCTGGCCTTTGCCGTGGCGATAAACATCGAGCCGGAAATTCTGATAGTGGATGAAGCCCTGTCGGTGGGCGATGTCTTCTTTCAGGCCAAATGCTATAAAAAATTTGAAGAATTTAGGCAGATGGGCAAAACCATCCTCTTTGTCAGCCATGATCTGTCCAGCATCGCCAAATATTGCGACCGCGTTGTCTTGCTGGACCAGGGCGAAATATTGGGCGAGGGCAGCCCCAAGGAAATGATGGATGCCTATAAACGGGTGCTGGCCGGGCATTACGGGGCGGCGGGGGCAGATGCGGGCGAGACGGATGCCGATGGCCAGGGCGTTTCCGCCATCCAAGAATACGGCAGCCGCGAGGCGCTGATAGAGGCATACCACATCAGCGAAAAAGACGGGCCAAAGACGGGCGTCATCAGCAAGGGGCAGGAGTTTAGCGTCCATATGCAGGTGCGTTTTGTGGCAGACATAAACGACCCCATCTTCGCCTTCACCATCAAAGACAGCAAGGGCACGGAGCTCACCGGCACCAATACGATGGCCGAGAAAGCCTTTTTCGGCAGCGTGCCCGCGGGCAGCATAAAAAAAATCCGCTTCAGCCAGAAAATGCTGTTGCAAGGCGGCGACTACCTCGTATCTTTCGGCGTGACGGGTTTTGAGGGGGGCGATTTCCAGGTCTACCACCGCCTCTACGACGCCCTGCCGCTGAGCGTCATCTCGGACAAGGACACGGTGGGGTATTTTGATTGTGGGAGTGTGGTGGAGATAGTGTGAGTGATTGAATCCGCAAATATTTTGCATTTTCCATGTGGCTGATATATACTTTAGCCATACGGTAAAAGACATGGACACATGGGTAACGTAAAGCGGTGAATGACAACCGGAGCTTGTGTCATTCTGAACGGAGCAAGCATCATGCGAAGCGTGATGTGCGAAGTGAAGAATCTTTGAACGAGGTAGCTGCCATGGAAAAAAAGAACAGCCATTTATCCATAAAAGAGACTGAGAACCCTAGTCAAAACAAGACAGACAATAGTATTACAAAATGCAAACTGGAGCTTATCGCGGAGATTGACAAGAGAATCGATGACAAAATAATCGAGCGGACAAACGCTGACTTATTAAAGAAACTGATAAATAACGCCGACACGTTGACGGAAGCCATATCCATTGCCGAGCTGGGAACCACATATAAACGAACGGGCTTTCACTTTGACAAGCGTTTGGAGAAAATAACGGATACAATCAAATACTTCAAGAAAAACGAGGCCCTCTCTTTCATGACAGGGGAAGGTGCCATGACCCACAAACTAATCATTGGCGATAATTACCCCGCACTGCTTAATCTGCTCATAGAATATAAAAACAGGGTTGATGTCATTTATATTGACCCCCCATACGGTAAGGACAGCATGGGCATATTCGCCGAGACAAATTATGAAAATGCGATAACAAGGGATAATTTACTTTCCATGCTCTACCCTCGCCTTGTCCTGGCTAGGCAACTACTGTCGAATACGGGTGTTATTTTTTGCAGTATAGACGACCGTAATCAAGCATATGTAAAGAGTCTTTTCGATGATGTGTTCGGTGAAAATAATACCGTCGGTACTTTGATATGGAGGAAAAAAAGCGGCGGCGGACAGACCGATGATTTCTTTGTGACTGAACATGAATATATCCTGGTCTATCGAAAATCAAATATATTCACCTGGCTGGACGAAGTTATTGATAAATCCGCAAATGGCATCGCCGGTGAGGACGAAAAAGGCAAATTTCGTTTGGTAAAACTGGAAAAATGGGGCAATTCCGCAAGACGGGAAGATCGGCCGACGATGTATTTTCCGATTAAGAATCCTGACGGCAAGAATTTTTATCCCGTCGCGCCGGATGGCAATGATGGGCGCTGGCGTGTCGGTAGAACTAGGATGGATGCGCTTATAAGGGATAATGACATTGAATGGAAAGAAAAAAAAGGCAAGTGGATACCCTATGAAAAGGTGTATTTTAACGGTGATGAGGTAAAGGTGCTGAAATCCCGCAGCATATTATTTGATGTCGGCGAGACGGGGGACGGCTCAAATGTGCTTACGCAAATATTTGGCAAGAAAGACCTGTTTCCCAACCCGAAGCCGGTAGAGTTAATCAAAGAACTGCTGACGCATTGCGAAAATGCCATTGTGCTGGATTTTTTCGCGGGCAGCGGTACGACAGGGCAAGCAGTGTTGGAATTGAATGAAGAAAAAGAGGCAAACAGCCAATTCATACTATGTACTAATAACGAAATAACCAACACGACAACAAACGGTATAGCGCTTGATGTCACTGCCAAGCGCTTAAGGCGTATCATGAGCGGGAAATGTTATGACAACACGGATGGTTTCAAGTGGCTGAAGGAAAAGAAAGCCCTGGGTGGCAATCTTGATGTTTATGACATTGCCACGGTCTCGCCCTATGAAGCGACAGAGGGCATAACGCCGTTTGACGTAATTGATGAAAGCTTGTACGGACAAAAAAACCTTGGCGTGAATGAAAAAATAAAATGGGTATGTGAAAACTTTGATGCCGCCCAAAAGACCATTGAACAGGACGAGGATTATAAAAAGCGCAGCGGGAGCGTATAATCATGTTGCATGAAGCCAAAGAACTACAGCAAAATGCCGTTGATAGCTTGGTCGAACTGACGACAACACAAGCAGAGATAACCTTCAAAGCCCCGACCGGAAGCGGGAAGACATATATGATGGCCGACATGATGAACCGCCTTCTGGAACAGGATGATAATATCGTGTTTCTTGTCTCGACATTATCAAAGGGCGACTTGGCCTCGCAGAATTACGGGAAATTTCTGGAGTATTCCTCAAAGGGTGAGTTCAAGGCGTTAAAACCTTATCTTATTTCCAGTGAAATCGCCGGCGAGGAAAGGCTGTTTGTGCCGATTGACCATAATGTATATTTGTTGCCTCGCGATTTGTATAAAAAAGGCGGGCGGCTCATGCAAGGGGCCATGGAAAGTTTTTTACAAAATATGACCATGCGTGAGTGGTTCGGGGGACAAGAAAAGAAAATTTATTTGTTGAAAGATGAATGTCATATTGCGACCACGAATCTGGACAATTTATCGGAGGAATTTTTTACTAAAACCTATAATTTTTCCGCAACGCCAAAATTATCACGGGGGCAGCGCCCCGATGTCGAAATCAAAAACGAGGATGCCGTAAATGCCAAACTGATTAAGGACATTGAATTAGTAGATGATGATGCCGCAAAAGTTGCCGATGCCATCAACAAGTTTGAGGAAATCAAAGGACAATACCGCAATCTCCTGGGCGTCAATCCCTGCCTGATTATTCAAATTTCAAATAAGGATAAAGCCGATGAGGAAATACACGAGATATACCGTGAATTGAATAAGGCGGAACATACGGACCTTAAGTGGATGCTGATTGTGAATGATGACAAAGAATGTGACACAAACGACACATTCAAGGCAAAGAAGCTGCCGGTCAATAAGTGGAAGGACTATGCCAAAGAAAATCTGTCCACGATAGATATCATCATTTTCAAAATGGTAATTACCGAGGGCTGGGACATTCCCCGTGCTTGTATGCTTTATCAAGTAAGGGACTCTAAAAGCAAGCAGTTGGACGAGCAAGTCATGGGGCGGGTCCGCCGTAACCCCCGTCTGCTGGATTTTGAAACACTGTCAGACGAAGCGCGGGAGTTGGCGATGACTTCATGGATATGGGGCATTATTCCCGGTAATTTGAAAAAGAGTCTTGGGGTCAGGTTATGGCCGGACAGCCGGATTATAACAAATGAAGTAAAAATCAAAACCACCCGCTTAAAAGTATTGGAGGAAAAACAGGCATTTGACATTACGGAATTTTTGGACGGGCAAGCCGCTATTCACGCCCCGGGCAGTATATTTAAATTGTACAGTGATTTTAAGAAGTCCGAGAACAGTGTGCAGGAGATATGTAATAAATATGCGACGGATTATGCAAAATGGCGTGAATTTACCGAGAATATAGAGGCTGTGTCCAAAGAAAGCAGTCAGTATCTTTGCGATTATGCAGACAGTATGGAAGTGGTGAAGGATGAAAGCGGCCAAGAACTAGAAGCCTCTTTTGCGCTGGCTTCGCACTACACGGACAGTGGTAATTATGTGAATATAAGCGACTGGGTTTGGAAACGAAAAGATGGAAAAGATAAATATTCCTTTGACAGTGAAGCCGAAAGGCACTGGGCTGATATTCTGAAAGATTTGTCCAAAGAGGATACCGATGACGACAAAAACCGGGTGGGCAAAAGAATAAAGGTCGGGAAGTTGAATCCGAACGCCGGAACACGGACTTTGCCGGGCATGGAGGTTGATTTTATAGGCGAGACTAGGCAAATATACTTATGGGGTAAAAACTATCTACCCCATTCGCAGATAAAATTTGAGTATTATTTAGGGGCAAAGTATTCATCATACCCCGATTTTATAATGAAAGACAGTTATGGCCGTATTCATATTTTTGAAATCAAGAGCGTCAACAAATCTTCGGGCATGCCCGGTGGATTTGAGGGGATTGTTTATGAGAATAAATTTGCGGAGCTTAAAAAGGCCTACAAACAAGCATCCAAGCTGACAAGGCAGATATTTTACCTGCCCGTCATGCGTGATGAAAACTGGCGCATATTCCAGTATATGGACGGCAATGAAAAGACTTTGAGCAAAGATGAGTTCATACATTTTTGCAAAAGAGCTTAAGCAACCCCCTCACTTCCCCATCTCCCGGATCATCTTCCGCATCTCCAGCGTTCGCGCCGGGGAGATGGACAAATCGTCAAAGCCCATGTTAATCAAAGTTTCCGTTTGCTCCATGTTGGCGGCCAGTTCACCGCATACGCCGGCGCGGATGCCGTTGTCGCGGGCGGCCTTGGCGATGATTCTCAGCATTTCCATGATGGCGGGATGGCAGGGATCAAAAAAGCGCGAAAGGCGGCTGTTGGTGCGGTCCAGGGCCAGGGTGTATTGGGCCAGGTCGTTTGTGCCCACGGAAAAGAAGTCCACTTCCTTTGCCAAATCCCTGGCGATATGGGCCGCCGCCGGGGTCTCAATCATAATACCGAGCGAAGGATTGCCAATCTCCACGCCTTCCTGCATCAGCTCCTTGCGCACGGCGCTCGCCACTTCTTTTAAGCGCACGACCTCCCAATGCGAGGCAATCATCGGAAACATGATGGCGATATGGCCAAAGGCACTGGCCCTGTAGAGAGCCCGCAGCTGCGTTTTAAACAGCAACGGTTTTTCCAGGCAGAGGCGGATGCCCCTAAGACCCAGGGCGGGATTATTTTCCGCGTCCAACTTCAAATAATCGGCGGATTTGTCCGCACCAATGTCCAAAGTGCGGATGATGACGGGCTTACCCTCCATCGCCTCGGCCGCTTTTTTATATATGTCAAACTGCTCTTCTTCATCCGGTGGCTCCTCGCGCCCTGTATAGATAAACTCGCTGCGAAAGAGTCCTATGCCCTCGGAATCATTCTCCAGTACGGCTTCTAAATCGGCGATGCCGGTGATATTGGCCAAGAGGCGAATCTTGCGCCCGTCTTTGGTGACGGTGGGCAGGCCCTTAAGGCTAGTGAGCGCGTCCTTTTCGGCCAGTTCCAGCTCTTGCTTGGCCAGCATCTTGGCGCGCGTGTCTGCGTCCGCTTCGACATAGCAGACTCCCGCCTCACCATCCACGATGATTTCCTTGCCGTCCAGGGTAGTGTCCGTTATAATATCCGTCTCGTAGATGCAGGGTATGCCTATGGTCTGCGTGAGTATGGCCGCATGGGAATTCGCGGATCCACCGCGCAGCACGAAGGCGCGGATTTGATTATGATCCATTTGCAAAATTTCGCTGGGGGAGAGTTCATCAGCCAAGATGACGGCAGGGCGGGGAAAACGCAGACTTTTGACGCGGCCCAGCAGCGTATCAGAAAGCCTCCGGGCTAAATCTTTCACATCCAGCGCCCGTGTTTGCAAATAAGGGTCGCCCAGTGAGCTAAAGTGGGTGGAAAACTGTTCGCCGGCCTGTGAAACGGCATAGGGGGCCGAGAGGCGCTGCTTACAAATCATCGTTTCGATGGCGGCATTAAAATCCACATCGTTTAGAATCATCCGCTGGACATCGACAATCATTGCCTTATCCTCGCCCAGGCGCTGCTGCGTTTTTAGAAACAAGGCATCCAGTTGCAGGTCACACTTGGCCTTGGCCCTAAGATAGCGCGCCCATTCCCAGTCCGGGTCGTCGCAGATGGCGCCGCTCATTACCAAAGCGGATTTTGTCAAAACAAATACTGTACCGAACGCCACGCCGGGCGTTATTGTTTTTCCGTGGTGTGTGGTCATGGAATACCTCGCGAATGAAGCCGTTGGGGCGGCTATCTGCCGCCCGTTTGGAGTCGATATATATAATACTAAGTCAAAGAGAGGGGCTTGTCAAGCGTTTGTGGTCAGATAATGCCGTGATAAACTTCCTTTTTGTTTCCATAAATATTCTCTCCTCTTGTTTTGCTTGTGGTTGTGTGGGGTGTGTCACCGTTGTCGTCGTTCCCTGCGGGGTTGTTCGTCATTCCCGGCGGGCGACCGAGGACATCGTCCCCTGCGGGGACGGTCGCCCCTACATGGGTGTTCCCTGCGGGTTTAATCCGTCATCCCGCAAAGTTCGTAAAACGCTTCGCGTTTTCTGCGGGATCCCCTGCGGGTAGCGCTTACTTTCAGGGGCCCCCGCATAAAAGATTTGCGGGGTGACGAACAGGGGCGGGGTGACGCTAACGGGTGCATTTCCTTTCACAACCAACACTATGTTCTCAAGTTCCGCCTTATCCTCCGGGATGGCAGCCCCAGGCTGCCCTCCCGGATTATCCGGCGAGAACTCAAAAAAACGAGGTGCAAGCATGCGTCCACACTTACACCTCGCAACAAGCGGAGGTATCAGACTGTTCAGCGATATACACTAACCATTCGTTTCTTGTAAATACGTGCCATCTGTATTACAATTATTTTAGCACCACCCCACGGGAAGGCATCGCCCTTCCCCCGCGCAAACCTGCGCATCCGGCAGCTTCTGCCAAATATCCACCGTCACCCCGCAATCGGTCGTGCCAAAATCCCCTCGTATGACACCCAAAACCCCGCCGCATCCCCGGGTTTGCTTTTTTTGCTTTGGTGGTATATAATAACCCTACTGTAAATCAGACATTATAATTTGCTTAGCACATTTTGCATTGTCTAATTGAGTGAGGGCTTATTATGCAAAAAAATGTCAAGAATTTCCGTCGTATGCTGGCCATGGTGCTGGTGTTTAGCCTTGCGCTATCGGCCTTTAACGGCACTGCACCCATAAACGCCGCCGAGGACACAATAGGCGCCACGGGTGAAATGGCTGTTTCCGGGGAAGAGTCGCCGGGTACCGAAGAGGAGATAGCGCCATCGCAGGGCGAGGAAACCCCAAGCGATGATGAAACTCCAACCAACGATGATGAAACTGACGAAAACACGCCCCCGGATGAGAGCCAAAATGACGAAAACGGCGGCGGTGACGCAGAAGAACCCACAGACACAGATGGTACGGACGGGTCTGCGGATGAAGAAAATGGCAACACAGAAGCTACGGACGAGGATAATTCCGCAGGCGACGATACTGCGGATGAAACCCGCCATGGCAGGCAGAATGACCAAAGCACCGGCCCGGGCGATGCATACGCGGCCGGCAAGCTGTTAATAGTCTTCCATGACCCGGAGGAACTCTTGGGCAGCGGGCTCATGTCTACTTTTTCCGAGCGCAGCGTGGCCCGGGCGTTCAATAGCTTTTCCGGTGAAATTGCCGCGGTCTCCGAACTGGGCGGTGGCATACAGACCGTGGCCGTAGTCGATTTGCCGGCAAACATGAGCGTGGAAGCCGCTATCACGGAATATGAAAAGAGTCCCTTACTAAAATACGCGCAACCGCTCTATATTTATCAAATGATGGCGGATGTGCCCAATGACACCATATTAAACAAAAAATGGCTTAAGACCAATGATCCCTGGCCCTCGCACCATATACCGCTAAAAACATTCGCGGCCTGGGAGTCTGTGGGCCTAGGGGACGCACCGGTCCGCGTGGCGGTCATAGATTCCCAGATAGATTTAGGGCATGAGGATTTGCAAGATGCGTTGCGTGTGGATATGGCGCAAAACATTCAGTTCAGAAATGACCGGCCCACACGCCTGCCCCTGGACCCTGCGGATAGCCATGGCACCCATGTGGCCGGCCTTATGGGGGCCACGGCCAATAATAATGCGGGTGATGTCGGCGTGGCCGCCGGCAGGGTAGAGATCATCCCCATCAATGTCTTCGAGTGGATGGAAGCAGCGCAAGAATATGGCGGCGCATGGGAAATCTGTGTCGCGGAAGGCATCTACTATGCCGTGGAACAAGAAGCCAGGATTATCAACCTCAGCCTCGGTGGAGATACTGAAGACCGCTTTATGAGAGATGCCATAGACCATGCCGTGAATGCAGGTGTTGTGGTCATTGTCTCAGCCGGCAATAACACTTTCGATAATCCCACATACCCTTCGGATTATGAAAATGTTGTCAGCGTGATAAACGTAAGCCATAATGAGTTTTGGCACGAATATAACGATGGCGTTGGAAACTGGATGCCCTACGACCCCATCCCTTGGGAACTGGGTGAAAACCCCCGCCACTATACCTCCAGCTACGGGCCAAAGAAAAACATCTCTGCCCCCGGTAACCTGGTATGGGGTCCTGTTCCTGTCGGGGAAGAAATGGAAAGCGATGAGTTCCCCGGCTACGACCTGCTAAATGGTACTTCCATGGCGAGCCCCGTGACCGTCGGCGTGGCCGCGCTGATGCTGTATGCCGATCCGGACCTAAACCCCCTGCAAGTAGCCACCACCCTCTTTGAGACGGCCACGGATGTCCATACGCCCGGCAAGGACGATCAGACCGGACACGGGGTCGTGAATGCGCTGGCCGCAGTGGAGATACTCTCGCTGGAAAGGGCCACCGGCCTGGAGGCGACAAAGGCCGGGCAGAGCTTCACTTCTGTGGATTTAAGCTGGCGTATGGAGACAGGGAATCCCAGCCATTTTGAGGTTGCACGGATGTTGGACGGCAACGTTGAACTGGAGGCAATACGGCGTTTCGCCATCGAAGACGTGCTTGCAGGTGGGCCCGGCACATTCGCCTATCAATGGAACGATTTGTCCTTTAACGACTACCGTTTCGCCGTGCGTCCGATATTTGATGGCGGAGAAAACCCCGCCGTTTGGATTTTCTCTGATGCCGTGCGGCTGGAGGATCCGGGCATCGCCCGCCCGGAGACCGTGACCCTGAATGTAAAAGCCCATGAAAAAAATCCCCTGGCGATAGAGCTGAGCTTCCCCGTGCCGCAGTTTGTGGAAGGTGGCTCTACCATAACACCGCTGCGCTATGAGATACTGCGCACGGATAATCTGAATGTGAATGCGCAGGTCTTTTCCATTGCCGCCAGCAGTGCCCCGTCTTATATAGACCATGCGACTATTGCCGGACGTACCTACAACTACAGCGTCCGCCCTATTTGGCCCGACATAGGCCCGGGTACACTCTCCGCTGTAAAGAGTCACAAGCTAAATATGCCGGCCGCTCCCAGGCTGAGCGGCAGAGGGAATTATAGCCCCACAAAGATAGAGCTTACATGGTCGGAGGTGGCCAGTGCCGCCGGTTATGAAATCCGCTTGGAGGGGATGGATGATTATACCATTCTGGCCAGCGAGGGCAGAATAAAAGAAATAACGGAAGACTTAAGCCCCAATACGGCCTATCACGCCATGATCCGCCCTTTTTGGCAGACGGATGCGGAAAATGCGGACACCATAAGCCACGGCAACTTTGGCCCGGCCATCACAGTCCGGACCCAGCCAGGCCCCGCCCCGACCGATTTGCGTTTGGAGGGAGCTGCCACTGTCACCAGCGCCACCCTGCAATGGGAGCCGCCGGCCAATGCGGAAGACCTGGGCGTGGTCGGCTACCGCATTAACAAAAACGGTGTCCCTGCTGCTTATATCAGTGCGGGGGACTTTAGGACAGCAGGAAATAAATGGACAGATACCCGCCTGGGACCGGGAACCACGGTACGCTACAGCGTCCAGGCTTGCTGGGGTGATGAAGAGGAGGATGGGGGTATCAACGAATACGGCTCCAAACCGGGCAATGCCTCCAAGGTGCTGACTGTTAGCTCGGAGAAAGGCGAGGCCCCGCGAATATTAACCACGATGGGCGCAAGCTGCCCCACCACCATCGACATATCATGGTTGCCGCTTGAGGAAAAAACGGTGGGCGTGACCCGGCTTTCCGGCTATCGAATCTATGCCGGCAATGTGCCCATGTCCACCGAGCCTGCGGTCTGGGACAATCCTGCTGCCGAGGAGACTAGCATAACCTACCTCTCACCCAATACACAATACCCTATCCGTGTCGTGCCGCTGTGGGATGTGGAAGGCGATATAGTGGAAGGGCGGCCCAGCGCGGCGGTAAATCGGAAGACCAAGGCAGCCCCGAAACCGGCCACACCATGGACCACGGTCCGGACCGGCGGCCAAGTGGTACTCAGTTGGGGCGAGCCGCCCATTTGCGACGATTGCGCCGCCTTGGGCAGCGGCGGTTGTGAAATAGTGCGCTACCGTGTCACCAAGGGCAGGGCCAAGCCCGAAGATGCCTACTTCGAAACATATAAAAACAACGGTTATACATATCGTGACCCGGGTTATACGCAAGATGGCCTGTGGAGCGATGTCCATCCCGGCATGAAGACACGTTACACGGTACAGGCGGTCTATCGTGTGGAAGGCTTGGATGGTCGGGATCATAGGCTGGGGAGCGGTTTTGGCCCCATAAGCACCGCCCTTAATGTGACAACACCCAATCCGGCCCCGAAGCTGCGCGAGGCAGAAGCAGAAAGGACCATGTTCCGGACGGAATTGTTCTGGAATCCCATAGCAGGTGTTGCCGAATATGAGGTATATGCGAATGGGAGCCCGGTCGGCATCGTGTCTAATGGGGGGGGCATCACTGTTCAAGCCAAGCCGCCAATCCCCCTAAAGGAAAGCGGTGGGGAAACACAAGACTTGGGGGCCATCCGTTTGCTGGCAGATAAACCCGGCAGCAGCCTGAGTGATGACGAGGTGGTGGCGGTGCGCGTGTCGCTTCCGCCCGGTTCCAATACCAAATTCACGGTGAGAGCGCTATACCGGGCACCCAGATATCGCGATGAGAAAATTTATCTGGGCAAAGCGTCTAACACGCTGACAGTAAAAACTGCTGGCGGCGGTGTGCCCAGCGGCCTAAAACGCCATGGCGGGCCGGACGCAAAGGCTGCAAGCCCCACGTCCTTGCCCACCGTGGGTTGGAACGCCATGAATGCCGACATAGAGCACTTGGTGAGTGACATGTATTATATCCGGCTCACATGGAAAAATGCGGCGGGACAGACAGTACCCACAGTGTTTCCCATTAATAACGCGGCCGGTGTCACCACCTATGACATAGGCGGCTTGATTCCGGATACCACCTATACTGTGCAAATAGCCGCCGCATATGAGGACGATACCCAAGAACGCCGCGGCGCCTGGAGCAAAGCCATCAAGCTAAAGACGACCGGCGGCGCCCCCCGCAACCTGAAAGCCAGCGATATAGGCCTCACCAGTGCCACGCTCACATGGGGGTCGCCGTCCAACGCCATGGAACCGGATTCTTATCACATATCTTGGCAAGACTCCGATGGTACGGGCGGTGCAGTCAGCTTTGTGGAAGAAAGAGAATATACGGACACGGATTTAAAGCCCGGCATCACCCGCCGCTATCAAGTCCGCGCACACTGGCCGGGCGGGTCGGGAACCGGCAAGGGTGCAAATCGTGCGGTATCGCCCAAAGGGGCGGCTCCCGGCGGGGTCCGGGCCACGGCCAGCCCTAATAGCATAAATGTCACTTGGAATGCCATCACCGGAGCGCATGCCCTGGATGCGGGTGCCAGCCTGACGCATTACCGGGTGGAACGGCGGCAACATTATTCATGGGGATGGGGTGCGTGGATGGGGGAAAATATTTTGGCCACCGATGCAAGTACCGACCGCAGCCACAATTTTTCGGCCGTTCCCAACAACCGCTATCAAGTCCGGGTGGCGGGGGTTTGGAATGATACCTTGAGAGGCCGCTACAGTCCGGCATGGACGCTGCGCACCAGCGGCCCCGCTCCCAAAAACTTGCGTGCCCATGTCCTTGGCACGGACAGCAGCCAGGCAGGCAGCGAGCGAAAGTTTGCCCATGTCCACCTGACTTGGGATCCCGTTCTCAACCAAGGTGTCAATGAATATCGCGTCGTCCGCAGCCGGGCAGACGGCACACATGATTATACTTTCTATGTATCTTTGTGGCAGTATTACGGGGCCCAGAGTCCGGGACTGCGCAATGGTTTCATAGACACAATTGCATTGCCGGGTACAAGCTACCGCTATGATGTCATGGCACGCTTTGGTTGGTCAGAAGGCAGGGCCGCCAGCACCCGTGTGAAAATACCCAACCGCTTTTAAGATTATGTGTTCACCAAGGAGGAAACCAGCATGAAAAAACCCATCACCTGCATCATCACCGCAATACTAATCACCGGCCTGCTCGCGGCTTGCGGCTCCGCTGGCAAGGACGTCCTGACCGTCGGCACCAACGCCGAATTCCCGCCCTTTGAATATATCGGCGACGATGGCGAGCCGGACGGCTTCGACATCGCCCTGATTAAGGCCATCGGTGAGAACATCGGCCGCGAGGTCGTGATTGAAAACCTGGAGTTTTCGTCTCTGATTGCCGCCATCGGGAGCAAAGTGGACCTGGCGATTAGCGGCGTGACCATCACTGAGGAACGCCGCCAGAGCGTGGATTTTTCCGACCCCTACTATGAGGCGGTACAATTTGTGATAGTGCCCAGCGGTTCGCCGATTGAAACAATGGCAGACCTCGAGGGTCTGACGATAGGCGTACAGTTGGGTACGACCGCCGATTTCATCGTCAGTGACGATATAGCGGATGCCATCCCCGTCCAGTATAATAAAACAGTCGATGCCGTGAACGATCTGTTAAACGACCGCGTGGATTGTGTGATTGTTGACAAAAACCCCGCCTTCGTCTTTGCGGACAGGCATTTTGGCGTCCTGGAGGCCAGGGACGGCGCCCAGTTTGGCTTCGACCCGGAATTTTATGCCATCGCCATGCCCAAAGGTGACACGGAGCTGGCCGAACAGATTAACCAGGCCCTGCGCGACTTAAAGGCCGACGGTACTTTTGATCGCCTGGTGGCCGAGTACATAGAAGAAGTAGAATAAGAGGTAATCCTGTGCATGATTGGTTCATCAGCGTCGCCGAGATGTTTGAGCGTGCTTTCATCGAGGGCGACCGCTGGAAGCTATATATACAGGGCCTGGGTGTCACCCTGCAAATTTCGCTTTGTGCGGCTATTTTGGGTACCATCATCGGCACGGCCCTGGCCTTTATGAAGCTGTCCACCCGCAAAGACGGGAAAAAGACGGTATGGAACGTGATGGCCAATGTCTATATAGACGTCATCCGTGGCACCCCCTCCGTGTTGCAGCTGCTGATTATGTATTTCATCGTTTTTGCTTTCAGCAAAAATGGGATTATGATTGCCATCTTGACTTTTGGCATAAATTCGGGGGCCTACGTCGCCGAGATTGTCCGTGGCGGCATCCTCGCCGTGGACAGGGGCCAGACCGAGGCCGGCCGCTCGATGGGCCTGGGCCACGCCCAGACCTTTGCCTATATTGTCATACCCCAGGCGGTTAAAAACATTCTGCCGCCCATCGGCAACGAGTTCATCGTCTTACTGAAAGAAACGGCCATCGTGGGCTATGTCGGCCTCTCGGACCTAACCCGCATCGCCAGTCAAATATCCTCACGGACCTATGAGCCGTTCATGCCGTTGATTGGGGCCGCCGTTATTTATTTTATCATTATAAAAATGCTGACGATATTACTGGGCAAGTTGGAGAAAAGGCTGCGGGTGAGTGATAGTCGTTGACCCTCCCCGTCACCCCGCAAATCGCCTCCCCGCAGGGGATTCCGCATAAGAGCATTGCGGAATGACGATAAAGGGCCCCCTGAAAGTAACCGCCACACGCAGGGGATCCCGCATAAAAGCATTGCGGAATGACGATAAAAGGCCCCCTGAAAGTAACCGCCACACGCAGGGGATTCCGCATAAAAGCATTGCGGAATGACGATAAAAGACCCCCTGAAAGTAGGAGCAATAATTGATAACTGTAAAAAACCTGCACAAAACATTCCAAACCGAAACAGCCACCGTCGAAGTCCTAAAGGGCATCGACTGCCATGTTGAGGCGGGGGAAAAAATCGTTGTTGTCGGGCCGTCGGGTTCAGGCAAAAGTACCTTCCTGCGCTGCCTGAATCTGCTGGAGGTACCCACGAGCGGCGAAATTTGGTTCGACGGCAAGGAAATCACCGCCCCGGACACCGACATAAACGCAGTGCGGACGCACATGGGCATGGTGTTCCAGCACTTTAACCTCTTTAATAATCTGACGGTCGTGGATAATATCACGCTCGCCCCGGTCAAGCTTAGAATCATGAACAAGGCCGATGCCTTGGAAAACGCCATGAACCTGCTGGCGCGTATCGGCCTGTCGGACAAAAAAGATGCCTATCCCAGCCAGCTCTCCGGCGGGCAAAAGCAAAGAATCGCCATCGTCCGTTCTTTGGCCATGCATCCGAAGGTGATGCTCTTTGACGAGCCGACCTCGTCACTCGATCCGGAAATGGTCGGTGAGGTGCTGGACGTGATGAAGGGCCTGGCAAAGCTGGGCATGACGATGGTGGTCGTGACCCACGAGATGGGCTTTGCCCGCGAAGTGGCGACACGGGTGCTGTTCATGGACGAGGGCGTGATCGTCGAGGAAAATGACCCGGCCCATTTCTTCACAAACCCGAAAAGTGAGCGATTGAAGGAGTTTTTGTCTAAGGTGCTGTGAGCACACAAAAACTTCGCAACAGTTTAGCCGGTGGCCAGACTGTTGCGAAGTTGCGTATAGCGTGTTTGTGTACGGTGTGTACTAGGCAAGCAGACCCAGTACGCCACGATTGGATTGGTTGGCCTGTGCTTGCATTGCCAGGGCGGCCTGGTTTGCGATGTTGCGGCTAGACAAGCGAATCATCTCGGCGGCCATGTCGGTGTCGCGAATGGAGGATTCGGCGCTAGTCGTGTTTTCGATGACATTTTTCAAGTTACCCACCGTATTCTCCAGGCGATTTTGGATCGCCCCCATGTCTGAACGCATACTGGAGACATTTTGTCCGGCCGTTTGGATGCTCTCCAGCGCGGCGGCAATCTCTACGTTATTTTGCAGGCTGATGGGGGTGTTTGTGCCCTCGCTAATCGTGGCCCAATCCATTTGTCCAATCACGATGCTGATTTGGTTTTCCTCGCTCACCTCGGCACCCACCTGTAGTCTCTTGCCATCGGCAAAAGAGCCGTCCAGCAGTTTTTGCTCGTTGAAGGTGGTGGTCTCGGCAACGCGGTTTATCTCGCCGCGCAGGGCGTTCATCTCGGCCTCGATTTTCCCCCTGTCCTCTGATGAGAGGGTCTCGTTGCCGGCTTGGATGGCCAGTTCGTTCATCCTGCCCAGCATATCATTCACTTGATCCAGCGCGCCATCCGCCGTTTGGAGGCTGGATATGCCGTCTTGGGCATTGGAGCTGGCTTGGACAAGCGAATAAATTTGGCGGCGCATCTTTTCCGATATGGCCAAATTCGCGGCATCGTCCGCAGCCCGGTTAATCTTTTGGCCAGATGAGAGCTTTTCGGATGACTTTGCTTTCTCAATGGCACTCTTTTCTTGCTGCCGATTGGCGTTTGCGGCACTAACGTTGTTTTTTACAATCATAAGCGGCTCCTTCCTGGGTATTACCCCGGAATCTAAATACTGGTATTTAGATTTTGGAGTAATATGTGCAAACATATTCCTTTATGTTTTGACAACGGGGAAGCATTTACCCCTGAATCTTTCTCCATCATAACGTAAAAAATGGGTTTTGGCAAGAGGAAAATTTCGTTAGTGTAAACCATTGACGAGTCCTCCAAGTGGTGATACAATAATGATACATCAGAAAGGAGGTGGCGTTTTGGAACTGGTACATGATGAAATCACACTGTCACAATGGGGTAACAGCAAGGCTTTGCGTTTGCCTGCCGCTCTAGCGAATCTGCTTAATTTTAACGTGGACGATAAACTACAGCTGAATGTCATGGTCGATGAAGCCACGGGCGAGAAACGCTTGGTGGTGGAAAAATATACACCACCCCGGACGATTGAAGAACTGTTCAAAGACTATGACGGTGAGTCCTTCCAAGCAAAGATACAAGAATTTTCAGCCCTGGGTAATGAGTTATGGTGAGTGTCGCTACGCCGGAACAAGGCGATATTATAAAAATCAACCTGGACCCCAAGCAAGGGCATGAGCAAAAGGGTTATCGCCCCTATCTGTGCTTGAGCAATATAATGGTTAGCCAACATTCCAACATCGCCGTTTTTGCCCCGATCTCAAACACAAGCCGTGATTACCCCTTTTATTATTCACTGGAGAACCTGGGCTTGAAAAGCAGCGGAAAGGTTTTATTGGATCAACTGGTTGCCATTGATTATAATGCCAGACATTTTAATAAAGTCGAAACCATAACCAAGGCAGAAATGAGTAAAATCCTTGCAATAGTGAAGTTGGTTTTTGATGAAAATAAGTGAAGCCCGCCCTTCACCACGTCGCCTCATCCGGGTCCATCGAATAGCCAACACAGCCTTTCAAATTAGCGATTAATGCCATGTCCGCCGCCTCTAATGCAAAATCAAAGACATCGGCATTTGCCTTGATGCGCTCCGGCGTCGCTGATTTTGGCAATGGCAAAAAGCCCTGTTGCAGGCTCCAGCGGATGCAGATCTGGGCGATGGATTTTTCGTATTTTTGCGCCAGGGCCTGCATTTCGGGCACGGTGAAGATGCCGCCGGCCCCGAGCGGGCTATAGGCCGAAAGCAAGATGTCCCGGGCCCGGCAGTAATCCACCACATCGTCCTGGGTGTCGCCGGGACAGAGGCGGATTTGGTTCACCATCGGGGCAACATTGGCGCTCTTAAACAGGGCGTCCAGGTGGTGGGGGCGAAAATTCGAGACACCGATGGCGCGGACGCGCCCCGCCGCGTATAGCTCCTCAAAGGCTTTCCAGGTTTCGGCGTTCACCGCCTGCCAGCGGTCGCGGTAGGCGATCGGATTCGGCCAATGTATCAGGAATAAATCCAGATAATCCAGCCCCATTCTTTCCATCGTGCCTTCGAAGGCGGCATGGGTTTTTTCATAGCCGTGTTCATGGCTGACGAGCTTGGAGGTGACAAAAATCTCGCTGCGGTCTAGGCCGCAGTTTATCACCGCCCGCCCGACGCTGTCTTCGTTTCCGTAGCTTTGGGCGGTGTCGATGTGGCGGTAGCCCAGTTCGATGGCGGCGAGGATGGCGGATTCCGGCACGCCGCTGCCGGGCCCGCCCCCGGCCGTGCCGAAGCCGATGCAGGGGATGGGCAGGGCGTTTGAGAGGGTGTAGGTGTCGGATAGTGATTTCATGGGGCCTCCTTTACATTTCAGTCGCATATGTTATATTTAACCTGAATCCGTGAACTTCGATTGCTCATACCAACCATGATACAATGATTTCAAACGGTTTGCAATGAGCTGTAATCGAATAAAAGGCTTCACCCAATGGGTGAAACCACTTACAATAGCGGCGTTTT
>Ga0099364_10004621_pt1 | contig 20812 bp, 16 predicted proteins | sample TergutTh196P3_FD_73070 | JGI IMG/M metagenome (GOLD analysis project Ga0099364, IMG submission 73070) | Microcerotermes parvus P3 segment gut microbial communities from Pointe-Noire, Republic of the Congo - Th196 P3 | ecosystem: Host-associated > Arthropoda: Insects > Digestive system > Gut ... | reverse complement strand
CATCTCTAAACTGCGCAAAGACTTCCCTTGCGGAACGTACTCTGCCGTTTACGACATCAGCTAAGCCTTCATCCAACTTATCCCGAATCTGCGAAGAATTCATTTTTTCCAAATTGATGTTGTCAGGGGCTTTCGGTAAGGTGATAGCAAAAGGGATACCACCTGTATAGGTGATTTGCTTTAAATAAATGTCAATGGCAGTCGCCATAGGAACACCGAGCTGAGATAAGACTTTCTCAGCAGAGCGCTTAACTTCCTGATTAATTCTAATGTTTAGCGTTGCAGTCTTTTCCATGTCGCACCTCCATACTGCATCATTGTAACGCAATATGCGTTACAATGCAAGGGCGTTTCTCGAACCGGCCGAAAACATATGTGAGGGGCAATCTGCCGTAGACAAGCATGTGCTATTTGAAGTAATATAGGATAATTGAATCTCAGACGAAAAGAGGAGAAGCATGTACGAAGACAGGATACTCTCCGCTGAATTGCGAAAAAAGGTAATGCGCGCAGAAGCTGCAGCAGATTTTGTAAAAAGCGGGATGACGATAAGCGCCAGCGGTTTTGGCAGGATAGGCTATCCCAAAGCCGTGCCTATGGCGATAGCCCGCAAGGGCGATATACGGGATCTCACCCTTATCTGCGGATCCTCTGTCGGCGATGAGCTGGACGGTGAGCTGGCAAAGTCCGGCGCCATGTCCAGGCGCTATCTGTACCAGACCCAGACTGATGTGCGCAAGGGCATCAACGACGGTACGATCCACTTTGCCGATGCCCATCTGTCCCGGCTGTCCAAGATGGTCAGAAGCAGCGAGCTGGGCAAGCTTGATATAGCGATACTGGAGTGCTGCCTGGTGCTTGGAGACGGCAGTATAGTACCCACATTGTCTGTAGGCTCTTCGGATGTGTTTGCCGAATGTGCTGGGCAAGTCATCCTGGAACTGAATCTGCTCCATCCGACTGCGCTCTACGGGCTACATGACATAGCGGGCGTAGTCGCCTGCGAGAGCGGCATGATACATGCCTCGGATCGTATGGGAAGCCCGGCCATACGCATTGACCCTGCCAGAATAGTGGCTATCGTCATAACCGAAATCCCTGATCAGAATCCGGTTTATGTAACGCCCGACGAGCAGTCCCAAGCCATAGCCTCCCTGCTCATAGACTATTTGGATCACGAGATCAGACATGGCAGATTGACGAAAGGGTTCAGTCTCCAATCCGGGGTCGGCGCCGTTGCAAACGCAGTGCTGACCGGCCTGGCCGGAAGCCATTTCCGTCAGATGCCCATTTTTACAGAAGTCATCCAGGACGGGGCTTTGCGTTTGCTTGAGCTGGGCGTTGCCGCCTACGCTTCCGGTACGTCGCTGAATCTGTCCAAGGAAGCCGAGGCTCATTTTTATAAGGAATATGCTTTTTTCCGCGATAAAATCATTCTGCGCCCTCTGGAAATCAGCAACTGTCATGCTTTGATCCGCCGCTTTGATGTGGTGGCCATGAATACCGCTGTAGAGATGGATATCTACGGGAACGTAAATTCTACCCATGTCACCGGTGTGCATATGCTAAACGGTATAGGCGGTTCAGCTGACTTCGCACGAAATGCCGAGTTGACTTTCTTTATCACCCCGTCGGTGACGAAAAATGGGGATATCTCCTGTATCGTACCTATGGTCACCCATGTGGACCACACGGAGCATGAAGCGCAGATACTGGTTACCGAGCAGGGGATAGCAGACTTGCGTGGCTTGTCGCCAAAGGAGAGGGCGAGGCGCGTCATAGAGAACTGCTGCCATCCCGACTATCGGCCCGAGCTGCGTGCGTACTTTGACAGAGCTTGCGCTATGACGGGAAACACCCATACCCCCCATGACTTGCAGACAGCCTTTGCTATGCATACCAGGTATAGGGAAAGCGGGACGATGAAGGCAACGAAGAGTTAGGCGATACTTCGTTTTGGCACAGTGAAACTCGAAACAGGCTCATTTACGCTCCATGAACCATTTGGAGACGCCTCCTCCTTCCTCAAGGTATAGGAAAGTCTCCCTGTTTCGGACGCGGACTGTGTAGCGCAGCCCGACGCCGCCCGCCCGCAAGGACGCTGCCGGGCGAATATCAATCACCCGGTCGATCGCATAGCGACGGCCGTCTTCCCATACGAAGGAAAGAGGGATCAGCCTGCCGTCCTTCAGTCTGTCCTCGTTTACATCAACGTAAACCTTGTAATCACTCGACATATACGCGTGGTAATCCGCGACAGGTTCCATATCGCACCTCAACTTAAAAACCCTACAGGGTGAATGGTATGGTCGGCTTTGGGATTGAGTTTCCCGAGTTTATCATCCAGCAGCAGCAGCGCCCGGTCGATAGCGTAATGCCCGAAGCGGCGCCGGATATCGTCTATGGCGTATTCCATCCGCTCGGCTTTTTCCCGGCGCTGTTCGTCGGCAAATAGGGACAGCTGCCGGATCCGGTTGATCGGCACAAGGTTCGTTCCCCGGACGCCGATGCTGCGTAGCGGCTTTTCCCAATGCCAGTTTTGCCGCAGCAGCTTCATCGCCGCATCACAGATTTCCGTGGAAATGAACGTTGGCTGCGGCAAGGCCATCTGCCTCTCAAACCAGAATAAGTCATTCGTCCGCAGGCTTATCTGCACGGTCCTTGCCATCAGTCCCTGCTCCCGCATACGCTCCGCCACGCTCTCAGCGAGATTCTGGAATACGATGTGGGCGTCGTCGTCATTCAGCAGATCGCGCGGGCAGGTGGTGCTGTTCCCGACCGATTTCACTATCCCTTCCATCCCGATTTCCGCTACAGGGGAATTGTCCCGGCCATTGGCGTAGACATGGAGGAACAGTCCCCATTTGCCGAACCAGCTTTTCAATATGCCGGGGTCGCAGTTTGCTAAATCGCCGATCGTCTTTACGCCATATGCCGTCAGTTTGGCCAGCGTCGCCCTGCCCACGCCGAGCAAGTCGGCGGCGGGGAGCGGCCAGACCACGTCGCGGTAGTTGCTTTCGGTAATCACGGTTGTTGCATCCGGCTTTTTGATGTCCGAGCCGAGCTTTGCGAAGATCTTGTTGTAGCTGACGCCGACAGAGACGGTAATGCCGAGTTCAAATTTTACCCGCTCCCGAATCTCGTCGGCAATTCTCTCGCCGGAGCCATACTTCTCCAGACTTCCCGTCACGTCCAGCCAGGACTCGTCCAAGCCAAAGGGTTCAACCTGCGGGGAATAGTCAGCCAGAATCTCACGAAACAAGCGCGAGAAACGGAGGTATTTCTCGTAATCAGGGGGCACGATGATCAGGCCGGGGCATTTTTGCCTTGCTTCCCATAACGCCTGCCCAACCTTTATTCCAAAAGGACGGGCTTCGTAGTTGCGGGCCAGGATGATCCCATGCCGCTCTTCGGCGCTGCCGCCCACCGCCATAGGCCGCCCGCGAAGCTTCGGGTGATGCAGCATCTCTATCGAGGCATAGCAATTATTCATGTCGGTGTGAAGAATGGTGCAAGCAGCCATACCGTATCCCTTTCTCAAAGATTAGCCGGGTTCCTACATTGTAACTCTAGCATTCCTAGATGTCAAGGACAATAAATCTACAATTAAGAGAATATTATCTTGCTTTTCGCTATATGCAGGTTTATAATTGAGCGGGAGGGATACAGGCAATGCAATATTCACCTATTCTGGCAAAGCTGCGAAAAGAAAAAGGGCTGACACAAATGGAAGTGGCTGACTTTATCAGCCGGCACTCTGACAAATCCTGCTCTTTCAAGCTGGTCTCGCATTGGGAAAACAAGGTGACCGCGCCGTCGGTTGAGCATTTCCTTTTAATGTGCGAGCTTTATGGGGTCAAGGATATATTGCGCGTTTTCCGGGGCGTCGAGACAGAGGACCATAATCTCACAAGTCTGAACGCGCTCGGGAAAAGCCGGGTCGAGGAATACATTGCCATGCTTTCCGGCGCGGCGATGTTCTCCGAACCGGAGAGCGGCTTGAAAGAAATGCCACAGCGTATGATCAAGCTATACGATGTGGCGGTTGCCGCCGGGTCGGGCAATTTCCTGGACAGTGATTCCTATGAGGACTTTGAAGTGGACGAGACCGTGCCGGCCGGGACGGATTTCGCTGTCCGGGTAAGCGGGGACAGCATGACGCCGCGCTTTGTGGATAGCCAGATCCTCTTCGTCAAAGAGCAGCAGTGGCTCGATATCGGAGAGGTCGGCATTTTCGCGCTTAACGGCGACGCCTATGTTAAGAAACTTGGTTCCGGCGAGCTGATCTCGCTGAATCCCAAGTATGCGCCAATCCGGCTCCGGGAATCTGACGCATTCTATATTTTTGGCAAAGTCGTCGGCTAAGCCGGAGTAAGTCTTCTGGTCTGTTTCTCACAATACTTCGCTGTATGTCAATTCCGTCATGGCCTCGCGCATCGCGCCCGGGCCGCCCTGCAGCCAGTCGCCGGCCAGGCTGCGTGGGATGATCACCGGCATACGGTCGTGGATAAAGGCCAGGCCATCTGCCGCAGCCTGTGTGAGAATCACAAATGTATAAAACCCCCGGCCCTTTTCCTGCCGCCAACATCCCGCAAAGTACATGGGGCTATCGGGAAGGAACAGCCGATACTTGATTTTCCTGCCCCCGTCCTTTCGCCATTCATAGTAACCGCTGGCTGGTACCAGGCACCGGCGCGCCAGCATAGATTCCTTAAACATCGGCTTTTCCAGCGCCGTTTCGCTGCGGGCGTTGATGACGGGTCTGCCATTGTACGCGACAAAGCCCCATCGCATCGGCTGATAGAGCCCGACGCCGGTCTGGACCGGCACGGTGTCCGTGGGAAATATATCGCCGCCGGTCTTGAGCGTGAGCTGCTCAGGCGTTCCTTGCGTTTTCTTCTCGGCTTCGTTGACGATTTCCCGCAATTCTTCTTCGTCGATTTCGATATAGTACCTGCCGCACATAGTTTGCCTACACCTCTTTATCCGATGGCTAACCCGCCCGTCTTCGTCCGGTTATTGTCTCCTGTTCCTGCTGTATCACCACAAGCCCGAACAGGTTTCGCTAAGCCAATTATAGCATACCCGAAAGTGCGATCCATATTTTCTATAGGTATTATTTGTGGTATTGATAAATACTTTACATGAATATTCCGAAAAAATCACCAAAAGTTGGTATTCTGCACAAATAAAAAGGCGTATGTTCTTAAAGGAGGGAATATCCATGTTCAGTTTTGATCAGTATCAAGAAAGCGCGGACTATATCGCAGCCAGGCTTGGTTCCTTTAGGCCTGAATATCTACTTATACTAGGCTCCGGACTGGGGTTTCTCGCATAGGAGGCGCAGTCTTCCATAGTCATCAACTATGCGGATATCCCGCATTTTAATACGCCCACTGCGCCGGGACACAAGGGGCGTTTAGTATGCGGAAAGCTTGGCGCTAAACCGGTAATGCTGATGCAGGGGCGATTTCATTTATATGAAGGATATACAGCGGAAGAGGTGGTATTCCCCATCAGGGTAGCGAAGTTGCTGGGCGTGACCTCGCTTATTGTTACCAATGCGGCGGGCGGCATTAATTTGGAGTATAACCCTGGGGAACTGGTGGCGCTTAATGACTTTATCAGGCTCAGCTTCCCCAATCCGCAGATTGGGCCGAATATACCGGAGTTCGGGCAGCGTTTCTTTGACATGAGTTATGTATTCGATCCTGCATATCTGACGCTGATCAAGGAACTTGCCGGGAAACAGGGGATAAAGCTTCATGAAGGCGTATATTTTTATGCTTCGGGTCCGCAGTTTGAGACGCCGGCGGAGATACGGGCGCTTCGTATACTGGGCGGCGACCTTGTGGGAATGTCCACCGTTCATGAATGTATTGCGGCAAGGCAAGCGGATATGCGGATACTGGGTATTTCGCTTGTGACCAATATGGCTGCCGGCGTACTTGCGCAAAAGCTTTCCGAGGAAGAAGTGTGGCGTGTAGCGGAAGCGGTCAAGGAGCCTTTCACCATGCTGATCAGGTCATTTTTGGAACAGGTTTAAGAAGCCGAATGAGAGGGATGGCAGTTGCCCTTATGAAATAGCATTGCCGTTATGAAATAACTTGAAACTTTTGCGGGAAAAAGGTAAGATCATGATGAAATCAATGCAAGGAGGCCAAGGTATGTTGAAACACAAACTCCGTAAAGTATCCGCCATACTGCTAACAGTCTTTCTGTTAGCTTCCGTATGGTCTGCCGGCGCTTTCGCAGCTTCCGCCGACGAGGTAGTCTTGACTGTCTTTCATACGAATGACCAGCATGGGCGTATGGGCGCAGCTCCGTATGTATCGCAGCTGGCGAAAGACACTGCAGGCAATGTCCTGATTCTGGACGTCGGCGACGCCCTGCATGGACAGATCGCGACCAATCTTTCCAAAGGTTTGGCTATGGTGGAAGTCATGAATATAGCCGGCTACGCCGCTATGGCGCCCGGGAACCATGACTTCAATTTCGGTTTTGAGCGGCTGCTGGAATTGTCGAAAACGATGCAATTTCCCCTGCTATCCGCAAATGTAAAAAGAGCAAACGGCGAGACGCTGCTTCAGCCTTACGAAGTGATTAAAATGGACAATCTCACCGTCGGGATATTGGGACTGTCCACGCCGGAAACCTTGACAAAAACCGATCCGCGCAATGTCACAGGCCTTACTTTTGCGAGTCCCTCTGCTATCGCGGCGGAAACGGTAGCCGCCTTGCAGAACGAAGGCTGCGACCTGATCATTGCCTTAGCGCATCTGGGGACGGATAATGCCACGTCGCCCGATGAACGCAGTACCGCCTTGGCTACAATTCCCGGCGTCGACCTTATCATCGACGGTCACAGCCATACCAGGCTGGAAAGCGGAAACGTCGCCGGCGATGTGCTTACCGTACAGACCGGCGCCTACGGCGAAAATATCGGGATGGTGACATTTACAAAGATCGGCGACGCCTTTGAGAAAACGGCGAAACTCATTCCTGTGCCGGGTCCCGAAGACGAGTCAGACCTTGTAGCCGACCAGGCAGTGCTGGATATCATCGCCGAATGGGAAGCCCAAAATGAATCGCTGGTTTCCCATGTCGTAGGCGAGAGCGCTTACTTTCTGCAAGGAGAAAGAAGCGCCGTCAGAATAGCCGAAACCAATCTGTCGAACCTGATCGCGGATTCTATGCGATTTGCCACCGGCGCTGACGTCGCCTTTCTAACGGGAGGAAACATCCGCGCAAGCATCGAAGCCGGCGACATCACCATGGGGGATGTGCTAACAACCCTTCCCTTCTCCAATCTTCTGATGACGGTGGAACTCAGTGGCGCAGACCTGCTGAAGGTTATGGAGCATGGCGTCAGCCTCTATCCGGAACCAGCAGCGTCATACATCCAGGTCTCCGGCATGTCGTTTCGCTTTGATCCCGCCGCCCCAGCCGGCAGCCGCGTCGTATCGGCTTTTGTGGGAGGCGAAGCCTTAGACTCCGCGAAAGTCTACACTGTCGCTTCCAGTGAATTCCTCGTGGCGGGAGGCGACGGTTATACGATGATGACAGAGGGCAAAAACACGATGTATTTCCAAGGCGACGCCGAGGCGCTGGCGGATTTTTTGGCTACCAAACCGACGATCCTCGAGGAGGCGGAAGGCCGGGTTTCTGTCATCGAATCCGACGCCGCCACACTGCCTGCCGAAACGCCCGCGGCAGCGGCGCCAACTCCTGAAGCAATCGTGAGGCCTGTTCCGCCTATAGCCGTAGACGCCGTCTATGTGGTGAAGTCCGGCGACGTCCTTTGGAGAATTGCGCAAAGCTACGGCACGACATGGCAGGAACTGCAGCGGATAAACAATCTTGCCAACCCGCATCTGATCTATCCCGGTCAGATGATTATTCTTCCTTCGGGCGCGGCGCAATCCGCCGCTTAAGCCGCATCAACCACTAAGATAGAAGAACTATCTTCCTCGTATGCAGTGCTCTAGTGCTTTGCAACTTTTCGCTGTTGTGGAGTACTCATTTCGACAGACGGGTTCATGCAGGATAAAGGCCCTGATATTCGTTAAGCCGAATCTCAGAGCCTTTTTTTGCGTTGTAACGTCGTATTCTGCATGAGAATTGGCTGTCACCGTTTGCTTGCTTCCCGGACGTCCAGCGCCTTCTCCCGCACATCGACAGCCTTCTCCCTGGCTGCCAGCGCCATTTCTCTGGCTGCCAGCGCTTGCTCTCTGGCTTCCAGCGCCTTCTCTCTGGCGTTAACGGCTAAAGCCTTGGCGTCTTCCTGTTTGCCGCGCGCGCCCGGCAAAGACTGCCCGGTTCCGCTAAACCGCGTTTCAGAGCTTGCGGTCTTCGCAGCTTCCTCTTCTTTTCCCGCTTTCTGTTCTCTGTATACTTCGCGCACTTCGGATGCTTCCTGCGCTTCTTTTGCTTTGGGATGCGAAGGCGCTTTCTTCGCCTCCGTAACATCAGTGGTTGCAGGCCCTTCTTGCGCTATGCCGGCTTCCTCTATATCATCTTGCGTAGCCTTCCCCTCCTGGGCTTCCAATTCTTTTTCGCGCGCTTCCAACTTGGATAAATAGGCAATCTGCGTAGGGGTTTTGCCTTCATATTTATTCGTCGAATTGAGCAGGCTTTTTTTCTCGGAGTCCCCGCCAAAAAACCAGTCGTCAGAATCGTCTTCACGCTCGCCTGTATGATCGGGATCTACAGAATCCGCAGCATCCAGAGGCATAAGCTCCGCTGCGATTTCTGAGAGCTCTTCCCGGCTCAGCTCGCGGGCATTATCACACAGCGGACAGGTCAGCGCATATCTGGTCAGATAAGGGAAGACGGGTATGAAAAAGATCGTAAACCAATCCACGACTTTGACCAATATGCACTGAGAAGGCTTGTGGCAATGGCTGCATACACGTTCCTTTATCTTACCCATTTTTTTGATTGTTTGCTTACCAAAACCAAATAGAAAAAACATCAGATTCGCCCCTTTATATAGTAACCCTCATCTTGCTGGATGAAAGAAGATTCGTTCAATACGCCTGCCTGCTGAATTCCCTGCTTCGCAGTGCGCTGAATAAGGTCATCGCATCCATAAAGTTATATTGAGGCGTCCGGTTGGTGCCCGGTCCTCCAAAGATAACGACGATATATTCTCTTCCGTCAAATTCCCCAAGGGTGGCTAAGCATAAGCCGGCCGCATTGGTGAAGCCGGTTTTTCCTCCCAGAATCCGGGAGTTGTTTTCCAGGATCCCGCCATCATAGTCCCGTTCGAGACGGGAAAAAAAGTGACTGTTGATCTCCCTTTCTTCCGACCGATGATTGTTCGGCGGTATAGTATAGCTCTTTGCTTCAAAAAGCTCGCAAAACAATGGGTTTTGTAAGGCATAATCCAGAATCGTAACCATATCTTCTGCCGTCGTATAGTGTTCCGGCGCCGTAAGCCCGCTGGGATCCACAAAATGGCTGTTGACCAAACCCAGCTCTGAAACTTTGGCATTCATTTTTTCCGCGAAAGCCGGCAGGCTTCCGCATAGATTATTCGCCAGGGCATAGGCGCTGTCGCAACCGGAAATCAGCATCAAGGTATACAATAGGTCGCGGTAGCTTACCGCTTCCCCTACCTCAAATCCGGACAGAGACGCATTGAGCCTGTACAGGTCCGTATAATCTCTCGTTTTCATTGTTACACTGGCGTCCATGTCTTCAATGAGCTCAATAGCGGTTATCGCTGTCAATATCTTGGTTACGGAAGCCGGTTCCGCCCGGACGGCGCTGTCCTTTGCAAATAGGATCGTTCCGGTTTCGCGGTCGGCTAGTATCGCGTTAGGACAGTAGAGCGCATCTGCGGCGACTTGTATATCTGGAAATACCGGCTCCGGGTCAGCGGAGAAATGCGTCATTCTCCCGTTATCCCGATAGTATGCCAACAAAAGATACAGCATGCGGGCATAGCTTTGCGTACCGTCCTCCTGGTCATTCGCTTTCAGGAAGAAATCATTGAAGTTCTGAAAGACCTCTGAAGTTCTCCCTTCGTAGGCTGACCAGAACTGCCGGTCAGTTTGGAGATCCTGCCACACCCAATCCGGTAAATATTCGCACAGCCTGCGGTATTCTTCCGCTTCAATACTGCTTCTTAACGCATTTAGCGTATAACGTAACGCATAAGTCAAGCCGCTGTATCGGAAAGAGAGAGTATCCGATTGGCTGCACGCCAAATAGCTTACGAAATTCGCCTCATCCTCCCGGGCAAAGCCGGATAGATGCGCCAATTCGTGGCAAATGGTAAAAGGCTTATTCACTTCGGGCATATCTTTGTTATAATTTGCCTCCATTGTCAGGAAGGAATAAAAACCTCCTATTTGAAAGCGGGACAGCAATGCGGAGAAAAAAACGGGCTTTGCTTCAGGATAATAATGAATCAGCCCGTGATAGGAGCGACTCAACTCTTCCATCGAATCCTTTGCCGCCTGATGAAGCTCTGCGCTGTCCATTGCGGGAAATATTCCTGGAATGATCGCATATTCCTTTGCATCAGAAAGCGGGCCTCCGCTTGCCTCGCGGCTATTTCCGCTTGAAGGCGCCCCGGCTGATAATTCCTGGATATCACTCAGCAGAAGCCTATATAGTTGCCTCAATTCTCCCGCGGATATTTCTTGCCCATCTAAACCGGATGCGAAAGCGAAACGATCACGATTGAAGTTTATGCCGAAAGTGAGAGCAAAAATCAGAAATAAACTGCATAGCAGACAACCAAAATGCAAAATCCGCAAGCTAAAAGCCTTGCGCGGACTGTCTTCCTGCCATTGTCTGCGCCTCCTGACCGAGGATAGGATTTTCCAGATAAGGATGAGCGGCAGGGATATCGCAAGACCCAGCAGAGCAAATTCAAACAAAGAAAAAGGCGCAATGGAGGACAGCCTTCCCAGAGAAAGCGGAAATATAGGGAATACATGTCTGGCATACCACTCGCTGAAGCCCGGCAGTCGGCGGGAAGCGAACAGTAGCGATAGCGAAACAGCCATAACGATGAGGATGTATAGCCATTTTCCTTTAGCACGAAACCGGGGCTCTATGTCGATCATGTTTTACCTTTTCCCCCTTCTCTTCCTGCTATCCACTATACCACATTTCGTTTTCATTTAAAATAAGTAGTATGGGAACGATAATTTTAAGTTTACGCGCCGCCAAGTATTGATAAACGAAAAAACAATGCGATAATCATTAAAAGAATACCGGGATAAGGAGGGTCTTCCATGATAGAGTCCATCGGTTCGTCTGAAAGCAGAATGTCGCCATACGAACTCTATATTCAATATCAACAATACCAACAACACCAGCAGTACTTAAAAAATGGAAACGCCGACAGGCTGAATAAACTGTCGGAAGGCCCAACAGGGGCGTCAAACCAAGCTAAGGCGCCCGTCGGCAAAGATCTGCCAGGGCATCCGGCACAAACCCATCCTTCCGCCTTTCTCAAAAGAATAAACGAAGAAGAAGAAACACAATTTAACACAAGCGCTCCAAAACAGGATTCGGTCGGCGGTGTGATCGCTACAGGTAAAACAGAGTGCCAAACCTGTAAGAACCGGAAGTACCAGGATCAGTCGGACGACCCCGGCGTATCCTTTCAAGCACCAGCCAAAATAAACCCGAAGGAAGCCGAATCTGTTGTCCGCGCCCATGAAAGCGAACATGTCGCGCGAGAGCAATCCAAAGCCAGCCGGCAGAATCGTCAAGTGATCAGCCAATCGGTGATCCTGCACAGCGCGATTTGCCCGGAATGCGGCAGGGTATATATCTCCGGAGGGACTACGACTACCGTTACCAAAGCCAAGGATCAGGGGAATAAGTTTCAGATCGGAGAATCCGATGAAAATAACGGCCTGCTTCTCAATCAAAATATTTAGATCATTCGAGGAGGACAATATAGCACATGAGCGACAGTCAGACTAATATATTGCTGGAATCCGGCACTAATGAACTGGAGATTATGGAATTCACCATCAGCGGGCAACTATTTGGAATCAATGTGGCAAAAGTCATCGAGATTATGACGGCAAGCCCTGTAAAACCAATGCCGAAAGCCAATCCGTACATCGAAGGGATATATAAGCCGAGAGAACAGGTCATCACCGTCATTGATTTGTCGAAGTACCTCGGTCTTGGCGAGTCAGATTTTCCGGATAAGGATATTTTTATCATAACCCGTTTTAACCAGTTGGATTTCGCCTTTCATGTCCATTCCGTCGTAGGCATCGACAGAATATCCTGGACGATGTTGCAGAAACCGGACGAGATTATATTCGGCGGAGAGGAAGGCGTTGCCACAGCCATTGCCGATTATCAGGGCAGACTGATCACGATACTGGATTTTGAAAAGATCGTCATGGAGATCAGCGCCCATGCGGGCATTCAGATTAGTGACCTGGACGTATTAGGCAATCGGCCCCGGCAGGAGACCCCGATCCTAGTGGTGGAGGATTCGACCCTGTTGTCTAAAATGATACTGGATTCGCTCCATAAAGCCGGTTATGTCAACACGGCGAAAATGGACAACGGCCAGGAAGCCTGGGATTACTTGAATGAAGCTAAGACAATTGGAGGGCCCCTCCAGTCGCATGTAGCTTGTGTTGTGACAGATATCGAAATGCCGCAAATGGACGGTCATCGCCTTACCAAGTTGATTAAGGAGGACAAAGATTTACGGGTGTTGCCGGTCATCCTGTTTTCTTCCCTGATCGATGATGAAATGCGAAAAAAGGGCATAGCCTTAGGCGCCGACGCACAAATATCCAAGCCGGAGATCCTGAGCTTGGTTACCCTGGTAGACCGAATGGTGGGATTCGATCATCAAATCGACGCAGAAGACGCCGAACCCGCCATGCTATAGCGGCGCAATCCTATGCGATTCTATGCGATTCTATGCGGAGCGTACGTCCAGCTTGCGTTTATATTCCCAAAACTGCTCAAAAGGAATCGCGCGGGTAAGGAAATTACCTTGATATACTTGACAGCCCACGTCGGACAATAGTTGGAATTTTTCCCGGGAATCGATTCGGTCGGCTTCCATACGGAAATCCATCTGTGTGCATATGCCTTTAAGGGCTGCGAGCAGCCTCTTCTTTTTTTCGTTTCCGAGCGCGTCGATAATCAACTGTTCCGAGATCACAATTGCCTCTAACTCCACTTCGCTGAGCAGGCTAAGCGGGTAATTGATATTGCCTACATCTTTGAGCGCTGTCTTGAATCCGGCGTCGGTCAGTTTTCCGAGCGACTGGTACACTAAGGGATCCTGATCCGCTTGCCAGCGGTAAACTAGATCCAACCTGAATAGCGCGGGAGGTATGCCGTAGTTTTTCACTGTATCGATATACCAGCGGCTGAAGTCCGGATGAATCACACTCTCAGTAAAAACGGGAATCACAATTTCAAAGTCTTCATCGGGATGTATTTTGTCTTGCGGTTTACAGAGGCAAATGCTTTCAAAGATGTACCGATCCAGGATATGCAGCTTTCCCTTTTGCGTCAGAGAGAGAACCAACTCTTCCGGATAAACCCTGTCCCGAATCGGATGACGGCAGGAAATGGATACCTCCGCGCCGATGACGGTATTGTGATCCAGGGAATATCTGGGCTGCAATGAAAAAGTCAATCCGCTTAAATAGATTTCTCCGCGGATTTGTTCGTCTGTGTATTCCGTAACCTCGCCGGTCTCGATCTTTTGACTATTCATTCCGGCTATTTCATCAAGCCATCCCGGCAACATTTCTATTTTTCCACTCCTGTTACTATATTGGTTTTCGTTCCTGCCCGGATAATCGTCATCGTCTTCGGCAATGCTTGACGCAAATCCACGACCGGTATGACTATGGGTGGATGTACGGTCTACGATCCTGGTTATTCTTTCCCGTTTTATTTCTGCCTCTTCTTCGTCTTGACGCTGTGCTGCTTCTTCGGCTTGACGCCGCGCTGCTGCCTCTTCGGCTTGACGCTGTGCTGCTTCTTCGGCTTGACGCTGTGCTGCTTCTTCGGCTTGACGCTGTGCTGCCTCTTCGGCCTGACGCTGTGCTGCCTCTTCGGCTTGACGCTGTGCTGCTTCTTCGGCTTGACGCTGTGCTGCTTCTTCGGCTTGACGCTGTGCTGCTGCCTCTTCGGCTTGACGCTGTGCTGCTTCTTCGGCTTGACGCCGTGCTGCTGCCTCTTCGGCTTGACGCCGTGCTGCTTCTTCGGCCTGGCGCCTTTCCTCCTCGATTGCTCTGATCCGCGTTTCTTCTTCCGCTATGTCGACAAATACTTCTTTCGGTGTTCGCAAACCGGCGTCATAGCCGGCTTTTTCCGTTAATGCTTGTTTCGCTGCCTTTCCGCTGCTTTTTTTGGTTATCGCTACAGCCATTAGAATGACCAGCAAAGCAATACCGGACAGAAACCCGATCTGGGTCAGCCTTTTTTCGTTGCCGTCCGCTTCCGGATCATCATCCGGCGTTATGGTAATGGGAGCAGCAACGGCAGGCTGCCTGGTATCGGTTCTCGATTTTTCTTCAACCACGGGCTGGATTTCTTCTGCCGCCTGTTTCTCCCTTTCCGCCTCGATCTGCGACTCCATTTCCGCTTGTTCTTCCACTGTCAGGGCTTGCATAGCCGCAGGGGCGTCCTTAAAGTACTTTTCATACAAATCCTCAAGAAAATTCGGATTTTCTGTGGTTACCCGACTTAGTACACGGTCAAAATAGGCAATGAAGGTCTCGCCCCAAATATTTGCCGCTATATGCAAAGGGGTCTTTGCATAACGGGCGATCACCATCAAATCCGCCTGTTCCACCATACTGCCATAAATCAAACCGTCTATTTCTCTATTGCGCAGCGCTTGCTTCATGGCGTCTAAAGTATTATATATTATATATTCTGTAGAAAAACCATTTTCCCTTTGATAGGCGGCAAACAAATCGTTCTGCATATCTCCATTTATAGCGCCTACCCGCATGCCGTCAAAAGTCTCAAAATCCTCATAATTGATTGCCTGATCCGGACTGGCATAGAAAATCCCTTGCTCAACGCCAACCGGCTGTTCCGAGTACACAAAAAATCTGGGATTATTCGTACCGTATGGACTCTGTATGGATAACACCGCAAAGCCCTTGCTCATATTCTGAAGAAATGTTCCTCTGTCAAACTTAACAGGTACGAAATGCCAATGGGCATTTTCCTGGACGAGCATATCCAGAATTTCGCCCGCATATCCGATAATGGTATTATCCTCATCCACCATTAAAAAATTATCGTAATCGTAATACCCTACCTTAATGTCCAGCGCGCCCAGCGCCACACCGCAGAATATGCCGGACAGCAATAGAATAATCAGCGCTGTAGATAGGAATTTCCACAGGGTTCTTTTCATATTCCCTCCTCTGTATACAGGTGGTTTGTAAAGCCGAAAAATCGCAGCCCTTGCAGCCTGCACTTTGTAAGCCTCTCATTGCTTTATCGCTACGCAAACTACTTGATCGATCGTTATTTTCTACATTATACTTCGCTTTCACAATAAAATCCAGTTATTCAATTTATATGGTATTTTTTATAGTTTTCAACAAATGGATGAACATGTATGAACGCCGCTATGGTTGTCTATTCTGTCAATCGGTTGTACAATGGATCATGACTTTCAGAATCAGGCGGTGATGGTACCTTTGAATAAAAGCCCGGTCGGCGCGCTGCTTTTCATCTTGACCTTGATGGTCAGCGGAATGGCTGCCTATTTGAATCTGGATCTGCTGCTTTATGGATCGTCGCCTTCCGTGATCCATATCGTTGCTTCGGCGGTTTTTCTGGTTGTCTGGGTGATGATGACGGTCTATTCGATAACAAATCGCGGGAAATATAGCTTTTTAATCAGCGTTTACTGGTTTCCGGCGTTGACAGGCGCGGCGTTTTGTGTGATCACCATATCCGGTCTAACTAGAATTCTTGAATATGCGGCATATCTATTACTTTTTCTTCTCTCGCCTCTTTTTGGGCTGCGTTTGGCTCCCATGACCCACTTGCTTTGGTCCATGGTGTTAACGGGTGTTTCCTTTATCTTTGCCGCTGCTGCTGTCTCCGCATCAAACCGCAGGACAGTTGCGTCCGACGTTCAGGAAGACAAAGAACCTGAACCTGAAGTGAATCCGCTGGCGCCTGTCTATTGGGAATGGCAGGAAGAGAAAACCCAGCCGGATCCACTGGAGGCGCCGACTCAGCATGAGCAGGATGATCCGCAGAACGAAGCGGTTGGAGTAGAACCAAAAAAAGCACCAACGCCGCCTCCCAAGAGGCAAGCGATATTTCCGGATCCTTGGATAGTAGCGGAGGAAACCGCCGAGAAAGACGAAGATGCGCAACTCCCATAGTGGTCTGTTGCCAAACCACCAGATTATGCGAACATATTCAAGAATAACCCCGTAGGATATACCTGATTATATCGGGAAGCCGGGAATGGCGCATAAAGGTCATTATTATAATTGGTTAACCCGACGACGGAGAGATCTGTGTATTTCATCGGATTGGCATTGATTTCTGAGGCTAACCGGTACATCCGGTCGGCAAATCCATAATTGGTATATTGATCCTGCTTGAACATGCTGTTCAGTTCGCCGCTTTCTGCAGCGGCAGTCATCTTTTCTGTATCGACAGACATGGTACCGTCGGCTTTCATGCTTATCCCCACGCGATTGAGAGATGGCGCATAGGTATGAATCACGCTGGCTAGCTGATAATGCAGGAACAGCGCTTTTGGCGTATCGCTGCTTTTGGCCGCGGAAAGGAGGTCGTTATAGCTATTTGCCAAATCATTGAGCGCTTTTTCAACGCCTGCTCCGCCCGCTTTCGCCGTGATCGTAATGGCTTCGCTCGAAGCTTCCAGAAGCGTGGCTTTGATGCCGTTTCCCAGATCGATACGATTATCGGAAGAGGTTTTCTGTACGCCGTTATCTATACGGTAGATGGCGTCCTTCGCCTGTTGAGAGACATTGTCTGCCCCCGTGAGCGAAACAGCGTTTCCGTAGACGTCTTGAACGGAAAACTCATTTTTTGGCCTGGCGCCTGTTTCTTTTGATTGGAATAATAATGTGCTGGTATTTTCTCCGGCATTCTTTTCAACGAGCGCTGTTACGCCGATGTTTTTATCATTGACGGCTTTTGCCATCTTTTCCTGAAGCGTTTGGTTCGTATCGCCGGCTTCCACGGCGATAACAAAATTATGTGTGTTCCCGTTGTTCATGATGCTAAATTCGTAGAAAGCGGCTCCTCCCGCATTGGCGTTTGCCGTAAGGGCAGCGCCTTTATTCACCTGCTGCGACGCGATCTGATCGATATGGACGGTTATATTACTGAAGGGTCCGGATATGGGCCCCGTACTATCCACGCTCAGTTTTTTGCTGTTGGAAGAAACAGGGGCCGGTTGCTTGAAGGCAGATTGCGTCGTGACGCCCATTAAGCTGCCCAAAGCATTTTTCATTGACTGGGAGGCGGATTTTATCGTGGTCAAGTAATCCATTACATCTGCGGTTTCGTTTGAGGTAGGATCTATTGCGTAGTTTGCCTTACGCAAGACCGAATGGAGGTTGCCTATCTTTCCGGCTAGATTCTGATCTAAACCGGAGATGTTTTGCAAACCAGCCAGACCGTTCGTATTGCGTATGGCGTTCAGGGCGCTCAAACTGCTGCTTGAGCCGGATAAACTGTTCATGTTGCTCTTGTTATTCAGGCTGTTCCAATATTTTGTGGAGTTCCCATTGTTCAAGCTATTCAGACTGCTTAACAAACTGCTCGTGCTGGCGGCATTGTTATAAAAGTTATTATTTTGGTAGGCAGGACGCATCCTGCTGTATAGGTAACTTAAGTCACTATAATAGCTTGCAGGGCTAATGCTTAAGGCCATCGTTTCACCTCGCTGGATTTCAGGTTTGTAAAATAAAAATGTATATAATAATAACTTTATTATACTAGTTTCACCATAAACTGTCAACTGGGCGCAGGGTTACTGTGTGACGCAGGGTTACTGTATAACGCAGGGTTACAGTTCAGTGCCGACTATGGTGGCGCCTGCGCATCTATTCAGAACCTGCCAAAGGCTGAGGGATACCATCCGGCAGGCACGGCGCTATGCGCAGGTTAAACACCAAAACGACAAATTGCCTGCGCCATACCGGCGATGAGTCGCCGTCCATGGCTCCCATCGCCTGAAAAATCCTCGTGATTTTTCCATGGATTAGACTAGCACCAATTTGGTGTCTTTCCTGCAAAAGCGCCTACCGCCATGCCGGACGCTATCCCTCAGCCCTTATCGTAGGTTCTGAATAGTCCCGCGCCGGCGCATTTGCTCGGCTACATATCGCGGATTCTTCTTGACAAACACCTGCTGAAAACATAGAATCCTGACTTTTACAGCCATATATTTACAAACAGCCCTGAAAGCCAAATATAGCATGGCATTCAGGGTTGTCTTTTATGCGAGAATATGTAGGGAAATGGACCAAATTTCGCGATGACGGAAAATATTTTTGTCCACCCCATGAACTCTGTCGCACCCGCTAGATTCGCGCCTTTGATCAGGGTGCAGATCGTCGCAGTTACCCTTTACTCTTAGCCAATAAGTTCTTGATCTCAGCCAACCGTAGCCGTTTCTTCGAGAAGTCGATTGCCGTAGCGGTCCCTATCGCGTCGGCGATTTCGCTTCTGAAGTTGAACAGGTAGAGATTGTCCTGCTCGTTGCTACAGGAAATGCGGTTGAGGCAATCCACGATCCTTTCGCAAGAAAAACGGTAGCCGGTATTCTTTTGCAGTAGACGTAGAATAACCAATGCGATGAAGCAACTGAGGACATGGGCTTCGATCCTGTCTTTAAGCGATACGTAGACCGGTCTGGTCTCAATCGTCCCTTTCGCCACCTTGAAGGTTTCCTCGATCTCCCACAACCCTCGATAGGTGTCCACTATCTCCTGGTCAGACATAGCCATTTCGCTGGTCACGATGGAATAGTAGCCATCGAAACGTTCTTCCTCACGAACCTTGGCCTCGTCAAAAGCAAGCGCTTTGCCCGTGTCGATGACGGCATGGGTTTTTTTGTCGTAGGCAATATTCTTTACGTATTTTGCTGCACCGTACGAAGTGGCCTTTGTATACTTCTGCGGGTTTTTGATGAGGTCCTTCGCCTTCGAGACAACGCTTGCCCTTTCAGCACGGGCTTTGTCGGCATACTTCTTCGACCAGAAAACGACCTGCTTTTCGTAGACGATCTTTTTGTCTGTTTTGCCGCTTTCCATGGTTACGCTGATTTCCCGGGCGATCCCCCTGCTCTTGATCATGAACTCGGCGTTTTCCCCGAGTGGACCCCCGTTCATGTCGTGGTAATCGCTTGGATCCAGTACATATCCTTTGAACTTGTCTGTCCCACCCCGGATAGAGAAACTAAATACATAACCATTAAGCGGCTTTTCCCGCTTTTCCCCGCCTACGAGGTAGAAGATGTTGTCCCCTGTGATGACCCCCATGTCCGCGACGACAATGATACGTCCGGTATCGTAATTCCGCCGGACTTCGCCGATGACCGAGCGGAAGGTCTGCTTATCCAGCGTGTTGCCGGAGAAGAGTTCATAGTGCAAGGGGAGACCATCGGCATCCATCGCAAGGCCCATTTGCACGATTGGGTCATGCCGCTTTTCCTTGCTGACGCCACGCTTGCGCAGCTCGTCCTCCTTGTCAATCTCGAAATAGAAGTTGGTCACGTCGTAATAGACGATGCTCGTGTTGCGCTTGCCGTAGCAGGCAGTGATCTGTTCGTTGATATGGCGCTGGGCTTCTTTTGAGATAGTGGCGAAGTGGGATAGGGCGCGGTAGACATCGTGTTCTTCAAAATCAAAGCGCTCGAAGTAGCGACCTTTTTCCGCATAGGCTTTTCTCTTGGAACCAGGGGAAAGTATCCTGGAAATGACGAGCAGAGTCATGATGGAATTGGTATTGTATTGGAAGCCTTGATGGCGCGCCTTGTTGTTGAAAAAGCGATCAAGCTCCAATTCGTAATACATCTTAAGTATGGCGGCATAACCAAGGTTTTTTCTGCTGTCGGAATCTGCCGGCAAGGACTCGTCCATGTCAAGGGTGATGGTCATTGTGCGCCGTGCTTTTTCTTCCTCCGTCATTTTGCGGGCCACTTCTTTGAAATGCGCGATAGGGTCGGCAAATTGGGCTTGGAGGTCGTCAAGATAGCCGAGGGTCAGAATAATAACGTCCTTGGGCATCTTGGTAACCGGATCTCTTACTTTCATCGCGATGGACAGGTGTACCCTGCCGGTGTTTTTGTTCGGGGACTGTTTGAGGTACATAGTGCCACCCCTTTCTGCCACTAGTGCTTTTTCCCTTATTATACACTATTTATCTACATATGTCCACATATTATGGCAACTATTTCAAAAATAATTCCTTGCCACAGCAAGGTTTCTGTACTATATGGAATTATATGGCTGTTAAACTAACGAAAAATATTTATACCTGTGCGGTTGGAAAATTGAGTTAAGATAGGGACACTGTACATATTAGGGGCATGGTTTGTACCATCGTCCTTTAATTAGGCATACAATGTAGGTAAGATTATACTGATATAAGTATTGAATAATAGTTGATACTTGTATATAGTGTAGGTAAGAGAGGAGGGAATGGCACTTGTTCGTACACGCAGTACCGGATAATCGCGGTAGAAAGGGCGGCTATTATTGCTCGCTGGTGGAATCCCGCAGAATCAACGGCGTTCCTTCACACTCAACGCTCCTGTCTTTCGGCTATG
>Ga0099364_10004620_pt1 | contig 20818 bp, 25 predicted proteins | sample TergutTh196P3_FD_73070 | JGI IMG/M metagenome (GOLD analysis project Ga0099364, IMG submission 73070) | Microcerotermes parvus P3 segment gut microbial communities from Pointe-Noire, Republic of the Congo - Th196 P3 | ecosystem: Host-associated > Arthropoda: Insects > Digestive system > Gut ... | reverse complement strand
TGTTGAAGCTCTCAATGTCAGAATTGCCTTCCTCTACTTTTTTGTTGTACTCTTCTTTGGCTTTGTTGTATTCATCCAGCTCTTCGTCATAGCCCTTCTTCTCTTCGCTGTATGCTTCGCCGGATCCCTCTGCTTCGTCCTTTTTCTCTTCAAATTCTTTCTTGGATGTGTTGAAATTATCCTGGGCCTCTTCTAGTGGTGTCTTTTCGGTGATTTCGGTTTCGGTTTCATTTTCGATACCGTCATCCGCAAATACGGAGAACGGTGTTACGGACAAAACCACGATTGCCGCCAAAAACGCTGCTGCTAACCTTTTCATTGTGAAACTCCCTTCAAAATTTAAATCTTGTAATTTATGGATAAAATTTTTCCAAACAATGTTTGCGCCGCGCCTTGCCCTGTTCGCCAGCTTTGCGCGGTCCCGCTCGGCCCTTATTTCTTCCGCCCTAAGCAGGGCGAGCCTCGCGGTTTCTTTGCTGTTATTCATGTACCCCTGCCCCCTTTGTGTTTTTCGCCGCCCGGTTGCGACATATGTTTTCCCTTTTGTAAAGCCGTTTTCTTGTTTCGCCTGTTTGCCGGGTTTGTGTTTTCCACAGGCAAAATCGGGTTTTCAACACTTTCAACAGCCTGTGTGCGATTTCTTTCCACATTTCAACATTCTGTTGAAAGATTTGTGCTTTTTGCCGGGGTTTTCAACGATTTGTTGAAAAGTGCGCTTTTTGATTGAGTTTTCAACATTTAACATTTTGTTGAAAACTAGCTTTTTCTGCCGCTTTTGTCCTCAACACTACTTAGTGACAAAAAACTATATCTAGGTATCAGCCCTGCAAAAATATATTTTTCAGCTGTTTTCGAGCAGACATTCCTCGCACTCGCAGCCGTCCGGGCAGTCGCGCTCGATCGCCGCGGACGCCAGCGGGATTGGCTCATCGTTTATCGAAATCATCTGCACCGGCTCATCCGGCCAAACCAAAAAAGCCGCCGCCGCAAACGCAAGCGCAGTCGTCCCCGCCGCGATCGCGTTTTTGCGCGCCTTGCGCCTTGTTTTTATCTCGCCCGCCAGCACCAATGCGCGCCTTGCGGTTTCTTTGCTGTCGTACATCGTTTCAGCCCCCTTATCGGGAATTTGCGCCGTGGTATTTTTTAGCCTGTATTATTTAGTGACAAAAAAAGCCCCTAGGGTATCAGCGGGTGAGATAATAATTTTTTGTAATATTATTCCAATGCAATTGAAACGCTTATTGCAGTTATACAGCTTGTTATTTGCAGCTATATATGCTATAATATATCCATCAAGAATGAAGGAGTGGTTTTAGTGAACGGCAAAACATCCAATGTCAGCTTCCGCATCGACACCGAAGTAAAAACCCAAGCCGACAGGCTCTTTTCTGATCTGGGGCTTAATATGACAACAGCTTTTAACATCTTTTTGCGGCAGGCAATCCGCGAAGGCTCAATCCCGTTCAGCGTAACGGTTAACACCCCCAACGCAAAAACAATCGCCGCAATGCGGGAGGCGGAGCGTATTGGGCGCGACCCATCGGCGAAACGGTACTCGGATGTAGAAGAAGCATTGCTGGAGTTGAAATCATGAACCAAGATAGGCAGCTTTCGTGGACAAGAAAGTTTAAACAAGATTATAAATTAGCAATGAAGCAAAATAAGGATATGGCTTTGATAGACGAATGTATCCGGTTGCTTGCCGGTCGGAAAAAACTGCCGGATCATTATCGGGATCATGCCCTGACAGGGAATTGGGCAGGGCATCGCAGTTGCCATGTATTGCCTGACTGGATACTCATTTACCGTATTGAGGCTAACGATTTAATTCTGGTGTTGGCTCGTACCGGCTCCCACAGCGATATTTACTAACCCCAATTTCCATCAAAGACAATCCCCAACACCTTCGCCTTATGCGCCATCTCGCGCTTCATCAGCTCCTTCGCGCATGAAATATACAGCCCGCCTATTCTGCTCAGCGGCTTGTCTGCCCATAATATTCCGTTATCCTGCGGCCCGTCAATTTCGGGTATCTGCGTTTTCAGCACTGCCCACGGATATTTGCCCCGTAATTCCCGCGCCGCGTTTTTTGACATTGCCTCCCTTCCGCACTGTACTAGCAATATCCCGCCCAATTCCAGCCTTGGGTTCAGCGACCCCTTTACCGACCGGATTTTTTCAATCAATTTTTCTAACCCATCGCCGCCCCATACCCGGGGATGTATGGGGATTACCGCATAATTTCCGGCAGCCAGCGCGTTTATCATCAAAACGCCCGGCTGCCTCGGCGCGTCTAAAAAAATATAGCCGTACCGGTCAAACTCAGGATGGGCAAGCATTTTTTTCAGCGTCAATTGCATTGTATCCGCCAGCACCGAATCCGCCATATCCATCCGCGTATCAGACGGTATGTAGTCCAGATTTGCAAGTTTACTTTTGCGGACCGCGCGCGAAAAATCCGCCCCGCCTTTTTCTGTAAAATGCCGGAGCAGGTCAAAAACATACAGGCCGGCGTCCCGCTTATGCCCTAAAATTTTGCTCGCCCACCCTTTCGGGTCCAAGCCGATAAAAAGCACTTTGCCGCCAAGCTTTGCATACGCAGCCGCAAGTTGTGCGGCTGCATACGCCTTCCCCGCCCCGCCGTCTTCGTTGCAGACCGTTATGATCGTGGGCATTCTTCTGCTCCGTTTGCATTATGCATTTATAACACCATAACACTATGACATTATGACACCATAACACTATGACACTATGATACTATTCTTTGTCTTTGAATAAATAATGATCAATCGCAGTCCTGACGATCGTAGACAAATCTTTTTCTTCCGGTTTATCACTCGTGGCAGCGATAAACTTGATGGCATAGTATTGAGCTTCTGTGATGTAATAGGATTTTTGTACAAGCTTTGCCTTTACTTCTTTTTCTTCATCCTTCAACGGCGGCAGGTTTTGCGGCATAATCGGCGCGAGCTGCCGCAGCGCCTCCTCGCCGAGGATACTCCTAAATGCCGCGTCCTTATCGAAGCGATCTCTTTTATCTGCTGCCATGGTCTATTCCCCTTTCAGATATTCGCTGACAAATGCAGCGTAATCCTCGGCTATTGCCGAGCCGTTTTTATAAGCCATAATATTTACCTTATTCGCCTGGGCCTCCTCCACGATTACACTGTTACGGATAAATGTTTCGTATAACGGGGCCTGTATGTATTCGCCCAAGCGGTCGGTCAGTTCTTTTATTTCCTTGCTGATATTTGCCCTGGGATTATACCTGGTTAAAAGTATGCCCGCGATTATTATTTTACTATTGCAATACTTTTTCACATTCAAAGCGGTATTATAAAGCTGCCTGATCCCATTTGCGGCGAATATCCCCGCAGTAGTCGGGATAATTATTTCATCGGCAAGGGTAAATGCGTTTACCGTTAATACCCCTAAAGACGGCGGGGTGTCGATTATGATATAGTCATACCGGCCTGCCGCCGGTTCTATGCACTCCTTGAGCCGGTGCTCCTTTCCCGTATGGGTCAATTCCTGCTCCGCGCCCGCCAACATAATATTGGCAGGTATTATGTCAAAACTTTCCAAATTCTGTATCGCGTCTTCCGGGACAGCTTCGCCTTTCAGCAGCTCATATACGGTGGGTTGTTTATACATTTCCGCGCCGACACTGTAGGACAAATTGCCCTGCGGGTCTATGTCGATAACCAGAGTGCGGAATCCCCTTCGTTTCAGCTCCGCCCCCACCGCCGCCGCGGTAGTTGTTTTGGCGACCCCGCCCTTTTGGTTTGCAACCGCAATTGCCTTCGCCACAAGTACGCCCCCTCACTAAATTGACACTATGACACTATGACACTATGACACTATGACACTATAGTATTATAACACTAATATTGTAGATTTGTCAAGATATTGTATTGTTAGGGAAGTTTTCAACAGTCGTTTTTTTACGCGCGCGTCTTGTTTGTTAGCTTGTTTTACAGATATTTTAAAAACCTGTTTTAAGTGCTTGTTTTCGCTACTCATAAACCCGCTTTCAGAGCCGTTTTATGAATTTACTTGACTAGATTGATTCTCATACTTAACTAGATGGATTCTCACAGTTGACTAGATGAATCCTCTTAGTTGACTAGACTGATTCTCACAGTTAACTAGATAAATTCTCACGGTAGACTAGCACTTATTGTTTTTATAGTTATCTATACTTCTTTGTTATAAAGAACAATTATTCGCCTAGCTATTTGACATCTCATGCTATCTATGCCATACTAATATAGAGGTGGTGCAGTTATGCCTAATTTAAAAAAAGACTATTTAGTCTATAAGCGAAATGTGTTAAATGAGGTTCGTTCCAACAGCATGAACTTAACAGAACTGCGTTTTTTCAGCATCTATTTAAGCAGGATAAACCCTGCTAATCCCGCAGAAACAAGGGTTGTACGTTTCACGCTGGATGAATTCAGAGAAATCATGGAGCTTGGCAGCCGGTTAAGCATAGGGCGCATGATTTCCACTACTACCGGTTTGCTCTCCAAGGTTGTAAACGTGCCGGATGAGCGCGGCGGGTATACGGGGTTTCAATTGTTTAACCGTTGCAAAGTAAGCCCTGACGACAATGGTGAGTGGTATGTAGAGATAAACGCCCACGATGACGCTTTGCCGCTCATGTTTGAATTTAAAGACAAATTTTTTAAATATAGGCTTTGGAACGCCTTGAGGCTTAAAAGCTCCAACCAGCTCCGAATGTACGAAATATTAAAACAGTATGAAACCATAGGGTCCAGAGTGCTTTCAGTCGCTGATCTAAAGTCATTGTTAGGGATAGGCAATGATGAATACGAGGGCAGATGGAATAATTTTAAAACCTATGTACTTGACCACTGCCAACAGGCACTGCTGGAGAATACCGACATCAAGTATACCTACTCCCCACATGGCAAAAAAGGAAGGGGCGGGAAAATATTGATGCTGAAATTTATTATAGAGAAAAACGAAGACTACATAGACCCTGTAAAGCTTGCCGATTATATCGATATTGAAATTCCCGAAGCCGAAAACCACAATATCGACCACGCTGCCGCCAAATACAATCAACGCATCGAGCTAATGTCCGATGCTTGTGACGATGAATTTTCCACTGAGGAAATAGAACTGCTGCACGGCTTGGTTTTTGACCATGAGCCGCAACTGGCACATGACGCTATCGCAATGTATGGGTATTTCCGTAGGCGGTACCGATATCTAAACCTCCAAAGCAGCAAGAAGCCTGTAAAACATCGTTTTGGATATATGAAGGCTTTGATAGGCCAAGATATATAGCAAAAACAAAAACCCCCTTGACGGGGGTTTGTTTGTTGTTCCGGTTAAAACGGTGCTGTGTCCGGGTCGTTTGCGTATCCTACGCAGCCTTCCAGCCCTGCGATCAGTTTTACGTCCTCATCGGACAGCGAGAAGTCAAACACCTGCGCGTTTTCCTCGATGCGTGAGGGGGTCTCTGATTTCGGCAGCGGGTTAAACCCCATTTGAAGGCTCCACCTCACACAGATTTGTGCAACCGTCTTGCCATATTTCCCGGAAAGCGCCTGCATCTCCGGCACATCGAATATTTTTCCTGTCCCCAATGGGCTGTATGCCTGAAGCAGGATATTTTCCTTTACGCAGTAATTGATAATATCTGCGGGGGTATCTCCCGGGCAAAGCCTTATCTGGTTTGCCATGGGCGCGGTTTTCTGTGTTTTTTTAAGCGCTTCCATGTGGTGTACCCGGAAATTGCTGACGCCGATCGCGCGGATGCGCCCGGCCTCGTACAGCTCCTCAAAGGCTTTCCACGTCCCGGCGTTTGCCTCTTCCCAGCTCCCCCGGAATTTTGCGGGGTTCGGCCAATGGATGAGATAAAGGTCCATGTATTCAAGCCCCAGCTTCTTCATGCTTACTTCGAATGCCGCCATAGTGCGGTCATAGCCGTGTTCATTGTTCCACAGTTTGCTGGTTATGAAAAGTTCCTCCCGCGGCACCCCGCATTCTTTTATCGCGGTGCCTACGCTTTTTTCGTTGCCGTAGATTGCCGCTGTGTCGATATGTCGGTAACCGCAGGCCACCGCGTGTTTTGCTGCGTTTACGGCTATGTCCCCATCGGGCGTCTGCCACATCCCGAACCCTACGCAAGGGATTTTTACGCCGTTTGCCAGTGTCATACAGTCTTTGAGCGATTTAAATTCCATTTGTGCGCCTCCTCTTTTTTGGCTGCTGAAGCGTATATCCGCCATAATTCGGTTATGCTTCCTGCCTGTTATGATGTTACCATGATTGCGGGATAAAGACAATACGCCTGTTTGCCGGGTGCAAGCGTATTCAAGGGACACGTAAACCCTGTATTGATGCGTGCTTAATCGTATCAAGTATGATTATTCCTGCCGTTGATCCGCTTATAAATGGCTCTTTCTGTTTCCACCTGCTCACGAAATTCATTTTTCTTTCGGATACTAAAATGAATTTTATCAAATGCTTTGCCACGCTTAAATGCTATATAATCAACGTAAATATCACTATATTTATTGATCTCTTTTATCGCCGGGTCTAGTGCCCTTCGCTTAAAATCCCCCCATAGCGCATAATCAGCGCCGATATTGGTTTTAAGCCGCGCTAAGGTGAATATTATATTTTCTAATTGTGATAAATCCTCATAACTACGCAGTATTTCATACAGGCGTACGGAATATTTCGATTTCATGGCAAGGGTGTGTTTGAGCTGAAACTCGGTGTAATTGCTTTTTAAATGAAGTAAGTACGGTTTTAACGCTTGGTCTATCCTGATTGCGATTTTCCCTGATTTCGGCCTTATTTGGACATTTTGAAGCCATCTGGTAAGGTTTTGTGTGCCATCCTCAAGTGTAATCCACATAGATTTATCGCTTAACCCCTGTAAAGCATCTTTTAAGGCTTTGTAATTTTTGCCGCCGTCGCTCTCAATGCCGCAGATTTCGCAAAATTCCACAATATCGAATGTTTGCCACTCAAACTCATCTTGTTCCGGGCGAAGGAGGCTGACAACATACAACATGGCTTTTTGCTGCTGGGAAGTAAACTGGTGGCGGCTTTTCTGTATCAGACTGTTGTGCTTTACGACCATATGGTTTCTGTATTTAGTGATGTCCTGATTATCCAATATTACCACCTCAGTAGTAGCTTACCATTATTGTATGACAATGTCAAATGCTTCGTCATACGAAGTGTTGAAAACTCCCGTATGTTGAAAACTTTGGCCTTCTTTAACTGTTTTAAATACTTTAAGTATTTTAAATATATGTATAGGCCTTTTTCTATGACATTTGGTACGGGTTTCTATGACATTTGGTACGGGTTTCTATGACATTTGGTACGGGTTTCTATGACATTTGGTACGGAGAGCGATTGAAATATTACCGTACTAAATGTCATAGTTTGTGGAAAACTCAGCAGTTACTAAGCTTCTACGACATTTAGTACCGAGCTGAAATCAGTTTAAAATAACAGTGGCCGTATCGCCATACCGGTTGCTATACACCGCCCGCTGTGTTACAATATATGGAAATACGGCCCCGGCGCGGACAAGCCTGCCGCACACTGTAATTCCGGTTATTAAGCGCCGGTTACGGCCCGCTGAAAGGAGACATGTCATGTCAACCAATCAAAGCAACCTCTCTATCATCCTGTATGGGCTGCGCTTCTCGCCATTGCCCTATGAAGAAAAGCTGAAAAAGCTGCGGGATATAGGGTACCGCTCCATCCAGGGGGGATTCCATCCGGGTATGTCAAACGAGGAGCATAAAAAGCTCATTGACGGCTTGGGGATCGAATTTTCCTGCATGGGCGGCGGGTTTGAGGATATCGAGGAAAACCCCGGCAAGTACATCGAGGGCTGCCGCTTCTTCGGCTGCGATGAGGTCATGATCGGCACCATGCCCACGGAGCTGCGCATGGATTACGACGGTTACATGAAATTCATCGAGCGGGTCAACGCCGCCGGGCGCGCCCTTGCCAAAGAGGGCATATTCATCGGGTACCACAACCACTCCCAGGAGTTCCGCAAATTCCCCAACGGCATCATGGGCATGGACCTGCTTTATGACAATTTTGACCCTGCCGCGGTGCATTTCCTGCTTGATACCCACTGGGTGCAGGCCGGCGGCGGCGACATACTCTGGTGGCTTGACCGGGTAAAAGGGCGCATCGCATACCTTCACTGCAAGGATTACCGCATCGCCCCCGCGAATTATACCACCGGGATCGGCGTGACCGATAAGCAGTTTGCCCAAATCGGGGAAGGCTCCCTGCCTTGGCAGCTGATTATAGACAAGGCTCTGTCCATTGGGGTGAAGGCATTCATCGTTGAGCAGGACTTTACTTACGGAGAAGACCCCTTTGACTGTGCCGCGACTTCCTATGCTACGCTCAAATCCTGCGGCCTGTCGTAACCGGCCCGGGTTCTTCGTTCTGCTGATTTCTATTTTTAAATAACTATTTTGGAGGAATTATTTATGCCAATCGGAGTACAGGGATATACACTGCGTTACCGCATTTACGACGCCGCGCAAGTAGAAAGCGCATACAAAAAATTAGCCGATATGGGCTATGACGGCCCGGAAGGCGGCCTGGGCGGCAGGCTTATGTCCCCGGAAGAGGATATGGCGCTGCTGAAAAAATACGGCCTGAAGGTTGCCGACGCCTTCGGTGACCTTTCAAAGCCCGATGAAGCCATGGCGCGCGCGGAAAAATACGGCGTAAAAATACTGGGTATGCCGCCGATCCCCGGCGACATGATGAACTCCCCCGAGGGGTTTAAGTCATACGCCGCCAAAATGAACGAAATGGCAGCGCCATTCAAGGGGACGGGCTTCCGGCTGCAGTATCATAACCACGCCCAGGAATTCCGCAATTTCCCGCAGCTGGGCGGCAAGCCCGGCATGGCGATACTTATTGAGGAGACCGACCCCGACCTGATCGTGTTTGAGCTTGACACTCACTGGATGGCCGCTGCGGGCTGCGACGGCGCACAGTGGATCAGGAAAGTCAAGGGGCGCATCCCGGTTGTCCACTTCAAGGACTACGCCTTTGACTGGAAAGCCGAGGACACCGGGCTTGGCGGCGTGTACAAGCGCTATGCCGAGATCGGCCAGGGCAACATCAACTGGCAGCCGATTGTCGATGCCTGCGTTTATTCCGGCGTGGAGTGGTATGTCGTCGAGCAGGACAGGACCGTCCTCGACGAATTCGACTGCCTTAAAATCAGCGTTGACTTCATGCGCGGGCTTGGGATTAAATAGCAAAGCCGCAATAGTGTTATAGTGTTATGCTGTTATAGTGTCATAGTGTTAACCAGAGAAAGGAAGATTGTATGAAAATCGCGTTAGCGCCCTTTGGGCTTAGGGGATACCGCGGCAACCCGGCCGAGCGCGGCTACAAAGAGGGCATAAAAACCCTGCTGCGCCGTGTCAGGGATATAGGCTACGACGGGATCGAAATGGCGACGCCGCCGGGGTTCTGCCCTAAAGAATACAAAGAGTACATGGACGAAATCGGGCTTGCCGTCACCTCGGCAAACGGGATACCCGGCCTGCTCGACAAAGAGGATTTTTCCGATGTCATCAAGCAGTGCAAAATATTGGACGCAAAAAATATCATGATCGGCGCGCCGCCGCCGCTGGTGCTGGGCAACCCCTATGAGCTGGGGCAGTTCATCGGCAAGCTCAACCGCGCGGGTAAGGCGCTGATCGCCGAAGGCATCAGGCTGAGCTACCACAACCACGCGATTGACTTCTCAAAAATTAACGGCAAATTCATATTCGACCACATCATCGACGGCACCTGCCCCGACAGCGTGTTCTTTGAGCCGGACACCCACTGGATACAGTCAGGCGGCGGCCATGTAATTACATGGCTTAAAAAGCTTAAGGGGCGCACACACATTGTGCATTTCAAGGATTACGGCATTGACCCATACTCCGACCATGCCTTCCTAGAAGGCACGCACAAGCTGTTTATGGAAATCGGGGAAGGCAACCTCAACTGGCCCGGCATCATTGCCGAATGTAAAGAGCAAGGGATCGAATGGTGTTCCGTTGAGCAGGACGAGTGCCAGCGCCCGGTCTATGAGGCCATCGCGATCAGCCTGAAAAATCTTCGTGGGTACTTGGCGCAGTAAAGCATAGGCGAAAGCTATAAAAAGACTTCTCCCGCTGTCTTTATAGGCAGCGGGAGTACATTTTTCACAAATACTGTTGAGTGTAGACATCGAGGACATCGCTAATCATGGTTTGATAACGACCCCCGCTTTTTTCTGCCGCTTTCTTGAATTTTTCTATTGTATCGACAGAAATATAGATGCTCACTGGTTTTTTGGCGCGCCTTGCCGCAAATTCCCGCACACCTTCGGGTGTTATATCGAAGTTCGGCACTATCACAGCACGGTCAAAGCTGTTTTGAATTTCTTCCGGGCCGTCAGTGTATTCAATTGTTTTCTTCATAGGCTTTTTTTCCCTTTCTCCAATATCCCGCACCGAATATTCTGATTTTAGTATCCCTAAAAACAAACCGCACCGTCAAAATCCCGCCGCCAACCTCACCTAAGCAAAGAAATCTTTCTTCGTCTATAGAGTGGCTTTCATCCTCCATTATCAAACGGTTGGGATCGTGAAAAGCTTGCACAGCTTCCTCGAAAGATACTCCATGCTTTTCGGCGTTGATTTTATTTTTGTCTTCATCCCACTCAAACATATATACATAATATATATATGTTACGTGTTTGTCAATCTATATTTTCAGAAAGTTTATGCCTTGATTCAGTTACACTCAAAACAAATCTGAGTGCGTTCCTGTTCTTGTTAGATATAAAATCAAGGTATTTTCTGTGGTTTCATAGATTAATAGCCAATCGGGTGTTATGTGGCACTCCCGGCAGCCCTTGTAATTACCTTGGAGCGGGTGGTCGTTATATTTTTTCGGCAGCGGGTCACCTTTTGCGATAATCCCGACAACCTCTTGCAAAAGAATAATATCATATCCGCGTTTTTTTATTAGCTTGTAATCTCTCTTAAACCTTGATGTTCTTTCAATTTTGTATTTATTAATCACTGTCTAACTCCTCAAAAAGCTCTTCCACGCTGTCAAAGCTTTTATATAAATGCGGGTTGCGTTTCATCTCCCGCACTTCCTCAATCGCCGCCAGCGTTTCGGCATTGGGGATATCCTTTGCTATTTCAAACGGTATCCGCTGCCGTCTTACAACTGTTTTCGCGAAAACAGTAAAAGCCGCAGTCATGGTCAAGCCTAAATCTTGGCATAGGCCGTCAAATTCCCGTTTTAAATTCTCATCCATGCGGATATTTACATTTGTTTGCGCCATATCCTTGCCCCTTTTTCTTGTTATATCCTCATTATATCATAATATTATTTACATTGTCAATATATTTTTGCGCAAGCCCATTAGTGTCATAGTGTCATACTGTCATAACACTATTATCCAAATATTTCCACACGCTCATACGATGCCCTGAGAGGTCCGTACAGCCACTCTAATTTTACCCTACTAAAAGATACCGCCCCACCCCCTAACGTGCCGCAGAACGCAAAATAATGGCCTTTACGGGCTATTGTAGCTGCTCCCGGCAAAAAGCCCCCGTTTTCGGGGGCTTTTGAAGTGCATTTTATTTGCTTTTCTTGTTCTTGCCGATCAGGCCGCTTGGCAGTGCGCCGATGAGCGCATGGATCGGGCCGAATGCATTTGCCACGCCGCCGCTGCGGGGGAGGTTTGCCAGCGGTATCTCATCGTCGAGGATTACAGTCAGTTCCTCTTCGTCGGGCAGGTTTGCCAGCGGGACAAGGTCGTCAAGGATTGTGGTCAGCGGGGTTGTCGGGATAAACGGTGTTGTTGTAGTTGTGCCCGGTGTCCCGGGGGTTATCGGCGGTGGTGTCGGGTCGCCGGGGATATTCGGCACTTCCGGCTCTTCGGGTTCTTCCGGCTCTTCGGGAAGATTAGGGATAGTGAATATGCCGCCGGGGTTAAACCCAAGCAATTCCGCTAGCACATACTCTTCTTCAAGATCGCCTAAGGGCCAGCTTTTGCCGTTAAACCCGCCGAGCGCACCGGTGGGATCTTTCCGTTCAGGCGGGTTATAGCCGCCGTACCCTTCGGGTTCAAAGTCGTTCAGCACCCTGTAAACGTGGTTGATCTCGAAGCTGCTGAAAGTTATGCCTGTTTTTTGCTTATCCGCAGCGCCTCTTGTATCCGGCAAATTGTTATCGTGATAGTGGAACGGGATTACCCATGACTGCGGCTCGCTTACATTTTGGTTGGAAAATACCGCTGAGTGGATCCTTTCGCCGCAGGCGCAGTATGCCAAGGTCGCGCTGTACCCGGGGTCAAGTTCGACAAACGCCGCCCTTCCAAGCCCTGCTCCCGTTCCGCCTATAGTGATATAATCCTCAGCTTCTATGTGGCCAAACATCGGGTCATCTGCAAGCACATAAAATGTCACAACCCTGCCTATCGGTTCTCCATTGTCGTTATAAAGGATAAGCGAATAATCATAGAAGAAAGAATCTATCGCGCTTGTATTCGGGCCATTGTTGCTCACAGTATAGCTCCTGGCAGGAATATTAAGTGAGGTTTCGCTGATTATAGCCCCCTGTGCGTCTGTCACTATGCGTTTATCGTTCGTATAGGTGTACGTCAGGCCGCCACTTGTGTAGCTGAACCCTTCGGACTGGCCTTTCCCCACTACTTCAATAAACCCGGTTGCCGTATTTGCGTCATAATCTGCTTCTGTCAGATATACAGGCACTTTTCCTGCAGGAAGGTTCCCGGGGTCGTTGATGTTCAAAAAGAACTTGTCGGCGGTTGCCTCATATTTGCCGGCGGATGACGATGTCCCTGTACGCAGGTACCCGTAATTCAATCCGTTCCTTACAAATTGGTTAAGCCTTAGATGTGCATTGTTTATTGGGATTCCTTCCGTGCGCTTATGATAATTTCCGATCAGCGACTGGGTTTCCTGCATCATATCCAAAAACGTCTGCCAGTCGTGTGCGTTCAGTGCTTCTATCAGCAATTCGCAAAGCTGCTCAAGCTGGCTGTTCATGGATTCTGAGGTCGCGATGCCATTGGCCAGCAGCGTTTCTTTTGCTAAATTATACGCTTCTTGAAGAACTCTTAACCACTCTTCGGCCATTGCGGCCCTGGTTGCTTCGTCCGCATTGCTAATTGCCGTTTCTATTTCGTTAATAGTATTTTTCAGGTTTGTAAATTCTATTATCGCTTGGTCAAAATCGTCCTCTGCTATCACAGCGGCAGCGGCAAAAGCGGCTTCAAGGAAAGCTTCGTTAACAATAAAATTCCCTTCACCGTCAACCGGTAAACCTTGCAGCGCCGCATTAAGCCTGCTCCCCGGGTCGTTCGCTTCCGCCATGAACGCCGTCCACGCTTTGCCCTCGTCCGAATCCAGCCAGTCTTGATATTCCGCATCGTATCTGGCATTGCGGGCTTCAATCGCATCGTTGGCGGTGTCAATTACATCATCCGCAATGCCGATTATATCTTGCGCCTGATCAATGATTTCTTTAGCATTTTTAATTGCTTCGTCGGCGGCTTCCTTCGCGGCGATTGCCGCGTCGGCGGCTTCGTAGGCGGCTTCAAGCGCGATATCGCGCAGCCTTTTAGCCTCTTGCACGTTTTCGCTTCCGCTTTCCAGCGCTTCTTTATACGCCGCTTCAGCCTCTTCGAGTTCTTCCAGCGCGTTGTCAAGCGCATTTTGTGCCTCTTGGACTGCCAGCTCCGCCGCTTCTATTGCTTCTTCGGCTGCATCGACGGCGGCTTCCATTGCTTCTTTCAGAACTTCCTCGGCGGCATTTGCGTTTTTCTGCGCGTCCAGCATCGCGTTATATGCCAGCGCGACCGCCCTGTCACCTTCGTGACCTTTGTTTACGGAATCCTGCAAAATCTTGTGATATGCTTCTTCCGCCATATTCGCCGCTTCTATTGCTATGTTTGCTTGATCTGCCGCTTCTTTTGCGGCATCAATGGCATCTTCTGCTAATTCGATTGCTTCGGTGGCGGTATCAAAAGCCGTATCGGCTGCGTCCTTCGCTTTATTCACCGCCGGTTCAAGCGTATCAACAGCATCATCGACATCATCAAGGGTCTTGCTTTCATTTTCAATATCCGTTTTTGCATTTTCTACATCTTCCAGCGCGTCACTTACCGCTGTTTCTTCTTCATCTAGGCTTAAGTCCTTAATCTCTTTAAGCGCATCTTGGGCATCCTTCTTAGCACTTTCCGCCGCTTCCAAGGCAGTGCTGGCGTCGTTTGCGGCCTTCTGGGCCTTTTCAAGCTCTTCGGCAACGTTAATTTCAGAGCTTTCTTCTTCAGCCGCAAAAGCGATCATCGGCAAAAACGCCGCTGTCGTTGCCTGGCTAAGTATCACACACAGCGCCAAAAACCCCACTCTAAGCCTCTTAAACCTTTTTTCCATTACCTTCTCCTCCAGATTTTATTTATATTGTCAGGAAAATATAAAACATTTAACGCGGCCTTCATCGGCCGGATTATATTTTGCTCTACAACTTAGTGCCAAAAAAGGCCGCCAAGGTATCAGTGGGAAATATTATTTTTTTATATTATTGGTAATAAATTCCATTTAGGTCATTTCGGCAGCACTCGTGATTGCCTTAAAGTAGTTAAAATATATGGCCGATTTTCAGCCGTCGCTTTTCGGTTTTCAACAATGCCGAAATTTTCGAAATTTTTTTTCTTTTTGCCTGCTTTTCTTTTAGGGAAAAAAGAATAGGGAAAAGGACTAGGGATAAAGACTAGGGGGCGCGCGCGCGCGGGTACATTACATACACATCAAAATAACCGCATAACCACGTTGTCAAAAAAGGGGTCAGTTCGGACAATCGTGGTGTCCAGTTCGGACAATCGTGGTGTCCAGTTCGGACAATCGTGGTGTCCAGTTCGGACAATCGTGGTGTCTGTTCGGACACAATTAGTGTCATTTGTCGTAAGTTCGGACACATCACATTGACTTGTCCGAGCTTATATGCTATACTGGTAATATATAGGAGGTCGTGAAAATGAAGATTAACTCTGAAGCAGCTAAATCAAATAAGATCGCGAAGCGAAGGAAAGGCACAATTAAGGCAAAAAGTGAATTTTTCCGCTCCGCCAGGTATGGGCTGACCCTGCAAGAGCATAGGATCGTCTACTACGCCATACTCGCCGGGCAGCAAACCGGCAAGCCTTTTGAGCCTGTAACGCTGTCAGTAAAAGAATTTATAGAGCTATTCGGGGTACGCGGCGGGAATTACTACCATGAAATCCGCAGGATTTCCAGCACTATCACGAAAAAAATTGTAGAGGTATTTTACCAAGATGATAACGGTATGCACTATATGGCGGCGCCATGGTTGATAGCCGTGAAATACCACGCAAAGACCGGCACAGTCGATATTACGCCAAATCCCGAATTAAAGCCCTTTTTTGAGGGGAAGCCCTTTAGCTCAACAGAATATTATTACTTGTTGAAATTTACGTCACAGTACGCCGAAAGGCTGTACGAGCTTTTAAAGTCTATGCCTTATCACAAAAAGACTGTCGTTGACTTCGATCTTGAAGATCTTGCAACAAAACTGGCCGTTCCGCCATCCTATCGAAAAGACTATAAAGATTTACGCGTTCGCGTCCTTGAGCCTGCAGTAAGCGACATCAACGAGTATACCGACCTTGATGTTGGCATACGCGTAAAACGCGGGCTGCACAACAAAGTTGACACCGTCTTTTTCTCTGTCACGAAAAAGAATGTGCCAAAGCTTGCCGACCGTGTGGAGAGCGGCGAATTCACCCCGCCGCTGTCCGAAGAAGAGCAGATTATAGCAATGCGTGAGCATATAGGCATAGAGCTTGCCGGGCAGCTCGCCCTCGATGTAGGGGATAATTAGTGGCATAACAGCATAATGTTATAACACTATGCTGTTATACTGTCATGCTGTCAAAACAAAAGCCCCCCGGTTTTCCGGGGGACTTTTGTTCATCACACTTTTTTACCGGCATTTTAGGTTAGTCCTCATAATGTCCCTTGCAGGATAAAATAACAACATTCTGTTCGCTGTCCCCTATGTATACAAGCCGGTTCGCATCATCGATGCGCCGGCTGTATGCTTTGCGTCCTTTAAGGGCTTCCGGCTTGCCGATTCCATGCATGAACCCCTCGCGCTGGATGCTTTTGATCAGGCCGTTTATACGTTTGAGTATTCTTTTGTCTTCCGATTGCCATGCCATGTAATCAGAAAATGCTTCCTCGTCAAAAATAACCTTCATCGCGCCAATTCCTCAAGCTCGTCCATGCTTTTTACAACGACGCGCCCCTTGGCCACCCGCTCTATCGCACTGTCTATCCTAGCGTAATATTCCGCGTTATGGCGCGCTTTATCAAGCTCGTTATATTCTTTTTCGCTTATAATAACAAGGTTTTCGTTATGTGGGCGGGCAATCAAGATTTTCTCGCCGGACCGTACAAGCTCGCTGACTTTTTTAAAGTCGTTGCGTATATCAATTGTTCGCAGCGCTACCATGATTATAATCCCTTCTGGCATTTATTATGTACTTATTTTATAGCATAATTCGTATCGTGTCAAGTTAGTAATCACTTCTTTTTTGGTCAGCAATTAGTGTTATAACACTATACAGTCATAACAGCATGATGTTATAACACTATACCATCATGCTGTCAAAACAAAAGCCCCCCGGTTTCCGGGGGCTTTATGTAGAGGTCAATGGTCGTTGTAATGCCCTTTGCATGACAAAATAAATAATGCTTGGCCATCTGAAAAATAAACCAGCCTATCACCCTTGGTTATCTCTCTTGAAAACCGTACGGGATTTTTGTAATGCTTTAGCTTTTCCGGCCTACCGCGGCCCTTGCTTACCCCATTTTTTAAAATGTCATTGATTAGTTCGTCTATCCTCTCTGCTGTCTTTTGGCTGGATTTTTCCCATGCCCTATATTCCTTCAATGCGGAGCTTGCAAATACTATTTTCATAGGCTTGGCTTCACAGGCGTATCGCCAAACACAGCTTTGCCGGTTTCATCTTTTCCCAAGTATTCATAGCCCCCGTTATTTTTCAATTCCTCCAGCGCGTCATCCAATTTTGATAGGTACTGCCGGTTTTTGTTTTGCTTTGTTGTCAGCTCAAACGGCACGCCTTGTTCCCTGACTAACGCCTTTAGGCTGGAAACAACATACGTGGTCATGTTCAAGCCAATTTCATCCAGCATTGTTTCTGCCTGCTGCTTTAATTTATCGTCAACTCTGATGGCTATAGATTTTTGCATTTGCCTGCCTCCTTAGCTTGTATAGCTGTATTTTATTATTATATAGCATTATTGCCAATATTGCAATACGCAAAATAATCCATAACACTATGACACTATAACAGCATACTGTCATAACACTATGCTGTCATACCGTCATTTTAGTTTAGCCCTCATAATGACCCTTACATTCATAAATTTCTATAACATCGTTTTTAATGCGGTAAACAAGCCTGTGGGTGCCGTCAATACGCCTGCTCCACCAGCTTGAATAATCGCCTTTCAGTGGTTCCGGTTTGCCTATCCCCTCATATTTATTGCGGTCGATGTCTTTTAGGAGCCGGTTAATGCGTTTTAATATTTTCTTATCGGTTTCCTGCCAATAAAGATAATCAGCCCATGCGCTGTCTGAAAATATTTTACGCATTTTCCATGGCCTCTAATTCTTCCATCGTTTTTTCAACTACCCTGCCCGCTTCAAATTCGGCAAGGGACTTTGCTAAATGCGCCATGTTGCTTTCGCTGTAAAACGGGTCGCTCTCGTCTGTGATTTCAAAAGGGATTTTGCGCGCCCTCAATACTGCCCTTGCAAACATATTTACAGCAACGGACGCATTCAGTCCGACTTTGGCGCAAAAAGAGTCAAATTCCCTTTTTATGTCTTCGTCCATGCGGACATTTAATGTTGTTTGTGCCATTTGCAGCACCCCTTTCAATATAGCTTATTGTATGTACATTGTATCATATTATGCACACGCTGTAAACAAACCGATTAAAGTAAATTTTACCCGGCAATGATAGTGTCATAACACTATACAGTCATAACACTATGCTGTCATACATTTATAACACTATACTGTCATAACACCATGATGTCATGCTGTCAAAACAAAGTCCCCCGGTTTCCCGGGGTTATTATTGTGCTGATTTCTGTGGTATAATAATCTTGGAAGGAGGTGGCGCCATGGCGTACGAAACCAAGGTCTTGATTATCTCTATGGCACAATATGCGATTGCAATCAGATGCAAGCCTATGTATGATTATTTAGCCCCTCTTGCCGATTTTGAAAATATCAAGCTGCCGCCGTACCCGGCAGACTAACATTTTGGGCGGAACTGCAGGCCGCCCAAAACAATTAGTGTTATAGTGTTATAGTGTCATACAGTTATAACACTATACTGCCATACTGTCATGCTGTCATAACACCATACTGTCTTAACACTATACCGTCATGCTGTCAAAACAAAAGCCCCCCGGTTTTCCGGGGGGCTTTATTATTGTGTGCGGTTTATTTGCCCTTCTTTTTCAGGCCTGCGATGCCGAGGGAGAAGGCGCCTACCAATCCGAACAGGGGGCCGAAGGCATTCGCCACGCCGCCGGTGCGGGGGAGGTTTGCGAGCGGCACGTCGTCGTCCATGATGACAGTCAGCTCATCTTCTTCGGGGGGCATTGCCAGCGGTACAGGGCTGTCGTTGATGACAGTTGTGGTTACAGGGGTGGGCGTTGTGCTTGTTGTGGAGCTGCTGCTTCCGCCGCCGCCGCCACCGCCGCCGGTGATGATCTCTTCGATCAGGGCTTCGAATTCGGGGGCAGTAAGGCCGCTGAGTTCATCAAGAAGGTCTTCATAAAATTCGGGGTTTGCTCTCTCGAGCCATGCCAGATATTCGGTCGGGTTCGTGATTTTCTGGGGGTTCGGGAGTCCGAATTTTACCAGGTTGCCTTTGATGCTCTCGGGCTGGGACACGAAGTCCGGTACATTGTACAGACCGCCGCCGCCAAGGTCCACGTTAAAGTCAGGCAGGTTAGTGATATCATTGAATGTGATACCGGTGTTGTGGTAGTGGAAGTGCAGGTCCCAAGTCATTTCTTCATCGGTATTGTTTGTAAATATGCCGATGTGGAAGTCGCTGCCCTTTGTGCAGTACAGCATGGTGATGCTTGTTCCGGGCGCCAGAGTCAAAGTTGCTTTTTCTTTGCCGATCAGGTCTGTTTCATCCTTGTATGGGATTATAGATCCTATCGGTTTGCCATCCGCGTCATACAAGAATGTTGCATCCATATCTTTGTCTTTTGTGGTCACATTCCCGTTCTTGTCTACCTTTGTTTCTGTAGATTTTACTTTTTGGGTTTCCGCATAGCCCGTTACGTTAGTTCCATTTTCTCTGTCTTCCTCAGTAGCATATACGGGGACTTTTCCTGATTCTTTCTTAAGCTTTTCGATATTCAGCATGAAGAATTGATCAAGGGTTACCGGGGCATTCTTGTCGGACTTATCAAGGACATATCCGTAGATAACTTCTTTGCCACCACTATCAAATACGCCATTCTTCATTTTAGCATTGAACAATTTGGTTATTTCCAGCTTTTCTTTGTCTTCCGCCGCATTCCTAAGGCCATTGCCGTTGGCGTAAGCCAGGAAAGCTCCCTTCGCGGTGTCGATGTTGCCATTGTTACCGGCATTGATCGCCGTCAATAGTGCCTGATATTTTTCTTCCATGTCAGCTGCCATGTTAGTGCCGAACAGCCTGTCATACTCTTCGAGCAATTCCTTTAGTTCTTCGTACAGTTCCGCCAGCTCTTCTTTGCCTGCTTCGCTCTTCAGCGTGTTTGCATTGCTCTCTTCTATGAATTCCGCGAACCTATCGAGCGCGCCTTCAGCGCTATTGGCAGCGTTGACCATTTCCGTGAACAGCTTGCCGACTTCAACCATTGCGTCATACAGTTCTTTGTCGGTGTAATTCTCGCCAAGCTTTTCAAGCACAGCTACCTTGTAGGCGTCATCGTCTTCCAGCTCGTTGAAATCGTCCTTGAACGCTTCCCACGCCGCGCCCGCTTCTCCGGCTGCCCAGTCCTGCCACGCCTTGTACTCTTTGGCGTATTCCACGGTTACTTTCAGGAATTCCTTCTGCAGGGACACATAGGCTTTCAGAGCTTCGTTGTAGTCTGCCTTCGCCTGCTCATATGCCGCCCTAAGACCTTCGTTCTCTTCGTCGCCCGCCAGTAACAGTTCCAGCGCGGCAAGCCTGTTGTTCAGATCGTTCATATCGTCTTTAATGTTGTCCCACGCGGTGTCAATCGCATCTCTTCTGTCATAAAGGCTTTGAATTTCGATGTTCAGCGCCGTGCCTCTATCATTCAGCGCCTCGCGCTCTTCGTCCAGCGCCTCGCGCAGCGCCATAAGCCTGTTATACTCTTCAACTGCGGCGTTGTAGGCATCTTCATCGTGATACAGTTCTTCTAAGCTGTCCATGTACGCTTGGAACTCCAGCTCCCATGCGGCCTGTTTCTCTACATACTCGTCATAATCTGAATAAAACGCGCCGGCTCTTTCTTCGAAGTCTTCAACGTCGCTGTTGAAGCTCTCAATGTCAGAATTGCCTTCCTCTACTTTTTTGTTGTACTCTTCTTTGGCTTTGTTGTATTCATCCAGCTCTTCGTCATAGCCCTTCTTCTCTTCGCTGTATGCTTCGCCGGATCC